>Ga0070741_10009419_pt1 | contig 18980 bp, 34 predicted proteins | sample Coa_R1_4_FD_66440 | JGI IMG/M metagenome (GOLD analysis project Ga0070741, IMG submission 66440) | Surface soil microbial communities from Centralia Pennsylvania, which are recovering from an underground coalmine fire - Coalmine... | ecosystem: Environmental > Terrestrial > Soil > Unclassified ...
TGGCAAGCGTGGTTGGATTGCGCACCTGACCACTGATCTCACCGGCAAGCAACCACCGTCAGCGCGGGGCATCTCGTCCAAGTCGCCAGAGTACAAGGCGGCACAAGCAGAGTGGAAAGAGGCCAGGCGTAACATCGAACGGTGGAACCAGGGGACACGTTCCCCAGGTCCTGCCGCGCGCGAGCACCTGAAGGAAATTGGCCGCACGCTTCCGCCCCTGGGGCAGGATGCGCCGCCGCAAGGCTTGACGCTCACCGTGGATTTCTACGCGCCCGCGGATAGCGAGCATGCCTCGCAGCGCACCCGGCAGGCGATTATTTCGATGGATTATCCAACTGCGGTGCAATTCGTCCAAGATCCAAACTGGGCCGACGCCTGGGACCTGTGGTTTGACGATGGCGACGAGGTGTACGGGGAAGATGGGGATTATGCCGCCGATGTCTTCGGGGTTTCGGCGGCATGAGGAGAGGAGAGCCTATGGAGATTCGAGACACGCTCGCGGTGGTAGATGATCATGCTTTCTATGCTCGCACGGTGCGCCAGGCGCATAGCGTGCAGAGCCTCGCCGGGATTCTCGAATGCGCGGAGGCGCGCCACTGGTCGCATGTGTGGGTTGTGCCAGGCACGCAGCTTTCGCAGATATGCAGTGTACCCGGCGAGCTGCCCGGTTGGAGCATGGCCACCATCGGTCAGGATCGCTACCGCTATTTGTCAGCCAGGCGCGTTGAAGCACGGCACGACAGCCGAATCCAGATTGGATTCGCCGAATGGCTCGATTCGGCGTGGCCGTGGAAGAAGGTGCGCACCCCGCGCGACCTCTTTTATACAGTGGCCTATCTGGAACACATGCTCAATCTTCCGGTTGAGTGGACTCCGGCGCGTGTTGGCCTGGAATACATCCGAGGCAATCATCAAAAGTCCTGGGATTGGTTCCAGCCGCTCAAGACGAACCTGGAGGAGGAGCCGCGTTTCCATGGCCAGTTCCGCTACGAGAATTGCTGCCCGGAGATCAAATTCCGGGGTGAGCTTCCTGCCGATGCGCGCTATATCGTCAAGCTCGACAAGAATAGCGCCTTCCCGGCGGCCTGCACCGGCCTCTTCCTGGGAACCGGCGAGCCGGTCATCTGCGGACCTGGACCGGAAGCTCAGATGGAATATGACGCGCATCGGGCCGGCTTCTGGTACTGCGACCTGAATCCTCGCCAGTCGCTCTACGATGGCCGGCGCGCGCCGGGATTCACTGGCCGGCGCTGGTTAACCACCGATCTTGTCGAGCAACTGCGCAAGATCGGCTATGCCATCACGCCGATCCTGGGGGCATATTGGTCAGAGCGGCATCAAATCTTGCGCCGCGATATGACGCATCTCTGGCAGCTTCGCCAGATGGCCAAGAAACGCCGTCAGGAAGCCGTAGCGTGGGAATGCGTATATGAGAGTATCGGTGCCATCATGCACGCTATTCCGGGCAAATTGGGCGACGTAGACGGGCGCGATCCGCATTTCCGCCGGCGGGACTGGTGGGCGCTCATCGTCGGACGCGCGCCGGCTACTCTCTTAGCTGGCATCGAGGATATTCGGAAAAAAACTGGACTGCTCCCGGTGCTGGTTGGAAGCAACGATTCGCTCTGGTACGCCGTGCCGTGCGCCGATCCCGTACAGGCGCTCCCCGGCACGATTGACCGGGACCAACTCGGCGGATTTAAGGAGATGTACATGTTGAAAGTCTCGGACGAGCTTCGAGGCTGGTTCGCTGATCCACAGGAGAAAGTCATTAAGCGTTTGAATGAGCTTGCGCGCCAAAAGCAGACCGCGCGGGCAGGAGGAGCATGTGTATGAGGCCGGAAGAATTATTGTCGCTGTTGGAGGAGTTTAATGCCGTCAATGTATTTGAACATGTTGCGCGGCGCGCGACCGCGCGTTGTCGGCCCGGAGCCGAGCAGGACACCTATTACGCCTGGTGGCAGGCTGCTGTGCAACGCTGGCAGGCGTTGTATGCGCAACTTGCACCGTTTGCGTATGCCTGGAACGAGGAGATCAGGCGCTACGAATTGGAGGAAGAATGAGCCAGCAGCACGAATCCGAAGAATGGGGCGCGGCCCCCGCGCGCTACAGCGAACTGAAGCCGGGCGAGCAAGCCCGGTATCGCACTGGCACGCAGCTCGTGAGTGGCGAAGTCCTGCACGTCAGCGACGGCGCGATGGGACAGCTCTATATCATCGCAAATCCACTGACAGGATTTCCCGATGTCGTGCCGGCGCGCGACCTCATCGCCTGAACGTGCTATACTCCCGGTAGCTCCTTGTTACCACACAAAGACGCCGGCTACCTGGTCGAGAGGTAGCCGGCGTCGTGCTATGTTTGCAGCAGCCTATGCGAGGAGGTGGAACGCTTCCAGCTTCGCTGCCTCCTCGCGCTGCCGATACAGTTCTTCCATCCGCTGGTCAACGGCGGCTTGTGCGCGCCGTTGCGCGTCCTCTTCTGCTTCGCGCCGCGCTTGCAGGTTCTCCTGCTGGCGATACTCGTACATCGCAGCCAACGCCGCGCGCCGGTGCCAACAGCCAAAACCCGCCTCGCCCGCGAGACAGGTGCAGGTCAGGCGCTTGTACTCCGCGTTGTATTGCACTTCATAGACCTTGCCCGGCTCACTCTGGCTCTGGACCTGGTAGAAGACCTTGCCCGTGTGGCAATCCAGCACGCGCGTTGCTTTGTCGAGTTGTTCAGGTGTTACATGGAAGTGTTCGCAGATTTCGGCCTCGGTTTTCAGATTGAACGTCATTTGAGTAGCTCCTTTTCTTTTTCTTTCGCGGGCCTTGTGGCCTCGCTTTATTGTAGGTTCATTATATACCACTGTAGTATATTTGTCAAGCATTTTCTAGCGCATTTTTCGCCATTTTTCGAGTTTTCTCACAACTCGAAAAAACTCTTGACAAATATACTACAGTGGTATATTATTGCAGTGAGAGGAGGCGAAGCATGAAAGCCTGGGGGTCACTGGCAGAGGCGACGGCGATTCTCTCGAAGAATGCCGGGCGACCTATCTATCAGACCTATGTTCGCCAATTGGCGAAGGCGGGCAAGGTGCGTGCTCGCGTGAAGGATGGACGCACCAACGAGTATAGTTTGAGTGATTGCCGCGCGTATTATGTGCGGGAAAGAAAGGCAAAACAAGATGATGACCACCGAAGTGACGATGAATGACGGAAGATTTCAGAAGAGAAAGGAAAAGATAATGTCAGCAGTTGCGGGCCTCCATGGCCTGTGGGAGCGGGGGTGGCCGGTCACCCCGGAAAACATCCAAAAAATGTGTGCCAATGGCTCGCATGCGCTCATCTCACGGCGGGATGCAGAACGAGCGATTGAGCAGATTCAGCCAGGCGACCGCGAGGCCTGGCTCGCGTACTTTACGCCGAAGCCTGGCTTTAGCCAGGCTGATTGGTCCACGCGTTACGCCGCGTGGCTTCAACAGCCGATATGGACGGCGAAATGAATGAAGCTGCGCAAATGGATTGAAGAAATCCCAAGGGGTAGACGGGCATTCCACAAGGATTGTCAAGTCGTCGACATCGATCTGGTCAGTGAGCGCTATGCGCTCCTCACACTCCAGATACCGCTCCCGGTCGGCGGTGAGCACCGGGAACTGGTCTCGGTAGAGACTGAAATCGAGATCAGAAAGGTGAAAAATGAGATGCCAATTGGCAAGAAAGTGAAGACAACATGACACCACATGACTTACAGCTTGGCGAGACAATCAATCACCAGGATAACGAACATAATCGGAGGCTTGAGCTTGAGCTTGACGAGTTTGACGGAATTTACCGCGTAACCATAACACATCAACTCAACGGAGCAGACGACGATAACGCCAGATATCATTTCACATTTGAAGATGAAACCAGGCTCGATCAATTTCTAGTGAGGCTCGGACTCAGCGACCTCAAGAAAAGCGCAGCGAAGAAAACAGAGGAGCAAACCGCCAAAGAAATTATGAAGGATTATGAAGAAGGAGTGGGTTGGGAGTAATTCCTGCGCAGCGACCAATCAGGCCGGCGAGATGGGAACACTCGCCGGCCTGATTGGTCGCTGTCCATGGCCTGTGCGTGCTTCCCACGCTCTTACTGCTCCTCACGAAATTACAATCCCCACGCCAGACGTGACTCCGAGCGCCTGAGCGAGCAGTGCCGGCGTCATAGTGTGCGCGTCGGTGATCGCCTGGAGCGCCGCGATTCCCCCGGCCTTGAGGAGGAACTCACAGGCCAGCGCGGAGCAATCAAAATGGCCTCCCACGTCGAAACTCAGGCCTTTTTCCCAACGTCGCCAAAAGGCATTGACGACATCCCCAACGCCGTAGGGCATGCCAATCTGCGTGCGCAGCCACGCCAGCGCCGCGTCCATGTCCTCGATGACCAGGGGATGTGCCTGGCTCTGGTAGGAATAGCAAGCTGCAATATGCCGAGAATTAATCAGCGTCAGGGCCACACCGCCGCCCAGGGCCTCAATCTTCTGTACGCCTGAAACCGCGACTGCGACATGCACGAACGGGCTATCGGTCCATCGACTGATGATCATATCTTCCAGATTTCCGTCCACGCGGGCATAAAAGAGAATATCCCCTGCTTCACACATGGCTTTCTCCTGCTCCTGCTCCTGCTCCTGGGAGTGGCTGCGTCGGCGTCTTCGGAGCTTCCACCGGGGGCGCGATCTGCTTATCGGTGGTCGGATTGAGCACGCGGAATCGGTTGGCGCTGCCCGACATGAACCAGAATGCAATAATTGGTCCGAGGACGGCGGCGGCGGCTGTATCGGTGATCTTGCCGGCCAGCAGCGCCGCAAACAGGCCAGCGATGACCAGGGCCGTGACGATGAGATGGCCCCATCCATTGCTATATTTCAAGAGTTTCGCTCCCATGACAGACACTATGCTCCTTTCGTGCTGAGGTCTGCGTGTTTGGCCTGTAAGAGCACAAGCATATGCTCATCGATACAGGCGTGCGCGACCGCTCGCCAGCAGTCGAGCGAGCAGGCCCAATGTTCATTTGCCGGGCACGAAAATCCGATGGCCGAGGGATGACCAGGTGCCGGCACGCTGACCACAACGTTGAGCATCAGATGCCGGCGCTCTTGCTTCCCGCAGGCCTCGCAGGCCACCAGGGGACTATCCCATCCCGGTTCCCGTTCTTCTTCGGCCTCCCTCTGTACCTTGATTGGTTGTAAAAGCATGCGGACCTCCTATCGAAACGCAATCCATCGGAACGTTAAGCTCACCCCTGAACCATTCAAAAGCGTGAATTGCGTGCTGGTGTACGCGCTGGTCGAGGTTGTGGCCGTACTCCCTGATGTATCACAGTCACACCAAACGGCTTGTGGAGTCCCCGACAGGCCATGATTCACCGTCACGGAGCCAGATGTGGTGATGGTCCCGGTGGAGATGGCCTTGATGCTACCAATTGAGAAAAACACTTTGCCGACACTCATGCTTGAATTTGCGCCGTCAACGCTCTGCGCCGTGTTGGCATCCACAAATGCCGCAATCACGGCGCCGCTTGCATCCACGATCTGCACGACACCGCCGACAGTCACGGCGAGCAGATTCGCGTTGTTGCTCGCGTCCACTTCGAGCAGATTGCGCGCTGTGCCGCCGGCGTCTTTCGCCTGGAGCGAAATGGCGTTCGGCAAGATGATATTGCTATCGGCCTGAAGCGGTCCGAGTACTTCGGTCAGGATAGCGGCGGCGGCAAGCTTCAACGCCGGCGATGCTCCTGCAATGAGCTGGAGCAATGTGGTGAGAGTGCCGGCATTGTCACCCTTGACGGTCAGATTGCCTGAATTGTCGGCGCTCCAGGTCGCACTCGCCGCGTCGGACGGCTGCGCGCTAATGATTGACTGCCCTGGCGCATTGCCTGTATTTACGATTGCGGTGGTTGAGCTACTCAATGGCGTTGCATTCCCTATGTTCGTTTGCCGAATCAATGAAATCGGATAGGTCCCCGGTAGCTCCTCATTCGCATCGTAGAGCGACCCCATGACCAGGCTGATCGGCGCGGAGAGCACGGTGAGCGTGCTATCAATCGTCCAATCGACTTCTTTGGTGTCGCCGTCCAGCGGCCACCAGCGCGCTTCCCAGGCGTGCAAGATATCCTGATTCCCGTTCAGGAAGTCGATTTTTATATTGTAAAAGCTCTCGTTGTAGAGCAGGATTCTCGCTCCTGCGTCTGCTGCCCCCAGGTTGATTGAGCCGCCTGCCGGGGAATTTGCCGGATTAAATGATGGAATTGGTCGCAATGCCGTGCCTCCTCGCTACCGCACGGCGCCGGCCAGGCGGATCAAGAGACTCATGAGCAGGATCAGGCCGACCGTGACCAGGCTCCCGCGGATGAGCACTGGCACAAAATTGTCCGTAATCGTCGCGCCCGTTGAGCGCACGATTCCAATCACATCGGGCACATTCTGCCCGGCGACCGATTGCGGCTGCGTCAAATCGATCCAGCCGGGGAATTGCTCTGCGAGATCCACCGCCAGCGCGATGCCATAGAAGCCGGGAACATCGGTCAAGACGGTGTGAACCTCATCTAAGAGCGGCGTGTACTGCGGCGTGAAGAAATTATTCCCATCTGATGTGGAGTCGAGCGGAATCGCGGTCCCGTTCCCGTCGCCAAACGTCGCCGGGATATTCAAACGGCCCGCCGCCGCCGCGTTGAGCAGGGCTACGGGATTGAGCAGGCCTGCCCCGCCTGGTCGCAGATCGTTCTGCAGGATCGACCACGCAGGACCTGAGCCGTAGATGTCACCGGAGTAGAGACCGAAGCCGAGGGCCGCGCCTTCCCCGGAATAGTTCGCGTGGCCGATGAGATCGCCGGCGGCCACGCGCTGACCTTTTACGACAGTCGCGTCGTGCATGTGCTCATAGAAGGTGTGCGTGGCTAGCCGGTTGAGAGGCTGCGCCAATTTGACGGTGACGACGGTTTGCCCCCAGGAGGTGCGCTGCGTGCTGGTCACCTGGCCGGCCAGCAGCGCCGTCACCGGGTAGCCCGGTGGCGTCAGAATGTTGCTGTCCGGCTTCCAATACGCGCCCTGTGGATCGATGGAACCGAAGTTGTCGATGCGCGCGAACGTGTACCAGGGGCGCTGCGCCGTCGCCGTTGCCATTAGCTAATCCTCACCTGCTGACCAGCCGTGTAGCTCTCTTCTGTCCTCAAGGTATCCTGGTTGAGCATCAGCAGATCGCTCACATGCTGATTCATCGCCTCTGGATTGTCCCGGTCATCGGGGAACAGTTCCCCGGCCAGCGCACGCAGCCCGCCGGGAGGCATCGGCACGTACTGCGCGCCGGTGTAGCGGTGCGTGGTCGGCTGCTCGCTGTCCGTTTCGGGGGCATCATTGCCGCTGGCCTGGTCGGTCGCGGCGGTCGGATCGAAATCTTTTTTATTGCTTGCTGCCATGATAGAAAATCCTTTCTAAAACTTATTGCCAGGGGTACCAGTGCGCTGAGCCGTCCCATTCGCAGCGCCCGCCGGCAAACATCTGGGCGACAATTGCTTTCCCGTCCCAGGTGACACTTGCGAATTCGTAGGAGAGCGGAGGCCCCCACACGTGCCCGGCCTGGTATTCAGATTGCCAGGACTGAGCAATACCGGTCTGGTAGCTCGGCGCGTGGCCTGCCGGGAAGATGCCCGCCGTGACCGGGGCATTGCCGCCTACCGGGATTTCGCCGGCAGTCGTCGCGTTCCAATAATCCTCTGCCTGAATCTTTTGCGAGGCTGACACCCATGATCTCCTTTCAAACTGTTGTGCATTGAATCCTGCCGGCCAGGCGAGCGGATCGCCGCCGGGAATCGGCGCAAGCCAGGGCCGGGCAGGATCAGGGCCGACGAGCTGCACCACACAGGCATAGGTCATGTCGATGCTGCCCGCGTCATACACACGAGGCCAGGGCCGGGTATGATTGCTGCCCTGGAGCGGGCCTACGACATTGGCCGGGTCCACCGCGAGCAGATTCCCATTGCTCGCGATGCCTACATAGGTGATCACATGGGTTCCGGCGGGTGTCCATTCGTAGGGGCTGCCCGCCGGCAGATCGCCGGTCAAATCACGAACGGAGGCCTCGACGACGGTTGCGATCACCGGATAGCCTGCGTTGAGTGCCGCTTTGACGCGCGCTACGTCGCTCGTGCGCTGCGTGCCGGCATCGATCGGCAGGTCCCAGTAGTGCAGGCCTGCGACGTGAAGCACCTGGTGAAGTTGCGGAATCGAGATTCCGCCGTCTTGATTGGCCGCGTCGCTGCCATAGACCGCGATGTACTGCTCCTCCGCGAAACGCCGCACCTGGTCAGGCGTGCCTGTTGGCCCAGCGCCGGGCAGGCCTGCATATTTGTTGAGCGCGCCGGCGTAGAAGCCACACGCGAATTCTGTCTCATTCGGCCAGAATTGCGACGTGGGAGCATAGTCAGCGACCATGCCCCGGCTATTTACGATTGTCACTTTCTGCCCCCTTTCTTCTTTCTCCTTCGGCGCGAGGGCAAGCGAGGCCGAAGCTTGCCCTGCTTGCGCATCACGGCGAACTCGATCTTGCGCCGGCGGGCCAACGAATAGCCGGGATATTCGCGCGCGAGCTTCGGCGCGAGGATATGCTCCTCATGTTTTCCTGGCATGTCCTACCCCCATCGCGGCACAATGATCGATTCGCCTGGAAACACGTCATTCCACGGCCCGCCCGGAATCGGGTTGTGATGCGCCGCGCTGGTTGCGTTGATGACCCCGGTATTATGGCTGTACAAGTCGTGCCACGTGACCGATTGGCTCCCCGGCATTCCCGCTGCCCGAAGTGACCGGGTGAGGCTCGCGGCGATGCTGGTTAGCGTCTCGCCCCCGGCGATGGTATGGTGCTGATCCCACTTCAGCCCTTTGCCCGTCGCCGGTGGATTCGGCTGCGGTGGCCCAGGCGCTTTGATTGGATTCGCAACTGGCGGCGGCGGCGGCGAGGCCACCGGGCCGGGATTGACGGTGGTCGTCGTCGTGCTGGTGCTGGTGTTGCCCTTATTGATCGTGGTGAACGTCGTTTGTGTGGGCACGTACACCAGATTCCCGTTCTGCAAGCCATTGGGCGCTCCGCTGAGGCCGTTGGGATTGGTCGTGGCGCTGCTCTTGCTGCGTGAGACTGCCGCAACCAGGAGCACCAGCAGAATCACGCCTCCAGCCAGACTGAGCGAAGGATGGTCCTCAATCCAGGACATGACTCCTGTCTCTGCCATAGCTTAGCCTCCTGCCCGCTTACGCGCCGGCGCTTTTGCCGATTTGATCGGTGAGCGGTGGCCCTCAACGCTTCCGGTCAATATTTTGCTGCGCAGTGGCCGCGAGAGCAGCACTGGCGGCGCGGTGCCGATCTCGTTTTGATGCATGCCTGCTTGCGGGACAAACGCCTGCTGCCAACCAGATTGCACCGGATAGAGAGAACACTGGACCGCGTGCGCCGGGACTGAAGGTGTGGTGAATTCCGGCAACGCGACGCGCTCATTAAAGTAGCCTTGCAGCGCCTGGTCAGGCACGCGCAAGGTCGCGGGATTGCCCGAATCCCAGCGCACATCCCGAACAATCGCCCGGTCAGGCACGCCTTTGGCCGCACGCGGATTCGTCGCCGGGATGATTGGCTGCAACTGGTCAACCGGACTGTGCAGCCGATACGCGCTATTGCTCCAGCCGCTCTCCAGGTATGGCTCAATCTGCGGGCCGGGCGTGTAGTAGTTGTCCGTGCCCTGCGTCGAGCTAATAGGCGTGGCCGGGGCCGATGCTCCCTTGCCGCCCGGCGAGTTCACATTATCCCAGAGCGAGCGAGCGAGCCGAGTTCGGCGCTTGCCCAGGCGCTTCAACAAATGCCGCATCGCTCAGCCTCCTTGCACCTGCGTGGCCCCGGTCGGATAGCCGGCAAACTGGCCCTGCGGTGTGCGACCGGTCACGGCGTACACCAGTTTCACAATGCCATTGGCGAGGCTATTGGTGTCGGTGGCCGCGCCGACAAAGTAGGCGACCCCGATCAGCAGCGCTGAGAGCAGAAAAATGTAGCGAATCGTGCTTCCTGCCATTGTTTTCTCGATTCTTTAGGTTTGCGCGTCTAGCTCACCGATTGTCATCGGAGTGAGAAGAGGCGCGATCTGCTTATATTCCGTGACCAGAACGACCAGGATCATGAGCAGGAGCGAATAATAGACGATGACGTAGCCGACGCGGGTTCTGCTGATCAGCGTCAGTAGCAGGATCAGCACCAGCCAGCTTGCGATGAAGGCATAGGTTTTGCCGCTCACATCCGTTGGCGTGGGCGTGCTACTCCCGGTGCTCCCGTCTCCCTGATCGCCCGGCGGAAAGGGCGATTGATACAGCGGCAATATGCTGGCCATCAGAATGCAGTCCCCCGATAGCTAAAAGTATCCAGGGGAATGAACATGCCCCCGCTCGTGCTTGTGCTCGTGCTGATGCGCTGCGGACCGGCATCAGGGCCGCGTGCAAGCGACTCGCTTTCCGTCTTTGGATTGCGCCGGCCCTCCAGCTGCGTCTCGCCGTTGAGCATCGCCCACAGCAACTTCAGCCGTGTATCTCCCTTACTGTTGACCTGGACGACGGCAAAAACCAGCAGCGTCAGGATGACGAGGAGCAGGCCAATGCCGCCGGCAGTGGAAAGCGTGCTGATGCGCTCTGCCGCCGCTTGCCCGCCGTCCGTGATCGCCATCGCGGTGCTGGTGGCGACGCCTTTGAGCGTCTTCTGCCGGGCCGCGCGCTGCTTGGCGGCCAGCTCGGCCTGTTCGCGTGCCTCTTGCTCCTGTTTTTTCTGCTCGCGTGCCTCGGCCTTTGCGTCCGGCGCAGCCTCTTTCGCGCGTTCGTGCTTCTCCTTGCGCGAATCGGGTTGCGCGCTGTCACCGCCGCCGACCTCCTTCAAGGCCTCGTCGATGTCGTCGGCGTCCAGTTCCTCGCCCGTGTCAGGATCGGTGATCGTGCCCCCGCGCTCCAGATAGTCTTTCAGAAAATCCTCCGAGACTTCCGCCTCGCTCTTTTTCGTCGCCATATGCTCATTCCCCCTGGATGCTGACATGCTTCGGCGTAAACAGGATTGCGATCGTCGTGCCCAGATTGCCCTGAATCCCGATGATAATCAAGAAAAGAGCCAGCAACAGCAACAGCAGCCAGCCCGCTTGCCCCGAAGTCATGTCTTCTCGCCTTTCTGCGCGTGCGGCTACATCACGAGCGGATCATTGAGGATGATCATTGCTGCTTCGATGCGCGGCGAAATGCCGGCGACGCCCCCGACGCTCGACAATTGCGTCCCGTAATGAAAATCGGTCCAGCCGCTCTGCGTGGTCATGTCGAGATAGGCCTGGCCTTCCCGAATCCCAGCGTCGCTCTGCTGGAAGATTGGCCCATACACCAGCGGGATCAAGCCCTCGTCAAGGTCCTGCTGCAAGAGCATATCCAGATCGTCAAAGTACGATCGGACATCCAGATTGGTGTTGAGACCGTAGCGCATGAATGGCCGCATGCCGGTGGCGTCGGCGGTCGTCTCCAGGAGCTGAATGTTGGTCGTGGCCGCGAACTTGTTGCTCTGGTTTCCGTCGATGATCGTGATCCATAACCACGGGATTTTGTGCAGGAAGGAAACCTTGTTGCGGAACACCTGGCCTGATCCGAGGTTGTTGAGCGGCGTGTCCCTGACCAGCTGACAGGTCTGTATGCCCGCCAGATTCGGCTGCAAGGCCGAGAGCTGCGTGTAAGTCTGACCATCCTTATAGGTGGCTTCCACCGAGATCGTGCCGGTCACCACGTTTGTATGGCCAGTTCCGCTCACCGGATACGTGGAATTGAGCACAGGATCGACGCCCTGCGGCTGCCCGGCGCAATTGATCACAATCTGGCAAGTTGTCTCGCCGTTCTGAATAGGGAGAATCCCGCGAACATCTTGCGGATGGATCAGATTCATTGGCATATAAAAGCGGAAGTTCCACGTGTTCGCGCCGACGGCGACAGGAAACGCGTTGTTATTGGTTGAGTTGTAGTAGGCCTGCATGGTTGCGTCGAGCTGGCCAGCCAGAATCGTACGCGGATACGTGCGCCACAAGGCGCCCAACATTTGGAAGTAATACTTGAGGATATAGGGCCGGAAGTTGTGTTGCGGGCCACCGTAGTTGACCACGATGGAATCAATGAGCGAGAATGGCGCGGCGGCGGTCAGGCCATAGACGGCGCTGGTGCCTGCTCCCAGGGTGACGGTCAGGGCGCAATTGACCCAGAAGCCAGTCAGGTAGCCATTGTTGGCCGTTGGCACGTTATACGTGAGTGGCTGCCCGGCGCTGAAAGCCTGATTGTTGGCTCCGCCGTTGGCCTGCTGTGCCAGCGCTTTTTTGTTGATCGCGAGTGCCATAAATTGGCGATTCTGCTCGCGCTGCATGGCCTGCAATTGAGCTGCGGACGGCTGCGCGCCGGCCTGCGTGTAAGCGGCTAATCCTTTAGCCATTGAATTCTCCTTTGTTCCCTGCTCAACCACCACGCGACCGCGGCCTGGCGGGGCGCGGGCCTAGTGGCTGAGCACGATACAACGATGGTTGTCAGTGCTCAGATAGATCAAATTTGCGGGCCGAGGTTATTGTTTGCTGAATACGGCGACGTGACCATTGGCGAAGCCGCTGCAGGAGCGTTGCCGCTGCTGTAAGCCTCTCCCGATGCGCGCCTAAACAGCCAGCCGCCGACCCCGGCGACCGGGCCGCCGCGTGTCTGAACAAGATTGAGGACCCAAAAGGCCAGGATAGCCAGGATGATAAAGCCGACGATGGCCCCGGAAAGCGTCTTGAGCTGCCGTGTGAGTTTTCCCATTTGAAGACTCCTTTAGATTAAATGTCCGAAAAAATCGCGCATATCGCGATATTCCCGCGCGGTTTCAATCCCGCGCGTGCGCCGGTGGAAGAATCCATGCTCCCAGCGCGGCTGGTGGTGTTCCTCTTTCGAGAGATTGAGGTACGACCTGGCCCGCGCCTGGTCGTAGACCTCGTTTTGGATCAAGAACTGGAAGAAATGGCTCATCTGGCGAAACAGCGTGCCATCGACGGCGGCGATCTGCTGCGTCAGGCAAATGCAGGTCCCGCCGTGCTTCCTCATTTGTTTCAAGAGCGTTTCCAGCGCCTCCTCTGCCTCTGCGGTGATGCTCGCGGTCTCATCAATGAGTAAGATGGTCGGTTCGCGTGCATCGTTGAGCCGGTCGAAAAACGTGGCATACGAGGCCGGAATCTTGCTGTTATCCGGCGTCCACACCAGCGTGTACGTCGGATGTTTCAGGCGACCCGGCGGGCTGTTGCCGCGCACAATGAGCGGCGAATGCAGCATGCTAGGGAGGTCGGGATCGCCTGTCGAGTCGATCACGTAGCGTTTGGCATGCGGATACTGCCGGCGCATGTATTCCAGCAGCCCTTTCACCGCGAAGTACGTTTTGCCGCTTCCGGTCATCCCCACGACGGTGATGTGTTCGCCTAATCTGATCAATAAGCGATTGACCGGGCGGGCGACATCCTCATGCGAGATGCTCACCCGATTGGGGATCGTTGCTAGCTTTGCCGCCTCGACTGGCTCCGCTTGCTCCTTCCCCCGCGATCTGGGCGAGGGATCGGGCAGCGACTGCGCCAACGTCGAGAGTAGCTGATTCCAGCGTGCCATCGATGGTTTTGCCCTCCAGGACGAGATCATGCTGCATCAGATAGCTAATGCCGATCCTGGTAAACATGTCTTCATACCAGGGCAGCAGCTCATCGCCTTTGCCTGGCTTTGGATGCCCCGGCCCGATGAGGATGTCGAGAATCTGCGAGCCGCACGCGATGAGCAGGCCTTTCACGGCGGCCCGAATCATGCGTGCGATGTTCCTACGCTTGGCCTCCTCCTCATTGCCGGTAGCCATGCCAAACGTCATGCCACCGCGCACAGCCTGGCGCACCAGGTCATAGAGCCGGTCAGGCTCAATGTGCAGATAGAGCCGGGTCCCGCTCGCATCCTGGTACAAAATGGTCACCTGATCGCTGACCAGGCCGCCGTCTTCGGTGCGGTGCAACGTGCGCCGTGGCTGCTGCTGCTCACTCATTTGAAGCTCAATCCTTTATGTGCTTTCACGTGGCTGTACGTGGCCTTCAGGCGTGGCCCGACGAGCAGATAGATATAGAACCGGTCATAGATTTCTAAGAGCTTGCGCGCCGATCGCGCCGACTCTTCATTCGTCTTCGCACGCTCCAGGTGCATCGCCGCGAGCGTGGCGGCTTCTTCCTGGTCGAGTTGCCAGATTTGGACTTCCTCGTGATCTTTGACAATGATCTCAAGGCAATCATCCAGCAGGCCAGAGCCGCGCCAATAGACCTCGGTGAGCCGCTCCAGTTCCTCTTCCGCCTCCTTCTGGCTGAAGAGTTTGACCTTTGCCTGTGCCTGCATTTTGCCAACGAAGGGCAGTTTCCAGCGGAAGACCGGAGCGCCAACCGGCAACGTTTTGGCGTCAGCGCCCGTGAGTGCGTCAGGCTGCTTCACCTCCTGCGTCAGCGATTCGCGGCTGACGCTCTGACCTGACACTGACGTTTCGCGCTCAGATTCGGCCAGTGGCGAGGGAATTGCGCCGGCGGTCTCGGCTTTTTTGCGATCCGCATAGCGTTGCTGACGCTGACGGTGCAGTTCCCGCTCGCGCTCGCGCTTCTCTTCCGGCGTCTCGACTGGCGGCGCGATTACAGGCGTTTCAATTCGTCCGTGATTTTCACGATCGCCTGTAACTGGATACTCATCCTCTGCGAAAGCCGGTCGTATTCGCGCACCAGGTCCTTCACTAAATCGTGATCCTTGCGCAGTTCCTCCCGCTCCTCCTTGATCTCCTCGATCAAGTTCCGCAGCTCCCCGCGCATCTTCGAGATCGCTTCTCGTTCGATCCTCAACATGTCTTCGACTGCTGAGGCCGTCGATTCGCCTGCCATTGGCTTCATCCTCGTTTCGTAGTGCTTCTATCCGGCTCCGCTTCTGCCGCGAAAGCTGTACAGTAATGGTATCCGCGCTCATGACCAGCCTCCTGTGATCAGCCCCAAAAGTGCAAGCCGCCGATGGAAATTGACCGGGGTGCTTGTGCTCATCAACGCCGGCAGGCCGCCGGCATTGACGCCGTTCAAGGCCGGCCACGCGCCCGGCGTGGTGCCATTGGCGCTAAAGGTGGTGTCCGTCGCGTTATCGATCCATAACGCGAGGTAATATCTTCCTGGCCCGATGGTAAGCGCGCTGGTCAGCGGCAGCGTCATAATCCCGGCGACGGTGGCCGCACTCGCCGTCGAGGCGAGTAGATTGCCGTTCGCGTCATAGACCCCCATCTGGATGTGCCCGTTCCCGCCGGTGCCGATCTGCGTCCTCATGCTGGTGATGGTCACGGTCGAGTAGAGCACAATCGGCGAATAATAGCAGTTATTCGCCGTGCGGGTGTTGGCCTGGTCCTGCGTCAGATCGGCGAGGTCCCCAACGGCCCAGGGTGGCGGGAGAGGAGTGTAGAGCGGCATTAGTTCTGCTCCGTGATGCGCACGGCCCCGGTCGCGCTGTCCCAAATCCCTGAGACCAGGCCGGTATAAATTGGCGGATCGGCCACGTAGAAGCCTCCGCCGGCGATCTTGACGGTATAGAGATTGGTTGCGGAGGTTGGCGCGAATGCGAGATAGAGATTGGCAGAGCTATCGTTAAAGAAGCTCATCCCCCGGCGCGCAGCATTCGCTCCCAGAAGCTGCACGCTGGCGGTACTGGCATTCACGCTCGTGAGGGTGGCGAGTGCGCCCTCGCCTGGGCTGGTCCCGTGCGCCTGGTCCTGTATCACATCGTCCCGAAAAGAGAACGTGACCGGCCAATTGGCCCCGCTCGCGAGACTCACCAGCGTGCCGGGCACCAGGTCAAGCTGCGTCCAGCCGTTTGCGACGGTTTGGACGTGGAAGCCTCCGGTTGGCAGTTCCAGCATGAGCGTGATGGAGTCGGCAGCCGGCACAATCGCGCCCGGACCGCCGCTGTAGCCACTCGGCACGAAGAGGCAGAGATGCGCCCGGTCGTGCTCAGGGACGCGCCAGCCGAACGGATACGCCTGCAGGGTCACGGTGCGATTTTCGGGAGGAGTCAACTGCGTAGCGAGGCGATCGGCGAGCACACGCAAATAATCGCGCGATTCCGCGAGGAGCGCCTTCACATGCTCGTTGTGCGCGGATTCTTCGCCACGCACATGCTCGATAAATTTATTGGACTGCTCAGCCGCGACTCCCACCGCGACGGCAGCCACACTGGCCGGATCAATCATGGTTCCATCCCTGATATGAGATACAGTGTGTCTTATGAGAGTGAGTATATCATAAATGAAAAGAGATTGCTAGGAGATCGATGATCTTGCATTTTTGCTCGAAATCTGTCAATATGGCAGGTAGAAATGCGCAAAGGAGGCACCTTGTGATCGTTTCTCTTCTTATCTTTTTGCTGAGTGGAGCGGTTCTGCTCGTGCAATGCGCCGGCGTGGCCTGGGCCTGCGTGTTCCTCTATGCTCGCCATGTGCGACGCCAGGCCCGCGTTTCCGCTTGCCCGTCTCCCCCGGCGGGCAATCTTGTGCTGATTCACCGGGATCATGCGGTTCTAGGCCGGGATTTTACGTGGCTGCGACGCACGCCGGCGATCCTGTGCTGTCCATTGTGTGGCGAACAGTGCGAATCGGAGTTTGACCAATACCAATTGCATGAGGAGGGTCTGCTCGTTGGCTTGCTGTCGCATCGCTGCGGCGCGCCAGAAATCGATGAGTATGTGGTATGCGGTGGGAGCGAGGTGGCTGATGGATGACGGGACCGCTTTACTGCTGCTCGGAACATTCATTCTGGTGGCCTTCGTGGCCGTGTGGTACGTCTCGCGCATGGAGACGCGCTGCTGGCAGCTTGAAATCCGCTGTCAGGCGCTCCAGGCCGAAGCCGAGGAGGCCGCGCGCTTGCGGGTCCAGGTCATTGACCTGGAGCAGCGCAACGCCCGCTTGCAGGTGGCCATCCTGCCCCGGCCTCGCGGCGCAACTGGACCCCAGACGCCTCTGCCTGCACTTCACAGATGGAGTATTTCCGATCTGGGCACCTCACTGGTCCCGATCTGCTCGCCGCCCGAAGCGGTCAATTAATTTGTGAGAAAGAAAGCCCCCGGCGAATGTGCCGGGGGCTTCGTGTTGCGTGCGTTGCTTCGATCAGGGCAGATCGCCCTCGTCGAGGAAGGGGTCAAAGTCGTCGGGTGCGCCGGCTGCCTGCTTCTTCGCCTCTTGCATGCGCTCGTACTCATGCAATGCCTGCTCAATCACTGCCGGCGCTTCTTGCAGGCTTGCCCACGAGCACCAGTTAATGTAGCCCGGCCAACCGATCGCTCCCTGTCCATTTGATGCCAAAACCAAGCTCACTTCGTCGCCGTGTGCGGTTGCGCTGCGCTGGAGGAGTTGGAAGATCTTCCACAAGTGTTCCTGATCGTTGCCGAAGAAGTCAGCCGTCCAGGCAAAGGTTACATCGTGGCCGCTTTCTCTCGCAGCAGTGGCCGCCCCCTGGTCTTCGTCCCGATCACCGATCATCCAAATCTTCGTTGCCCCTGTCTCCTTGATAAGCTCCTCAATCATCCCCGGTCCTGGCTTGCGCCGGTGCAGATGTGAGCGTGTGCCGTACTCTTCATAGCCACGTTTTGGCGACGGATGCCCGAACGCGACCTTGAAATGCAAGATGTTCAACTCCCGCGCGATCTTGCCCACCTCTTCGGTGGCTTCTGCTTCGCTCAGGATTCCGAAGGCGACTCCTCCTTGATTGCTTGCTATGGCGCAAATGTGGCCTTGCGCCTGAAGTTCTGCGATCTTCTCTTTGCGCCCCGGAAGTAGGGCGAGAGGCATTTTGTCCACAAATGGCGTGTTGACTAGTGTTCCGTTAAAATCAAAAATGTAGAGCATTAATTCTCCTCCTCAACTAATCAAAATGGCTCATGAACTTCACGCTCACCTGAATACTAATCTCCGCGCTAAAACGAGAGTGGAGCAAAAAGATGAGTTGCGAGAGACGCGCGAAGAACTTGTTCCATTCGCCGGTCGCTTGCAGAATGCAATTCGCCTGATTATTGACGAAAATGATACTGCGGAAGAAGAAGCCTTCGAGAGCGTTTTGCAGGGCTTCTTCTTCCGATTCGCTCAGCCGCAAAGACTCAGGCCGGCTAATCGTCACAAGGATGGCCGGCAGTGACACCGCCACGCGCGGTCCGTCGCTGGCAAGGACAACAATACTCATGCAAGGTGCCTCCTTTATGCATGTGTGCATGACTCAAACAAAAAAACACTACTGGAAAGAGTCTATCATAGGTCTATTATTGTGTCAATTGCTTCGCTTTTTGTCCCACTTGTGTAACACGATTGTGTAACACGAGTGCAGGGTTGAGAAACGCTCAGTCCTGTTCTATTGCGCGTTCTAATCTGAGGATGGGATAATAAGGCAGCCAGGTAAAATCAATGTGCAAGGTGCCTCTTTTGCCGATTTTGCCTGGTTGCTCCCAGAGCATTGAGCATTGCAGGAAGCGAACACGCGTGCTATACTGGCGATGCCTCCAACTGTGTGATGACGCGACATAGAGAGGGTAGCTCGCAAGGCCTAACCTTGAGAGCGCGGGTTCGATCCCCGCCGTCGCCATAACAGCAGTCCCGTCCTTCGGTACTATCGAAGGACGGGACTGCTGTTCTGTCTTTTGCGTAGCTGCGTGGCCCTGGTCAGGACGGCGGCGCGCCCACCAGGAAAAAGACAATCGCGAAGATAACCAAGAAAATGACCGCGCAGCCAAGAATCAGCCGTTCTCGTGTTCTGACAAATCGGTCGGTGGCCTCGCCCACTCTGGGAGTGCCGGCAGGATCGCCGGTGGGGTCGGTGGTGCTGGTGGTGCTGAGTTCGGTGTTGGCGCCCGCCTCGCCGCTGCTCGACAAAGCGCGA
>Ga0070741_10009420_pt1 | contig 18976 bp, 10 predicted proteins | sample Coa_R1_4_FD_66440 | JGI IMG/M metagenome (GOLD analysis project Ga0070741, IMG submission 66440) | Surface soil microbial communities from Centralia Pennsylvania, which are recovering from an underground coalmine fire - Coalmine... | ecosystem: Environmental > Terrestrial > Soil > Unclassified ...
TTGCCATTGGCTGCAACTCTGATGGTTCCGGCTTTCGCCCAGCAAACCAACAGCAGCACAGACCAGCAGTCGGCGCCGGCTTCACAGACGGTCGCTCCTGCCGCCCAGTCTGAGCCGAACGGCCCGAACACAAACAATGATGTTAACCTCTCCGCGCACCAGCCGTTGAAGCAGGACACGCACGAAGGATTCTGGGGACACCTGAATCCATTCGCCCGGAAAAAGTACGTTCAGCGCCAGGTGACACCGATCCGCGATCGCATGAACGAACTCGACGAGCTCACGTCGAAGAATTCGAAGGACATCAAGGATGTCGATGCACGCGCTCAGGAAGGCATCAAGCAGGCATCACTCAAAGCAGACCAAGCCGATCAGCATGCGGTCGATGCTGGCAATCGCGCGCAAGCGGCGCAGCAGACGATCGATCAGGCGAGTTCGAAGCTGAACACAGTGCAGCAGACGATCAGCACTCTCGATCAGTATCAACCAGTAACCGACACCGAGATCCGCTTCCGCCCGGGACAGCAGGTATTGAGCACCAAGGCAAAAGAAGCGCTCGATCAGCTTGCTGACCAGATGAAGAACGAGCGCGGCACCATCGTCCAGATTCAGGGCTTCTCATCGGGACGCGGCACCACCGCAATCGCAAACTCGCAGAACATGGCGCAGAGCGTGGCTCGGTATCTTGTCATCGAGCATGACATTCCGCTGTATCGGATCTACACGGTGGGTGTAGGCAATGCCGCTGCGAAGGCGACGGCCGACAACACCACCGCAAAGCACATCCGTGGCGGACGCGTCGAAGTAGCTTTGCTGAAGAACGGCGTAGCCGACCTGGCACAGACCCAGACAGCCGGCGCACAGCCCAACTACCAGCCGACCGCAACCAGTTCGCAGCAGGGCGGTGTAGCGGGAGCCGTGCCTACCGCTCCAGCAACCACCAATCAGCAGCCCGCAACTGCAACGCAACCCGCGAGCAATCAGAACAACAGCAACAACACGCAACAGATTCCGCGTCAATAGCGTCGCGAGCCAAGTTGCAATCTAAAGAGCCCCGCAAGTTGCGGGGCTTTTATTTTGCATTTTTCCGACTGGCTCTGAATGCGCGGCTCCCTTCTGGCACACTTGTGTAAGCGCTCATCAGCAGAAGAGCGGTACCAGCCGAATGCGATCAAGAATTGATCTCCAGCCAACGCTCACTGGAAACCTGATTGAAGTTCGTCCGCTGAAGAAAGATGATTTCGCGGCCCTCTTTGAAGCTGCGAGTGATCCCCTCATTTGGGAGCAGCATCCGGAAAGCAATCGCTACAAGAGGGAGGTCTTTCAGCGGTTTTTCGATACAGCGATGGAATCCAAGGGCGCATTCGTGGTCGTTGATCGCAAATCCGGGAAGATCATCGGCAGCTCGCGTTATTGGAATTTCAAGCCGGAAAAAAGTGAAATCGAGATTGGCTGGACTTTTCTGGAACGTGGCTTCTGGGGCGGTGCCTACAACGCTGAACTGAAAGCGCTGATGTTGAAGCACGCTTTTGGCTTTGTTGAGAACGTCCTGCTAATCGTGGGCGAAAACAATTTGCGCTCGCAAAAAGCCGTGCAGAAGATTGGCGGCAAGTATCTTCGCCAGGAAGAGAGGCCCGGATCCAGCGGCAGAATGGGTCGCAACGCGGTTTTCGTGGTCACTCGCCATGATTTTCAAAAGCGCGAGCACGAACATCAGTGAAAGCTGCGCTCATGCTTCCCAAATCACTTGGGACGGAATGTACGTTCGTCTGCAGAAAAGCAATACTGAAAGTACCTGCGTAACCTTACAGCCGAGTCCGAGCTGGCCTACGATGCAGGCGGATGCCTTTCCGGGTCAGAATTCGATTCAGCGGTGCCACGGTTCTACTGTGCCTATTCGCCATCACGATGAGAGCACAGGATTGGACGGATGAGCCTCGTCCCGTTCCAGTTTTGTCCGGTAGCGCCGGAGAAGTTCCGATTGTGCAAGGCGGGCAGACCACGCTGGTTTCAATCATCAGTCCTGTCGTTTTAGTCCCGTTCGGGGAAAAGTGGCTGGTAGAGAGTCGGGCGGCTTTCGAAGGAGACTTCACCAATCAGGAACCTGGGAACAATTTCGGCGGGAAGGTGAATAAAGAAATCGAGTATCTTCAGCTCGACTACATTGCGAACAAATACGTAACTGCGACAGCGGGACGTTTTCTCAATCCCTTCGGAATCTATAACGAGCGCTTCTATCCTGTCTGGATTCGCAACCTGCAAACCGACCCATTGATTCTTCCGCTGGAAGGCGAATCGCGCGATGGTGTAATGCTACGCGGCGGAGTTCCTCTAAGCTCCGAGGTTAATCTGAACTACACGACATTCTTCTCCATACAGAGCTCCACCAATAAGCTCGAATCCGATCGCGGGATAGGCGGTCGCCTCGGGCTATTTTTTCCCGCGCACCGCCTGGAGATCGGAGGGACAGTTGAGCACGCGTTAGTCGACGACCGCGCCAATCGATTTGGTTTTCATGTCGAACAACAGCCCTTTGCGGTGCCACTTGAATTTCGTGCCGAATACGCACATGGAGCCGAAGGCAGCGGCTGGTGGATCGAGCCTGCTTACACGCTGTCCGCTATGCCTTGGCTTAACACTGTGATGCGCAAGACGCAGTTGGTCTCGCGTTATCAGCAGTTCTATGTTGGGAACGGCCAGGATGAAGATTTACCTTCTGCCGATACTCGCGTTGCCGAGTTCGGCATGAACTACTACATATGTGACGGCTTCCGGGCGACGGCGAGCTACGGCCGGCAGTTCAGCTCTGCCGGAAATCAGAATGTTTGGACTGCAGGTCTCACCTATCGCTGGGTTCTGCCCCTCGGAGGAGGAGGCCGCTTATGAAATGCTGTTGCCTTTTTCTGGTTATGCTTTGCGTTTTCCCGGTGGCATTGCTGTGTTCTTCCCCCGATCCCAAGGCCGCTCCTGTGCTGAAATCGAAGAGCACTCATACCGAGTGGAGCGTGACTGAAGGCGAGCAACGGTATCGTGCAAACTGCTCGCGCTGCCATCAGGCGCCGCCGAAATTTCAGCCTGCGGCCATGGGCACGCTGATTCGCCATATGCGCGTGCGCGCCATGATTACCGATGATGACATGCACGCGATCCTGAAATACATGACGCAATGATCTTCCTTGCGACAATTCGGGTTCTGGCGATGCTGACACTTGTATCCGGCGATGCTGCGCCGGCGCAGCCTGCACGTGCCGTGAATTTGATCGCCGACCACAACAGCACGTTTCGCGTCGATGGTCCGAACAGCTCAGAGCTCGACCTGCTCCCGGGTGAGCTCATCACGCTTCATGTTGAAGCACATAAAGCCAAAACCATGAACCGTGACGGATCCGTGCACGGCCTGGTCTTGCTTGATTCGCACCGTAGGCCGGTGCCAGGATGGGAGCTGATGTTCAAACCCGGAGTTCAGGAAATGCAGCTCACTGCGCCAGCCGAGCCGGGCGTCTATGAAGCAGTTTGCACCGTCATCTGCAGCACCGATCACGAGCGCATGAAATTCCGAGTGGTGGTTCGTCCGAAATGAAAAAGTTCGCAGTCATGGTTTTTCTTTTCAGTCTGCCGTTGTGGTCGCAAGAAGAAAAGCGGTTCGTCGGAGAAATCGCCGATAGCTCCTGCGCTCTGAACATCCATTCGCTAACTCGTTCCCACAAAGAGATGCTGCAAGGTAAAGGCATGGGTAAAACGGCTGCCGATTGCTCCCGCATCTGCGTCGAACATTATGGATCGCACTACGTGCTCGAAGACAAGAAACAAAATGTGTTCAATCTCGACGATCAAAAGAAAGCCGCCGAGTTCGCCGGATTGCATGTGATTGTGACCGGCGATCTCGTCTCGAAAGATTCGATTCGTGTGGTCGCAATTAAGCCTGAGAAGTGAGTGGACTCCCCGGGGCAGGCTCTCTGTTTCCGTTGTTGGGACTCGCTCAGTCACTGAAGTAGACACCAAAAGGAAAGGTCCCGCATCTCGCGAGACCTTAGCTCAGGAGCTTAGCAGCTCAGCAGCTTAGAAGCTGATTACTGCAACAACGTCCCGTTCTCGTTCTTCTCTTCTGGCGGAATCACCACGGCTGCCGCGACACGATCTCCCGCATCGAGGTGTAATAGACGCACACCCTGCGACGCACGGCCAGCCTCGCGAATTTGGTTCGTGTCGATTCGGATGATCTTGCCGAACTGGCTGATGATCATGCACTCGGAATCTTCATCGACCTGCATGATTGCCGACACCTTGCCGTTGCGTTCGGTGGTCTTGACGTTGATTACGCCTTTCCCACCACGGGAAATCAGACGATATTCTTCCGCATCCGTACGTTTGCCGTAGCCGTTCTCCGTGACAGAGAGAATGAGTGAAGGCGCTGGCTGCTCTTCGCCTTCGCCGTCCACCTTCTTCTTGCCATTGGGCTTCTTTGTCCCCGCAGGATCAGTGAGGGCCATGCCGACGATGTAGTCCTTGTCGTGCAGGTCCATGCCGCGGACACCATACGCAGGGCGTCCCATCGGCCGCACATCGGCTTCCTGAAAGCGAATGGCCATGCCATCATGCGAGGCCAGGAAGACGATCTTATTTCCATCAGTGAGCCGGGCGGCGACGAGTTCGTCATCTTTCTCGATTCCGATGGCGATGATGCCGCGCGACATTACATTGGAGAAGTCTTTCAACGGCGTCTTCTTGACGGTGCCGTTACGCGTGGCGAAGAAGATGTACTTACCTTCTTGCTCGAGATCGCGAACATTGAGGATTGCGCGCACCGTTTCGCCCGGTTGTAGCGAGATCAGGTTAGCAATGGCCTTGCCTTTACCGGCCGGTCCCACATCGGGAATTTCGTACACCTTGAGCCAGTACACGCGCCCGGCGCTGGTGAAGATAAGCAGATACGCATGCGTAGAAGCAATGATCAGCTGCTCAACGAAGTCTTCTTCGCGCGTGCTCATACCTTTGCGGCCCATGCCGCCTCGACGCTGCTGCCGATAAGTCGAGATCGCAGTGCGCTTCAAATACCCGGAATGGGAAACCGTGACTGCCATCTGCTCATCGGCTACCAGGTCTTCAAGCGTAAGCTCGACCCCTTCGTCGGTGATGGTCGTGCGGCGTTCGTCGCCATACTCTTTTTTTACTTCTTCCAGCTCTTTCACGATCACGTTGCGCAGCTTCTTCTCCGAAGCCAGGATCGACTCGTACTCGGCAATGCGCTCGCGAATTTCGGCGAGCTCGTTGAAGATCTCTTCGGTGGACAGGCGAGTGAGTCGATAAAGCTGCAGATCGAGGATCGCGTCGGCCTGTCTGCCGCTCAGTTTTCCCGTGGAATGAATCTGCTTGTCGGTGATCTTGAAGTTTGCAGCAAGCAGAGCTTCGCGCGCTTCACCGCGCGACGCCGACCCGCGAATCAGCTTGATCACCTGATCGAGATTGTCCAGCGCGATCTTGTAGCCTTCGAGGATGTGCTCGCGTTCGCGCGCGCGCGCCAGCAAATAGGCGGTGCGCCGGCGCACCACATCGACGCGGTGATCGATGAAGTGCTGAATCGCAGGCACCAGACCCATCTCGCGCGGCTGATTGTTCACCACCGCCAGGAAGATCATGCTGAAGCCTTCCTGCATCGAGGTGTGTTTGTAGAGCTGGTTGAGGATGATCTGCGGCTCGGCTCCGCGCTTGAGCTCGATAAGGATCCGCATGCCGTCGCGATCGGACTCGTCGCGAACGTCGGAAATGTCGTCGATCACTTTGTCGTTTACCAGCTCAGCAATGCGCTTGATGAGATTCGACTTGTTAACTTGGTACGGAATCTCCGTAACGACAATTGCCTGACGCCCTTGCGTGAGGCTCTCGATTGCAGCTTTGGCCCGGACCGTAAAGCGTCCGCGACCGGTCGTGTATGCCTGCTCGATTCCACCGCGACCATAAATAAACCCGCCAGTAGGAAAGTCCGGACCCTTTACGATCTTCAGAATTTCTTTGAGCGTGGTCTGCGGATTCTGCACCAGCGCGATCGTCGCATCGACAACTTCAGTTAGATTGTGTGGCGGAATATTCGTCGCCATGCCTACAGCGATTCCGTTCGAGCCGTTGACCAGCAAGTTCGGAATGCGTGTGGGAAGAACAGTCGGTTCCGTAGTTGATTCGTCGTAGTTGGGAACGAAATCGACGGTTTCTTTGTCGATGTCAGCGAGCATCTCGCCGGCGATCTTCTCGAGACGGCACTCGGTGTATCGCATAGCCGCCGGCGGATCGCCATCGACAGATCCGAAATTTCCCTGGCCATCGACGAGCGGATAGCGCAGCGAGAAATCCTGCGCAAGACGCACGAGCGTGTCGTAGATCGCGGAATCGCCATGAGGATGATAGACACCCATTGCCTGCCCGACGACCTTCGCGCACTTGGTGTACTTCTTGTTGTGCTGCAGGCCCATCTCGTTCATCGTGTAGAGCACACGACGATGCACGGGCTTGAGTCCGTCGCGGACATCGGGCAATGCGCGCCCGATGATCACCGACATGGAATAGTCGAGATACGACCGACGCATCTCCTCTTCCACATTGATGGGAATGATGTTCGCTGCGCCGGGTCCCTGAGGCGGCTCACCGCCGGGAGGCGTTAGGGGAAGTTGGGGATTCTGCTCGTCTGCCATTCGTTAGCTGGGGGCAACCAAGCTGGTAGCTACTAGCTTTTTGCCACAATCAAGCGCGCCATTCTCAGTCGCGCTTCGAACTCCTTTTCTGGTGCTTTACGGCTTGCTTAACTTTTTGGAAGCTTCCAATGCTCTATTCCGTTCAGTTCGTCAGGCCGCCCTCCCGAGGGATATTTCCGAGGCGCTCGGAGGCGAGCTAAATAGTTGGTTTATCAGGTGTTAGCTGCAAATAGCCTTACCTTGCATTATAGCACGAGAGCAGCTTCTAGAGGCTGCTCTTTCAGGTCGATGTTTTAGATTTTCAAAACAATTTATTTAGAGCTTTTAGATTGACGTGAGCTGCCGGCGAACCTACTCTCGGCTGTCGCTTTTTAGTAAATGACACTGTAATTCAAGAAGTGAACTCTGCCATTGTCGCCCGCTTAGTCCATGTATGAGGTATCCCAAAATGAAGGTCAGAGATTCCATTTACGCGCTCTGCGCGATGATTTTCTTGTTCTGCTCGCTTGTTGCTTCGGGCCAGGAAACACGCAGCACCATTAGCGGTACGGTTACAGATCCCGCGGGCGCCGCCATTCCCGGCGCAAACGTCACGGTCACAGAAGTTCGCACGGGGGTGCAAACTCCCACCAAAACGGATGCTACCGGGCATTACAACATTCCCTTTCTTCCGCCCGGCCAATATCAAATCGAAGCTGAGGCCAGCGGCTTTCGCTCATTCGTTCGTAAGGGCGTCACACTCGCCTCAAGTGAGCATCCGGTGATCGACGTTCATCTTGAAGTCGGTCAGGCGACACAAACGGTGACCGTCACGGCAGAGGCTCCGATTCTTGAGACCGCGAACAGCTCGATAGGGCAGAGCATCACCACCAAAGAGGTCGAAGACTTCCCACTGAACGGGCGCAATCCGATGATGATCACGCAACTCGCTATCGGCGTGATTGCGACAGGACAACCTTCGCTCGTGCATCCGTTCGACAACGGCGCGGCTTCGGCATGGAGCATTGGCGGCACGCCGTCACAGACCGCCGAGATTCTTATGGACGGCGCTCCGAATGCAACCTGGGATAACCGCGTTGCTTACGCTCCTCCACAGGACGCCGTGCAGGAAGTAAAAGTAAAAGCCTTCGATGCCGACGCGGGTTACGGACATACCGGCAGCGGAACCATCAACGAGATCATGAAGACAGGCACCAACAATCTGCACGGTTCCGCGTACTGGTTCACGCAACCGTCAGACTGGGCTGCGAACAGCTTCTTCAATAACCGTGCAGGAATTCCTCCGGCGGCAACCAAGTTCGATCAGTATGGGTTTACGGCAGGCGGTCCGGTATACGTACCCAAGGTCTATAAGGGAACAAACAAACTCTTCTGGTTTGCAGCATTCGAAAAGCTAACCGACAGCCAGCCGAACACAAAGTTCCTTACCGTTCCAACGGCCGCCGAGCGCAACGGGGACTTCTCCTCTCTTCTCAGTCTTGGCAGCTCGTTCCAGATTTTTAACCCGTATAGCGGAGTGGTGAATGGCTCAACGGTTACGCGCCAGCCGTTCTTCTGCGATGGCGGCGGCAATCCGATTGCGCCGAATCTCACGCCTGGTCCGGGGTTCGGAACGCAGGCGAGCGGAACACCCTGCAACAAGATTCCCCAGCAGTTGCTCAACCCCGTCGCGCTGGCCTACTTGAAATTCTATCCTCAGCCGAATCTGGCTGGTCAGCCCGATGGATACAGCAATTATGGAAACTCTGTCACAACGGATGACAGCTATGGCAACGAGCTGGGCCGATTGGATTGGGCGATGAGCGACCGCAGCCGTCTGGCTTTCAATATCCGCCACAACAACCAACTGCAATCGAAAAACAATTACTTCAACAACAACACCACCGGATCGCAGCTCGTGCGGCAAAATTGGGGCGGCACTGTCGATGAGGTCTTCACCTTCAATCCAACCACGGTCATGGATGTGCGCGCAAACTACACGCGCTTGCGTGAGGCGCACCCTTCTCCAAATGCCGGATTCGATCCAACCTCGCTTGGGTTCCCGTCGTACCTCGCGGCAACCAGCACGTACCTGCAGCTTCCGGCGATCAGCTTTGGCAGCAGTTGCGGGAGCGATACGACGCAGGCCTCCAGCTTTGACTGCTTCGGCTCGACAGGAGCGAACCTGATTCCTTCTGACTCCTATCAGCTGTATGGCAATGTCGAGAAACAGCTTCGCAGCCACACGCTCAAGTTCGGGGCTGACGCGCGACGCTACACGCTCAATGCCCAGAGCTACGGCGCGTCCACGGGTGCGTTTAGCTTTGGTACTTCGTGGACCAATGGCCCTGATGCCAACTCAGCAGCTTCGAACTTCGGACAAGACTTCGCTGCGTTTATGCTGGGACTTCCTACTTCGGGAAGCTACGACCTGAACACGCGTGGAACCTACAATGAGTATTACTACGGACTGTTCGTGCAGGACGATTGGCGCATAAGACACAATCTCACCCTGAATCTTGGTGTTCGGTACGATCGAGATAATCCGTATTCGGAGAAGCTCGGACGAACGGTGAACGGATTCAACACTGTCGATGCCAATCCGATTGCCGCCGCGGCAATTGCTGCATACAACAAGAAGCCCATCTCGCAGATTCCCGCGGGCAGCTTCGCCGTGCCCGGTGGACTTACATTCGCTTCCCCCGCGAACGGCTCGATTTGGGACAACGTCTCACACATGGTGAGCCCGCGTGTCGGTTTTGCGTGGACGCCCGACAATCTCAACGGCAGGGTCGTGATTCGCGGCGGTTTTGGAATGTTTGTTCAACCCATCGCGCTTTCGAGCCTTGGACCCAATGGCAAGTGGTCGAGCAGTCCCATTTTGACCCAGGAGGGATTCAGCCAGAGCACTCCGCTCATCGTACCCAGTGATTTCTCCTCACCCAGCGCCACATTGAGTAATCCGTTTCCCTCTGGATTCCTGCAGCCTGCTGGATCCTCTGCTGGTCTCGCAACTTTCAACGGGCAGAACATTAGCTTCTTCAGCCCAGTGATGAGGAACCCGTACTCTGAGCGATGGAATCTCGGATTCCAGCAGGAGTTAGCCCACAATTGGCTGATGGAGCTGGACTACATCGGCAATCACTCTGTTCACCTACCGATAACCTTCACTGAGTTGAACGGAATTCCGCGACAATACCTGAGCACATTGCCATTTCGGGATCCTGCCGTAATCGGTGCGCTGACGGCGTCTGTTGCAAATCCGTTCCAGGGGTTGATTCCGGGAACGAGTTTGAACAGCTCAAAAACCACAGCGCGGCAGCTTTTGGCTCCCTTTCCCGAATTCCCCGTGGCCGATTCGACCACGTTCAGCTCCGGAGTTACGGAAAACAACCTCGATGTAGGCAGTTCGAATTTTCACAGCTTCAATGTGCGGCTAGAGAAGCGTCTGTCCCAGGGACTCTCGCTCGTCGGTGTGTACTCGTTCTCGAAATTGATCGAAGCCGACAGTTGGCTCAACAATACCGATCCCGCTCCGGAGCGACGCGTTTCACCCTTCGATCACACTCATCATTTTGTGATAGCCGCGAATTACGAGCTTCCGATCGGACGAGGAAAGCTTCTCAACCTGGAGTCGGGATGGCTTAATAGCCTGCTTGGGGGCTGGAGTACCAACGCCATCTACACGTACCAGACCGGCGCGCCAATTCTGTGGATGAACGGCAGCACCAACAATCCTGGTGATTATTCGTTCTGCAGCGCGCCGACAGCTACTGGCGTTAACTACAAACAACTCAAAGGACTCTGTTCGGATGAGAACGGGAATGTTCTACCCGTGGGCACATTTCCCGCGAATCTGAACCTTGATCCTCGTAACGTGGATGGGACCGCATTCAACACCTCGCAGTTCGTGACAGGATCAACTCCTTCGTCTTCAAACACGAAAGGCAACTCGTCGAAGATACCGCCACTAACCGCGGCGCAGATCAACGCTCTCCAACAGACTGGCCAATTGCAGTTCCATATACGCACGTTGCCGACCACGTTCAGCAATCTGCGCCAGGACGGCATCAACAACTTCGATGCTTCAGTGATTAAGAAGTTCGCGGTGGGCGAGCAGCGATACTTCCAGTTTCGAATGGAAGCATTCAACGTTCTCAACCATCCCACGTTCGATGCGCCTGATACCAAGATAACGAGTTCAACTTTCGGAGTCATCAACTCGCAGTCCAATCGGCCACGCCAGCTTCAGATGGGCCTGCGTTTCGTCTTTTAAGAAATGAATGTTGGAGCCGGGCGCCCTCGCCCTGATGTTTGTGGATTCGAACACCCGGCGAGGCTTCCCGGCATATTCCGCTGTAGTGACGGGACTAACAGGACAATGACAACTCGCCGCAATTTTCTCAAAATGGGAGTTAGCGCAGGCGCACTGGTCGCGAGCGGACGCATATGGGCTCAGGCTGGCTCCCGCTCGGATGTTGTGAGTTCGACTGCCGTCTGGGATGAGGTCCCTCGCATTCTCGCGCGAATCAAGCCTCATAAGTTCCCACCGCGGGAATTTGACATTACCAAGTACGGCGCTAAAGGGGATAACCAGACGGACAACACCGAAGCGTTTCAGGTCACAATCGCTGCGTGCACGAAAGCCGGCGGAGGTCGGGTTGTGGTTCCGCGTGGCGAGTTCATCACCGGAGCGATCGAACTGAAGAGTAACGTGAATCTTCACATCAGCGAAGGCGCTACGCTGCGCTTCACTCGCGATACGTCGAAGTATCCTTTGGTCTTCACGCGCTGGGAAGGCACCGAGTGCATGAACTACTCGCCGTTCATCTATGCCTTCGAGCAGGAGAACCTGGCGATCACCGGCAAGGGAACGATCGACGGCAATGCCGATCAGGACCACTGGTGGAATTGGCGGGCAACGCGAGCGCCTGGTTCCAGTACGGGAAAGGATCAGCCTTCCGATCGCCAGAAACTGGTCGAAATGGCGACACAGGGCATTCCACCAAAGCAGCGCATCTTCGGTCCCGGACACTATCTCCGCCCGCAATTCATTCAGCCGTATCGCTCGAAGAACATCCTGATCGAAGGCGTGCGTCTGCTGAATTCACCGATGTGGCAGGTGACGCCATGTCTCTGTACGAATGTAACCGTACGCGATCTATACATCGACGCCTCAGGGCCGAACACGGATGGATGCGATCCCGAATCGTGCTCCGACGTGCTGATCGAAAACTGCTTCTTCAACACCGGTGACGACTGCATCGCGATCAAGTCCGGACGCAATGACGACGGTCGCCGCGTAAATGTGGCTTCGCAGAACATCGTCATCCAGGGCTGCCACATGAAGAACGGACACGGTGGCGTGACCATCGGCAGCGAAATCTCCGGAGGAGTGCATAACGTCTATGCACGCAACTGCCAGATGGACAGCCCCATTCTCTACATGGCACTGCGCATCAAGAACAACGCTGCTCGTGGCGGACTGATCGAGAAGATTTACATGCGCGACGTGACTGTCGGCCAGGTAGCACAGGCCCCGATCGGCATCGACTACTACTACGAAGAAGGTGAGAAGGGTGGACATACGCCGATCGTGCGCGATGTCGCGGTCGATAATTTGAAGAGCCAGAAATCGAAGTACGGAGTCTATCTGCGCGGCTTCAAGAACGATCCGATCCAAGGCATCGCGCTTACCAATTGCGAGTTCAACGGGGTCGCCGATGGGAACGTGGTGGAAAACGTAAACGATGTTTCGTTGCATAACGTGCGTATCAACGGAACCGAAGTGCAGCGACTCACAAGCTGAGGACCGGATCGGAATGCAGGTAATGGGCCGATTCATTCACGACGATTTTCTTCTCGAAAACGGCACTGCGCGTCGTTTATACCAACGCCACGCCGAAGCGCAGCCGATCATCGACTATCACTGCCACATCTCGGCCAAAGACATCGCCGAGAACCGTCGTTTCCGCGATCTGTTTGAAATCTGGCTGGAAGGCGATCACTACAAATGGCGTGCGATGCGCGCCAACGGCGTCGATGAGCGCTATTGCACCGGCGATGCCAAGCCATACGAGAAGTTTCTTGCCTGGAGCAAGACGGTTCCATACACCCTGCGCAACCCGCTCTATCACTGGACACATCTCGAACTCGTTCGTTATTTCGGAATCGAAGATCTTCTAAACGAGGAAACTGCTCCGCGCATCTGGCGCGAAGCGAATGCGCAGCTTGCAGGCGACGATCTTAGCGCCCAAAGCATCCTGCGGAAGTTTAACGTCGAAGTGGTCTGCAGCACCGATGACCCTACCGATTCGCTCGAGCATCACCAGGCGATAGTTGATCTGGGGCTCGCTACGCGCGTGTTTCCCACGTTTCGGCCCGATGCCGCGTTTCGGCCCGAAGATCCAGCGGAGTTCAACCGCTGGATCGCTAGGCTGGAGCGCGCTGCCGATGTTCAGATCGCTCGGCTCGCGGATCTGCTCAATGCGCTGCGCGCCCGGCACGATGCCTTTCACGAGATGGGCTGTCGCGCCTCCGACCACGGACTCGATACATGTCCTGCAGAGGCCTGTACGGAGCACCAGGCCGCAAAGATTTTTGATCATGTGCGTGCAGGCAAAGCTCCCAGCGCAGAGGAAGCGTTACGGTTTGCCAGCTTCATGCTTCTCTACACCGCGCACCTCGACGCGGAAAAAGGATGGATCAAGCAGCTACATCTGGGTGCGTTGCGCAATGCGAATCCCCAAGGGTTTCGCACTCTAGGACGCGACACTGGCTTTGATTCAATGGGAGATTGGCCGCAAACTTCAGCGCTCGCTCGGTTCATGGGTCGGCTTGCAGAAGAAGATGCATTGCCGAAAATGATCTTGTACAACGTGAATCCCTCCGACAACTATGCTTTTGCCACGATGACCGGTAACTTCCAGGGGGGCACGCCCGGCAAAATCCAATTCGGAACAGGCTGGTGGTTTCTCGATCAGAAAGAAGGCATCGAGTGGCAGTTGAATGCTCTTTCCAATACGGGACTGCTCTCGCGCTTCGTCGGCATGGTGACCGATTCGCGCTCCTTTATGTCGTATCCCCGGCATGAGTACTTCCGCCGAGTTCTTTGCAATCTGCTTGGGAGTGAGATGGAACGCGGCTTGTTGCCCAACGACGAAGCCCTCGTCGGCAAGATGGTGTCAGATGTTTGCTACGGCAACGCCGCAATGCATTTCCCCTTCCCGGAAAGCGCACAAAAAGAAAATGGAGTGGCGTTGACAGGAGCGAGGCGCTAGATTCCGTGGAGCCGGCCCGCCCTCGGCCGGGGTTTTGGTGGCGAGACAAGCTCCCGGATTGTCATTCCGAGCGTAGCGAGGAATCCCTATCGTATCCAAGCATTTTCGGCTCGGTAGGGATTCCTCGCTTCGCTCGGAATGACAAAAAAAGAGAATCGCCTGTTAACGCTTATTTACAACCTTACGAATATGAAAATTGAAGACGAACACCCGGGCGAGGGCGCCCGGCTCCACGTTGGTTCCTGGTTCGCACTCGGCGCTCTTGCCACTGCTTTGCTTTGGTCGTGCGCTTCTGTAGGTCAAGACACGCGCATAGTCACCGAACCGCATATTCCTCCGATCTGCTCCACCTTAAAAGCAAATCTCATATCAACTAACGGCAATGTGCGCGAGCAGGATGAACAGAAGCTCGATACCATTCGCATTCAGGAGGCGATCGATTCCTGCGCTCCGGGCAAAGCTGTCGAGCTTCGCGCAGATGCTGAGCGCAATGCGTTTCTTTCAGGTCCCATCGAGCTGCGGCATGGAGTCACGCTGCTGGTCGATGCCGGCGTCACGCTCTTTGCTTCGCGCGATCCTCGCCTGTATGACATCTATCCCGACGTTTGCGGCACAGTGACGAAAGAAAGCAGGCACGCCTGCAAGCCGCTGATTCATGTTGCAGACACCGATGCTGCAGTGATGGGCGACGGCCTGATCGATGGCCGCGGCGGAACAAAGCTCCTTCATTCCAACGTAAGCTGGTGGGACCTGGCGCAGGAAGCGAAGGTAAAGAAGGCGTATCAGAATTGTTTCCGCATCATCGTCGGCGATCGCGCTGACAATTTCATTCTTTATCGCATCACGCTCAAGAACTCTCCCAACTTTCACGTGATCGTGAATCGAACGAATGGGTTCACCGCGTGGGGCGTAAAGATCGATTCTCCCAAACTGGCACGCAATACCGATGGTATCGATCCATCATCTTCAAGCAATATCAGCATTTTGCATTCCTACATTCGTGCGGGCGACGATAACGTCGCAATTAAAGCTGGATCGAATGGCCCTTCTTCACACATCACTGTTGCTGACGGTCACTTCTATACCGGTCACGGCATGTCTATCGGCAGCGAGACCAATGGCAGCGTAAGCGATGTAGAAGTTCGTGACCTCACGATTGACGGCGCAGACAATGGGCTTCGTATTAAATCGAACTCCACCCGAGGCGGCACTGTACGCAACATTTCCTATTCGAATGTGTGCATCCGCAACACGAAGGAGCCGCTGGTATTCGATCCCTTTTACAGCACCGAGAGGGGGACAGACGTACCCGCATTCGAGGACATCAGGCTCCACGCCGTCCACATACTCACGCCGGGCAAGATGAGTTTCCTGGGCAGCGATGCCCAGCACCTCACGCGCATTCGTTTCGATGGCGTGCGGGCCGACTCCTACGATCCCAAGCTGGTGCGCGCTGCGAACGCGCGGATCACGATTGGGCCTGGCGGTTCGAACATCGTGCCCAGCGGCGAGAATGTTGTCGTGGAAGGAAATTCCGGCAATCCGGAAGCGCCGGACTGCGATGCTCGCTTTGTTCCATTCCCGGAACGCGCCACTCAAAACACAGACAGATCAACGCGCAATTCAGTAACGGTCGCTGCTGATGGATCGGGAGACTACAAATCAGTGCAGGAAGCAGTCAACGCTCTTCCCGAAACAGGAGGAACGATCCAGCTTCGACCAGGCACTTATCGTGAAGTACTGGAAATCGAGAAGCCCAACGTTCGGATGATCGGAGCATCGACAGATCCTTCAGCCGCGGTAATCGTCTTCGACAAGAGCGCCGGCACCGCTGGTGGAACCTTCAAGAGCGCCACGGTTAACGTGCTCGGCGACAACTTCTACGCGGAACGAGTGACGTTCCAGAACGATTTCAGCAAGAGCAACCCGGAAACAACCCAAGGGGCACAAGCCGTGGCGCTATCGGTTCGGGGAGATCGGGCCATCTTCCGCCGCGTGCGGATTCTCGGCGCTCAGGACACGCTCTTCGCCGCCGCGAAATCATGCGCCTCCGACACCGGTCCTTGCACACCTGCGCGCCAGTATTTCGATGATTGCTACATCGAGGGACACGTTGATTTCATCTTCGGCGACGGCAAAGCCGTCTTTCACAACTGCGAGATTCACGCGATTGCTCACAAGACGGTCTATCTCACCGCACAAAGCAAGCGATACCCGAGTCAGCAAAGTGGATACGTCTTCGATCACTGCAAAGTCACCGCTGATCCGGCAGTACAGGAACTCTACTTAGGAAGGCCTTGGCGACCCTATTCGACGGTGGTTTTTCTGAACACCGATCTTGAATCGCCGATAATGCCCGCAGGTTGGCACGAGTGGCACACGGGCGAGACGCACTCTCTGGACACTGCGTTTTATGCCGAGTATCACTCCACCGGCCCCGGAGCCAACCCGAGTGCACGCGATCCGCACTCGCATCAGCTAACCGAGGCGGAGGCGCAGAAATTCAGGACAGAAGATTTTCTTCGCGGTGAAGACGGCTGGAGTCCAGAAAAGTAGTCGAAAGTTGCTTTCGACCACTCTCCCCCTCGCCGTAGGCGCCGGTTTAGCACTCACATCGAACCGGAAATACTGGCTCAGGTGCGAACTGAGCGCATCAGAGAGACGTCGTCGGGTGCTGGGAAAAGTGCACCCCCACAGTGAGGATCAGAATTACGGAGTTCCCTGCTCACTTCCCTGCTAATTCCCTGGCTGATTGTGAATCGCCTGTGTTCATGCGGGTCCGGCGCTGAAAAATTTTCTTGCGGGAAAATTTTGCCTGCAAACTTCCCTGCGCAGGGAATTTCCGGTGGTTCGCACTGGGCACAGCGATCGGGCGGAGGATCGTGGGAAAGATAGCTCAGCCGCGAAAATCGGAGCGACTGCAAAAGCTAGGTCGCTTCTAACGCGCAACGATCATGGCGATGAATCCCAGCGAGCCTGATCGGCCTAGGCGCGGTGGTTCTCATCTTTCCGCTTGCAAATCCTCCCGAGTAGGAGCAGAATTTGGGCCGCTTTGAGTTGGTTCGTTGTTGTCCACTCCTGGTAAACCAGCTCTGGCTTCGGCTCCGCGCGTTTGTTTTACGGGATATAGAAGCTCGCAGCCACTGTGCTGCTTGCTCAAAGGCCCTAGCAAGTTCTCAGGTAGGTACCGGAGTGAACGTTCGGCCCCGATTCGATCCGCCTCAGGCGGGTCATGTCCGCAGTTTGGAGCAGCGGGAGCGATTTTGATCGCTCGATTGGCTGCCGTCCATTCGGGCTTCTTTTAGGCCCGAGCTCAGGCCCTGACAAGAAGAACACCCACTCGTTCGCCGAGATCGGCGCGCGTGTGGATCTTGCGCGGTTCGTTGAGGCCCCATGGACACCTCTTCCCACGACGTCCTACTCGTAGGCGGCGGAGGCGCAGGTTTGCGCGCAGCCATTGCCGTAGCCGAAACCAATCCCAAGCTTCGCGTCGCCGTCATTTCCAAAGTTTATCCAATGCGCAGCCATACCGTCGCTGCAGAGGGCGGCGCCTCTGGCGTGATCAAAGCGGATGATTCCCTAGATGAACACTGCTATGACACGATCTCGGGGGGCGATTGGCTGTGCGATCAGGATGCAGTCGAGGCGTTCGTGCGCGAAGCTCCGCAGGAGCTTTTGCGCCTTGAGCATTGGGGATGTCCCTGGAGCCGTGAGCCCAACGGACACATCGCCGTGCGCGCATTCGGCGGGATGAAGAAGAAGCGCACATGGTTTGCCGCCGATAAAACCGGATTTCACATCCTGCACACGCTCTTCCAGACCACGCTCAAGTACAACGAAATTCAGCGCTACGACGAGTGGTTCGTTACCAAGCTGCTGATCGACGATGGACGCGTCCAGGGCGTGGTCGCCATTGAGCTGATGTCGGGCCGGATTCAGGCGATCACGGCGAAGTCGGTGATCGTCTGCACCGGAGGCTGCGGGCGCGTGTTTCCGTACACGACCAACGCAGCGATCAAGACGGGCGACGGAATGGCGCTGGTCTTTCGCGCCGGCGGTCCGCTGAAGGACATGGAATTCGTGCAGTACCATCCAACGGGTCTTCCCTTTACGGGAATTCTGATTACTGAAGCAGCACGGGCCGAGGGAGGATACCTCATAAACAAGGAGGGTTATCGCTATCTGCAGGACTACAACCTTGGCCGTCCTGAACCACGGCCTGTGTTGCGCTCGATGGAGCTTGGACCGCGTGATCGCCTCTCCCAAGCCTTCGTGAAAGAGCTGGAGCGCGGACGCACGATCCCGGGGCCGTACGGGCCAGTCGTGCATCTCGATTTACGTCATCTTGGCGAACGGCTGATCAACCAGAAGCTTCCGTTCGTGCGCGAGCTTTGCCTCAAGTACGAGGGGTTGGATCCCGTAACCGATCTCATACCAGTGCGGCCGGTTATTCACTACATGATGGGCGGAATCTCGACGGACATCGACGGCGCAACTCCTCTGCCGGGGTTGTTCGCCGCCGGCGAATGCGCATGTGTGAGTATCAACGGCGCAAACCGTCTCGGGTCGAATTCGCTTCCTGAGATCCTGGTATTCGGGGCTCGTGCGGGAAAAGCGGCAGCTGAGTTCGCGGAAGCCGCTCCCGATGCGATCAGCCCGGCGATTATCGCGCAAGCCAACGACGAGCGTCGTCATCTAGAGCAGGATTTCCTGCACAAGAGCGGCGGCACGGAGCGGGTAGCGACGATCCGCGAAGCCATGCAGAAGGCAATCGAGGACGGAGCGGGGATTTATCGCACGGAAAACTCACTTCGAGAAGCTGCGCAGAAGTTGGCCGAACTGCAGGAGCGGGCGCGCAACATCGCGCTCGACGATCATTCACGCACATTCAACACTGAGCTTCTTTCCGCATTGGAACTCACGTGCATGTTGGATGTCGCCACTTGCATCGTTCACAGCGCGCTCCATCGCACCGAATCACGCGGCGCACATCAGCGGACCGATTATCCAAAGCGCGATGATCGCAACTTCCTC
>Ga0070741_10009421_pt1 | contig 18975 bp, 16 predicted proteins | sample Coa_R1_4_FD_66440 | JGI IMG/M metagenome (GOLD analysis project Ga0070741, IMG submission 66440) | Surface soil microbial communities from Centralia Pennsylvania, which are recovering from an underground coalmine fire - Coalmine... | ecosystem: Environmental > Terrestrial > Soil > Unclassified ...
GCCGATTTGATCCTGCTGTGCTATCAGGAGAAATCTCTGGGGGCCTCCTGATCTGTCCCCGGGAACAGTTCCCTCACCTGTCCCACGACTATCCCTCTCACCAGTTGTTTCTCAAGGCTTCCAAGGAATAATCTGCTTTTGACGCTGGGCGGGTCTGCGACCGTCTGCAGGCTCGCCTGGCGGGCACGAAAACGCTGCCGCTGGTCAGAGAGATGGCGAAAGCAGCCTGCACACTGTTAATGTTCACGGAAGTCCACGGCAAGCTCCGCAAGCTGCGGCTGCCCTGGTACATCGTGCAACTGACGCTGGTCTTCTGCGTTGTCGGTGTGATCACCGTGGTTGCGCTGGCGAACAGCTACGCCCGGATGCTTTTGAAGGTTTCCAATTACAACAGCATCCGCAGCGAGCGAGAAGCGCTCAAGAGCCAGTACCGGACGTTGGAGAACGTGGTCAACCAGACCAACGCCAAGCTGGACTCGTTGCAGTCCTTGGCCGCGGAGGTGGCTCAGACCTACGGCTTCGGGGAAGCCCGGCGGCCGCGCTTTCCTCACGCCATCCTGGCGCTTGCGACCCAGAACAACTCCACGCTCGAATCGAGTTATCGCGCCTCCTTGTATGCGTTTCGGCTGATGCGCAGCGCGGGGCGCAAGGCAGGGGGCGAGGTCCTGGGCCTGGAATTCTTGTCCGATCCCCGCCTCCAGTGGGCGAGTGTTCCCTCTCTATGGCCGGTGCGAGGACAGATCACAGCGGGCTTCGGCCAGCGGATGGACCCGTTCAGCGGCGAGAATGCGAACCACTCAGGATTGGACATCTCGGCGCCAGCCGGCAGCCCGGTGGTGGCGACGGCGGACGGGATCGTGCTGCATGCATCCCCTGATGCCGGGTATGGAAATGAGATTCTGCTGGATCATGGCGACGGCTTCGCCACCCGGTACGGCCATTTGAGCAGAATCAGCGTGGCGGTCGGGCAAGAGGTCAAACAGGGGCAGATCATCGGACGGGTGGGGATGACCGGCAAGACCACCGGACCTCACCTGCACTATGAAGTTCTGGTTCATGAAAGCCCTGTGAATCCGGTCAAGTACCTGCGGCCTTACTCCTACGAGCTGGCGCAGCTTGAATTCAGGAGCCATCCTTGATGATGCCGAGAATCATGGCCGTAAGCGATGACCTCAATGTCCTATGCCTGGTGAAAAGAGCCACTGCTCCGCTGGGCTTTGAAGTCGAGGATTTCAGGAACAGCCGGCAGGCGGCGGGCGCCCTGGAGCGGCAAAAACTCGAAGCCCTTTTCGTTAAAGCTGAGATGCCCGACCTCGATGGATTCGAGCTGGCCGCGCGCCTCCGCGCTTCAAAGGCGAACTCTATGGCGCCGATCGTAATGTTCACCCGCCGGCCAAGCGCCGAATTGATGCGCCGCGGATCCGAAACAGGAGTCACAACCTTCCTGGGCAGCCCTTTTACTGCGCAGCGCATCCAGCGCATGGTCATCACCATGGTGCCATCCATCCTGCGTGAAAAGAGAAGGTATACGCGCCTGCCCCTGCGCGTTCCGGTTTCCTGCTGGTCAGGCTACCGGCAAATCGACACCGCAAGCGTGAACATCAGCGAAGGGGGTATGTTACTGGAGCTCGCTGGAAAGATACCCATCGGGCACGAGGTAGCGCTGGAGTTTGAGATCCCGGAGGTGCGCGCCCGGCTGAATTTACGGGCACAAGTGGTTCGACACGGCGAACCGGGATCGATCGCGGTCAAGTTCGTGACCGCCTCGGACCGTGAGCTCAAGGCTTTGCAGAATTACATCATGACCCAGATTCACTAACGGATCTGGATCACCATTTCACCGTTCTCGACTCGAATGTCCTTGACCATCTCCGGGAGTTTCATTCGGTCCCGCATTTCGGGAGAGTCCAGTTTCTCCCGCAGCTTGTACTTGACCGCAGAAACTGGAATCGGAAGGCTGCCCATCTTCACCTCCAGAGGCGTGAATTGCAGCAGCCCGGTCGAGCCGCCCAGCGTCCCGCCAATCGTCACATAAACGTCCTTGCCGCTGATGTTGACCGTGAAGATGCCCACCAGTTCATTTCCCTTAAGGTGAACTGTTGCTCCTCTTACTGCGATCGGGCTCGAAACTGAGACGGGGGCCTGAAGGCTCTCCTGCAACTTGGAATTGAGCTCCGACTCGGTAAGATGGATTTCGCCTGGCGCACGTTTCTGCCGGGGTTGATTGAGCTCGGCGATCTTTTCGTCAAATGATCTGGCGGCCTCGGCGCTCACCTCGACTTGCGGGAGGGCTGGCCTTTGCAAGGCCAGCACGACGCTGATCAGGCAAAACAAAAGCAAACTCAACGATGCGATGCGATAGATCTTTCCCGCCATTTTGAATCTCGATCCCGTGGGGCTTCAGCGCTTGAGCTCATCCCCTTGCGCGGCCTGGCTGCCGCCGGTCCGGGTCGAACCGTGCACGAGAGAGGTGAGCGCGGCCGCGGCAAGGTAACCGGATCCAAGCAGACCGAAACCGTAGAGGAAGTTTCCTGTCCGCTGATTGAAATATCCGACGATCAAAGGACCGAAGTATCCGCCAAGGTTCCCCAGGGCGTTGATCAAGCCCATGGCCGAACCGGCCACGGAACGAGGAAGCGTCTCGGTAGGAATCGCCCAGAAGGGGCCGTGCCCCCCGTAAGACCCGGCTCCCACCAGGCAGATGAATGCGAAAGCCAGCAGGGGCGCATGGCCCGAGAAAATGACCGTCGCCAGCAGGAACACGCCGCCCCAGGCCAGGGCGAATGCGACGTGCCCCCGGCGCTCCCGCCTTTTGTCGGAGTGATTCGATATGAGGACCATCCCCAACCCGGTGATGATATACGGAAGGGCGAACAGCACCCCGGTCTGGGCGTTGCTGAGCTTCTTCGCCTGTTCCAAGGCGCTGGGGAGCCAGAAGAGATATCCGTAGTTCCCGCAATTGGTCAGGAAGTAGATGATGACCAGCACCAGCACTTGCGGGCGCAACAGAATGTGTAAGTAAGATTCGGGATGGGCCGCCTCGAGCTCCTCTGACTCACGATGCAGCGTGGTCTCGAGGTGCTCGCGCTCCTCGCGGGATATCCAGCGCGCCTCGCGGGGATGATCCGCGATGAACCACCACCAGATCAGCAACCACAGGAAGGGCAGCAGGCCCTCAGATACCAGCAGCACTCGCCAGTTCCAGTGGCCCAGGATCCACCCGGAAAGCGGGGAGGAGAAAGTGACCGCCACCGGCAGGCAGAGCATCCAGTAAGCATTGGCCCGCGCGCGTTCGGCGCGCGGAAACCAGTGCGAAAGCAGCACCAGTGTGGCAGGCCACACGCCCCCCTCCGCCACGCCCAGCAGAAACCGCATCACCCAGAACTCGCGCGCCGTCCGAACCAGCCCGCAGGCGACCGAGCAGAACCCCCAGACCACCAGCAGCACGCTCACGAAGCGCTTGGCGCTCCAACGATGCGCCAGGTAACCGCCCGGAATCTGAAGGAGCATGTAACCCCAGAAAAAAATCCCCGCAGCATCGCCGGCGTGCGTAGGGTCCATATGCAGTTCACGGCTCATCGAGGGCAAGGCCAGGGAGATATTGGTCCGATCAATGAAGGCGATCGTATACATGATGAACGCGACCGGGATAATCCTCAGCCATCTCTCTTGACGCATGGTCCTTGAAAACAAGCGCATCCGCGCGCCAGCGCTTGCGGTCAACTGTCAAGTCACTTTTGGCGCACGGCCTTGCCTAGAACGTTCACGGTGGAACCTGCCTGTCGTATCACGCTTTCCAAGGGGCTAGACTTGTCGCGTGGGACGGCTTTTTTGACCGAACCTCGGGTGAAGTCAAGGGCATGCATTATAAACCCGAATGGTGACCATATGGGCAAGATTGACAACCCCAAATCGGTATGTTACCAAAAAAGGAGAGGGCACCTATGGGTGTTGAAGAGCTCCAATCGGCCTGGGAACTTCTGAAGGAAGCCTACCAGTACCAAATGGGCGGGGATTACGATATGGCTGTCGAGCTGTACAAGCGCTCGCTCGAGCTTCACCCCACCGCCGAAGCGTACACATTCCTGGGTTGGACCTATCGCTATCAGGGGAAGATCGAGGACGCCATCGCCGAGTGCAAGAAGGCAATCCAGATTGATCCCGATTTTGGCAATCCCTACAACGATATCGGGGCATACCTGATCGAAAAGGGCGAGTATGACGAAGCCTTGCCGTGGCTCGAGCGGGCGCTCCAGTCGCGGCGCTACGAATCCTATCACTACCCTCACTACAACCTGGGCCGGGTGTATATGGCAAAGGAGATGTACAAGAAAGCTCGTTACCACTTCGAACAGGCTTTGAAGCTATCTCCGACCTATACTTTGGCCGAGGAAGCCCTCGAGAACCTTCGCCGCCGTCTCCAGTAGTATCCTCGCTCGTTTCTCTTCAGCAAGTTGAGTTTCCAACCAGCCGAAAGCCAGCTTATGCTATCATCGGATTCCGGAGACGAAGTCACTGGCTTCAGGTCCTCTTGCAGAAAGACGGCGTCGTGGAATGGGCCGATGAGAGGGCTTGCCGTCGGCCCGCGAGCGAGAGGACAGAAATTTGGAAACAGTCGAGCGGTTACACGGATTTTCAGTGGGTCTTGCCGGCTCCTACAGGGGTGAAGAACGAGCAAGAAAAAACCCGGGCTTGAGAATCACGACGGCAAAGTAACGCCGAGGGACGGACGAGATAGCACCGTGTCCCAACCTAACCTGTACACGAGCGAAACATTGACCATCTCCTATGTCGCCATGGTGCAATGTCTTCGGTGCCGCAGTCGCATACCGGTGGAAGTGAATGCCACTGAACTGAAGGCCCTTCGCTCCTTTCAGCGCTTGCGTCGGCACTGTGAGCAATGCAGTCAGGAGACGGAGTGGCAGTACCTCCCGCTCGGAGTCAGCCGCTGACCCCCGATAACGATCTGCAAACCAGGTGCGCCCATGCCTCGAGTCCAGCTTCAGTATCTCAGCGATGAGCTCCAGAAACTTCGCGAACAGAAGCTTTACCAGAAGCTGCGCATTCTTGAAACCGAGCAGCTTCCACTGGCGCGCTTTGACGGCCGCGAAGTCATCAACCTTTCTTCCAACAACTACCTCGGACTCACCACTCATCCCCGGCTCAAGCAACGAGCCCTCGAAGCCTTGGAGAAATATGGCGTTGGTTCGGGAGCTGTCCGGACGATTGCCGGCACGATGTCGGTGCATATGGCGCTGGAGGAGAAGATTGCGCGCTTTAAGGGTGTGGAAGCCTCCGTCGTGTTCCAGTCCGGCTTCACGGCCAATGCCGGGACCGTGCAGGCGATTCTCGGGCGGGAGGATGTCATCATCTCCGACGAGCTGAACCACGCGTCCATCATCGATGGCTGCCGCTTGTCGCGCGCGGAAATCAAGGTCTTTCCCCACAAAGATGTCGAAGCTTGCGAGAGAATTCTGAAGGAGCTTGCGGGGCGGGCGTGCCGCAAGCTGCTCATTACGGACGGCGTTTTCTCAATGGACGGCGACATCGCTCCCTTGCCCCAGCTTGTCGAGCTGGCGGAAAAATACGGCTGCATCATGATGATCGATGACGCCCACGCTTCCGGAGTGCTGGGTCGGAACGGACGCGGCACGGTGGACCACTACAATTTGCACGGGCGGGTGGATATCCAGGTGGGCACGCTTTCGAAGGCCATCGGCGTACTGGGTGGATACGTGTGCTCCACGCGCGACTGCATCGAGTTCCTTTACCACCGCGCCCGGCCGTTCCTCTTCTCCACCTCGCATCCACCGTCGGTTGCTGCCGCCTGTCTTGCGGCATTCGAGGTCCTGGAAGAGGAACCGTCGCTGATCGAAAGCCTTTGGGAAAACACCAGATTTTTCAAGGAAGGGCTCAAGAGGCTGGGGTTCAATACCGGTATGAGCGAGACTCCGATTACACCGGTCATGGTGGGAGACGCTGCTCTGGCGCACAAATTCTCGCGCGAACTCTTCGAGGCCGGTGTCTTCGCCCAGGGAATCGGCTTCCCGACCGTGCCGCACGGCAAGGCGCGCATCCGCACCATCGTGACCGCCACACACACGCGGGAACAATTGACTCGCGCGCTCGAAATCCTCGAAGTCGTGGCAAAGAAACTGAAGATTATTTGACCGGATGCTGAGATGCGTCGCTGGGGCTGCCTTGTGTCGTCGGGGGGGTGGCTGGTATCGCGCTTCCGCTCGCGACCTGAAAGGTGAAGACCGCGTCCTGGCCGATCTTGCTGCCTGCTAAAGGGGATTGGCTCAAGATCGTGTCCTTGGTTGCGGCCGGGTCCGGAATTGAAACAACTTCCCCGACCTTGAATCCCGCATTCTCGATGGCGCGCCGCGCCTCTGGCAGAGGTTTACCCACAAAGCTCGGGCAAAGATAGGCAACGACGGGATCTCCGAGTGAAACGAGCAGATTGACAGCGGGGCTGCGCACATCGGTCGTCGAAGGCGGGGGATCCTGGGCCAGCACCTGATCCGGCTCGCTCCCCGGCCAATGGATGGCCGCAACGTCGCCGACGGCCAGCCCGCGTTGCACCGCAGTAATCCGAGCGGCGCGGAGGCTCGTCCCGACGGTGTTGGGAACCACTACCTGGGGCGGTCCCAGGCTCACCAGGACGTGAATGTGTTGACCCACCTTGACTCGCGTCCCCGGGGGAGGCTCTTGTGAGACGATCGTGCCGGCAGGGTACTTTGCATCAAAGAGTTTATCCTCAACCTTCAGGCCGACCCCGATGGTGCTGGCCATGCGCTGCGCCTGCTCAAGAGAGATGCCGCGAAAGTTGGGCATGTTTTCCTGCCGTCCCTGAATGGCGAAACGGATGGTGGTAATGGCGCTGATCAAGGCCACAGTAATGAGCACGGCCAGCAACAACAGGAGCCGAAAAAGATTCCGGATGCGTTCGCGCAGGCCCATAGTCCACCTGAGAGTTTATCATGGGCCGCAGATTCTGGCGCGCCGGCGGAAACCCTGGGGCCTGCTGCTACAGGCGTTCAAACCTCGCCTGAAAGAAGCGAAGGTACTTGGGTTCGTAGACCATCTTCAGGCCGCGCGCCTTTTCGCGGTTCTCATAGACTTCGAGCACTGTCTCGGCGGTAACATCCATGTGCGCTTGAGTGTAAACGCGGCGTGGGATCGTGAGGCGCACGAGTTCCAGCCGAGGGAAGCGCTCCTCGCCGGTCTTGGTATCGCGCCCGGCGGAGACTGCTCCGCGTTCCATGGCGCGCACGCCGGAGTTGATATAAAGATCTGCTGCCAGGGCCTGCGCCGGATACTGCGTTTGAGGAATATGCGGGTAGAAGGCCTTGGCGTCGAGAAAGACTGCGTGCCCGCCAATGGGCTTCACCACGGGAATGCCCCAGTCCGCCAGGTGAGACCCCAGGTACTCGACTTGTCCGACGCGGCTGCGGATGTGCTCGTCGTCCACGCTTTCCACGATGCCGCGCGCCATGGCCTCCATGTCGCGACCCGCCAGACCCCCGTATGTGTGCAAGCCTTCGTAGACGACGACCAGATTGCGTGCTTCCTCGAACAGTCCCTGGTGGTTGGTGGCGAGCCAGCCGCCGATGTTCACCAGGGAGTCTTTCTTGGCGCTCATGGTGCAGCTATCCGTGTAGGAGCAGTATTCTTTCAGGATCTCCGCTACCCTCTTGCCCCTATAGCCAGCTTCGCGTTGTTGGATGAAGTAGGCGTTTTCGACGGCGCGCGTTGCGTCCAGGACAATGGGGATGCCGTGACGATCGCAGAGGTCACGCAGTTCCCGCATGTTGCCCATGGACTGCGGCTGGCCTCCGGCCATATTCACGGTCCCCGCGACCGAAACGTAGGGAACCTTCTTTGCGCCGACTTGGTCGATCAATTGTTCAAGTTTCGCGAGGTCCACATTTCCTTTGAAGGGGTGCTCGCTGGCCGGGTCGTGCGCCTCTTCGATGATGACGTCCACAAAGGTTCCTCCCGCAAGTTCCTGGTGAAGCCTGGTCGTCGTAAAGTACATGTTGCCCGGAATGAAGTCACCCGGCTTGATCATGATCTGGGACAGGATATGTTCGGCACCGCGTCCTTGGTGAGTGGGAACAACGTACTTGTAGCCGTAATACCGGCTGACGGCTTCCCAGAGATGATAGAAATTCCGGCTGCCGGCGTAGGCCTCGTCGCCCAGCATCATGCCGGCCCACTGGTTGTCGCTCATAGCGCTGGTCCCGCTGTCGGTGAGCAGGTCAATGTAGACATCCGACGAGCGCAGCAGGAAAGTGTTGTAACCGGCTTCGGCGATGCACTTTTCGCGGTAAGGCCGGGTGGTCATCTGAATCGGCTCGATGACCTTGATCTTCCAGGGCTCCGCCCAGGAACGGCGGGATGGTCTGGCGTAGGGCATGATCCGTATCCCTCCTGCTTGTGCTGCGAACGGTGAACGGCTGCGTCGCTTGGCAGAATGGCGGGGAAATTCTTGATCGCAGGCGTTCACGGCCGCGACTCCCCGGCAAGCAACCTCGTATTTTCCCACACTGTGCGGGATGGCATGAACTCCTGTTTGTATTTGCACAAGATTCGATATTTAATAGCCGTTCGGCCACGGCGGGCTTTTCGATTCTTCGGCCAGTTGGCCGGACAGCTTGGCATGACCCTGCAACTTCGTCTTCGAGGGAGGGAACGATGAACTGGGCCCATGTGCATCTTGTCTTCAATCATATTCCAGTGATTGGTGTTCCGCTCGCGTTTCTGCTGTTCCTGGCGGCACTGGTTCGAAAGAGCGAAGAGCTGAAGAAAGCCGGCCTTGCTTCATTTATTCTGATCGCCTTGCTGGCCTTGCCGGCTTATTTCACGGGCGAGCCCGCGGAGGGTATCGTCAGGAACTTGAGCGATGTCTCGAAGGAAATGATCGAGGAGCACGAGAAAGCGGCTCTCTTCTCCCTGGTGGCTTTGGAACTTTTAGGAGTGGTCAGCTTGACCGGGCTGGTCCTATCGAGAGGGTCCAGGCCTTTACCGAGGTGGACTGTCATAACCTGTCTTATTCTCTCCCTTGCCACGGCGGCGATGATGGCCCGAACCGCCAACCTGGGTGGGAAGGTGCACCATCCTGAAATCCGAGCAGAATCGTTCCGTCTGGCTCCAAACGCTCCCCCATGTGGCCAGGGGGCTGTGCCAGCACGACAAACAATGAGCGATGCCTAATTGCTCCTGAATCGCCGTTTCTCTTGAGACTGCCCCGCTGCGAGCGGGCGCTGCTGGAAGACTGTCTCCTCGCGCCTCCACGAAGACTCAACCGAGCGCGGTTTTGTAAGAATGCCCTCAGGCCTCTCGACGGTAGGCCTTGCCTGTGCTAAGGTCAAATGCTTCCGGTCAATTTGGAAATCGGACGAATCAATGGCAACCATCGCTCCCTTTCGCGCTGTCCACTACAACCTGGACGTCGTGCAGGATCTTGAGCGCGTTGTCACTCAACCCTACGACAAAATCACCAGCGAGATGCAGGCGCGCTACTACGACTTGAGTCCGTATAACCTGGTACGCATTATTCGCGGTCGCGAGACGCCGCAGGACAGACCTGATGGCAACGTCTATACTCGGGCTGCCGGGGACTTCCACCAATGGCTGGATAAACGAGTTTTGGTCTCCGAGTCCGCGCCTGCGATCTACCCCTATTTCCAGGCGTACTCCGTCCCAGGCCGGCCGGAAGCGAGAAGAGAGCGGCGTGGCTTTATTGCCCTGCTGCGCCTGGAGGACTATTCAACGCGGGTCGTCCACCGCCACGAAGAGACGCTCTCGGGCCCCAAGGCCGACCGATTGGAGCTCCTGAAAGCAACGAGGGTGCACTTCGGCCAGATCTTCATGCTCTACAGTGATCCCACGGGGGCAATCGAATCCGCGCTTCAGGGCGCCGCGGTCGATGCGCCTTGGGAGCGCATGCAGGACGAATACGGAGTCGTGCATTCCGTCTGGAAAATCCACGACTCGGCGACAATAGACAAGGTCGTCGCAGCGATGAAGGAAAAGAAAGTTGTGATTGCGGACGGCCATCACCGTTACGAGACCGCGCTTGCCTACCGTGACTTCTGCCGCGAGCGCGGAGAGGCAGGCGGGCGCGCCGAATATGTGATGGTGACCTTCGTCTGCAAAGAGAGCGAAGGCCTCATGATTCTGCCCACGCACCGCGCCGTTCGCAACCTGCCGAGTTTTGAATGGCGGAATTTTCTGTCGAAAGCGAGCCAGTTCTTTGATGTCGAGGAAATTCCGGAGCAAGGGCCTGCGCGCTCACGGGCGGCGAGCTTCCAGAAAGCGTTGCGCGACGCGGGCCAAGAACGTCCCACCATAGGCGCCTATGGGGGCGGTGAGAAACTGGTCCTGTTGCGCTTGAAGGCGGGTCTCGACCTCTCCAAAGAGCTTTCCGACATCGCCGAGGGGCTCCGCCGCCTGGATGTTATCCTGCTGCACCGGTTGTTGATTGAAAGAGTCCTGCGAATCGATCCCAAAGCGGTCCGCGAAGAAAAAAATCTAAATTATCTGCGCGAAATGGACGCAGCGCTCGACCAGGTCGAAAACGGCGAGTCGCAAATCTGCTTTCTGCTCAACCCGACACCCGTCGAGGCGGTGTGGGAAAATGCCCTCGCAGGACAGCCCCTCCCGCAGAAGTCCACCGACTTCTATCCCAAGCTCCTCTCCGGACTCACCGGCTATTGGCTGGATAATCCGCTTGGCATCTAAGCGGAATTTCTTGCCGCTGGCGACGCGCTGACGTAGCGCGCGGCCCTGTGATCCGCTGAGCGCAGAGGTACGCGCCCGGTGCGTTGCTCTGGGGCTTTTTCCGGGTTCCACCGGCGGAGGCCTTCACAAAAAACGGACGTTTACCCAACAAAGAACCGCAGTGGTGGGCCACCTGCGCCCACCTCTGCGCTCGTTTCGGGGAAATTGTAGTGCAACATCAACCCTCCGATGTTGCGGCTTTTCGAGGCCTTCAGAGAAGTGGAAGAGCCGCAAGATTGCCAATCGAATCTCGCGCTACAAGTTCGGGGTACGTTCGCAGCCGGGCGATTAAGGGGGCGACCTCGTGACACATACTGCCAGACTGCAGAGCGAACGCTCTTCGCCAGCCCGCCAACACCCAGGTTGCCGACCTGAAGGTGGACGCTACCTGCTCGCCAGTGTAATTTCAGGAGGTCTTCCCGAAGGATTTGATCGCGTCCTCGACGGTGTCGTAGACCTCAAACACCGTGACGAGCTTCGTGATCGCAAGTTGTTCGCTGAACTTCTTGGTGAGATGTGCAAGCTTGAGGCTGGCACCCTGGTTCTGTGCCGAAGTGTAACCCGAAACAAGCGTTCCCAGTCCGGCGCTGTCGATATAACTTACGTCACCCATGTCCAAAACCAGCCGTGTTTTCCCCTTGGCCAGGGTATCTTTAATCTTGTTCCGGAGCTGAGCGCTTTCGTCGCCCAGCGTCACTCGCCCTGACAGAGCAAGCACGGTGACGCCGCCAGTCTCCCTCTCCTCGATTTGCAGGGCCATGGTGTTCCTCCTTGGATCTCTCGTATGAAAGTTGGATGTCGCGCCTCCGAAAATCCCCGGGACAACAACTCTTCGGCATATGGCAGGTCGAGTCTGAAACCGGGAATTCTATCGACTCGGAGCCTGAAAGTAAACCTGTTTACGTTGTCACTCAAACTCCGAACAGGACATAAAGTAGCCACAGCGCGGGCAGACCATTTTGCAATGCCAAGACTCCAGCCGGGCGCTGCACACCGGGCAGTATTGATTGGGGAACTCCGGCAAGAACGGTGCGGATTCAGGCTTGATCGGCGCCTCGCTCATGCAAATCCCCCCTTCACCTCAACAGGGACTGGATCAATCCCACATCCCACGCCAGGAAAGTCCCGAAGCCCAGGCTGAACAGGCCGGCGGCCAGCCGTATCCATCGTTCCACCTTCATGAGACGGCGGGTGGCGAGGGCCAGTGGAACACTCATCAACATGCTCATCAACATCATGCCGCCAATCGATCCGATTCCAAAAACCAGAATATAACCCACGGCCAGAATCAGAGACGGGATGGCACCGACGATCAGGAGCATGATTGCCGCGGTCCCGGCGAGGCCATGCACCACGCCGACCACGAAGGGCCGCCCGCCTACCCGCAGAACATGGTGGCGGTGGCTGTGCTCGCTGGCCCCGAGGTGCAAATGCAAGTGGCTGTGGGTCGAGCCATCATGTTCGTGTGTGTGGATGTGAATCGTCTGCCCTTTGAAGAGCTTGCGAATCACGTTTGCCCCCAGAAGAATCAACATACATCCAACCAGGAACTCCAGGAGCTGCGAAAGACCCTGGGGAACGGTGAGCCGAAAGGCAGCAATCGCCACGCCAAAGACCAGGAGCGCGAAAGTGTGGCCCAGGCCCCAATAAACACCGATGAGAGATGAACGAAGAATATTCTTTTCCTCGCTCACAAAGGTGGAGACCGCTGCCAAATGATCGGCGTCCAGCGCGTGCCTCAGCCCGAGGACAAATCCCAGGGCCAGGGTAGCCCAGATTGGAAAAGTGCCGAGGTTCGACGTGAGCAGGGATTTCAATTCAGCGCCTCAATGAAAGTGTTCATTCAAAAACTCAGCAATTGCCGCGTAGGCTTTTGTCAGCGTGAGTTCATCAGGCAGGAAGACGATGCGCAGGTGTTGCGTGCCGGGCACCTGCCCGAAACCGCTGCCGTGAACGACCAGGACATGTTTTTCCATCAGCAACTGCCTGGCGAACGCTTCGTCACTGCTCTCAATGTGCAATCTCGGAAAAGCATAGAAAGCGCCGCGCGGAGCAACGCAGCTCACACGGGGTGTGGAGCTGCACCAGCGGACAGTCAGGTCGCGACGGGATTTCAGCTTGCGAACCACCTCGGCCAGGTGATCCTGCGGGCCTTCCAGCGCGGGCCGGATGGCGAACTGCTCGGGATGGTTGGCGCTCAGGCGGGCGCGTAGAAGCTTGTGAATCCCCTCGACGTACGGTTTCAGAGCTTCCGGATCGCCACTGACCACAGCCCAACCGAGCCGCCAGCCGGGGGCCAGGTAGACTTTGGACATTCCGCTGAACGTGACGACGGGGACATCGGGCGCGAGCGAGGCGAGGGCGACGTGCTCCCCACCGTCGAGAATCAACTTGTCGTAGATCTCATCCGCGAAGATCACCAGGTTGTTCTCGCGAGCGATCTCTACGATCGATTCGAGCGTGCGGCGCGAATAGACAGCACCGGTGGGGTTGTTGGGGTTATTCACGACGATGCCCCGGGTGTTCGCGGAAATCCGGCTGGCGATCTGCCTGGGGTCGGGTTGCCAATCGTTCGCCTCATCCAACAGATAATCGTTGGGTTCCGCTCCAATTTTCGCCAGGATGGCCGAGTAAAGCGGATACTCAGGAGAAGGAACAAGTATGTTCTCTCCAGGGTTCACCAAGGCGGTCAGGGCCACGTCGACCGCTTCGCTTGTTCCCTGCGTCACGAAGACGCTCTGGATCTTACGGATGCCTTTGCGCTCGGCTTCCGCCCGAATAGCTTCCAGCGCCTCGGGCACGCCCAGCGAAGGCGCATAGCCATTCATCCCATCTCGCATGGCGCGCGCCACGGCCTCAATAAGATGTGGGGGAGTCTGAAAGTCAAATTTCAGCGGATCTCCAATGTTCAGCGGGATAACAGACACACCCTGAAGCGCAAGTTGCTCGGCCAAAACTGCCATGTCGCGGATGGCGTAATGCACTCGATTGAGGCGTAGCGACGCCGGGACTTGGCTCAGGTTTTGAGCGGGCTTTGGCATGGCCAGGCTATGTTTGTAGCAGAAAGCGCGAAATGGGTCAATGGAGGTGCTGTTATTGATGCAGCGCAAGAATTGAGATCTTCGGGATGGTGAAAGGACGTTTCAGCAGAGTGGTATCGTGGTATGGGACAATACCTGGAGGCTAAGGAACAGAGGAGGTTGCAGGGCCCGCCGCTATGCGAGAAGGCTTGAGATCGCCCAAAAGTAGACATTTTGTCGCATGTACGTAAATTTTCTTTACAATTGCCTTTGCATTTGTGGCATCATCTTGTTAGTGACAGACCACTACTAACTTAGCCACTACCCACCCCTGTCATGGGGGGATGTAACACGCAGGACCGGGAGAGCCGGGGCAACAGCCTGCCTTCATAAAACGCCTCGGCTCCTCTCGGCGTAGTGGTGGACCCCAGGCGCCTCGCTTTAACCTGTGTTCCCTGTGCCAAGCCCACGTCCTGGCCCGAACTCGTTGTTTTCACAGGGTAGGACTCATGTACTATTGTCATCAATATTGCATTATGTTATACACCCAACGGTCCGATATATTGCCGTATCCGGCCCTCGCGCCCTATGGTATGGAGGGAAACCCGGTGCGGAAAGCGCAGGCGCGGATGGCTGGCGGTCGGGATTTTGACATCGGGCAAGGGGACCACGATCGGTGAGCTTCATTAACTTTGCCGCCAGGGAAATCAACTGCAAGATTGTCTATTACGGCGCAGGGCTTGGCGGAAAGACGACGAACCTCCAATGGATTTTTGACCAGACAGCCGGCAAGGCGGGCGGGAAAATGATCTCGCTCGCTACCGAGACGGATCGCACCCTTTTCTTCGACTTCCTGCCATTGGATCTCGGCACAATCCGCGGTTTCAAGACGCGATTTCATCTCTACACTGTTCCCGGCCAGGTCTTCTACGACGCGAGCCGAAAGCTGATCCTGCGCGGCGTAGACGGCGTCGTTTTCGTGGCGGACTCTCAGGCGGAGCGGATGGATGCCAACCTGGAAGCCATCGAAAACCTTCAGGAAAACCTCAAAGAACACGGCTTTGATTTTCTAAAGATCCCTTACGTGCTCCAGCTTAACAAGCGTGACTTGCCTAATGCCATGCCCGTCGCGGACCTCAAAGCGGTCCTGGTCAGGAAAGATGAACCGGTTTTCGAAGCTATCGCGTGCAAGGGCATCGGCGTGTTCGAAACGCTGAAGGAAGTCGGCCGCAGAGTTCTGGTCGAGCTCAAGAAAGGTTGACCGCGCCATCCCTGCCTCGTACCTTCCCGCTCCCTTCCCTGGTTGGCCTCGAAGCTGACCCGTCACCTGACAAGGGTCGGAGCTCAGTTCCGCGCAGGAAATCGCAGCATAAAGTCATCGTTCTCGCCGAGTCCGGCCTCACCGGATGGAAACAGGAGCATTCCGCGCCCAAAACAGGTCTTCATTCGCATAACCGTGGCGCGGTGTTTTCGGCCATCGCGAGTCTCAAGTTCAACCTCTCTGCCTGAGTGCGCCTTGAGGAGTCCGCTGAGCCGCGGCGCGTCCGCCTTGTCGCGCTGATGAAAGATCACTGCCGTCGTGCCGAGTTGTCTGGCTGTAAAGACTTCCATCGCGCGGCACCTAATGGCTCCCTGACCAGATCCTTCCCGCGTCAGCACAGGAGGAAACGCCAGGCAACATACCGCTGATAGTACGAAGAGCCTCTTTCCCATCTCAAAACCTCACTGGAGCCGGTGCGCCGCCGGCGACCGACACCTTTATCCTCCACGATCATCGGCCCGCCGATGGCTCGCCGAGGTTGGAACATTCAAAGCATTGGGCTTCGTCGATTTCCTGGTTTCATCGACTCGAATGCTTGTGGAGGCAGTCGCGAGAGGCTCAACGGCGCGTCGTCGCAGGTTGCGGCAGACCGTTCGCATCCGGTCTGCGATCTCGCGGAGTTGCCAGCCACGACGAATCGGCGGTGTAAATCGTTACAGGTCCGGGGGGCGGTTCGCGAACCACCCTTCCGAATCACTGCGCGGCTAGAGCGACGGCGCGGCCGGTGCGGATTGATTCCTTGGCGGCGTCGATGATTTCGTTCACGCCCACATTAATGCTGGCGGCGACAGGCCCTTCGATGGGCTTGTCATTGCGGATGCAATACAGATAATAGGCGATGCCGTTTCGCTTTTCCGGAGGCAAGGGCTTGCATTCGACCGGCTTGCCCTGAGGATTCCCGGCGGTGGTTTGCGCCTTGGCGGGCTGGAACAGCAGGCCGTCACCCATGACCAGCAAGCTGCCCTTCGGGCCGAAGAGTTCCACCTGGCCCTTGCCGTAGGGCCAATTCCAGGAAGGCATCAGGACAGCGGTGGCGTCCGGGTACTCGAGCAGCACTGTAGCCTCGTCCTCAACGGCATTGTGTTGCGCCGTCTTGAGCTTGAGCGAATAAGCATAGACGCGCTGCGGGCGGCCCTTCACCCACAGGGCCCAGTCTGCGCCGTAACAGCCGAAATCCATCAGCGCACCCGCACCGTTCTTTACCGGATCGTAGAGCCAGTCCGAGAAGTATTTCGAGGTGCCGATTTCCTTGGGGCCCTCGTGGCCGAATTGCATAATCATCTTCTGGACAGGCCCGATTTCGCCCGCCTTGACGCGCGCGTAGGCCTCCTGCGTGGTTGCCTGCCAGGCGTTCCAGTAATTCACCATGAGCTTGATGCCCGCCTGCCGGGCCAGGCGTTCCATTTCGCGAGCGTCCGCGCCTGAAGCGGCCATGGGCTTTTCAGTGAAGAAGTGAATTTTGCGCTCGGCGCAGGCGCGCAGGATCTCAAGATGGCGGTTATTGGCCGTGGTTACGATCACCGCGTCGGGCTTCACTTCGTCGAGCATCTGGTGGTAATCGGCAAACGTCTTCACGCCGGCGGGGGCCTTGGTCTTGGCTCTCTCCAGAAGTTCGGGATGCGTGTCGGCAATGGCCACGAGCTCCGCCTCGGGCTCCTTGGCGATGGTTTCCAGGATGCCCCAGACGTGATCGTGGTCGAGACCGACGATGGCGAGGCGCGTCTTGCCACCTGCCCCGACGGCTGAGTTTGAGAAAGTCAGCGTCAGAGGCAATGCGGCACAAACAACGAGAAGTCGCTTGAGCATACGGCTGCCCTTCCGAAAGAAATATATCGAGCGCGCCGATTGTACTGCGGTTCTGTGCGAAGCTTAAGCACAAAGACACAAAGGGGAAGCACTCACCCTGCCAGCGTGCAGAAGGAGTGGTGGGCACGCGCTCTCATTACAACTGGTTTCAAAACCAAGGCCCGCAGGGCCGAACTGGCAAAGCCCAGGCCAACGCCCTGGGTTTCAAGCTCGCGGCCCAGGCTTGGCCGGTGTTCATGACGGTGTCATCCAAACGGACAGGAAAAAGCACGAGATCATTTTGTGCTCGTTCCTTTTCGAGGGCAGCCTCGATCTCCTCTTCGACCCACGCGCTCTCGATAGAGTTTTGAGAGAATGACCATGAGCTTGTCGTAGATGCGGATGGATTCGTCGATGCGCTTTCGGAATTTATCACCGATTTTCAAATCCTCGGGCGCGAACCAGCAACGGACGTTGCTTTGCTGTAGATCGGCATGAAGTCGTTTGGCGAAATCCTCGTCGAGGGACTTCATGTAGACGATAAAATCCTCGGGAACGCCGCAGCCGCGCAGGATTACGGAAGCATTTCAGTGCTGTAAAATTCCTCTTGCATTCCTAAAGGTCTGGTAGTAGTATTTTTGATTGCCGAGACGAAGGTGGACGACCCAGGGGGATAAGTGAGCGGCGTCCACATCGTTGGCTCCCAGCAAAGCGGAGGGTGATACGCGGAGAGCTTCAGGATAGGGTTTTGAAGCAAGTGGGCCCGTCTTCCGAAACGAAAGTCCCGCCTGTTTCAACTCCCTGAGCTTCGACGAACCGCCTGGCAGCGCAGAAAGCGCTCCGAAACGCGAAAGGGGCGCAAGAGGCGTCGTGCCGTCCTGAAGTGGACATCGGGATTTGAGTTTGGCGTTGCCGCAAAGGTGGCAGGGCCAAATCCAGTTTCCGAAATTGGCCGACGCAAGTCGGAATTGAGGACTGGAGAGATTCGAGGCCGCGATAGCGGGGTCTCGGATACTCGGCGATCTTTGAAAACTGATAGTGCGGTGTCTACATGTGCTCGCCCGTCCGAGGTGGATATTCGGATGGGTATAGCAAAGGCGATCTGCGAGGCAGCGGCTTTCAGCGGTCAGCGATCAGCCGTCAGCAAAGCTTAGGCTTGCTGAGAGCTGAAACTGATGGCTGGGGGCTGGTAGGTGCGTTGAGCAGATTTTATGGTCAAGCTACTAAGGGCGTACGGTGGATGCCTTGGCGCCAGACGGCGATGAAGGACGCGGCTACCTGCGAAAAGCCTCGGGGAGGGGGAAGCACCCTTTGATCCGGGGATCTCCGAATGGGGAAACCCTTCCGGGCAAAACCCGGAAACGGCCCGCTGAATCCATAGGCGGGTACGAGCCAACCCAGGGAAGTGAACCATCTCAGTACCTGGAGGAAGAGAAAGCAACCGCGATTCCGCGAGTAGCGGCGAGCGAAAGCGGAGCAGCCCAAACCCAGCGTTCCTCTGAGATCTCAAAGGTCAAATTTGAAATTTCAGGGGAGCGCTGGGGGTTGTAGGGCGCGCGTCGGTGCAGAACCGGAGAGTTACCAATCCAGCGGCTAGCCGAGCGATTTGGAAAAATCGGCCATAGAGTGTGATAGCCACGTAGGTGAAAGCTGACTGGACTCTTACGCGCGTACCTGAGTACCGCGGGGCACGAGGAACCCTGCGGGAACCCACGGGGACCATCCCGTAAGGCTAAATACGTGCTGGCGACCGATAGCGAACTAGTACCGTGAGGGAAAGGTGAAAAGCACCCCTGCGAGGGGAGTTAAAAGTACCTGAAACCGTATGCCTACAAGCAGTCGAAGGGCCACGTCCGGGTGGCAACACTCGGGCAAGCCTGACGGCGTGCCTATTGCATAATGAGCCGGCTAGTTATTGTCCGTCGCAAGGTTAAGCGATGATCCCGTAAGGGGGAGCGAGCCGAAGCGAAAGCGAGTCTGAACAGGGCGACAAGTGGCGGGCAATAGACGCGAAGCGGGATGATCTACCCTTGGTCAGGGTGAAAGCCGCGTAACAGCGGC
>Ga0070741_10009422_pt1 | contig 18975 bp, 19 predicted proteins | sample Coa_R1_4_FD_66440 | JGI IMG/M metagenome (GOLD analysis project Ga0070741, IMG submission 66440) | Surface soil microbial communities from Centralia Pennsylvania, which are recovering from an underground coalmine fire - Coalmine... | ecosystem: Environmental > Terrestrial > Soil > Unclassified ...
GACTTCACGAACGTGCACGACGTGGCGGCGTCGCCGCTCACCCGGGACGACACCGACGCCGCCCGTGACCGCAGCGACCCGTCGTACCAGCTCTTCGCCTGATCGCCCGGGAAGGGAGACGCCATGCTGAACCTGGACGGCCGGACCGCCGTCGTCACCGGCGGTGCGAGCGGCATCGGTGCCGCCGTGTGCACGGCGTTGCAGAAGGAGGGGGTGCGGGTCGCCTCGCTCGACCTGCAACCCGGCGGCCCGGCGGATCTCACCTACGAGTGCGACGTCTCCGACGAGGCGTCGGTCGCGCAGGCCGTCGCCGCAGCGGCGGCCGACCTCGGCGGCGTCGACTACGCCTTCGTGAACGCGGGCATCGCGGGGATGGGATCCGTGCTGACGATGCCCATGGAGGAGTGGGACCGGGTCGTCGCGGTGAACTTCCGCGGCGCGTTCATGACGCTCCAGCACGCCGCCCGCGCCATCAAGGCGACCGGGCGCGGCGGTGCGATCGTCGTGACGGCGTCGAGCGCGGCGATCGTCGCCGACATGGGCTTCGTCCACTACAGCATGGCGAAGATCGGCGTGAGCCACATGACCCGGGTCGCGGCACGCGAGCTCGGACCGTTCGGCATCCGGGTCAACGCGATCGCGCCCGGCCCCACCCGAACGCCGATGTTCGAGGGCGCCGAGGCGATCCCCGACTTCGCCGACGCCGTGATCTCGCGCACGCCGCTCGGCCGGCTCGGCGAGGCCGAGGACATCGCCGAGGCCGTGCTCGCGCTGCTCGCGCTGCGCTGGGTCACGGGCCAGACCCTCGCCGCCGACGGCGGTGTCACGCTCGCCGCCGGCACCGACATGCCCGGCCTCACCGGCGAGACCCTCGCCCAGTGGTGACGCCACCCCTCCCCGCGAGTGTTGAGTCTCTTGCGCTCAGCGCAGGAAACGGCACAGACGCGGAGGCGCCGTGAGGGCGGTACGCGTCGTCGAGGGCGCGCCGGTGGTCGTCGAGGTGGACGAGCCGGACGTGCCGGCGGGCGACACCGACGACGTCCTCGTCGACGTGGGCTCGGCGAGCATCTGCGGGAGCGACTTCGCCTACATCGACCTCGGGGTGACGGCGACGCTGGGGCACGAGTTCGGCGGGACGGTCGACGGCGTGCCCTACGCCGTCGAGCCGATGATCTGGTGCGGGCGGTGCGAGCAGTGCCGCGCCGGCAACACGCAGCGCTGCACGGACAGCCCGGGCGTGATCGGCTTCACGCTCGACGGCGGGCTCGCCGACCACATCCGCGTCCCGCGGGCATCGCTGCTCCCGCTCCCGGACGGCTTCGCGCCCGAGAACGCGTGCCTGGTCGAGACGGCGTCGGTGTCGTGGCACGGTGTCCGTCTCGCGGAGCTCGAGCCGGCGGAGCGGGTCGTGGTCGTCGGCGGCGGCGCCATCGGGCTGATGGCGGTCGCGGCCGCGCGGGCGCGCGGCGCCGAGGTGGCCCTCGAGGCCCGCCATCCCCATCAGCGCGCCGCCGGCGAACGCCTCGGTGCCACGACCCCGGACGGCGAGTACGACGTCGTGATCGAGGCGGCGGGGAGCGAGTCCGGCCTGGCCTGCTGCGCCGACCTCGCCCGGCCCGGCGCCCGCGTGATCCTCCTCGGGGTCTACTTCACGCACATGCCCGTCCCCGGCGTCCCGACCCTGATGAAGGAGCTCTCGTGGAAGGGCGCGATGGCCTATGGCGTGCACGACGGCGTGCGTGACTTCGCCGAGGCCGCCGCGATGCTCACCGCGACCCCCGAGATCGCCGACACGCTCATCACCCACCGTTTCCCGCTCGCCGACGCGGCCGAGGCGTTCCGCGTCGCCGCCGACCGGGCCCACGGGGCCATCAAGGTGGTGATGCACCCGTGACCGCCGAGGAACGCTACGCCGCACCCGTCGCCCTCGAGCCGGGCCGGATCATCCGCACGATCGACGAGCCGATCCGCGTCGGCAGCCTGCTCTGGGTGTTCACCGACCCACACGAGGGCCACGAGCGGGCGTACAACCGCTGGTACGAACGCGACCACTACTACGCCGGGTGCATGATCGGCGCGTCGAACTTCGCGGGGAGCCGTTGGGTCGCCACCCGCCGGCACAAGGACGCCCGGTTCCCCGACCCGCCCGACATGCCCTTCCCCCGCGACGCCGGTTCCTACGCGTGCGTCTACTACGTGCTCGACGGGTGCCACGAGGACTGGCTCGAATGGTCGACGCCGCAGGCGAACTGGCTCTACACGGTCGACCGCGGCTTCCAGTCGCGCACGCACTACAACACGGGGACCTACGCCTACGCCTGGCGCGCGTACCGCGACCCCGATCCCGTGCCGCTCGAGCTCGCGCTCGACCACCGCTACCCGGGGCTGGTCGCCCTCTGGGTCGAGCCGTCGGCGGGGGCGGCGCACGCGGACGTCGACGCCTGGTTCGACGCCGAGCTTCCGGCGTGGCTCGACGGCTCGCCCGTCGCCACCGTCTCGTCGTGGTCGTACCTCCCGCTCAGGGACGACAAGGCCGACTTCGTCCCCGACGACCCATCGGGCGCCCGCCGCAGCCTCCAGCTGCACTTCGTCGAGGGCGACCCGCTCGACTCGTGGGACAGCCATCGCGACCTGGCCGCCAGGCTCGACGCGTCGGGCGCCGGCCGGGTCGTGTTCGCCGCGCCGTTCGTCGCCACCGTCGTCGGCACCGACCGCTACGTCGACGAGATCTGGTAACCGCAGCGCAACCGCTACCACACCCGAAGAAGACCCGCGAACAGGAGCTGGCCCGTGCTTTCGATGCAGGAGATCTCCGACCGGTTCGAGATCCAGGACCTGATGGTGAAGTACTGCACCGCGGTCGACTCGCACGACTGGGACGCGTACGAGTCGGTGTTCACGCCCGACGCCTTCATCGACTACTCGGAGATGGGCGGCGCCGCCGGTGGCGTGAAGGAGGTCCGCAAGTTCCTCGAGACGGCGATGCCGACCTTCGCCGGCCACCAGCACTTGATCGCCAACACCGCCATCGAGTTCGACGGCGACACGGCCCACGCCCGGACGATGTGCCACAACCCGATGGTGATCGACCGGGGCGAGGGCCGGACCGAGACGTTCTTCTGCGGGCTCTGGTACGTCGACACCCTGGTGCGCACACCCGACGGATGGCGCATCAAGAAGCGGGTGGAGGAGAAGTCGTACTTCCACAACGTCCCGGAGGACTTCCAGGTACCGTCTTGAGTGCCGACCGAGCTGGACGCGAGGTGACCATGGGGTTCGATCCGCTCACCGCCGAGGCCGAGTCCGAGGAGCTGGCCCGGCTCCGCCGCGAGGAGCCCGTGAGCCGGGCGCCGAGCGGACCGTGGTACTTCGCCCGCTTCGCCGACGTCCTCGCGGCCACGAAGGACGTCGACACGTTCAACGCGAGCTTCCGCGAGCCGGGCGTCGTCGTGCCCGACGAGGAGCAGTTCATCAACGAGATCCCCGAGCCGCGGCACGGGAAGATCCGCCGCATCATCAACTCGGCGATCGCCGCGCACCGGATCGGCCGGGTCGAGCCGTACTGCACCGACCTCTGTCACGAGCTCCTCGACGGCGTGCTCGCCCGCGTCGCGGCCGGTGGCGGCCCGGTCGACCTCGTCCACGACTACGTCGTCCCGGTGCCCAACAACGTGATCGCGTACCTGCTGGGCGCGCCACCGTCGGACTACCGCCTGTGGGCCGAGTGGTCGGACGAGGTCGTGACCGGCACGTACCCGACGCTCTACCGCAACGACCGCGGCGAGGGCCTCGCCGGCGCCCACCCCGAGTTCACCGCCTACATCGACGCCGCGATCGCGGAGCGCCGCCGCAGCCCGCGCGACGACTTCATGACGCGCCTTCTCGAGACCGAGGTGGACGGCCGCCGCCTCACCGACGTCGAGGCGCGCACGCAACTGGTGTTCCTCTTCATCTCCGGGAACGAGACGACACGCAACCTGATCGGCAACCTGCTCTGGACGGTGGCGCGCGACCGCGCCCTGTTCGAGCGGTTGCGGGCCGATCCCGAGCTGATCCCCGTCGCGGTGGAGGAGTCGCTCCGTCACGACCCGCCCGTGCAGTTCCTGATGCGCACCTGCACCGCGGAGACCGAGGTGGAGGGGCAGCGGCTGTGCCCCCACGACAAGGTCGCGTTCGGGATCGCGTCCGCCAACCGGGACGAGACCGTCTTCGACGATCCCCACTCGTTCCGCCTCGACCGACCCGATCCCCGCAACCATCTCGGGTTCGGCGGCGGCCCCCACGTCTGCCCCGGCGCGACCCTGGCGAGGCTGGAGGCGCGCGTCGCCCTCGGCGTGTTCCTCGACCGGGTCGAGCGGGTGCGCCTCGCGCCCGGGCAGGGGTACGAGAAGGTGCCCGTGTTCTGGGCCCGCGGGCCCCGGGAGCTGCACGTCGAGCTCGAGCCCCGGGCGGTGCGGGCCGGCGCCTGAGCGCTCGTCCGGGTCCGGCGCCTCGGCCGGGCCGTCTCGCGGCCTCGGGGCCACCGAGCAGCCTCTCGACGAGCACTTGGTCCTCCAGTGCCCGGCACGGCTCGCCGATGTCGTTGCTGAAGGATCCGACGGGCTCCGCCGCGCGAGCCTACGGGGGACCCGGGAGTCGTGATGGCCATGCGCGAACCGGTGGGCGCGAGCCGCCCCGAGACACCGGAGCCGGCCGTCGCGCCCCTGCCGCCGCCGGGCTGGTACGCCGACCCGTGGGGGCTGCACCCGTGGCGCTGGTGGGACGGCACCCAGTGGACCGGCTACGCCGGCGCCACCTGGGTGGCCCCGACGACCCGGAGGGCGCGGTCGTGGTTCCCGCCGCGGACGCCCCGCGACACCGAGGGCGGGGTGCGGGGCGGGGGGATCGCCGTCCTCGGCGTCGTCGCCGCGATCGTCCTCGCGCAGGTGTTCGGCCTCGCCGCCGTCGGCCTCGGTCTCGGCCGGCACACGACGAGCTTCCTGCTCGTCAGCGAGCTGGGCCTCTGGACCGGGCTCCTCGGCGCGTGCATCGCCGCCGTCCGCCGCCACGGAACCGGGTCGTTGCGCGACCTCGGCCTCGCCCGCCCCCGGTGGAGCGACCTCGGTATCGGTACGGTCGCGGGGCTCGTCGGGCGCGTCGCCGCGATCATCGCCGTCGTCCCCCTCGTGCCCCTGCTCCGGCACGCGAAGCCGACGAGGAGCCCCGCCCTCGACACGACCGACCTGCACAGCCACACCCTGGCCGTGATCATCACGGTCCTGATCGTCGTCGTCGGCGCGCCGATCGTGGAGGAGCTCTTCTTCCGCGGGCTCGTACAGGGTGCGCTCACCCGGCGCTTCGGCGCCTTCGTCGCCGTGTGGGTCCAGGCCGCGGTGTTCGCGTCGGCCCACTACCAGTTCACGATGACCGCCGTGCAGGCCCTCGTGACCGTCGTGAGCATCTTCGTCGTCGGGCTGATGCTCGGGGTGCTGCGCTGGCGCTACCAGCGGCTCGGGCCCGGCATGCTCGCCCACGCCACCTTCAACGCCCTCGCGATCGTCCTGATCCTCGCCCTGGCGTGACGGTCGTTCGCCCCCGTGTGGCAGCATGGGACTGGAACCGGTTCCAGTCCCACGAGCGAGTCCACGAGGTCCGGATCATGAGCGACATCCCGCGGATCATCTCGACCGACGACCACGTCGTGGAGCCACCCGACCTCTGGACGAGCCGGCTGCCCTCGAAGTACGCGGACCGGGCGCCCCGCGTCGAGCGCGACCGGGCGAAGTTCTCGTTCGTCGGCGGCGTCTTCTCCTACAACAAGGGCGCCGAGGACGGCGACTGGTGCGACTTCTGGCTCTACGACGACCTCGTCTACCCGTTCCCGCGCCTGTCGGCCGCGATCGGGTTCCCCGACCTCGACAACACGCCGGTCACCTTCGACGAGATCCGCCCCGGCTGCTGGAAGCAGGCCGACCGCCTCGCCGACATGGACGCCAACCACATGGACGCGTCCATCTGCTTCCCGAACGTGCTCCCGCGGTTCTGTGGCCAGACGTTCCTCGAGCGCGAAGACAAGGAGCTCGCGCTGCTCTGCGTCCGGGCCTACAACGACTGGATGATCGACGAGTGGTGCGCCGGCGCGGGCAAGGGCCGCTTGATCCCGCTCACGATCATCCCGCTGTGGGACGCCGAGCTCGCCGCGGAGGAGGTTCGGCGCTGCGCGGGCAAGGGCAGCTACGCGGTGACGTTCAGCGAGAACCCGTACCCGCTCGGGCTGCCGTCGGTGCACGACCCGAACCGCTTCTGGGACCCGTTCTTCCGGGCGATGGAGGAGACCGGCTCGACGCTGTGCATGCACATCGGCTCGTCGTCGAAGATGCCGAGCACCTCACCCGACTCGCCGTTCATCGTCAGCTCGACGCTGACGTTCTCCAACGCGATGGGCTCGCTCTGCGACTACATCTTCTCGGGTGTGCTCGAGCGTTTCCCGACCATGAAGATCGCGTACTCCGAGGGCCAGGTCGGCTGGATGCCCTACGTGCTCGAGCGGGCCGACAAGCTCTGGGCCGAGCGGGTGTCGAGCGACAGCTTCGGGACGACGCTGCCGCACCCGCCGAGCAGCTACGTCCCCGGCCGCATCTACGGCTGCATCTTCGACGACGAGACGGGCCTGCGGAACCGTGACGTGATCGGCATGGAGCAGATCACCTTCGAGGTCGACTACCCCCACGCCGACAGCACGTTCCCGCACAGCCGCGAGACCGCCCAGCTCATCTGCGACAAGGCCGGGCTCGACGACCGCGAGCGCAACATGTTCCTGCGCGGCAACGCGATCAAGGCGTTCGGCCTCGAGCGCTTCGGCATCACGGCCTGACGATCGGGCGGCCCGTCACCTTGCGGGCCGCGAGGTCGGTCAGCGCGGCGGCGGCGCCCGCAAGGCCGGTCTCGCGGTCGATCAGGGCGCGGCAGCGGCCGTTCGCCAGGAGCTCCATGATCTCGTCGTGCATGGCGAGCATGTAGCGGCGGTTCTCGTCGCCGCTGCTGTACGCACCCATGTAGAGGCCCATCACCGAGTAGTTGCGACGGAGCACGTGCCCGGGCGGGATGGGCCGCTCCTCGCCGCCGGCGAAGCCGACGAGCACGATGCGGCCCTCGTTCGCGATGCAGCGTGACGCCGCGGTGAACGAGTCGCCGCCGACCGGGTCGAAGGCGACGTCGACGCCCCGACCGTCGGTCGCGGCCAACACCTCCTTCGCCAGGTCGGGGCTGCGCGAGTCGAGCGCGACGTCGGCACCGAGCTCGAGGCACGCCTTCTGGCGGTCGGCGCCGCTCGCCGTCGCGAGGACGCGGGCGCCGGCGACCGCGCCGAGCTGGACGGCCGCGTTGCCGGTCCCGCCGGCGGCGGCGAGCACGAGCAGCGTCTCGCCCGCCTGCAGGCCGGCACGCCGGTGCAGGCCGGCGTGGGCGGTCGTGAACGCGATGTGGGTCGTCGCCGCGTCGGCCGCCGAGACCGCGTCGGGCACCGGGTAGAGGCCGCCGGCCCGGACGAGCGTCTCCTCCGCCAACGTCCCGTGGGGCAGGATGCCGACGCCGACGACGCGCCGGCCGAGCTACGACTCCTCGACCCCCTCGCCGAGCGCGGTCACGAGACCGGACGCCTCCATCCCGGGCACGAAGGGCAGGTCGCGGGGCGTCAGCGGGTATCCGCCCCGGCAGAGCATGACGTCGGGCATGCTCAACGCGGTCGCCTCGACCCGCATGCGGACCTGCCCCGGCCCCGGCTCGGGGACCGGAACCGCCTCGTCGAGCTGCAGCGCCTCCGCCGGCTCCCCGTGCCGGTGCACCCGAACTGCCCGCATCCCCGTCGTCCTCCTCGTGCTCGCCGCCTCAGCCGGCGTCGGCCGTACCGAACGCGCCCGCCGCCCCGAGCGCCGCGAACCGGTCGTCGTCGCATCCGAGCAGCTCCTCCAGCACCTCGCGCGTGTGCTGGCCGAGCGCGGGCGGCGGCACGAGGTCGCGCCGCCGTTCGCCGTCGAAGCGGAACGGCCCCGCCAGCAGCGCCCGCGTGCCGAGCCCGGCCACCTCCGTCTCGACGGTCGCGGCGCGGTGCGCGAGCTGCGGGTGGGCCCGGGCCTCGGCGGAGGTCTGGATGCGCGCCGCCGGGATCCCGACCGCGCTCAGCGCCGCCAGCCACGCGTCGGCATCGCGCGTGCGGAAGCCGCGCTGGACCACGTCGACGTAGGCGTCGAGGTGCTCGCGCCGGTCGTCCCGGGTCGCGAACCGCGGGTCGGTCGCCAGCAGCTCGCAACCCGGGACCGCCGCCATCAGCTCGACGAAGCGGTCGGCGAAGTGCATCGTCGTCTGGACCAGCAACGACTCGCCGTCGGCCGTGGCGAGCACCAGCGTGGTGGGCGGGGCGAGGGTGCGCTGCCGGTCGGTGATCTCGAGCCAGCCGAGGAGGCACTCGGCCATGCTCACGTCGGCGTGGGTCCCCCGGCCTGTCCGCTCGCGCGCGTAGAGCGCCGCGACGACGGCCTGGGCCGCGTAGGCGCCACCGACGAGATCCGCGACCTGGATCGGGACGGGCAGGCCGAACGAGCCGGGCGGGCCCGTGAGCTCGAGCGCGCCGGTGAACGCCTGCACGGGCCCGTCGGTCGCGGTGCGGTCGGCGAACGGGCCGTCGGGGCCGAAGCCGGTGATGGTGCAGTAGACGAGGCGCGGGTTCGCGTCCCGGAGGTCCTCGTACGCGATCCGGAGCTGGGTGGTGACCCCGGGCCGGAAGTTCTCGAGCAGCACGTCGGCGTGCGTCGTGAGCTCGACCAGCACGTCGCGGCCCGCGTCGCTCTTCAGGTCGAGGACGACGCTGCGCCGGTCGCGGTGGAGCGCCAGCCAGAACTCCGACGGCGGGTCGCCGGGCCGGAGGCCGGTGCCGGCGCGCGTGCGGTCGCCCGCCGGGGGCTCGATCTTGACGATCTCGGCGCCCAGGTCGGCGAGGGCACGCGTCGCCGAGGGTCCGGACAGGAACGTGCTCAGGTCGAGGACGCGGATCCCCGCGAGTGGCGTCGCGCTACCCAACGGATCGGGTTCCTCCCGGCCCGAGGGGCTGGGCGCGCTCGAGGGCGGGTCCGAAGAGCAGCTCGAAGAGTCGCTCGCTGCCGTAGAGTCGCTCGCCCGAGAGCTTGGTCTCGCCGAAGACGAGGATCGAGAAGCAGGGGTGGCTCTCCTCGCTCCCGTCGGGCAGCCGGAAGTGGATGACGTACTCCTGCGCGAGGCCCTCGTCGTTCGCCCACTCGCCGCGCAGGTCGTAGCCCGAGATCAGGTCCTTGACCGTCCCGAAGAAGTAGTCGTAGTAGAACTTCGCCGCGTCGCGCCCCCGGAACCCGAGCCCGACCGGCTGCAGCTCGTAGAGCGGATCGTCGTCGAGCGTGTCCATCACCGTGTCGATGTCGTCGACGGCTTCCGCCGCCGCATGCGCGTGCGCGACGTCGATCAACGCGGACGTGTTGGCGACCATGTGGTTCCCCCCGGATCACTCGTGTTCGACGACTTCCCAACCACCCGTGCGGGCGGCCCGGCGGATCGCGTCCAGCACCGCCATGTTCTCGACCCCGTCGGCGAAGGTCGCGAGCGGCGGTTCCGCGCCGTCGCGCTCGACGCCGGTGATGCGGTCGCGCAATGCCTCCGCCATACGCGTGAACGGCGCGAGGTCGATGCCCGTCGAGTGCATCAGGTCGTACGCGGTCGTCATCAGGTCCGCCGGCGGCGGATCGGGGGGCGCGAGCGCGAGGTCGGCGGGCACGTCGAGCTGACGGGTCCCGGACGCGTCCGCGACCGCGACGCCGTCACCTTCGAGCCAGGCCGTCCCGCGGGTGCCCGCGATGCGAGTGGCGACGAGGACCGGACCGAAGTCGGCGGCCGTGCTCTGCATGATCCCCTCGACCCCGGAGCGGAGGCGGAAGTGGACGCAGTACGAGTCCTCGGCCGACCAACCGTGGGGCGCCAGGCTGGGCAGGGCGGCGCTCACCCCGGCGAACTCGCCCAGCGTGGTTCGGATCTGGTCGACGACGTGGGGTGCGTGCGCGCCGAGCCAACCGCCGCCCTGCGCCTCGTCCGACCACCAGTCCGGTACCTCGCTCCCCGGATGGGCGAGCAGCGGCATGTGCAGCAGGAACGTCGCCAGGCGGGGCTCGCCGATCACGCCGTCACGCACGGCGCGGCGCAGGAGCTCCTGACCCGTCGCCCAGCGGAACTCGGTTCCGAGCGCGTGGACGACGCCGGCGGACTCGGCGGCGTCGAGCATCACGCGCGCCTCGGCCGCGTCGCGGGCGAACGGCTTCTCGCACAGCACATGCTTGCCGGCCCCGATGGCCTCGAGCGCCAGGGGCGCGTGGGTGTGCGGCGGGGTCGCGATCGCGACCACGTGCACGTCGGGATCGGCCAGCGCCTCGGCGAACGTCGTGGTCGCGTGGCGGATGCCGAACCGCTGCGCCCGCTCGGCGGTGCGTCGCGGGTCGCGCCCGACGAGGTAGGAGACGTCGAACCCGGCGGCCGCGAACCCGCGCACATGGGTGAGGATCCCGAAGCCGGTTCCGACGACGGCGACGCCAAGTTGGTCTCCCACCCTCGATCCCCTCCGCCGTGGGTAGATTTCCCGCGCACTGTATCGGGAGCGCAGACCAGGAGCAGGTGGATCGCATGGCCCTCGTATTGGGCGAGGTCTCTCGGCGCAACGCCACCGTCGCGCCCGACAAGGCCGCCTACGTCGTCCGTGACGTCGACGGCTCCCGCGAGGCCGTCACGTACGGCGAGCTCGACGAGCGCGCCAACCGCGTCGCGTCCGCGCTCCACGCGCGCGGCGTCGAGCGGGGCGACCGGATCGCCGTGCTCATGCTGAACAACGTCGCGTGGCCGGTCGTGTTCTTCGGCGCGCTCAAGCTCGGCGCCGTCGTCGTCCCCGTGAACGCGCGGTACCGCGTCGACGAGGCGGCGGCCACGCTCGGGGCCTGCCGTCCGACCGTGCTCGTGTTCGAGCCCGACTACGACGAGTTCGTGCCCGTGCTGCGCGAACGGGTGCCGTCGATCCGGCTGTGGGTGTCGGTGGGCGACCACGCGATGCGCGGCACCGTCCCCTGGGCCGACCTCGTCGCGAGCGGGCGCCCCGGGGAGCCGGGATACCCCGTCGCCGAGGACGACCCCCACGTCATCTTCTACACGAGCGGCACGACCGGCGCCCCGAAGGGCGCGGTCCTCACCCACCGCGCCTACTACCTCCAGACGATGCAGCCGATCATGAGCGCCCGGGGCACGGGCGACGACGACGTCGGTCTGTGCATGTTCCCGTTCTTCCACATGGCGGGCTGGGCCAACTGCCTGCCGTACGGGCGGGCACGGGCGACGGTCGTGATCGCGCGGCGTGCCGCACCCGAGCTGCTCGCCCGCTGCATCGACGAGGAGCGGGTGACGCAGTTCTACGCGATCCCCGAGACGTTCCGCGCGATGTGCGCGCTCGCGACGCTTCCGACGTTCGACCTGTCGTCGGTACGCGACCTGAACTCGGGCACCTCCGCGATGAGCCACGAGGACGTCGAGCTCGTGTGCGACCGGTTCGGGCTTGATGGCATCCGGATCCACTACGGGGCATCGGAGTCGGGTCCGTGCACCGTGCTGCCCGCGGCGCAGTCGCGAACCCGGCCGAGCTCGATCGGCAAGCCGCAGCCCAACGTCGACGTCAAGCTCGTCGACGCGACCGGCGCCGAGGTCGCGGACGGCGAGGTCGGCGAGATCGCCGTCCGCAGCGACTACCTCATGAGCGGCTACTTCGAGGCGCCCGAGGAGACGGCGCGGGCGTTGCGTGACGGCTGGTACCACACGGGCGACCTCGCGGCCGCGGACGAGGAGGGCTACCTCTTCGTGTGCGGCCGGCTGAAGGAGGTGATCCGCTCGGGCGGGGAGAGCATCTTCCCCCAGGAGCTCGAACGCACGATCGTCGAGCTCGACGGCGTCGCCGAGTGCGCGGTCGTGGGGGTCGCCGACCCGGACTGGGGCGAGGCCGCGCTCGCGGCGGTCGTACCCGTGCCGGGGGCGACACTCGACGCTGCGGTCGTCGTCGAACATTGTGCGTCACGGCTGGCGGCGTACAAGAAGCCGCGGCACGTGATGTTCGTCGACGAGCTGCCGAAGGCGGGCGCCACCCAGAAGGTGCAGAAGTCGCTCGTCCGTCAGCTCTTCGAGGACCGGACGCAGACGTAAGGCCGCGAACCGGACCAACGACTCTTGCCGTGCCCGGTACGACCGCGTTCAATGACGTGTGACGGATCCACACGAGCGATCCGGGGGAGGGGCGCGAGCGATGTCGGACGTCCGTGACCAGAACCGGGCGGCGCTCGCCGCCGTGCGCGTACGTCGCGATGCGCTGCTCGACGTGATCCTCGACCTCGAGCAGTCGCTCGCCGCGCCGGCGACCGAGCGGGCGCGTGCATGGGCGGCCAACGTCGCGGGGTCGCTCGACGCCCTGCGCAACGTGTTCCAGCACCACGTCGAGGACACCGAGCGCGAGGGCGGCTTCTTCGAGGAGATCCTCGAGGAGGAGCCCCGACTCACGCGCGCCGTCGAACGGATGCGCGCCGACCACGTGACGATCGCGACCTCGGCGGACGAGCTCGCCGAACGGCTCCACGCGGTCACCGACGCGACGGACGTGGAGCCGCTCCGGTCGGGACTGCTCGACCTGATCCGCTCGCTGCTCGTGCACCGCCACCGCGGCTCGGAGCTCGTCTACGAGGCCTACAACGTCGACCTCTCGGTCGGCGACTGAGGGCCTGCGCTCGCGCCCTCAGGTCACCCGGTCGCGCCGACGGTCACGGTCCCGAGCATGCCCTCGATCACGTGGGGGAGCCCGGCCTTCGTCGGGTCGGGGAAGAAGCACGCGGCGACGTAGGTGCCCGGGGTCAGCGACAGGTTCAGGTAGCCGGTCGCACCCGGGGCGAGGCCGACGATGCCGCCGGCCTCGGTGATCGGGGGCGGCCCCGATGGAGTGGGCGCTCCCGGCGGCGTGAGGAGGAACGCCTTGGCGTCGTCGAGGGTCCTGCCCGGGGCGAGCGCGTCGAGCGTGATCTCGTGGTCCTGGGTGCCGGTGTTCTTCACCGCCACGACGCCCTTGGCCGGGAGACCGTTGCTCGGGAAGCCGAACGAGAAGTCGCTGAGGGTGATCGTCGCCTTGGCCTTCGGGGCCTTGGCCGTCGCCTGCGCCGGCGCCTTGGTGACGGTGAAGCGCTGGATCATCCCCTTGGCGTAGTGCCGGGTGCCGTCGGCGGAGGGGATGAAGCACATGGCGACGTAGTCGCCCGGGGTCAGGTTCACGGTGACGCTCGTCGTGCCGCCGTGCGCGGCCGTCGTGTTCGGGCCGCCGGCCACCGTCAGCAGCGCCACGATGGCGCGGTCGCCGCCGCTCGCGCCCGCGCTCACGATCTGCTCGGGCGTGACGCCCGGGTCGAGCTTGGCGAGCTGCGCCTGGTGCGGCTCGCCGCCCTCGTTCACGAGGCGAACCGTCGTCCACCCGGACGGGATCTTCGCCGGCATCTCGAACGAGAAGTCCCGGGCGCGGATCGTGACCGTCGGGATCGCCCTTCGGGAGCCGCCCGACGCGCCCGCCGGGGGTGCGGTCGCGGCGATGCCGAGCAGGCTGCCGACCAACGCGGACGCGACGAGACGGCGGAGCAATCGGGACCTCCTTCGGGGGCCGGCTCGGGGGGAGCCGGGCTTCGGTCGGGGATCAGTTCGCCGTGCCCGGGGCCGGCGGACCACTGGCCGCGAGGCGGGGCCGGCGGATCCGGCGCCACGTGAGCGCCCAGTGGGGATGGGCCAGGGTCGGATGGGCGCCTTCACGTCCGGCGCGCGCCGTCCGGCCCCACAACGCGGGCCAGACCGCGACCGCGCACAGCACCACGCTCAGCACCATCACCGCCCGGAGCCCGTGCACGAACGCCTGGTCGACGATGCGGTCGATGACCGCCCGGGTGTGATGGCCCAGCTCGGCCAACCGGTGCCGGGCCTCGTCGGATCCCGACAGCAGGCCCCGGATCTCGCTGCGGTTGGCGCCGGTGAGCACGCGCCCCGTGTGGCTGTGGAAGTCGGAGAAGAGCTGGCGATTCTCGAACGACTTGAACAGCGCACCCGAGAGCGCGAGCCCGATGACGATGCCCATGAGCCGCGACGTCTGGAGGACGCCCGACGCGACACCCGCCTTCTCGTCCGGCATCGCCTCCATCCCGGCCGTGTTCGACAGGTTGTAGGCGAAGCCCTGCCCGAAACCGGCGAGCACCAGACCCAGGATCACGAGCCCCACGCCCGTATCCGTGTCGATGAACGCGAAGCACGCGACGCCGACGCCCACGAGGGCCATCCCGACGGACATGAGCTGCTGGGCGCCGAACCGCTCGACCATGCGCCCGCCGATCGGTGACATCGCGACGAGGGGCACGCTGAAGACGAGGAACACGAGCCCTGCCTCGAGTGCGTCGAGAGCGAGGACGTTCTGGAGGTAGAGCGTCAGGAAGAAGAGGATCGACCCGAACATCCAGTTGCCGATGAACGCGACGACGTTCGCGCCCGCGAACCGGATGTCGCGGAACAGCGAGAACTCGACGAGCGGCAGGCGGCCGCGGATACGGCGCTCGGCGACGGCGAACCCGGCGAGCAGCAGCACGCCGACCACGACCGGGACGAACACGATCGGCGAGCTCCAGCCCGACTCGGCCGCCTGCTGCATGCCGAAGATCAGGGGCACGAAGCCGGCCGTCAGGAGCGCGAAGCCCGCCCAGTCGATGCCGCCCGTGAAGCTCTCGTCACGCGACTCCTCGACGAAACGCAGCGTCAGCACGACCGTCGCCAGCCCGATCGGCACGTTGAGGAAGAAGAACCAGCGCCACGACGCGTACTGCGTCAGCACGCCGGCCACGAACGGGCCGATCGCCGAACCGGCCAGGCCGACGCCCGACCAGATGCCGAGCGCCTTGGCCCGCTCGTCGGGTGGGAACGCGTTGTTCACGATCGACACCGACACCGTGAAGATGGCGCCGCCACCGACGCCCTGCACGACCCGCGCGCAGATCAGGAAGATGTCCGTCGGCGCGACGGAACAACCGACGGAACCGACGACGAAGAGCAGCACGCCCGCGAGCGCGACCTTGCGGCGGCCGACGATGTCGGCGAGCCGTCCGAACGCGATCATGGGTGACACGAACGCCAGCAGGTAGCCGTTGACCGTCCACAGCAGCGTGCTGGTCGACGCGTTGAGGTCCTGGCCGATGGCCGGCAGCGCGACCGTCAGGCCGAAGAAGTCGAGCGTGAGGATGATCATCACGCCCGACATGGCGACGACGACCCACCACTTGCGCGCTGCGCCGGTCGTTGTCTCGTGCCCGACCGTCACGGACGGGCAGGGTACCGGCTGGCGGTCACCCGCAGGCGGACACGAACTTCCCGACGCTGCTCTGCAGGAGCTGCTCCTCGCCCTTGGCGAGGTCGGACTTCTGGAGCAACGGTGCGAGGGTCGGGTCGGTGACGACGTGGTCGGCGACGCAGGTGGCGGCAGCCGGGGGCCCGCCGCTGCGGATCAGCTCGCCGATGATCTCGACGCGCGTGGCCATCGTCGTGACCGCCTGGTCGAGGGTGTCGAACGACGGGGCCGTCCCCCCGCCGAGGTCGCAGGCGGTGAGCGTCGCGAGCGACGGCCGGACGTCGACGGTCGCCGCGTTCGCCGGGCCGGCTGCCGCCCACGACTGCAGCGCCGTTCCCAGCGTGCGGGTGGCGGCAGCCGTCCGACCGCGCATCCCGATTCGCACACACGTGTGGCCGTCGCGGCGGAACGACACGTAGCGGTCGCCGGCCCACGACTCGGCGGCGTGCAGGGCGTCGTCGAAGCCGATGCGGGCGTCGAGCGTGATGAACAGCGTGAGCGCACCGAAGTCGTCGGGCGTGTCCTGGCGCTTGTCGCCCGCGTCGAGCTTCGGCACCGCGACCGGGAGTGCCTTCCGGTTCGCGAAGTAGACGACCGGGTCGATGATGTCCTGCTCGGTCGTGGGGCGGTTGTGGAATGCACCGTCGATCGCGTGTGTGCCGTTCCTCGCGGCGAGGGTGTCGACGAACGGCTCGCCGAAGTCGTAGGGCGCCTCGTCGAAGAGGCCGAGGATGGGAGGGACGTTGGCGACGTCGCTGCCCGCGGCGCCGGGCTTGTTGGCGTCGGTCTGGGCGGACAGGGCCCGGTCGTACGTGTCCTGCTCCGACTTCGACAGTGAGCTGACGTACTGGTCCTCGATGCGGGTCGCGTCGCCTTCGACGAGGGCGGTGAGCGCGGTGTCCTCACCGCTCGTCTTCGTCGCGTCGTCGAGCTTGTTGAGGTCGAAGTGCTGGTCCTGGAGGGCGTGGGTGAGCTCGTGGACCACGGTGACCCGGGTTTCGGTGTCCTTCAGGTCCTGGCCCCGGATCACCATCTTCTTGGCGTCCGGGTCGTAGTAGCCCAGCGTGTCGACCCCGCTCAGGTCCTTCTCGGCGCCGATGAGGTCGACCGCGCCCTGCACGAGCCCGAGCGCCCGCAGCTCCTCGACCTCGCGCTGGGCCGCCTTGCGGTCCGACGCGCTGACCTTGGCGTCGTCGCCCCGCACCCGCTTCTTGAACGCCGCGTCCGACAGGAACTCGACCGGGATCGGGTGCTCGAACGTGAGCTTTCGGTGCTTCTCGACGAAGCGGACGAGCGGGAGGATGCGGTGGTCCCAGGCGGCGGGCGCCTTGGTCGACGGAGTGCCGGCGCCGGCCGGGGCCGCGAGCGCGCCACAGAGACCGCCGGTCGCGAGCGCGCTCGCGACCAGTCCTGCTACGAAGAGTGATGCCCGCCGCGCCATGAGTGGTCGATTCTAGACGGTGCCGGAACCCTGCTCGTCACAAGACCCGGCGGTACGCTCCAGTCTCCATGGTGATCGGCACGCGAAAGCCGTCCTTTCGCGAACGGGCCGTCGACGCGGCGAACCAGGTCGGCGAGAAGCTGATCCGCTGGCTCGACGGCTACTTCGGCCGGCACTCCCTCGTGGGCGACCGCTGGTTCTTCGACCCGGCCGAGTTCCCGTGGGTGGCCGACCTCGAGGCCCATGTGCCCGAGATCCGGGCCGAGCTCGACGAGGTCCTGCGCTATCACGACGCCCTGCCCAACTTCCAGGACATCTCGACCGACCAGTACAGCCTGACCGACGACGACCGCTGGAAGACGTTCTTCTTCTACGGCTACGGCTTCAAGGCGGGCAAGAACGCGGAGCGCTGCCCCCGCACGGCACGGCTCGTCGAGTCGATCCCGGGCATGAAGACGGCGATGTTCTCGATCCTCTCTCCCCACAAGCACATCCCGCCCCACGGCGGGCCCTACAAGGGCGTGCTGCGCTACCACCTCGCGCTGAAGGTGCCGGGGCCGCCCGGGGCGTGCCGGATCCGGGTGGGCGAGGAGGTCCGGGCCTGGGAGGAGGGCCGGAGCCTCGTGTTCGACGACGTGTACGAGCACGAGGCCTGGAACGACTCCGACGGGGTGCGCGTCGTCCTGTTCGTCGACTTCGTGCGCCCGCTGCCCGCCCCCGCGAAGTGGCTGAACGACCTCGTGATCAAGGTGATCGGCATCTCGCCGTTCGTCCTCGACGCCAAGGCCCGCCACAACGACTGGGAGAAGCGCTTCGAGCGCCTGCGGGGCGCCGCGTAACGTCAGGTCGCGGTGAGCGCGTGCAGGTGCAGGCGCCTCAGGTGGGCGACGAACAGCTCCGGGTCGTCGAACATCCAGTCGTGGTCGATCGGGCCGGAGCCGGGTCGCGGCTCGGCGACCGTGAAGTCGGCGTGCAGGCGCCGCGCGAACTCACGCCCGTCGGCTCGGGACAGGACGGTGTCGGACTGCGCCCACAGCACGTGGCAGGGCGTGCCCGCCGCGGCGACGGCCTCGATCTCGGCCTCCCGGTCGTCGACGAACGCCCACAGGGCCGCGGTGGCGAGCGGCACCGGCCGGGTGAGCCAGGAGCGGACGAAGGCCGACGCCGCCCGGGGCGTCGCCATGCGCACGATGCCGAGCGGGTGGACCGCCTCCCGGGCGAGCAGCAGCTCGCGGTTGACGCCGAGCGTGTCGCCGAACACGCACTCCACGACCCGGCCCGGGTCGCGCGCCGTGAGCCCGAGCACGAGCGCCCCGCCGAAGGAGTGGCCGAGCAGGCTGATCCGGTCGAGGCCGAGGTCGTCGAGGGTCAGCTCGAGGCAGTCGAGGGCCCGTTCGAAGCCCCACCAGCCGCGCACGTCCCAGAGGTCGGGGATCACGACGTCGGCGTGCTCGGCCAGGAGCTGGGCGGTCGTCCGGTACGTCTCGGGCCGCATGCCGTAGCCGTGCACGAGCACGATCGTGGGCCGGGGAGCCGACCCGGCCGGCACGGGACGGCCGTGGACGGCGCGGCGCAGTGGTCGGACGCCGAACACCCTCGTCGGTTGCGGCGGCTCAGGCGGACGGGTCGTCCGGGTCGGGCGGGAGCTGGTCCTGGTCGGTGAAGACCTTGAGCAGCGCCTCGGCCGCCTCCTCGAGCAGCGCGGGCGTGTGGTCGGCCATGAGGCTGAGCCGGATCAGTCCCATCTCGCGGGCGCTGGCGGGCGGGATCACCGGGTTGACGAACACGCCGAGCTCGAACAGCTCGCGGAACACGATGACGGTGGAGACGTCGTCGTGACGCCGCAGCGGGATCGTGACGATCGCGCTCTCGACCGGGTTCGTCGGCACACCGCGCTCGGCGAGGAGCTGCAGGAAGGTGGCGACGTTGTCGCGGAGCCGCTGCGGCCGCTCGGGCTCGGCCCGCAGGATGCGCAGCGCGGCGAGCGCCGCGGCCAGCGAGGCGGGCGTGTTCGACGCGGTGAAGATCAGCGGGTCGGCGTCGAGCGTGAGCAGCTCGACGGCCTCCGAGGAGCCGATCAGCGCACCCCAGCAGGAGC
>Ga0070741_10009423_pt1 | contig 18975 bp, 15 predicted proteins | sample Coa_R1_4_FD_66440 | JGI IMG/M metagenome (GOLD analysis project Ga0070741, IMG submission 66440) | Surface soil microbial communities from Centralia Pennsylvania, which are recovering from an underground coalmine fire - Coalmine... | ecosystem: Environmental > Terrestrial > Soil > Unclassified ...
ACGAATGATCTGGAAGCCCGAACTCGACGAGCTCGCTCGGCGCGAAGCGTTCGCGCGCGAGATGGGCGGCGTTGAGAAGGTCAAGCGGCAGCGCGACCAGGGCCGGCTCACCGTCCGCGAGCGCATCGACAGGATGGTCGATGCCGATACGTTCCACGAGATCGGCGCCGTCTCCGGCATCGGCGAATATGACGAGCGCGGCGAGCTCAAGCGTCTGACGCCGGCCAATTGCGTGTTCGGCCGCGGCAAGGTCGACGGCCGCACCGTGGTCGTGGTCGGCGACGACTTCACCGTGCGCGGCGGCTCAGCGGATGCGTCGATCTCGGCCAAGCCTCTGATGGCGGAGGAGATGGCGCATGATTTCCGCCTGCCGATCATCCGCATCATCGAAGGAAGCGGCGGCGGCGGCTCGGTGAAGACCATCGAGACCAAGGGCGCGGCCAATTTGCCTGGCGGTATCGGCGGCAACCGCGCCTATCGCTTGACGACCGAAAATCTGTCTTATGTGCCGGTCGTGGGCCTCGGCCTCGGATCGGTCGCGGGCCTTGGCGCGGCGCGGCTTGCCTCGAGCCACTATTCGATCATGACGCGCGACTCCGCGATGTTCGTCGCAGGTCCGCCGGTGGTGAAGCGGCTGGGACAGGATCTGTCCAAGCAGGAGCTGGGCGGCGCCGACATCCAGACCCGCGCCGGCGGCGTCGACGACGCCGTCGATACCGAGGAGGAGGCGTTCGCGCGCACGCGGCGCTTCCTGTCCTATCTGCCGTCCTCAGTGTTCGAATTGCCGCCGACCTTGCCTTGCACCGACGATCCCGAGCGCGCCGAGGAATCGTTGATGAAGGCGGTGCCGCGCAGCCGCCGGCAGGTCTACAAGATGCGCCCGATCATCGAGGCCGTCGTCGACAAGGGCTCGTTCTTCGAGATGGCGTCGAATTTCGGCCGGCCGATGATCGTGGGCCTTGCCCGGATCGAAGGTCGCGCGGTGCTGGTGCTCGCGAGCGATCCGTTCCACTATGGCGGCTCATGGACGGCCGAAGCCTGCCAGAAGGTGGTGCGTTGGGTCGACTTCGCCGAAACCTTCCATCTGCCGATCGTCTATCTGATGGATTGCCCGGGCTTCATGATCGGACTCGAGGCGGAGAAATCGGCAACCATCCGCCACGGCGTGCGCGCGATGGCGGCGGTCAACCAGACCACGGTGCCCTGGTGCACGGTCATTGTCCGCAATTCCTTTGGTGTCGCCGGTGTCGTGCATCAGCCGGCGGATCGCTTCTCGATCCGCTATGCCTGGCCGTCGGCCTATTGGGGCTCGCTGCCGCTCGAGGGCGGCATCGAGGCAGCCTACCGCGCCGAGATCGACGCGGCGGACGATCCCGCGGCCAAGCTGAAGGAGATCGAGGATCGCCTCAACAAGCTGCGCTCGCCGTTCCGCTCCGCCGAGAAATTCTGGGTCGAGGAGATCATCGATCCTCGCAAGACGCGCTCGTTGCTGTGCGAGTTCGCGCGGCTCGCCGAGCCGCTGCGCACGCCGGGCCTGCCAAAGGCGATGACGACTAGGCCGTGACCGGTTTCGGTCGCGAAATCGAAATCGCGAGCAGGGCTGCGATGATGCAGAGCGCACCCGCGACGAAGAACGCCGGCAGATAGCTCGCAAGCACGGTGCGCGACAGCCCGGCGCCGAACGCGGCCGCACCCGCGCCGAGCTGGTGACCGGCAAAGATCCAGCCGAACACAAGATTGGTGCGCTCCGCGCCGAAGCGCTGCGCGGTGAGGCGCACCGTCGGCGGCACGGTCGCGATCCAGTCGAGCCCGTAGAACATCGCAAACAGCGACAGGCCGTAGAAGGTGAAAGCGGAGAACGGCAGGAACACCAGCGACAGGCCGCGCAGGCCGTAGTACCAGAACAAGAGCCAGCGATTGTCGTAGCGGTCCGACAGCCAGCCCGACACGATGGTGCCGAAAAAGTCGAACACGCCCATCGCGGCAAGCAGGCTCGCGGCCTGCACCTGCGGGATGCCGAAGTCGAGGCACATCGGGATCAGGTGCACTTGCACGAGACCGTTGGTACTGGCGCCGCAGATGAAGAAGGTCGCAAACAGCGCCCAGAACACCGGCGATCCGGAGACGTCGCGCAAGGTGCCGAGCGCGGCGTCGACGATCGATGCCGTGTTCGCCGGCGGGGCAGGCAGGGGCGCGTTGCCCCTGTCGCCAAAGGGGCGCAGGCCGACATCACTCGGCCGGTCGCGCATCAGCATCAGCACGAGGAATGCGGAGAGGCCGAGCACGCAGCAGACCAGCGCGAGCGCGGTGCGCCAGCCGAGCCGCTCAGTCAGCGAAGCGAGCAGTGGCAGGAATACGAGCTGGCCGGTCGCGACGCTCGCAGTCATGATGCCGATCACGAGCCCGCGCCGCGCCACGAACCAGCGGGTGGCGATGGTGGCGCCAAGCACGAGCGCGGTCATGCCGGTGCCGATGCCGATCACCACGCCCCACAACAGCATTAACTGCCAGACCTGGGTCATGGCGAGCGACGCCGCAAGCGCGGAGACCACGACGAGTTGTGCGGCCAGCGTCACATTGCGCAGGCCGTAGCGGTTGAGCAGGGCCGCCGCGAACGGCGCCATCAGCCCGAACAGGATGAAGCGGATCGACAGCGCCGAGGAAATCTCGGCGGTGGTCCAGCCGAACTCGCGTTGCAGCGGCACGATGAACACGCCGGGCGCGCCGACCGTGCCGGCGGAGATCAGCGCGGCGAGGAAGGTGACGGCGACCATCACCCAGCCGTAGTGGATGTTGCGGCGGGTGAGCGTGGCGGACAGCCAATTCGAGATCATTGGGCCCCAAATCGATTGCAGTGCGGGTTTATCGGCGATGCGTAACGTGACACGGGGAAGCAATGTCAGAAATGACTTTGTTCCCTCATTTTCGGACTCCGTCGATTCAATGCATGACGCGCTCGACCGCAATCGCGGTAGCTTCGCCGCCGCCGATGCAGAGCGCAGCAACGCCGCGCTTCAAATTGTTGGCCTCCAGCGCATGCAGCAGCGTCACGATCAGCCGCGCGCCGGTCGCGCCGATGGGATGGCCGAGTGCGCAGGCGCCGCCGTTGATGTTGAGCTTGTCTCGGGCAATGCCGAGGTCCTTCTGCGCGGCCATCGCGACCACGGCAAAGGCCTCGTTGATCTCGAACAGGTCGACGGCGCCGACGCTCCAGCCGATCTTGTCCAGCAATTTGCGGATCGCAGGAATCGGCGCGGTCGTGAACCATTGCGGTTCCTGGCTGTGGGTGGCGTGGCCCTTGATCTCGGCCAGAATCGGCAGGCCGTTGCGATCGGCCAGCGAGCGCTTGGCGAGGATCAGCGCGGCTGCGCCGTCGGCATTGGCCGAGGAAGCGGCCGGCGTGATGGTGCCGTTGGCGCGGAACGCCGGCTTCAGCGCCGGGATCTTGGCCGGATCGACCTTCAGCGGATGCTCGTCATTGGCGATGACGCGCGGTCCCGCTTTTTCAGTCAGCGTGATCGGCGCGATCTCAGCTTTGAACGCGCCGCCCTCGACCGCCTTGCGGGCCCGCGTCAGCGTCTCCATCGCATAGGCATCCTGGTCCTTGCGGGTGAATTGATAGGCTTCGGCAGTCGCCTCGCCGAAATCGCCCATCGAGCGGCCGGTCTCATAGGCGTCCTCGAGTCCGTCCATCATCATGTGGTCGATGATGCGGTCATGGCCGGCGCGATAACCGGCGCGCGCCTTCGGCAAGAGATACGGCGCGTTGCTCATGCTCTCCATGCCGCCGGAAAGCACGATCTCCGCCGAGCCGGCATTGATGATGTCGTGCGCCAGCATGGTCGCCTTCATGCCGGAGCCGCAGACCTTGTTGATGGTGGTGGCGCCGGTCGCGTCGGGCAGACCCGCGCCGCGCGCGGCCTGTCGTGCCGGCGCCTGGCCCTGGCCGGCCGGCAGCACGTTGCCCATGAAGACCTCGTCGATCTTCTCGGGCGCGAGTTTTGCGCGCTGCAGCGCTGCGCCGATGACATGGGAACCAAGTTCATGCGCGCTGAACGGCGACAACTCGCCCAAGAAGCGGCCGAGCGGGGTGCGGGCGGCGGAGAGGATGACGACGGGATCGGGGTTTGCGGCCATGGCGGACTCCCTGGAATCGCGGGGAAATTATTGCATGACATACATCATATGATGCGTTGCAAAAATTGCAACGCACGCGCTCATGACAAAATGTCGTGTTCGGATGAGCGATGCTTAGCGCTTGCGGTTGATAAAACCCTGCATCAGCCGTGCCGGCTCGTCGGTCAGGAACGACTTTCCGAACACGCCGATGCTGAGATTGACCGACTCCGTCAGCGGCAGTTCCTCCCAGGCGCGCAGCAGGGCCTTCTGCGCGCGCAGCGCTTCGGGCCCGCATTCGAGCAGCGCCTTCACGGTATGCTCGACCGCAGCATCGAGGCCGCCGGCAGGCGCCACCGCGTCGACCAGGCCCCAGGCGAGCGCGGTCGGCGCGTCGATATTCTCCGCCGTCATCACCAGCCAGCGCGCGCGGCCCCAGCCGATCAGCCGCGGCAGCAGTGCGGCGTGGATCACGCTGGGAATGCCGACCCGCACCTCCGGCATGCCGAACCTGGCATCGTGCGCCGCGATCCGGAAATCGCAGGCTGCCGCGACCTCCAGTCCACCGCCGAGGCACCAGCCCGGCAGCCGCGCAATGACCGGCGCCGGGAAGGCGCGCACGGCCTCGCAGAGATCGCGCAGCCGCGAGATGAAGGCTTCCGCCGACTTCTGGTCGAGCGTCGCCATCTCCTTGATGTCGGCGCCGCCGATCATGCTCTTCTCACTCTGGCCGGTGAGGATCACGGCGCGAATCGTCTTGTCCGACGCCAGTGTCTCGAAGCCTTCGCGGACACCGTCGGTAACGGAGGAACCGAGAATGTTGAGCGCGCCGGCGTTGCAGATGGTCAGGCGCACGACGCCGCGACCATCGCGTGCGACGCCGCAATAATGATTGAGCATTTCCATCAGCAATCTCGCTCGGTGACAGGGGCCGACGCCAGTTCCCTGCAAATGCCGGCCTTGTCAAGTTTACCTTCGTCAGTGGGATATTCCCCACGCGACCCGAAAATAAACTGCAGCTTTGCCCAGCGAAAACTGCTATTATATGATTGTAGACATCCCATAGGACGACCCATGCGCTATTCCAGGGAGCACAAGCAGGAAACCCACGACCGCATCGTGCGGAAAGCCTCGGTGCGGCTGCGGGAAAAGGGTGCGCACGGCATCGGCGTCGCCGACCTGATGAAGGAGGCGGGGCTCACCCATGGCGGCTTCTACGCCCATTTCGATTCCCGCGAGGCGCTGGTGATCGAGGCCTTCAGCTATGCCATGGACCGCTCGATGGCGCACTGGCGCAAGGCGGCCGAGCAGATTGCACCGGAGAAGCGGCTGGAAAGTACCGTCGATTCCTATCTGACTTCGGTGCATCGCGACGATCCCGGCCGCGGTTGTGCGCTACCGACCCTGGGCGCGGAGATCGCGCGCGAAAGCCCGCGGACGCGCAAGGCGTTCGCGGCCAAGCTCGACCAGATGATCGATATGCTCGCCGAGCAGATCCACGGCGTTCCCCCGAAGACGGCGCGCAAGCAGGCGGTGGCGACATTGGCGACCATGATGGGAACGATCGTGCTGGCGCGGATTGCCGGCAGCGGCGAGTTTTCCGAAGAAATTTTGGGAGCTGGCCGCGAGGCGGCACTTGGGCGGGCGACTGCAAGGAAACCGGGCGCCAAGGCTCGCCACTAGCTCTGCGCGGTACCGGCCTACGCCATTGGTCGTAGGCTCCATCTGCATCCGCGATACCGGCATTTTCGCCGTTCTCCCGCGCGCTGAAAAACCTTCCCAAACGTTGTAAAGACTGCAAGATGCCGGCCAAAACCGGCGTTCGGTCGTCGTGTCGGCAAGTTCTGGGAGGATCACATGCGCTCAATCGGTCATTTCATCGGCGGCAAGCACGTCAAGGGTAATTCGGGACGCACGGCCGACGTGTTCGAGCCCATGACCGGCGAGGTGCAGGCCAAGGTGGCGCTGGCGTCCAGGGCCGAGCTGCGCGCCGCCGTGGAGAACGCCAAGGCGGCGCAGCCGGAATGGGCCGCGGCCAATCCGCAGCGGCGGGTTCGCGTGTTGATGAAGTTCCTGGAACTGGTGGCGCGTGACAACGACGCCCTGGCCGAATTGCTGGCGCGCGAGCATGGCAAGACCCTTCCCGACGCCAAGGGCGACATCTTGCGCGGCGTCGAAGTCGTCGAGTTCGCGCTCGGCATCCCACAATTGATGAAGGGCGAGTACACCGAAGGCGCCGGCCCCGGCATCGACATCTTTTCGATGCGCCAGCCGCTCGGCGTCGTGGCCGGCATCACGCCGTTCAATTTCCCGGCGATGATCCCGATGTGGAAATTCGCGCCGGCGATCGCCTGCGGCAACGCCTTCATCCTGAAACCCTCGGAGCGCGATCCCGGCGTGCCGATGAAGCTCGCCGAGCTGATGCTCGAGGCCGGCCTGCCGCCGGGCATCCTTAATGTCGTCAACGGCGACAAGGAAGCGGTCGACGCCATCCTCGACGATCACGACATCGCGGCCGTCGGCTTTGTCGGTTCGTCCTCGATCGCGCAATATATCTACGAGCGGGCGGCCGCCAACGGCAAGCGCGTGCAGTGCTTCGGCGGCGCCAAGAACCATTTGATCATCATGCCCGACGCCGACATGGATCAAACGGTCGATGCGCTGGTCGGCTCCGGATATGGCGCCGCGGGCGAGCGCTGCATGGCCGTCTCGGTCGCGGTGCCCGTCGGCAAGACGACCGCCGATCGGTTGATGGAAAAGCTCGTCCCGCGTGTCGAGAATCTCAAGATCGGCCCGTCGCTCGATGCCAGCGCCGACTTCGGACCTCTGGTGACGCGCGAGGCGCTGCAGCGGGTCAAGAATTACGTCGACATCGGCATCAAGGAGGGCGCCACGCTCGCGGTCGACGGCCGCGGCTTCAAGATGCAGGGTTACGAGAACGGCTTCTACATGGGCGGCTGCCTGTTCGACAACGTCACTAAGGACATGCGGATCTACAAGGAGGAGATCTTCGGCCCGGTGTTGTCCGTGGTGCGCGCGCACGATTACAAGGAAGCGCTGGCGCTGCCGTCGGAGCACGAATATGGCAACGGCGTCGCGATCTTCACCCGCGACGGCGATGCGGCGCGCGACTTCGCCAACCGCGTCAATGTCGGCATGGTCGGCATCAACGTGCCGATTCCGGTGCCGGTGGCCTACTACACCTTTGGCGGCTGGAAACGGTCGGGCTTCGGCGACCTCAATCAATACGGGCCGGACTCGGTGCGCTTCTACACCAAGACCAAGACGGTGACCGCGCGCTGGCCGTCCGGGATCAAGGACGGCGCCGACTTCGCAATGCCGCTCATGAACTAGTCCCGCGCTCTGGGCCGGACAATGCAGTTCACGCTCAACGAGGACCAGATTGCGGTTCGCGACATGGCGCGCGATTTCGCCGCCGAGAAGATCGCGCCGCATGCGTTGCGCTGGGACGAGGAGAAGCATTTCCCGGTCGAGGTGATGCGCGAGGCGGCGACGCTGGGCATCGGCGGCGTCTATATCCGCGACGACGTCGGCGGCTCCGGCATGACGCGGTTCGACGCTGCGCTGATCTTCGAAGCGCTCGCGCAGGGCTGCCCGACCACATCAGCGTTCCTGTCGATCCACAACATGGCGTCATGGATGATCGACGCCTTCGGCAACGACGCCCAGCGCCACAAATGGCTGCCGAAACTCTGCACCATGGAGCTGATCGCAAGCTACTGCCTGACCGAGCCCGGCTCGGGATCGGACGCCGCGGCGTTGCGCACGCGTGCGGCGCGCGACGGCGACCATTATGTGCTGAATGGCCAGAAGCAGTTCATCTCCGGCGCCGGTGGTGGCGATCTCTATGTGGTGATGGTACGCACCGGCGGCGATGGTCCCGGCGGCATCTCGGCCATCGTCGTCGAGGGCGACACGCCCGGCGTCTCCTTCGGCAATAATGAGCGCAAGATGGGCTGGAACGCGCAGCCGACCCGCGCGGTCATGTTCGAGAATGCGCGCGTGCCGGTCGCAAACCGGCTCGGCGACGAAGGTATCGGCTTCAAGATCGCGATGGCCGGTCTCGATGGCGGCCGTCTCAACATCACGGCATGCTCGCTCGGCGGTGCGCAGAGCGCGCTCGACAAGGCGCGCGCTTACATGAAGGAGCGCAAGGCGTTCGGCAAGCGGCTCGACGAATTCCAGGCGCTGCAGTTCCGTCTCGCCGACATGGCGATCGAGCTGGAAGCGGCGCGGACCTTGCTGTGGCGCGCGGCCGCGGCGCTCGACCGCAAGGACCCGGATGCCACCATGCTGTGCGCGATGGCCAAGCGCTTCGGCACCGATGTCGGCTTCGAGGTCGCCAACCAGGCGCTGCAGCTGCATGGCGGCTACGGCTACCTCAGCGAATACGGCATCGAGAAGATCGTCCGCGACCTGCGCGTGCACCAGATCCTCGAAGGCACCAACGAGATCATGCGGCTGATCGTGGCGCGCAAGCTGATCGAGGGCGCACGATGACCGAGACCAGCGTCGTCGAACCCGACCTGATCGCGCGGCGCGAAGGTTTTGCCGGCATCATCCGGCTCAACCGGCCGAAGGCGATCAATGCGGTGACGCTGGAGATGTTTCGCGATATCGACAGGGCGCTCGATCAATTCGAGGCCGATCCCGCAATTGCCGTCATCGTGCTGGAAGGCGCGGGCGAGCGCGGGCTTTGCGCCGGCGGCGACATCCGCGCGCTCTGGGAAAGCTCGAAGGTTGGCGGCGATCTCGGCAAGATCCTGTGGCGCGAGGAATACATCCTCAACGCCCGTATCAAGAAATTTCCGAAACCCTATGTCGCTTTCATGGACGGCATCGTCATGGGCGGCGGCGTCGGACTGTCGGCGCATTCCAGCCATCGCGTCGTCACCGAGCGGACGAAGCTTGCGATGCCGGAGGTCGGCCTCGGCTTCTTCCCCGATGTCGGAGGCACCTACCTCCTGTCGCACGCGCCCGGCGAGATCGGCACCTATTTCGGACTGACCGGGACGACCATGAACGGGCCCGACGCGATCTACGCCCGCTTTGCCGATGCGGTGGTGCCGTCGCAAAAACTGCCTGATCTGCGCGAGGCGCTGACCAGGGTTCGCCCCGGCACGGTGTCGGGCGAGGTAAGCGCGCTGATCGATGGCTTTGCGACCGGCGAGAAATCTGGTCCCGTGGCGGCGAAGCAGGTCGAGATCGACCGGCTGTTTGGTTATGACCGGATGGAGGACATCGTTGCGGCGCTGAAGCGCGACGGCTCGGAGCTGGCACAAAGCGCGCTGAAGACGCTCGGCGAGAAATCGCCGCGCGGCATGGTCGTGACCTTGAGGCTGCTGCGGCTGGCGCGCAAAGCCGCGTCACTGGAAGAATGTCTGGTGCGGGAGTATCGTGCAGCGCTGGAAGTGTTCCGCAGCGACGATTTCCGCGAGGGCGTGCGGGCCGCCGTGATCGACAAGGATCGCAACCCGCGCTGGTCGCCGCCCCGAATCGAAGACGTGACGCCCGAGATGGTCGCGCCGTATTTCGCCGGGATCGGCGCCGACGAACTGAAATTCGATCAAACAAGATAGAACGCTGCGGGAGGAATTCATGGCAACGATCGCATTCATCGGCCTCGGCAATATGGGTGGACCGATGGCCGCCAATCTGGTCAAGGCCGGCCATAAAGTGGTCGCCTTCGACCTGGTCGCAGCGTCGCGCGATCAGGCCAAGGCCGACGGCGCTGCGATTGCCGAGAGTGCGACCGCCTCGGTGAAAGGCGCCGATGTGGTGGTCACCATGCTGCCGGCGGGCAAGCATGTGCTCTCGGTCTGGAACGAGGTCGTGCCCGCCATGACCAAGGGCACGTTGATCATCGACTGCTCGACCATCGATGTCGAAAGCTCCAAGCAGGCGCATGCGCTTGCCGCCAAGCACGGCGTCGCCTCGGTCGACGCGCCGGTCTCCGGCGGCACGGGCGGGGCCAAGGGCGCGACGCTGACCTTCATGTGCGGCGGTGACGAGAAAGCGTTTGCGGCGGCCAGGCCCGTGCTGGAGAAGATGGGCAAGAAGATCGTGCATTGCGGCGGCGCCGGCGCAGGGCAGGGCGTCAAGATCTGCAACAACATGATCCTGGCGATCTCGATGATCGGCCTCGGCGAGGCGTTCTCGCTTGCCGAGCGGCTCGGGCTGTCGCATCAGGCGGTGTTCGATGTGGTCTCGACGTCCTCGGGGCAATGCTGGGCGCTGACGTCTTATTGTCCGGTGCCCGGCCCGGTGCCGACTTCGCCCGCCAACAACGACTACAAGCCGGGCTTTGCCGCGGCGCTGATGGTGAAGGATCTGACGCTGGCGCAGGACGCGGCCAAAGCGACAGGGACCGCGACGCCGCTCGGTAAGCAGGCCCAGGAGATGTACAAGGCGTTCGACGCGGCCGGCAACGGCGGCATGGACTTCTCGGGCATCATCAACCACGTCCGCAGCCTTGCCGGGAAATAGCGATGACGACGTTCAAGGACGCTCGCGCCTTTCTGCTCAAGCATCGGACTGACTACGATGCCGCGGTGAAGGGGTTCCGCTGGCCCGATCCCGTGCCGTTCAACTGGGCGCTGGACTGGTTCGACGCCGAGCTGGCGCGCGATCCCCAAAGCAGGGATCGCGCGGCGCTGTGGATCGTCGACGCCGGGCAGGACCGCGAGACAAAACTGTCGTTTGCGACGCTGTCGCGCCGCTCCAACCAGGTCGCGAATTTCTTGCGCGCGCAAGGGTTGAAGCGTGGGGACCACTTGTTGCTGCTGCTCGGCAACGTCGTGCCATTGTGGGAGACCATGCTGGCGGCGATCAAGCTCGGCGTGGTCGTGATCCCCGCGACGACCTTGCTGACGGGCGACGAGTTGCAGGACCGGCTCGATCGCGGCCGTGCGAAGGCGGTGGTGGCAACGCTGGATCAGGTCGCAAAGTTCGCAAAACTGCGCGCCGACAAGCTCGTGCGCATCGTTGTTGGCGCGTCGTCCAGGGTCGATGGTTGGCTGCCCTTCGAACAATCCGCCGACTCGCCCGATAGCTTTGCGCCCGACGGTCCGACCGCGGCCGACGAGCCGATGCTGCTCTATTTCACCTCGGGCACCACGGCCAAGCCCAAGCTGGTGCGGCATAGCCAGCGCAGCTATCCCGTCGGCCATCTCTCGACCATGTACTGGCTCGGACTGCAGCCCGGCGACGTGCATCTGAACATCTCTTCGCCCGGCTGGGCCAAGCACGCCTGGAGCTGCTTCTTCGCGCCATGGAATGCGGGCGCGACCATTTTCATCGTCAATCAGCCACGCTTCGAGGCCAAGCAGTTGCTCACAATCATGGGCCGTTGCGGCGTCACCACGCTGTGCGCGCCGCCGACGGTGTGGCGGTTGTTCATCCAGGAGCGGTTGGCCGACTTCAAGATGAGCCTGCGCGAGGTCTGCGGCGCCGGCGAGCCCCTTAACCCGGAAGTGATCGACCAGGTCCGCGCCGCCTGGGGCCTGACCATCCGCGACGGCTATGGTCAAACCGAGACGACCGCGCTGGCCGGCAACTCGCCGGGACAGACGGTCAAGGTCGGCTCGATGGGCCGGCCGCTGCCGGGTTATCGCGTCGTCATCATGGATGCGGACGGGCACACCGCGAAGGAAGGCGAGGTGACGCTGGTGCTCGGCGCCGACAGGCCGGCGGGCCTGATGCAGGGTTACCAGGGCGACGACGGCAAGCTGTCGGGCGCCGGCGGCGATCACTACCGCAGCGGCGACGTGGTGTTCGTCGATGATGAGGGTTATTTCACCTTCGTCGGCCGCTCGGACGACGTGTTCAAATCGTCCGACTATCGCATCAGCCCGTTCGAGCTGGAAAGCGTGTTGATCGAGCACGAAGCGGTGGCTGAGGCGGCGGTGGTGCCGAGCCCCGACCCGATCCGGCTCGCGATCCCCAAGGCTTATATTCTGTGCACGGCGGGCGTCGAGCGCACGCCGGAAACCGCGCTCTCGATCTTCAAGCATCTGCACACGCGCCTGGCGCCGTTCAAGCGCATCCGGAAGATCGAGCTGGTGACCGAGCTGCCGAAAACGATCTCGGGAAAAATCCGCCGCGTGCAATTGCGCCGGCTGGAGCACGACGACAATCGCGGGGACAACTTGCGCGGCAAGGAGTTTCGCGAGGAGGAATTCCCGGAGCTGGCGAAGATACGCGCTTCGGGATCGGAGTCGACTTGAATGAACGAAGTCTGGAAGAAGCCGCCGGTCTCGCTTGCGGCCTATCAGGCGATGGTCGGCAAGGAGGTCGGCGTGTCCTCCTGGCATGTGGTCGATCAGGGCCGCATCAACCTCTATGCCGACGTGATCGAGGATCATCAGTTCATCCACATCGATCCCGAAAGAGCCAAGCGCGAGACGCCGTTCGGCAGCACGGTCGCGCACGGCTTTCTCACGATGTCGCTGATGTCCATCATGTCCTACGAGGTGATGCCGGTCATCGAGGGCACCACGATGGGCGTCAATTACGGCTTCGACAAGCTGCGCTTCATCGCGCCGGTGCGCGCGGGCCGGCGCGTGCGCGGCCGCTTCGTGCTGACGGAAGCCAGGCTGCGCAAGCCCACGGAATTGCAATCGCGCACCAACGTGACGGTCGAGATCGAGGGCGAGGACAAGCCCGCCATCGTCGCCGACTGGCTGGGGTTGATCTATTTCGCCTAGTCTCCGTCGTCATGGCCGGGCTTGTCCCGGCCATCCACGTCTTGTAGCAACAAAGAAAGACGTGGATGCCCGGCACGAGGCCGGGCATGACGAGAAGAAAAGCAGGATTTCGGGGAATTCAATTCATGACAATCAGGTTTGACGGACGCGTGGCCATCGTGACCGGCGCGGGCAATGGTCTCGGGCGCGCACATGCGCTGGGGCTGGCGAGCCGCGGCGCGAAAGTGGTGGTGAACGATTTCGGCGGCGCGCGCGACGGCACCGGCGGTTCGCTCTCGCCCGCCGAGAACGTGGTCGAAGAGATCCGCAAGGCCGGCGGCACCGCGATGGCCGACGGCGCGGATGTTTCGAACTTCGAGCAGGTCCAGGCGATGGTGGCGCGCGCAACGAAAGAATGGGGCAGCGTCGATTTGCTGTGCGCCAATGCCGGCATCCTCAGGGACAAGTCGTTCGGCAAGATGGAACCCGCCGATTTCGAGAAAGTGCTCGGCGTGCATCTGGTCGGCAGCTTCTATTGCTGCAAGGCGGTGTGGGACGGCATGCGCGAGCGCAACTATGGCCGCATCGTGCTGACCACCTCGTCCTCGGGCCTCTACGGCAATTTCGGCCAGGCCAATTACGGCGCAGCAAAGTCCGGCATGATCGGCCTGATGAATGTGCTGGCGGAAGAGGGCCGCAAATACAACGTTCGCGTCAACACGATCTCGCCGACCGCGGCGACGCGCATGACCGAGGAATTGCTGCCGCCCGAACCGCTGAAGCTGATGAGGCCAGAAGCGATCACGCCCGCGGTCGAATATCTCCTGAGCGAAGACGCGCCGACCCGCACCATCATGGGCGCGGGCGCGGGCTCGTTTGCGGTGATCAGGATCGTGGAGACCGAAGGCATCAACCTGCCGCCGTCGGAGTGGACGCCCGACGCCATCGCCGCGCATTTTGCCGAGATCAGCGATATGAAGACCGCGAAGGCGTTGCAAGGCGCATTCGAGCAGACCCAGAAATATGTCGGTCAGGCCGCCGCGAGGGCGGGCGTGAAGTTGTAATTATTGGAAAGAAGGACATGGGCCTTCGGTCATGCAATCCAGGTATGTACTCATCAAAAGCAATGAGAACGTCCCTTTGATCCCCAGTAACCGCCCGAGAGCGGACAATCCTGGACCGCTGCTTTGGGCTACGGACATCGCCTTTGCGGCCTTGCATCGCAAAAAGATCGCCTCAGCAATTTCCTCGCACCAACCGGCTGTGGTACTTTGGTCTCGTGTGCCGGAGGTGCTCGTTCCGGAGATGCTGAAGGATGAAACGACGCGATTTCGCTTTCATCGTTCTTGGTGGCGCCGCGGCGTGGCCAACGTGGATTTATGCGCAACGGCCAAGCAATAGAACGCCTCGAATTGGGGTACTTCTCCCGGGCACGCCGACATCGTTTTCAGTTCGAACCAAGGCTTTCCTTGATGCCCTGAGCAAACTGGGCCGCGTGGAGGGAGGAACAGTCGAGATAGAGTGGAAATGGGCGAACGACCAAGTCTACGTATTGCCTGAGCTTGCAGCCGAGCTTGTGCGAAGCAATGTTGACGTAATTGTCACTGGCGGGACTCCGGCGGCCAAGGCTCTCAAAGCCGCCACCCAATCTATTCCTATCGTAGTGGCGATAATGGCCGATCCCCTCGCCGCCGGCCTCGTGGAAAACCTCGGCCGTCCGGGCCGGAATATCACCGGCTTCAGCATTGTGGCTCCGGAGCTGGGTACAAAGCGTCTTCAATTGCTCAAGGAGATTGTGCCCGGGATATCCTCGATAGCCGTACTGCTGAACACCAGGAACCCACAAGCGCAAATCGAACTGAGAGAAGTGAGGGCGGCAGCCGCGACTATGGGGCTGGAGACGAATCCGATCGACATTTCAGACGCAGGAAAAATGCAGGAGGCCTTCACCGCCATGAAAAGCGCCGGTGCGCAGGCGCTTATCGTTCTGACCGATCCGGTCTTGTTCAGCGAAAGGAAGCTCACGGTCGAGCTTGCCAACGCAAGTCGGTTGCCCGCCGTGTACCCATTCCAGGGGTACGTCGAAGATGGCGGATTGATGAGCTATGGACCGAACGACGCCGATCTGTTCCGACGTGCAGCTGGCTATGTCGATAAGATATTGGGAGGCACCAAGCCGGGTGACCTTCCGGTGGAGCAGCCCACCAAATTCGATTTATACGTGAACCTCAACGCAGCAAAGACGCTGGGTGTCACGATTCCAGAAACCTTTCTGACCCGCGCCGACAAAGTCATCGAATAGGTCGCAATACAGTGCTGTCGCTCCCCAAAAGCGGTAAGGCTCGGAGCGAGCGAATGCCGGCACTTTGGCCTAAATGGACACCATGTCATCCAGGAATCACGCAGCCGTCATCGGCGCCGGCCCGGCCGGACTGATGGCGGCGGAGGTGCTGGCGCAGGGCGGTATCTGCGTCACCGTGTTCGACGCGATGCCGTCCGCGGGCCGCAAATTCCTGATGGCCGGCCGCGGCGGGCTCAATCTCACCCACAGCGAGCCGCTGCCGGCGTTCCTCGCGCGCTATCGTGAGGCGGCCCCGCGGCTCACATCAGCGATCTCGGCCTTTCCGCCGGATCGGCTGCGGGCATGGAGCGAGGCGCTGGGGCAGACAACATTTGTCGGCTCGAGCGGCCGCGTATTTCCAGAGAGTTTTAAAGCCTCGCCGCTGTTGCGCGCGTGGCTGCGGCGGCTGGATTCACAACGCGTGCAATTCGCCTTTCGACATCGCTGGACCGGTTGGGATGACCGCGGCCGAGTGAAGTTTCACACGCCGGAGGGCGAGCGCGTGGTCGAAGCGCGCGCGACGGTACTCGCGCTTGGCGGCGCAAGCTGGCCGCGGCTCGGATCGGATGGCGCGTGGACGGAGTTGCTGGCGGCAAAGGACATCACGATTGCGCCGTTGCGCCCTGCGAATTGCGGCTTCACGGTCGCCTGGTTCAATGTCTTCCGGGAGCGTTTCGAGGGACAGCCGCTCAAGGGCGCCGAATTCAGGTTCGGCGAGCAGGCCATTCGCGGCGAGGCAATCATCACGCAAACCGGCATCGAGGGCGGCGCGATCTACGCGTTGTCGGCCGATCTGCGTGAGGCGATTGCGGCAGCAGGAGAGGCGACATTGCTGATCGCACTGCGGCCTGATCTCAAGGCAAACGATCTAGTCGCGCGGCTATCCGCGCTACGCGGTAAGCAATCCTTCTCCAATTTTCTGCGCAAGGTCGTCAATCTCTCGCCAGTCGCGATCGGACTGTTGCAGGAGGCGACGATTACCGCGGGCCAGCAATTGGCGTCGCTCTCGCCGGAGAAACTCGCCGCCTTGATCAATGCCGTGCCGGTCAAGCTCACCGGCGTCGCGCCGATCGCACGCGCGATCTCGACCGCGGGCGGCATCGCTTTCGACGAACTCGACGACGACTACATGCTGCGCAAACTGCCCGGCGTGTTCGCCGCCGGCGAGATGCTGGACTGGGAAGCGCCAACCGGCGGCTACCTGCTGCAAGCGTCGTTCGCGACCGGCGCGGCGGCGGGGCGGGGTGCGTTGAGGTGGTTGGACGGACCCCAGTACGAACCGCGATGAACGAGTTTTGTTAGAAGCTTGTCCAAGCCACCCCGGCGTGATCAAGCAATTTCTCAAAGACAATTTGCGAGGAGCAACAAATGACCACCAACCAGGACGTTGGCTTCCTCACCGAGGGAGCGCGCCGTATCTTTCACTATGCCAAGTGGTTTTCGGTGATGCCGTGGCTCCGTCCCTTCAATCCACTATTCAGGCCAAGGAGCGAGCTCAAGCCAGACGAGTTCGGCAAACCCGACTTCACGAGGCGCAGAGCTCGTGCAATTGACCTGTACGTAACAGTTTGGCTGGTTGCCGAGCTTTTGACCGTTGGCATTTCCTGCTCCTGTCAGTTGCCGTGCACGGTACATTTCCTGGTTATGGTTTTCGTGTCGTTGCGCATCCTGGAAATCGTGCAGGTGACGGTAAATGTCGCGCTCTTCGATGCTCTCAGCGGCAGGCCTGAAGAATTGGTGGGCTCGCGTACGAGAATGCTCGTCCTCGCCGGACTGAATTTTCTCGAGCTATTGCTCTGCTTTGGAATAATCTACGCAATCAACTATCGAGGGCTCGTGGGAGCAGGGCAGCCGGCCACCGGGTTTTATCTGAGCGTGATGACGCAACTAACGATTGGCTATGGAGACGTCTATCCGACCGCTTGGCTCCGTCTGGTGGCGGCCATGCAAGGTCTGGTGGGTACCTTCTTCCTCATTCTAGTTGTCGCGCGATTCGTAGCATCGCTGCCCCAACTTCGGGGGGCTTTTGATGGGAGCGCCAGGCGTCGGCCTGCACGTCCGCTTGCGAGGCGGCGGAGAACCAGAACGCGCTCCTCACGATCGCAGCGATCAAGATGGGAGCAATGAATCATCTGGCGCGAGCAGGTCGGCCCCATTCTTCAGGCTCAAATTCAAACTATCACCGCAACTTCCCTCGCGCCGCCACCTCCAGCACGCCTATGATCTCCTCGCCGCGCACCATCACCACCTCGTCCATCATGTTGACGACGACGCAAACGTGATTGGGTACGATCCGCACGACATCGCCGACATTGGGCCTTGTGTTGCTGCGGGCGAGGTCGAGGAAGCCGTGCTCCTCGGCGAATTTCGCGATCCTCGCCTCGGGATGTTCGAGGATCAGTCCGTGGCCATCGAGCCCGCCGCCGGTGTCCGACGTCAGCGTCTTCGAACCGGCATCGAGGATGCCGCGCTCGGGACCGGCGCGGCTAACCACGGTGGAATAGATGTTCAGCGCGCAATCGTCCCAGCTGGCGACGCCGGCTTTGACCTGCATGCGGTCGTTATAGATGTAGGTGCCGGGCCGGTGCTCGGTCGCGCCCTTGAGCTTGCCGACGTTCTTCATGTTGGGCGTGCCGCCGGTCGACACCATCGTTGCGTCCAGTCCGTGCGCGCGCACGCCGGCCAGCGCTTCGTCGTAGAACTTCTGCGCCTCGGCCCAGCCGGTCTCGGTCGGATACAGCATGAAGCCCGCGAATTGCAGCCCCTTCGATGCCGCGATGGTGCGCGCCAAGGCAATCGCTTCCGCGGGCGTCTCGACGCCGGCGCGTTTGCGCCCCGTGTCGCACTCGACCACGACCGAGAGCGTCCGGCCTGACGCCGCGGCCGCCTTCGGCAGATCGGCGACCACGGTCGCGTTGTCGGCAGCAACCGTCATGTTGGCCTTGGCCTGCAGCGCGCCGAGGCGGGCCATCTTCTCCTCGCCCAGCAGATTGTAGCTGATCAGGATATCGTCGATCCCGGCGTCCGCCATCACCTCGGCCTCGCCGAGCTTCTGGCAGGTGATGCCCCTCGCGCCGGCCGCGACCTGCATTCTTGCCAGCATCGGACTCTTGTGAGTCTTGATATGCGGCCGGTTGGCGACGCCGGCCGCCTCGCACGCCGCCTGAATCCGCGCGATGTTGCGCTCGACCTTGTCCATGTCGATGACGGCGCAGGGCGTGCCGTATTCGCGGGCGATTTTGGCGGCGAGGGGAGTGGTCATTTTTATGCCTGTTCTATTTCTTCGCGCAGCACTGCAAGTTCGAGCCAGCGGTCTTCGGCCGCGGCCAGCTCCTGCTGCGCCTTGGCGATCGCGTTCGAAGCCTCGTCGAATGTCTTGCGATCCTTGGCATAGAGATCGGGGTCGTCAAGCCTGCGTTGCTGCCTGGCAATCTCGGCGTGCAGCTTTTCGATGGTCTTGGGCAGCGTTTCCAGCGCGTGCTTCTCGTTGAAGCTGAGCCGGCGCCTCGGAGTCGGCACAGCGGCAGGCGGCTTCGCCTCCTTCTTTTCGACGACCGGCGTCTTGACCGTCTCGCGCTGCAGATCCGAGCCGCGCTGACTCAGCATGTCGCTATAGCCGCCGGCATATTCGATCCAGCGGCCATTGCCGTCGGGCGCGATCACCGAGGTCACGACGCGGTCGAGGAAGTCGCGGTCATGGCTGATCAGGATCACGGTGCCCTCGTAATCGCCGAGCATCTCCTCGAGCACGTCGAGCGTCTCCAGATCGAGATCGTTGGTCGGCTCGTCCAGCACCAGCAAATTCGACGGCTT
>Ga0070741_10009424_pt1 | contig 18975 bp, 16 predicted proteins | sample Coa_R1_4_FD_66440 | JGI IMG/M metagenome (GOLD analysis project Ga0070741, IMG submission 66440) | Surface soil microbial communities from Centralia Pennsylvania, which are recovering from an underground coalmine fire - Coalmine... | ecosystem: Environmental > Terrestrial > Soil > Unclassified ...
TGGGAACTCCTAACCGAATCGGTACATCTGCGTCTGGCGAGACCGATCGCGCGTGCCTACGATCGATATATGAGGCGGCTTCGGTTCCCGGCGGGCGTACTCGCGGCGCTCCTGCTCGCGCTCGCAGGTGCCGCGTGCTCCGGCGGAGGCTCGGGCGACAGGACGGCGACGCCCACACGGTCGCCCGCCTCGGCCGCCACGCAGGATGCGCCGCCGGCGAGCGCGTCCTCCGCGCCCGCGCCGCGGCTGGCGAGCCAGGGCGGCATGACGACCGTCGAGATCGTGCGGAAGCTCGCGCCGTCGATCGTGCGCGTGCAGACGGAGGGCGCGACGCTCGACATCTTCGGCCGCTCGACGCCGCAGACCGGCGTCGGCACCGGCGTCATCATCGACAGCGATGGGCACATCGTCACCAACAACCACGTGGTGATGGTCGGGAACCGGGTCGCGGACCGCATCACGGTCACGCTGAACGACCAGCGCACCGCGCGCGCCACGCTCGTCGGACGGGACGCGCCGACGGACCTCGCGGTGCTGAAGATCGACGAGGCAAACCTCACGCCGGCCACGTTCGGCGATTCCGGCGCGCTGCAGGTCGGGCAGGACGTCGTCGCGATCGGCTTCGCGCTCGACCTGAAGGGCGGGCCCACGGTCACGCGCGGCGTGGTCAGCGCCACCGGGCGCACGATCGATGAGCAGCCCTACACGATCAACGACGCGATCCAGACCGACGCGGGCATCAACCCCGGCAACTCGGGCGGCCCGCTCGTGAACGCGAGCGGCGAGGTGGTCGGGATCAACACCGCGATCATCCAGGGCGCCCAGAACATCGGCTTCTCGATCTCCTCCGCGCTCGTGCAGCCGACGGTGCAGTCGCTGATCGAGAACGGACGCATCGACCGCGCGTACCTGGGGATCGGCACGGTCGACGTCACCGACGCCATCGCGCAGAACTTCGACCTGCCGGTGGACAAGGGCGTGGCGGTGACGGCGGTCGGACAGGGGACGCCGGCCGACGACGCCGGGATCCAGGAGAACGACGTGATCGTGGCCATCGACGGCCAGGACATCACGAACAGTGGCGAACTGCTCGCGGTCCTCGCGAAGCACAAGGCCGGCGATATCGTGACGGTAGACTTCTATCGCGGCAACCAGCGACAGTCCGTGCAGGTCACGCTCGCCTCGCGGCCGAACCCGTAGCCCGGGGGTCTCATGCGCAACCTCGCGCGCGCGCTCCTCGTCGCCGCCGGCGCCGCCGGTGCGGCGCTCCTCCTCCGCCGCTTCGGGCTGCGCGAAGATCTCGACTGGGAGACGGCGCAGCGGCCGGGCAGGCTCGTCGAGGTCGAGGGCTACCGGGTGCACGTCGTCGAGCGGGGCAGCGGCCCGGCGATGCTCATGCTCCACGGCTTCGGCGCGCACACGTGGGTGCTGCGCCACCAGGTCGCCGCGTTCTCCGCGACGCACCGGGTGATCGCGCCGGACCTCAAGGGCTTCGGGTACAGCGAGCGCGTGCGCGCGGGGCTCTCCGGAGACGACCAGGTGCGCATGCTCCACGGCCTGCTGCGCACGCTCGGCGTCGAGCGCGCGACCGTCGTCGGGCACTCGATGGGCGGCGGGATCGCGATGCGCTTCGCCGCGACGCACCCCGAGATGACGGAAGCGCTCGTGCTCGTCGCCTCCGTCACCGGCCAGGAGCGGATGCAGCGCGTCCGGCTCCCGAAGGCGCTGCTGCGGCCGCTGATGCCCGTGCTCAGCCGGGTCACCGCGCACATGCTCCTCCGCGCCAGCTACCACGACCGCTCGAAGCTCACGCCGGAGGCGGTCGAAGCGCTGCTCGAGCCGACGCGCATCCGCGGGTCGATGGACGGGCTGCTGGCCATGCTCACGGCACCGCGCGCACCGATGCCGGCCCTCTCCGGCGTGCGCTGCCCGGTGCTGCTACTCTGGGGCGCCGAGGACCGCGTGACACCCTTGAAGAACGCGCGCGAGATCCGGGCGCGGCTCCCGCAGGCGCAGCTCACCGTCATCGGCGGGGCGGGCCACATGGTGCTCGAAGAGCGGCCCGAGGAGACGAACCGCGCGATCGCGGACTTCCTGCGCGAAGCCGTGGCCGCGCTCCACGGGGAGCCGGCGCACGCCTCCGGCGGGTGACCCGCTCGCTTGCAGGGCCGAATCGGCCGGTGATAGGCTGAACCCGGGATCCGTGGAGGGCCCGCATTGATGCCACTCCTCGCTGGAATCGGCCCGTTCGGCCCGCTCGAGCTCGTCGTCATCCTCTTCATCGTCGTGCTGATCTTCGGCGTCGGGAAGCTGCCCGAGGTCGGTGGCGCGATCGGCAAGAGCGTGCGCGAGTTCCGCAAGGCGACGCGCGACGAGGAAGAGGAGCAGAAGAACGCCCAGGCTTCGGCGAACGGCCGCACCGAAAGCGAACCCGGCACGGCAGCCATCGACGCGCCCGACGTGATCTACTGCGGCGAGTGCGGCACGAAGAACCCGCGCTCGGCGAAGTTCTGCGCGCAGTGCGGGCATGCGATCGGCGCGCCCGTAAGCTAACCCGCCGTCACGGACATCGACCGTCATGCGCCGCCGGCACCAGCCGGCGGCTTTCGTTTTGGGGGGATCATGCCGCTCCGCGCGATGCTCTTCGACCTCTGGGGCACACTGTTCGTCCACGCTCCCGGTGAAGGTGACGCCCGGGCCGCGCTTCGCTTCGCGCGCGTGCAGGCCGCGCTCGACGCGCTCGGCGAGCGCTACGCGCTGGACGAGATCCGTACCGCGTTCGACGCCGCCGCCCGGGAGCACGAGCGGATCCACGCGCAGTCCCTCGACATCTCCGCGCGCGGGCGGACGGTGCTCTACCTCCGGCACCTCGATGAGACGCTGCCGGATCGGCTCGACGGCGCGGCCTGGCGCGCGCTCGACGAGGCGCTGCTGACGACGGCGCTCGAAGTGCCGCCGGACGTGATCCCCGGCTCGCTCGACGCGCTCGCCGAGGTGAAGGCGCTCGGCCTGCCGACGGCGCTGGTCTCGAACGCCGGGTTGACGCCGGGCTTCGTGCTGCGCGAGCTGCTCGAGCGCGCCGGGCTGCTGCCGTACCTGGACCTGACGTTCTTCTCGGACGAGGTCGAGCTGGCGAAGCCGGCGCCCGCGTTTTTCGCCATGGCGACGGGCGAGCTCGGCGTCGAGCCGGCGGAGGCGGCGTTCGTCGGCGACCAGCCGGTGCTCGATGTGCTCGGGCCGCGGCAGGCGGGGCTCTGGAGCGTGCAGCTCGGCGATCTCGAGGGCGACGGCATCGCGCCGCACGCGCGCATTGCGCACCTCTCCGAGCTGACGGGCGCGCTCCGGGGGCTGGGGCTGATCGCCTAGGCGCCGGGCGGGCGAAACCGCGAGCGCTCCCACTGCGAGAACCAGACCAGCGCGCCGATCGACGGCACGACGGTCAGCAACGTGAGCGCGGGGTGCAGCGTGAACAGCCAGAACGTCACGCCGATATCGATGAAGACGAGCACGAGCACGGCGATGGGGATGGCCAGGATCTCGAACACGACCCGGATGATGAGCAGCGTCTCGAGGCAGCCTGGCCGCCGGTCGCCGCCATCGCGCTCGGGACCGCGCTGCTCATAGTAGTAGCCCATCCGCCCTCCCGGCGCCGGCTTGCGCATGCGCGCGGCGTATGGCGCAATCGAGCGTAGCACGCGAAGGGAGCCGCAGATGGACCGCGAATCGGCATGGGCGCTGCTCTGTGAGTACACGCAGGGCGAGGGGCTGCGGAAGCACGGGCTCGCCGTCGAGACGGTGATGCGGCACTTCGCCCGCAAGCACGGCGAGGACGAGGAGACGTGGGGCATCACCGGCCTGCTGCACGACTTCGACTACGAGCGCTGGCCCACCGCCGAGGGCCACCCGTTCGAGGGCAACAAGATCCTGAAGGAGCGCGGCTACCCGGAGCCGGTCACGACGGCGATTATGGGCCACGCGGATTACAGCGGCGTGCCGCGCGAGACGCTGATGGCGAAGACGCTCTTCGCGGTCGACGAGCTGACCGGGTTCGTCACCGCCGTCGCGCTCGTGCGCCCCAACAAGAGCATCTTCGAGGTCGAGCCGGCGTCCGTGCGGAAGAAGATGAAGGACAAGGCCTTCGCGCGCCAGGTCAACCGCGACGACATCGTCAACGGCGCCGCACAGCTCGGCGTCGAACTCGACGCGCTGATCGCGGAAGTGATCGCGGCGATGCGCGCCGACGCCGAGCGGCTCGGGTTGAAGGGCACGGCGTAGCGCGGGTTCGGCCCGGGCGTGCGGAACGGGCTACTCGGCCGCGGCGGTCTCGGGCTCGGTGAGGAACGCGGGCGGGGAGTCGATGTCCACGGGGGCGTGGAGGGCGCGCGGGGCGCGCTCGACGCCGGCAAGCTGCGCGAGCTCCGGCTGGTTCGTCGCGCCGAGCTCGCGGAAGCGGCGGCCCGCGACGAGCACGCGCGACTCGAACGAGCCGACGGCGCGGTTGTAGGCGTCGACGGTGCGGTCGAGCGCGCGGCGCATGTCCTCGAAGTGGCCGGCCATCGTCTGCAGGCGGTCGTACAGCTCGCGGCCAAGGCCGCTGATCTGCTGCGCGTTCTCGGCGATCTGCTCCTGGCGCCAGCCGTAGGCCGCGGACCGCAGCAGCGAGATCAGCGTCGTCGGGCCGGCGATGAGCACGCCCTGCGCGATGGCGTCTTCGATCAACACGGGGTCGTGCTGCAGCGCCGCCGAGAAGAGCGACTCGCCGGGCAGGAACATCACGACGAACTCCGGCGCCGGCTGGAACTGCGACCAGTACGCCTTGCTGCCGAGCCGCGTCACGTGCTCGCGCACCTGGCGCACGTGGTCGCGCAGCATCGCATCCCGCTCGCCGTCGTCGCTCGCCTCGACGGCCTGCAGGTACGACATGAGCGGCGCCTTCGCGTCGACGACGACGTGCTTGCCGCCGGGCAACCGGACCACGACGTCCGGGCGCACGCGCCCGTCCTCGGTTTCCGCCGTGCGCTGCTCCTCGAAGTCGCAGTGCTCGACCATGCCTGCCATCTCCACCACCCGGCGGAGCTGGATCTCACCCCAGCGGCCGCGCACTGCCGGCATGCGCAGCGCTTTGACGAGGTTCGCGGTCTCCGACTGGAGCTGCTGCTGCGCGCTGTTCAGCGAGCGCACCTGCTCCCTGAGCGCGGCGTACGCCTCGACGCGCGACTTCTCGACGTCCTGCAGCTTCGTATCGACCTTCTCGAGCGACTCGCGGATCGGGCGCACGAGGTCGTCGATCGCCGCCTGGCGCTGCTGCAGCTCGCCGCTCGCCGCCTGCTGGTATTGTCCGAGCGCCTCCTTCGCGAGCTCGAGGAACGACGTGTTGTTGCGGCGCAGCGCATCGGCGGACAGCGCCTCGAAGGTCTCGCGGAACTTCGCCTCGGCGGTGCGCAGGACCTCCAGGCTCGCCGCCGCCGCGCGGCGCTCGGCCTCGAGCTCGGCCGTCAGGCGCGCCTCTGCCGCCTGTGCGCTGGCGGCCTCCGCCCGTGTGCGCGCCAGCTCGTCGCGCAGCAGCGCGATCTCCCCCTCGAGCTGTCCGACGCGCTTGGCACACTCTTCGATTCGGGCGCCGGTCGCGGCGATGTCCGCCGCCGAGCGCGAAGCGAGGTCCGCGCGCTCCCGCTCTCCCCTCGCCCGCACGACGGTCGTCGCGCCCCAGGCCCCGGCGAGCGCGCCCAGCACGAGACCGAGGAAGATAGCGAGGAGGATCATCGGGCGAGCCCTCTCTCGATTTTGCTTGAATGCCTATGCCGATTCCTCATTCTGGCGGCCATCGTAACAGACCGCGCCGCGCCCTTGCCAGCGCCTTGTCCAGCCCCCGCCGGGCGCGCGCGGCGTGCAGCCATCGCGCGGTGCGCCGATTCATAGGATCGGGAGCCGGACGGAACGGCCGGCACGCTCAGACCGCGGAGGCTGCGTTGGCCTCGTTCGCAATGACCGCCCGTCCGCGCGTGATGCCCGCGGGCCCTGCGCGCTCGTCGCGCGGCGCGGCGCCGCGTCCACCCGGCGCCGTCCGGCCGCGTGGGGGTGGCAGCGGGCGCGAGACGAGCCGCGCGCGCTGGCGCAGCATTCGCTGGGGGTGCCCGCTCGCATGATCGGGCGACGGCCGATCCGCATCGTCGGGCGCTCGCGTGAGCGCGTCGCTCCGGAGGCAGGCGCCGCGAAGCCTCCCTTGCTGCGCGCCTGCATCGCGCTCGTCGCCGCAGGGGGAGCGGTCGTCGGCGCCGCCGCCATCGCCGGCGGCGCGCCCGATGACTGGCGCGTCTTCGCCGTGCTCGTCTGCGCCGCCTTCGGCGCGGAGTTGTTCGCCGTGAGTCTCTTCATCGACAGCCACGTCTCCGTGAGCGCCGCGGCGCTGATGGCCTCGGGCGCCGTCTTCGGCGTCGGTGGCACGACGGCATGCGCCGCCGCGGTTACCGTCGCCGGCGCGGCGCGCGGCGACCGGGACGCGGCGAAGGCGCTGTTCAACTTCGGCGCCCTCGCGCTGGCCGGCGCCGCGTTCGTCGGCGTGTTCGACGCGCTCGACGGGAGCGTCGCCTCGGCGAGCGTCGGCCGGGCGCTGGTCCCGGGCCTCATCGCCGGGCTGGCGAACATGGCGGTGAACTCGGCCCTCGTCGCCATCGCGGTCGGTATCGACCGCAGCCGCGCCGTGCGCACCGTCTGGATGAGCAACTACCTCTGGCTCGTGCCCCAGTACGCGGTCATCGCCGTCGCCGGTCTCGCCGTCGCGCTCGCGGTCTCCCACTTCGGCGCCTGGTCGATCGCGCTCTTCGCGCTGCCCGCCGTCTCGGTCAGCGAGGCGCTGCATACCCGCGCCGAGGCGATGCGCAGGGTGCGCCAGCGCGCCTTCGAGGTCGCCGCCGCGCACCGGCGCGCGGGCTGACGCAGCCGCGCGTCACGCGGCGGAGGGCGCTTGCGACGATCCTGCAACCCGCCGTGCGGTGCGGTTACCCCGCGGCCATGCCCGCGCGCCTATCGTGCAGGGAGGCGCGGGTGCGGAGGCGCGATGGCGACGTTCACGCTCGACCAGCTCATGGAGATGCAGGGAGCGCCGGTCCTCGATGTCGCGGGCGAGCGCATCGGCCGCGTCGAGGAGGTGTACTACGACATGGCGACCCGCGCGCCGGAGTGGATCGGCATCGGCACGGGATTCCTGGGCATGAAGCGCGTGCTCGTCCCGGCGCAGGGCGCCGAACCGGAGGGTGGCGGACTGCGCGTGCCGTATCCGCGCGACCTCGTGAAGGACTCGCCGGAGGTCGCCGCGCTCGCCGTGAGCGAGGAGACGGAGCGCTCGCTTTGCGCGCACTACGGCCTCCGCTACTCGTATGAACTGTCGCCGACCGGGTTCCCCGAATCTGCTCCCGGGCGTGATGTCCCTGGCCCGGGCGCGGCGGCGGAGGAGATGACCCCCGGCGGCGGCACGATCCGCGAGCACACCCTGGCGCTCTGGCAGTGGCCGGGCCGCGCGATGGAGGAGGCAGCCGGCCGTGCAGGCGTGCCATCACTCGATGCCTGGCCGGACGAGCTCACGGCGGAGCAGAAGTCCGGAGGCGTGCAGGACGCCGCCTCGTCGCCGGTGCGGCCGACGGCCGGCGAGAAACCCGTGCCGGCCGCGCAACCGGCGCCCGAATCCCCCGGCCAGCACCGGGCGACGATCTCGGAGCTGCGCGAGCGCCTGCGCACGCCCGAGCTCGTCTCAGGCACCGATGCCGTGGCGTTGCCGTCCGGCCGGCCGCGTCCCGGAGAGCCGCAGTCGTCGAGGCCGCGCGGGCGCCGGATGTACGCCGGCATCGCCATCGGGGCGCTGCTCGTGCCCGCGCTGCTGCTCATCGGCCGCAGGGCCCGGAAGTCGGCATGAGCGCGCGCTCGCGCCGCCGCGAAGCCCTGGCGCCGCTGCCGCCCGCCGGCCGCATGACGGCGGAGCAGTTCATCCGCCTCCACGCCACGAAGGCGATGATCGGCGCCGTCGCGTCGACGGTCGTCGACCTCGATGGCGACGCGGTGGATCAGGCGCTTGCGCTCGGCCGGGCGGGACTGCCGTATACCGGGAACGTGCGCGTCCAACCGGATGCCGACGGCGAAGCGCAGTGCTTCGAGGTAACGTACGAGTGCCGCGGCCGGCGCCTGGTCTTGCGCGAGACGGTGCGCGAAGTCCGCGGTACGTGGAAGATCACGTCGATCGAGAAGCGAACGTAGGCGCACCGCGCTCGCCGACAGCACCCCGGCACTCCCCCTGCCTCTCCCGCCCCGTTACGTCGTCTTTCGTCGCGTCTCGCCGCGGCGGTAGGATGCGGGCCAGCATACGGCTCGCATCGGAACTGCCATGGCGCGCGTCCTCCGTATCGATCCCCGGCCGCCCTCGTACGACTCCGTCGCGGAGGCGATCGCGCTCGCGCCGAGCGACGAAGGGTCGATCGTCGACGACGTCGAGCACCGCGAATGGCGCGCCGTGGACCCGCCGGCGCTCGCCGCCACGCCGGACGTCGCGTTCGTGGACGGCGTCGAGCGGCGGGAGGCGCGCGTCAGCGCCGAAGGCGACGGGATGCCGTTCGCCGGCATGCTCGCCTCGTACGCGGCCGGCGCCATGTGTCCGGGCAAGGCGCCGCCGCTGCGGCACGTCAGCGTCGAGCGGCGGATCGTGCTCACGCGCGGCGCGCGGCCGTCTCGCGTCGCGCTCGCAGCCGGCAACGCGGAGGTCGAGTACCTCCCGGCACACAACGCCGAGGACGACCCGGAGAGCCTGGACCGCACGCTGAAGCAGCTGCGCGCGGATCTCGAAGCATCGGTCGTGCGGAGCCTGATCGTCGATGGCGTGCCGCTGATCATCGTCGATGGGCGCCTGCCGCCGGGACTCGACGCCGAGCGGCGCAAGTCGACGCCGGCGAATGCCGTCGGCTTCATCAAGACGCCGCACCGTCTCCCCATCGCCGACGCGACGCGCGTCGAGCTGCTGTGCGCGCTCCGCGCCGGGCAGCGGTCGCCCGTCTTCGTACGGCGGCGGTCGGACCGCGCGTACTACTCGTGGTTCGTCTGCCTCGCCGAGCGGCGGCCGTTCGACCTCGCGCTCTCGAACCTGGCGCTGCTCGAGATGGACGACCAGGCGCCGCTGTCGCAGGCGATCGCGACCGCAGACGTGACCGCGGCGCTGCTGCCATCGTATGCTTCGACCCCGTACCGTGACGCGCGGGCGCCGCAGAACCTGCTCCCCGTCGGCCAGCTCGAGCGCGAGCTTCGGCACCGGCTGGGCGACAGCGACCTGCTCGCGCGGCTGATGGTCGCCTGGTTTGCGAAGGAGGAGCGCACGTGGGAGCCGTAGACGAGCCCGTCGGGCGGGTGATCGGCACCGAAGACGCCTTCGCGCTCGACTTCTGGGTCTGGGTGCGGCCCGACGACTACCTCCAGCTCGACGACGTCGTCACCGTCCCCCTGACGCTGCCGGACGGGCGCGCGGTGCGGCTGCACGGCGTCGTCGACACCGTGCGCGCGCGGTACGAGGGCGCCCGCTTCGACTCCGACGCCGAGGCGGCGAGCGAGCAGCGGCTGCCCGTGAACATCGCGCACGCGGCGCACGTGACGGTAACGCGCGTCGAGCCGGAGATCTTCGTCGCGCCGGAGCCGGGCGCGCCGGTCCACCGCAGTCAGGGCGCGCAGCGGGACGAGGCGCTCTACTTCGACCGGATGCGCGCGGACGGGACGGCGTTCGTCGCCGGCTGCTCGCGCGACGGCCAACCGGTGTACGGCAACCTGGAGTTCCTCAACGGCGTGCGCGGCGCGCACATGAACATCAGCGGCGTCAGCGGCGTCGCGACGAAGACATCGTACGCGCTGTTCCTGCTGTACTCGCTCTTCCACTCCGACGTGCTCGGCGCGCAGGCCGCGAACACGAAGGCGATCGTCTTCAACGTGAAGGGCGAGGACCTGCTCTGGCTCGACAAGCCGAACAAGAAGCTCGATGACGACGCGCGCGCGAAGTACGCGGCGCTCGAATTGCCCGTCGGGCCGTTCCAGAGCGTCGGCATCTGGTCGCCCGTGCGGAGGGAGCCGGGGAGCGGGCTCGTGCACTCCGCCTCGACGCGGGCGGCCGGGGTCACGGCGTACGCGTGGTCGCTCGCCGACTTCTGCCGCCAGCGCATGTTCGGCTTCCTGTTCGCTCAGGGCGACAATGAGACGAGCCGCCTGGCGTCCGCCGTGCGCGCCGTCGAGCGCTGGCTCGACGACCCGCGCGTGATCGGCGGCCCCGATGCGCGCGGCCACCTGACGTTCGAGCCCGACGGCTCGTCCGTCCGCGACTTCAACGACCTGGCGCTGCTCATCGACACCCAGCGCGATCAGGCGATGCCGGCCGAGACCGAGGGCACGCGCGCGGCGCTGGTCCGCCGCCTGCAGGACGCGCAGTACACCGCCGGGCACCTCGTGCGGGCGATGACCGCCGAGGAGCAGCAGAGGCACACCGTGCGCATCCTCGACGGGCAGGACGCGGGCGAGAACCGCCAGGTCTCGGTCATCGACATCAACGACCTGCACGACCGGGCGAAGCGGTTCGTCGTCGGCGCGGTCGTGCGCAAGCTCGTCGAGCAGAAGGAGGGCCGCGCGCAGCCGCTCGTGTTCCTCGTGCTCGACGAGCTGAACAAATACGCGCCGCGCGAGGGCTGGAGCCCGATCAAGGAGGTGATCCTCGATATCGCCGAGCGCGGGCGCAGCCTCGGCGTGATCCTGATCGGCGCGCAGCAGACCGCGAGCGAGGTGGAGCGCCGGGTGACGGCGAACGCGTCGTTCCGCGTCGCGGGCCGGCTCGACGCCGCTGAGGCGTCACGCGGGGAGTACGGCTTCCTGACGGACGCGGCGAAGGCGCGCGCCTCGATCCTCAAGCCCGGGACGATGTTCCTGCACCAGCCCGAGATCCCGGTGCCGCTGCTGACGCAGTTCCCCTTCCCGGCCTGGGCGACGCGCCGCGACGAGGTCGACGACGCCGCCGAGCGCGCGGGCGCGACGCTGCGCGGAAAGCGCGACTGATGCGCATCCTGCACACGGGCGACTGGCACCTCGGGCGCACGGTCCGCGGCCGCTCGCGCCAGCCCGAGTTCGAGCGCGTGCTCGCGGAGGTCGCCGCGGTCGCCCGCGACGAGCGCGTGGACCTGGTGCTGATCGCGGGCGACGTGTTCGACTCGTTCTCGCCGCCGCCCGACGCCACGAAGCTGCTCTGGGCCACGATCGACGAGATGCTCGGTTCCGGCGCGAAGGTGCTCCTGCTCGCCGGCAACCACGACGCGGCCCAGCACATGGACGCGCAGGCATCGGTGCTGCACCGGGCGGGCGTGTATTCGGTCGGGACGGCCCCGCTGCAGGCCGCCGCGCCGCTGCGCATCGCCTCGCGCGACGGCAGCGAGGTCGCGGCGGTCGCGGCCGTGCCCTGGATCCCCGAGCGCATGGCCCTCCAGTTCGAGACGCTCTACGAGGGCATCGACGCGTCGCGCATTGCCTACCGCGAGGCGATCGAGATGTACATCGGCTCGGCGTGCGCCGGGTTCGGCGCCGACACCGTGAACATCTTCGCCGGCCACGTGCTGATCGACGGCAGCGAGATCGGCGAGGGCGGGGGCGAGCGCAAGCTGCACATCGGCATGAACTTCGCGGTCAACGCGCAGTGCTTCCCGACGTCCGCGCAGTACGTCGCGCTCGGGCACGTGCACAAGCGGCAGGCGATCGCCGCCGCGGCGCCGACGTTCTACTGCGGCTCGCTGCTCCAGCTCGATTTCGGCGAGGGCGGGCAGAGGAAGTACGTGAACGTCGTCGACGCGCACCCGCGCCAGCCGGCGGACATCCGTGCGGTCGAGGTCCGCGGCGGCCGCGCCCTGCGCACCGTAACGTTCGCGCTCGACGAGCTGGAGGCACAGCGCGGCCACCACGGCGATGACTATTTGCGCGTCGTCGTGCGGGCGGACCGCCCGGTGCCGCAGCTGTTCGAGCGCGTGCAGGAGGTGCTGCCGAACGCCGTCGACGTCAGCATCGAGCGCACCGACGCCGCGCCCGCGGTCGAGCGCGCAGCGCTGCGCGGGCTGGCGCCCCACGAGCTTCTGGCGCGTTACTACGAAGTGCGCGAGGGCGCGGCGATGCCGGAGCCGCTGCTCAAGCTGTTCAACGAGCTGTACGAGGAGGCGTCCCACGCGTCCGCGTAACCTGCGCATCGAGGGCTTCACCTGCTTCCGCGAGCCGGTGGAGGTCGATTTCACCGGGCTCGAGGTGTTCGTCGTCTGCGGCCAGACCGGCGCCGGGAAGACCACCCTGATCGACGCCATCTGCTACGCGCTCTACGGGAAGGTGCCCCGCGGCACGAACACCAGCGACCTCATCTCCCACGAGTCGGACGCGATGAAGGTGCAGCTCGAGTTCGAGGCGTCCGGACGCACGTACCGCGTCCATCGCGGGATCAACCGCAGGCTGACCAGGAGCCGCAAGACGGGCGAGAGCCGCGAGACGCGCGACATCTCGCCCGTGCAGTTCGAGGAGCTCGTGGGTGCAGACTGGGTGCCTGTCGAAGGGCGAGTGCGCGACGTCAACGCCGCGATCGAAGCGCGCGTCGGGCTCGACTTCGACGGTTTCACGAAGTGCGTGCTGCTGCCGCAGGGCCGCTTCCAGGAGTTCCTCGCCGGCGACAAGGAGGAGCGGCGCAAGATCCTCATCGATCTGCTCGAGCTCGGCATCTACGATCGGGTGAAGGGCCTCGCGAACGCGCGCGGGGCGCGACTCAAGACGCAGGCCGACGGCATCGAGCGCCAGCTCGGCGAGGACTACGCGGAGGCCACCGAGGAAGCGCTGGCGGCCGTGCGCGCGCGCCGCGCCGCGGCGGAGCCGGCGCTCGTCGACGCGCGCGGCCAGCGCGAGGCATTGCAGGCGGCGCACGCCGATGCGAAGGCCGCGGCGGAGGCCTACCAGGCGGAGAAGCAGGCCGAAGCCCAGCTCGCGGAGCGACGCGCGGAGCTGCAGGCGGCGGAGAAAGCGGCGGAGGGCGCGACGAAGCGGCTCGAAGCGCTCATCGCGGCCGAGCAGCAGGCGCAGGCCGCGCTCGCGGCGTCGACGTACGACGCGCGGCGCGGCGAAGCGCTCGTCGCCGCGCGCGCGCGCGCGAAGGTCGCCGACGAGGCGCGGGCGCGGGCCGAGGACGCCGCACGGGCCGCCGCCGACCGCAGCGCCGTCGAGCAGGCGGAGCGCGCGGCCGCGCATGCCGAAGCGGCGCTCGCCGAGGCGAAGCAGCGCACCGCCGATGCGCATGCTGCCCTCGACGCGGCGAACCGCGAGGACGCGGCCGCGCACGTGCGCTCGGGACTCAAGCCCGGCGACCAGTGCCCCGTGTGCGGCGGCGTCGTCGGCACGCTGCCCAAGGCGCAGAAGTCGCAGGTTGCGACGGCGAAGCGCGCGCTCGACGACGCAGTGAGCGCTGAGGCGAAAGCCTCGGACGCCGCAACGCGGGCGGCGCAGGCGCGGGCGCGCGCGCAGCAGGCGGTCGAGTCGGCGGAGCAGCAGGCGCGGGCGGCCGCGGAAGCGCTGGCGCGCGCCGAGGGCGACCTCCGCGAGGCGCTGCCCGAGGGCGTGCCGGCGGAGTCCGCGGCCATCGCCCGGTTGCTCGAAGAGCAGCAGCAGGCGGCAGCGGCGCACCAGGCGCTCGGCGATGCGCTCGAGCGCGCGCGCACCGACTTGCAGGCGCAGCGCGAATCGATGGCCGGGAGCGAGGCCGAGATCGCGGCGCTGCGCGGGCGCATCGCGCAGCTCGAGTCGAGCGCGGCGGAGAGCCAGGCGCGGCGCAAGGACGCGAGCGCGAAGCTCAAGCGTCTTGCCGGCGAGTGGCAGTGGCCGGAGGTCGTCGCGCGGATCGAAGCGAACAAGTCGCCCGTCGACCAGCTCGCGGCGCTGCTCGATGCCGCGCAGCGCGAGACCGAGCGCCTGACCGCCGAGATCGCCCGCCTGGAGCAGGACGAGCAGCGCATCGCCGCGGGGATCGAGCGCGCGGCCGAGCTGCGCGCGGAGCTGCAGGCGCTCGCCGGAGAACGGGAGCTCTGCGAGACGCTGGGGCGGTTGCTGCGCGCCGACGCCTTCACGCGCTTCGTGCTCGAGGAGGCGATGCAGGTGCTGGCCGAGACGGCGACGGCGCACCTCGCGCGGCTGTACGACCGGCTGGCGATCCAGGCGGAAGGCGACGAGTTCTACGTCATCGACCACTGGCACGCGGACCAGCGCCGGCCGGCGCGCACGCTGAGCGGCGGCGAGACGTTCGTCGCGTCGCTCGCGCTGGCGCTGGCGCTCTCCGAGCGGCTGCCCGAGCTGCGCAGCGCCGCGCAGACCAAGCTCGAGAGCCTCTTCCTCGACGAGGGGTTCGGGACGCTCGATGAGGCGACGCTCGGCGACGTCGTCGAAGCGCTCGAGGGACTGCGGTCGCAGGAGCGCATGGTGGGCATCGTGACGCACGTGCCGGAGCTCGCGCAGCGCATCGAAAGCCGCATCGAGGTCATGAAGTCGCCCTCCGGGAGCACGCTCGCCGTGACGTCCTGACGCCTCGCGGCCCGCGCGAGGCGCCCGTACACTTCCGCCATGCCCCAGTACGTCCTTGCGCTCGACCAGGGCACGTCGAGCTCGCGCGCGATCGTGTTCGACCGCGAGGCGCGCATCGTCGCCCAGGCATCGCGCGAGCTGCCGCAGATCTACCCGCAGCCGGGATGGGTGTCGCAGGACCCGGAAGCGATCTGGAGCACGCAGCTCGATGCCGCGCGCGAGGCGATCGCGCAGGCGCGCATCGGCGCTCGGGAGATCGCGGCGATCGGCATCACCAACCAGCGCGAGACGACCGTCGTGTGGGAGCGCGCGTCCGGTCGGGCGATCGGCGACGCCATCGTCTGGCAGTGCCGCCGCACCGCCGGGATCTGCGAGGAATTGCGGGCGCGTGGCCTCGATGCGGAGGTGCGCGCGCGCACGGGCCTGCTGATCGATGCGTACTTCTCGGGCACGAAGGTGCGCTGGCTGCTCGACGACGCGCGAGCGCAGGAGCGGGCGGAGCGCGGCGAGCTGGCGTTCGGCACCGTCGACTCCTGGCTGGTGCACCGGCTGACCGGCGGGCGCGCGCACGTCATCGACGCGACGAACGCCTCGCGCACCATGCTGTACAACCTGCGCGAGGGGACCTGGGACCCGGTGATGCTCGACGCGTTGCGCATCCCGCGCGCCGTCCTCCCGTCGGTCGTCGATAGCAGCGGCATGGCGGCGGAGACGGACGGGGCGCTCTTCGGCGCGCCGGTGCCCATCGCCGGGATCGCCGGCGACCAGCAGGCGGCGCTCTTCGGGCAGGCCTGCTTCGCGCCGGGGAGCGCGAAGAACACCTACGGTACCGGCTGTTTCATCCTCCAGCACACCGGCGAGCGTGTTGTCGCCTCGGACAGCGGGCTGCTGACGACGGTCGCGGCGCAGATCGACGGGCGCCGCAGCTACGCGCTCGAGGGCGCCGTGTTCGTCGCGGGCGCGGCGGTGCAGTGGCTGCGCGACGGGCTGGGGATCATCGAGAGCGCCGCGGACAGCGAAGCGCTCGCCGCCTCGGTGCCCTCGAGCGACGGCGTCTACGTCGTGCCAGCGTTCACGGGGCTCGGCGCGCCGCACTGGGACATGTACGCGCGCGGCACGATCGCCGGCATCACGCGCGGGACGACGAAGGCGCACATCGCCCGTGCGACGCTCGAATCCATCGCCCTGCAGACGCTGGACGTCGTCGAGGTGATGGAGCGCGAGACCGGCGTGGTGATGCCCGAATTGCGGATCGACGGGGGCGCCGTGCAGAACGACCTGCTGATGCAGATCCAGGCCGACGTGCTGCAGCGCCCGGTCGTGCGCGCGGCGACGGCGGAGACGACGGCGCTCGGTGCGGCGTTTCTCGCCGGCCTCGCCGTCGGATTCTGGAAACACCAGCGCGACCTGGCGGCGCTCGCGCGCGACGGCGGGCGCTTCGAGCCGCGGATGGCGCCCGGTGAGCGCGACGCGCTCGTCGAAGGCTGGCGCCGGGCCGTCGAGCGGGCGAAGGGCTGGGCGCGATGACCGCGCTCGCCGACGTCGCGGGACGCGAGTTCGATGTGGTCGTCATCGGCGGCGGGATCAACGGCGCCGGCATCGCGCGCGAGGCGCAGCTCGCCGGCTACCGCACGCTGCTGGTCGAGCGCCACGACTTCGCGTCGGGCACCACGTCCCGCTCGACGCGCCTGATCCACGGTGGGCTGCGCTACCTGGAGCACGGCGAGCTGGGGCTCGTGTACGAGTCGCTGGCCGAGCGCGAGGCGCTCGTGCGCGATGCGGCGCACCTCGTGCGGCCGCTGCGGCTGCTGGTGCCGGTGTACGCGGGCGACGCGCGGCCGCCGTGGAAGGTGCGCGCCGGCCTCGCGCTGTACGACGCGCTGTCGTTCCGCAAGTCGCTGCCGCGGCATCGCGCGGTGCCGCTCGCCGCGCTCGACGCGTACGAGCCGGGCATCGCGCGCGACGGGCTTCGCGCCGCGTTCGTGTTCTCGGACGCGCAGGTCGAGTTCCCCGAGCGCCTGACGGTCGACGCCGTCCGCGACTTCACGGACGCCGGCGGCGTGGCGCTGAACCACACGGAGGCGGCGCGGATCATCTCGCCCGGCGGGATCCTGCGCGGGCTCGATCTGCGCACGTGCGCCGGCGAGGGCGCGGAGGTGCGCGCGCGCGTCGCCGTCAACGCGGCGGGGCCGTGGGTCGATGCGGTGCTGCGCGGGAGCGACGCGGAGCGCCACGACCCGCTGATCGGCGGCACGAAGGGTAGCCACCTCGTCGCGAACTGGCCGCAAGGGCCCGAGCACGCGGTCTTCGCGTCGGCGAAGAGCGACGGGCGGCCGTTCTTCATCCTGCCCTGGTACCGCTACACGCTCATCGGCACGACGGACCTGCGCTACGACGGCGACCCTTCGGCGGCGCGCGCGACCGCGGCGGAGGTGCGCTACCTGCTCGACGAGGCGAACCGGCTGTTCCCCGCGGCGCCGCTGCGTCGCGAGGACGTGCTGTACACGTACTGCGGCGTGCGGCCGCTGCCCTGGACACCATCCGGCGCGGAGGCCTCGATCACGCGCCGGCACATCGTGGTCGATCAGCGGCAGCGCGGCGGGCCCGACGGGCTGCTGACCGTCGTCGGCGGCAAGCTCACGACGTACCGCAGCCTCGCGCGCGTCGCGCTGAAGGCGATCGCGAAGCACGCCCCGCCGTCGCAGCCTGCACGCCCGCAGCCCGCGCCCCACGCGCCGGACGGCGCCGGGCCGCTGGCGCTGTACGGCGCGCGCGCAGGCGAAGTGCGCGCGCTCGCCGATGCTGACGCGTCGCTTTCGCAGCCGATCTGCGAGCACAACCCGGGGCTGCTCGCGCAGGTCGCGTACGCGGTCGAGCGCGAGGGCGCGCGCACGCTCGCCGACGTGCTGCTGCGGCGCCTGCCCTGCGGCTGGAGCGCCTGCCACGCGCTCGACGGCGCGGCGCGCGCGGCGGAGGTGATGGCGCGCACGTTCGGCTGGGACGAAGCCGCCATCACTGCGGAGGTGGCGGCGTACGAGCGGGAGCTGCGGGACACGCTGGTGCCGCTGGCTGACATCGAGGAGGGGGCGTGACGAACACGTACTGGGACGCGGCGACGTACGACCGCATCGGCACGCCGATGCGTGGCTGGGCGCAGCAGGTCATCGACGACCTGGCGCTGCGCGGCGACGAGACGGTGCTCGATGCGGGTTGCGGCAGCGGCTCCGTAACCCTCGATCTTCGGACGCGACTGCCACGCGGCCGCATCTACGCCGTCGACGCGTCCTCCGAGATGATCGAGAACCTGCGCCGGACGCTCGATGAGCGCGGCATCACCGACGTCATCCCGGTGCAGGCGAGCCTCACCGACTTCACGCTGCCGGAGCGCGTGGACGTGGTGTTTTCGAACGCCGTGTTCCACTGGATCCCGGACGACGACGCGCTGTTCTCGGCGCTGTTCCGCGCGACGAAGCCGGGCGGGCGGCTGCGCGCGCAGTGCGGCGGCCACGGCAACAACAGGCACGTGCTCGAGGCCGTCGGGGCCGTGCGGCAGGAGCAGCGCTTTGCCCGGCACCTCGGCGACTTCCGCGATTCGAAGAAGTACCGCACGCCGGACGAAGCGAAGGCGTCGCTCGAGCGCGCGGGCTGGCACGACGTGCGCGCCGCGCTGTTCGAGGCGCCGATCCCGTTCGAGGACGCGGCGCACGCGGCGCTCTACGTGCGCACGATCCTGCTGCGCGACCACGTCGCGCGGCTGCCGGACGAGCTGTGCGACGCCTACGCCCGGGCGGTGGTCGATGAGACGATCCGCCGGCACGGCGCGCCGTATGTCGCCGACTACGTGCGCCTCGACCTCTGGGCCGCGCGGCCCGCCTAGCGCGCTACCGCGGTTCGTCCGCGAACGGCGGGTAGACCACCTCGAGCTTCGGCGGCGTCTCGGGCGATGCGCCCTCGGCGCAGCCGCCGTGTCCGCCGTGCAGCGACGTGAACGCGATCTTCCCGCCGATGAACTGCGGCAGGCGGTGCAGCGCGTCCCACGACGGCGTGACCGTCGTGTGCGCAATGAGTTGCCGGTCGCCGGCGGATGTCACCACGGAGAAGTCGTGGCCATCGAACTCGATGAACCTGCCGGCGTCCGGCGACGGCGTCACGTACGTGCCGAGTTGCGTGATCTCGCCGCCGGGAAGGTCGACGAGCGCGGAGCCCGCCGGCCCGCTGAAGTACTGCCCGACGACGACGCGATGGGTATCGCCGTCCCAGACCGGCCCCTGGCACGCGATCGCCCCCGCGACGCGGTACCGCGTCTTGCCGGTCGCACCATCGTAGATGTCGAGCCGGTACGCGGCCACCGTGCCCGGCGGCGACGGCTCCTGCACCTGC
>Ga0070741_10009425_pt1 | contig 18974 bp, 20 predicted proteins | sample Coa_R1_4_FD_66440 | JGI IMG/M metagenome (GOLD analysis project Ga0070741, IMG submission 66440) | Surface soil microbial communities from Centralia Pennsylvania, which are recovering from an underground coalmine fire - Coalmine... | ecosystem: Environmental > Terrestrial > Soil > Unclassified ...
TTCCGCCCTTTACCAGAGTCTTTGACTACGGCAGCTCTGACGAAGAGATTTTTTTCAGCTCTGCAGAAATGATCAAGGAAAAGCTCCAGCGTGGCATGAAGATAAACGCAAACGAGGCGCTGATAGCATACTGCAATTACGTTGTAAAGGCTATTCGCGCAAACATGCCTGACAGCGCCATCCAAAAAGACGCATCAAAAATCCTGTCGGCTGACAAGGTGATGATAGCCGTGCCGGAAACTCTACAATACATCACGTTTGAAGCAAAGATAGACAACAAGGCGGCAAGAAAGATTATAATCAAAGAGCCGATGCAGACAAGCGGGTACACGATGGTAGGCTGAGGTGGAAAAAATTTGATAGTAGAATCGTTCAACCACTTAATAGAGATAGTGTTTGCGCCGCTCGAAGGCAACATCAATTCGGCAACGCCGGCAGGGTTGCTACTGCTTGGGCTAGTCATCGGCCTTCGCCATTCAATGGAGGCGGACCACGTTGCGGCGGTATCCACCATAGTAGCAGGCAGCAACAAGAACAAATTCCGCGCGCCGATGCTTGGCGCGTTATGGGGCCTTGGCCACACGGCATCGCTGTTTGTCGCCGGCCTTGTCGTCCTGCTTTTGGCGATAAGCATACCCCAAAGAGTGAGCAACACCCTGGAATTTGGAGTTGGCATAATGCTGGTGTTCCTTGGCATGACGACTCTGACAGGCTTTAATGCCGCCAGGTTCTTGCGCGGGATAACTGGCAGAGGGCAGCACAAGCACGTACATATTCATGACGACACCGGAATCATGCACTCTCATGAGCATGATCACCACGACCACAAGCACGGGCACAAGCCACTGATAGTGGGCATGGTGCACGGCATGGCAGGAAGCGGGGCGTTGATGCTGGTGGTGCTGTCCACCATAAACTCTGTCCCACTCGGGCTTGCATACATAGCCATCTTTGGGGCCGGCTCCATAGCCAGCATGGCCGCGATGAGTACGCTCATCAGCCTGCCCTTTGCCAAGGCAAGAAACCACAGGCTCAGCTTGGTGCTAAAGTACGTGTCTGCCATAATCGCCCTTGCAGTAGGCGCAGGGTTGATGTACGAGCTTGGAATAGTGAACCAGATCTTTTTCTAGTAGTAGTGGTGCGTCGGGCGCTGCTGCTTGCCCAGCCTGTCAAAGTAGTCGTGCTGATGCTCCTTGTCGCCGCCGGCGTGCGAGTGCTTCGTTCCGTTTGAATGCGTATGTGTATGCACCGTCGGCTTGGCTATCAGCACGTCGTCCACCCTGATAAGCAGGTTTGTGACCTCTACGGCGGTCTTTAGCACCTGCTCCTTGACAATAGTCGGTTCTATCACTGACAAAGGCATGTCCTGCACCTTTCTTTCAATTGCGTCGACTCCGCAAGAGCTGGCTTTGCCGTTTGACAGAGCGTGTCTTGAGCGCAGTTGAACTAGAGTGTCGATAGCATCCATGCCCGCGTTTCTGGCGATTGTCAGCGGGATTTCTTCGAGCGCGTCGGCAAACTTTTGGACTACTATTTGCTCACGGCCGGCGATCGATGCAGCTTTTTCCCTTACCTTTCTTGCAATCGCCACTTCTGCCGACCCCCCGCCCACCACTATTGCCGGCTTGATGATAAAGTCCTTCAGGACGTGTATTGAGTCAAGAGCCGAGCGGTGGCATTCGTCAAGCGTCCTTTTCGAGTTTGCCCTGAGCAGGATTGTGAGTGCCTTTGGGTTCCTGCATCCCTGCACAAACACCATCTTGTCGTCTCCAACCTGCTTCTCATAGACCCGTTCTGCATAGCCAAGCTGGATGTCAATGTCTGCGTGGTGGTAATGCTCGTGACCGTCGTGGTGATGGTCATGTCCATGATCATGGTGATGTGCATGATCATACTGGTCATGATCGTGGTCTAGTTTTTCAGATATAGTAGCTCCTGTCGCTTTTGCAAGCCAGATCAGGTCGTTTTCCTTTACCCTCCTGACTGAAACTATTCCTGCCCTTGTCAGCAGGTGCTGGGCAAGAGTATTGATCCCTTTTCTTGAAATCACGACGTTGGCGCCAGAGTCAATGATGTGCTGGACCTTCGACCTTATCATTTCAGCTTCCGTGTCGATGTATGACCTGATCTGCTCTGGAGAAGTGATGCGGATCTCTGCGTCTGTCCTTGTCCTCTTGCCTTCGAGATCCTCGTCGACAAGCAGTATCTTGGCGTTTTCCACCATTCTGGGCATTGCAGAGCTATCTATGGTCTTGTCAAGCACTATTCCATTGATGAGCTGCGCGTCGACAAAGCTTCCCTCCTTTTCCTCGATCTTGATATCATCGATGTCAACAGAATTACTGGAAAAGTCGGCAATAGAACAGACTGCGTCAACCACCAGCTGCGCAATTCTTTCGCCACCGTATGACAAAGCCTTTGACTGTAGGCAGGTAATGGCAAGCTTCAACATCGTCTCTTTGTCAGAGTTCATGTATGTCTTTGAAATATAGTGAAGGGCTTCAAGGGCGATATCAAGCCCTTGCGAGTAGCCGTCTGCAATGGTTGACGGCGCTATCCCACTGTCAAGCAACTCCTCTGCCTTTTGCACAAGCGCGCCTGCAAGGATGACTACTGAAGTGGTGCCATCGCCCACTTCGTTGTCGACTGCGTTGGACGCCTCGATCAGGATCTTGGCTGCTGGATGTTCCACGTCAACCTTGCGAAGGAGGGTCGCTCCGTCCTTTGTCACAGTGACTTCGCCCATTATGTCGATGAACATTTTTTCTAGCCCGCGGGGACCAAGAGAGCTCTTTACAAGCTCTGCGATGAGCCTTGCGGCAAGCAGGTTGTACCTCCGGGCCTGATTGCCACTGCTCCGCCTTGTATCATCGCCAAAAAGCTGCCCCGTGGCATCCATATCCACTAGAAATCATCTAGCAATTATAAAAATGTGCAATTAAGGTTTTGCCAATTGCAGCGCATGGCTTCTTGCGATGCCTGATATCGATTCTGTCAGGTGCCGAACTTTGTCTATAGAATCGTCAAGCATCCTCACGACAAGGCCGCAGTCGCGCGGCAGGATAGAGCAGCCTGCCAGCATGGAATGCTCTTTTATTGTCGCATTGACCTGCTGATCTATGCTTTCATGGTCAGGTGTAACGATGTAGATCATTGACCACAGGGTTTTGCCGCCAAATAACCGCTCAAATTCCTTGCTGCTCGCCGGCTCTATCTTTGCCGCGTCAGAAAATAGCATCTTGCCATTTTTGTCACGCGCGTCCATCTTTAGGAAGCAGATGTCAAAATCAAACGCCTCGCCAGATGCCGTCCTGCCTGCAGACACTGTTTCAGAATACAACACTGTCGAGCCTTGTGCGGCCTGTATGTTCACGCTCTGGCAGAACCTTGATGATTTGAACGGGATGAGCTGGTATGGGATGAACTCGACATAGCTCGCGTCTTCTGCGGTAATTGCAATATCCTGCGCGGCGTATCCCCTGTCCATCTTGTATATCTTGGTGGCAGCCTGGGTCGTTATGCGCGACGACGTGCCATGCCCGGCTATTATGTTGATGTCCATCCTGTCGCCCTGCAAGATCCCACCTGCAGACGACATGAGATACACATGAGCCATGCCCGGCATGCTGCTGTCAGGGTACAGGGCCTTCTGGACAAGGAGTGGCGCCTTTGTGCGGAGCCTGCTGATGACTGTCTTGGAGCCGGCGAGGGCAAGCTCCATCTGCGCCATGCCGCGCTCTCCCGCGGCAGATCCGTACCTGCTAAATAAATAAGGGATTTTCATCTTGATTTTTTCCTTCTCGGAACCGGCTTTTGCTGCCTGTCAAAAAGGACATCTCGGATGATATGGCCGGCGACGCGGTCGGCGCCTTCTCCGGTCCTGCAGTTGACAAACTCCACCGGCTTGCCTGGCCGCACATGAGCCGCATCGCGCTTCATCACCGCCAGATCTGCCCCTACGTGCGGCGCAAGATCAATCTTGTTTATCACAAGCAAGTCGCAGCTCTCGATTCCAAGGCCGCGCTTTCGCGGGTACTTGTCGCCGCCGGCAACGTCAACGATGTAGATGAAATAGTCTGCAAGGGCAGGGCTGAAAGTGGTCATCGTGTTGTCACCCCCGCTTTCTATTATTATTAGGTCAAGCGCGGGGTCCTTGCGCTCGATTTCGTCAATGACAGCCAGATTTATTGACGGGTCTTCGCGCACCGCGGTATGAGGACAGCCGCCGGTGGCGATCCCTATTATCATGTCTTCTGGCATCAGATGCGATTCTGTCGCCAGTTTTCGCTGCATACGCTCGGCGTCTTCCTTTGACACGACATCATTTGAAATGATGCAGCAGCGGTATCCCTTCTGGCTCAATATCGGCACGACCTGCTCTATAAGGCGAGTCTTGCCGGATCCTACAGGCCCGCCTATTCCAACCCGCGGGATTCGTCTGCGCATAGCAGACACTGAATCCAGTCAAGTAATAAACATTCTCAGCTCTTCTCGCTCATGTTGCATCTGCAGGATCTCTGCTAAGGGCGCCAGCTGCCACAGCTCATCGATATCCTTCTTGCGCACCTGCAGTGAGTTGATCTCTGGCGCAAACACGGTCAGGATGTGTTGGCCTTCAAGGTGCTCGATTATGCCAAGCCGGATTGCCGAGCCCACGATGCTGGCGCTGTAAGAGTAGAGCATCATGCGCATCGCACTTTTCTGCGGTATGTGAAGGGCGCTTGCAGCCACTGCAAGGCACGCGGGGTACGTGCCGGCACCCTCTTCGGCTTTTACCCTGCCATGGAATTTCTTTGCAAACTTGCTGGGCGAAATATGCAAGACGCAGTTCAGGATTTGCCGACCGGACCTTGCAGACGCGGTCCGGACTTCCTTTACCAGCTTCATGGAATAGCACTTGTTGTCTGCAGCAACTGCCCTTTCCACATCTCCTTTCTTTGCGGCATCCATTACTGCCAATAGCACCGCGCAGTCGCATGGCAGTATCTGGAACTGCACCTGCTGGCGCACAAAGCGAAGGACGTCGCTTCCATTTCTTATCCTGCCGGTCTTCACAAATGATTCCAGCCCGCCAGACATCCCGAACATGCCGGAAGGAAAGAGCGAGTCGGCAAGCTGCATCAAGTGAAATTCGTATTCAGTGTTCATGGCTGTGGGATTCTCCTGTTGGCTGGAAGATCTTTTCTTCCAGCTTTAATCTGACTCCATGCGGCAGCAGTTTTTGGAATACGGCAACTTCGGAATCTGCCTGCACTGGAAATGAGACTGTATTACCATTGACTGCAATGGGCCGATGCCTGTTCCCAACAATATGCCCGATCAGGGCTGCAACGCCTATTGCATTGTCATTTTTCCTTATGCTAACTGATATCACTTTTTCTGGCAGTTGCTCTACTATGATAAGTCTGTCTTTTGCCAAAACCAGAACATCGCCGTGGTAAAGCCGGCTGCCCGGTTCCAGTACCAACCCAATGTCCGTCCCTTTGTCTGTCTTACGCCTGAGCCGGAGCCGCTCCATCTCCATCCTTGACACAGGCAGCCACTCGCACTTGCCAGCAGCCTCCATGCGCCTGAATTTTTCCGACATTTGCCTGTCGTAGATGTTGCCGGCGACAGAGGTGACAGAAAGCACTGACTAGCAATACGAGCTGTTGAAATTATGCCTTTCGTACATCAATTATAAATACAGGAATTAGTAAATTCAAGCGCATATGATGCTCAGCCCAAGGGAGATCGACAAGATGTACATTTTCATGGCCGCGGAAATCGCACGGAGAAGGCAGAAAAAGGGATTGAAACTGAACTATGTGGAATCAGTGGCGCTGATCTCTGACCACATCACAGAGGGCGCAAGGGAAGGCAAATCGGTTTCAGAGCTGATGAGTTCTGGCAGAAAGGTGCTGGCAAGAAAGGACGTGCTTGATGGCGTGCCAGAGCTGGTAAAGACAGTGCAGGTCGAAGCCACATTTGACGACGGGACGAAACTTGTGACCGTGCACGACCCGATAGTGTGATCAAGATGATACCCGGCGAATACTTCGTAGTCAACGATCCAGTGGTTGCAAACAGGGGCAGAAGAACGACCAAGATCGCGGTGAGCAACACCGGCGACCGGCCGGTGCAGGTGGGCTCGCACACCCATTTTTTTGAAGTGAATAAGGCTCTGCTGTTTCCAAGGGCGAAGGCGTACGGATACCACCTCAACATCCCTGCCGGGACCTCGATAAGGTTTGAGCCGGGCGAGACAAGGCAGGTAGAGCTGGTAGAGTACGGCGGCAGGAAAACAGTCTATGGCTTTAGCGGGCTTGTAAACGGCAGGCTTGCTACAAAAAGAAGGGCAGCGCTTGCGAGGGCAAAGGAGAGAGGGTTCAGGGGTGCTTAGGATCCCGCGCAAGCGCTATGTCGACCTTTTCGGTCCGACCGTTGGCGACAGGGTTAGGCTTGCAGACACGGATCTCATTATCGAGATCGAAAAGGATCTGCTGACTTATGGCGACGAGCTAGTCTTTGGCGGTGGCAAGAGCGCGCGGGACGGCATGGGTCAGGCAAGCGGTGTGACAAGCAAGAGCGCGCTTGATCTGGTGATAACAAACGCGATCGTCATGGATCCCGTCCTTGGCATAATCAAAGCAGACATTGGCGTCAAAAACGGCAGGATAGCGGGAGTCGGCAAGGCAGGCAACCCAAACGTCATGGATGGCGTGGACATGGTAGTTGGGTCTGGGACCGAAGTTATTTCCGGCGAGCACATGATATGCACGCCGGGGACGATTGACACCCACATACACTTCATTTCGCCTCAGCAGGCCATAGAAGCGATATGCAGCGGGACCACGACCATGATCGGAGGCGGCACTGGGCCGGCCGACGGCACGAACGCAACGACGTGCACTCCAGGCCCTTGGAACATGCACAGGATGCTTGAAGCAGCTGAAGAGCTGCCGCTGAACTTTGGGTTCCTCGGCAAGGGAAACGATTCGCTGGAACCTTCGCTCCTTGAGCAGATCGCGGCCGGCGCCTGCGGGCTAAAGCTGCACGAGGACTGGGGCACCACACCGGCCACGATAGACGCGGCGCTGCGGGTAGCAGACAAGACCGACACGCAGGTGGCGATCCACACCGACACGCTCAATGAATGCGGCTTTGTAGATGACACTATTGAGGCGATCGCCGACAGGATCATTCACACCTACCATACAGAAGGCGCGGGCGGAGGTCACGCGCCAGACATCATGAAAATAGCCAGCCAGAAGAACGTCCTACCGTCCTCGACCAACCCAACGCGGCCGTTCACTGTCAACACGCTTGAGGAGCACCTTGACATGATGATGGTGTGTCACCACCTGAACCCGTCAGTGCAGGAAGATGTGGCCTTTGCAGAATCCAGAATCCGGCGCGAGACCATAGCGGCAGAAGACGTGCTGCACGACATCGGGGCGCTCAGCATGTACTCCTCTGACAGCCAGGCGATGGGAAGGGTCGGCGAAGTTGCCACGAGGGCTTGGCAGACTGCAGACAAGATGAAAAAAGTTGCAGGGAGATTGAAGCAGGAAAAAGGCGACAACGACAACCTGCGGGTCAAGCGCTACTTGGCAAAGCTCACAATCAACCCTGCGGTAACGCACGGAATTTCGGATTATGTCGGCTCGCTAGAGCCCGGAAAAATAGCGGACATTGTGATCTGGACTCCCCAATTCTTTGGAGCCAAGCCAAAAATGGTTGTCAAGGGAGGCTTTATCGCGTATTCGCTGATGGGAGACCCAAACGCGTCCATTCCGACGCCAGAGCCTGTGTACTACAGGCCGATGTTTGGCGCGCTTGGCAGGGCGAAATATTCCATATCGTTCACATTCACGTCAAAACTTGCAATCAGAAATGGCGTCGCAAAAAAACTGGGTCTGCAAAAAAAACTCTTGCCAGTCAAGAACTGCAGGAAGATATGCAAGCGCGATATGCTGTACAATGACCTTGTACCAAAGATAGAGATCGACCCGGAGACCTACGAGGTCAAGGTGGATGGAAAACTTGCGACTGTGCCACCGGCAGAAAGGTTGTCGCTGGCAAGGCTTTACAACCTGTTCTAGTTCGACAGTCGAAAACCATTATCTTTTTATAGTTACTAAATATATCAATAATATGCAACCAGTCAAAACCAAGGGCGAGATTGAAAAGGCTGCAAAGAAGACCGTTGAGGCGCTTTATGGAACCGACATCCGCGACTTCAAGATAAGGGTGCTGTTCCCCTTCCCAAGCGAACTAAAGCATGATTCGTGGGACGTTCAGGTGACGTTTTTGCAGAACAAGTTACAATACACTGTAGACCTGATAATACAGGAAGAAGATGGCAAGGTGACAAATGCCAGATTGATCGACACCATGACTCCTCTAAGTGCACTAACAAATTTTTCTCCATAATCGCAGATCGATCCTCCGCCAATAGTTGATGCTTCACAATGACAGTACCTTAAAAAGGGGTAATATGTAACCCCAACCTCGATGCTAAAAAGCAGCAAGCCATTATTTTCGGCTGGATCATTTGAGTTTCAGACCAAGCACCTATTGGTAATTGCAGTTCTTGCTCTTGCGTTTACCTGCGCGCTTATCATGAGGTTTTACCCGGCAAAGTACGGCTTTTACCTTAACGAGTTCGACCCGTACTTTGACTATCGCGCTACCCAGTATATTGTGGATCACGGCCTTGACGCGTACTGGAAGTGGCACGACACGATGTCGTGGTACCCTGATGGCAGAAATGTCCCCGGCACGTCCCAGTCTGCACTCCACATAACTGCTGCTTACATGTACAAGATATTTGGTGGTGGAAGCTCGCTGCTTGACTTTACGATCGCATTTCCTGCAGTCATTGGCTCGCTGACGGTGATTGTCATGTTTGCCCTGGTAAGGGTGCTTGGAGGAACGTCTGCAGGCCTGTTTTCAGCGCTCTTGCTAGCGTTTAGCCCGGCCATAATCCAGAGAGGGAACCTTGGATGGTTCAAGTCAGAGCCCTTGGGGTTGTTCTTTGGACTCTTGGCAGCGTATCTGTTCATTTCAGCTATAAGGCATAAAGAGATCAAGTACGCCATCCCAAAAGCGGTAGCGGGCGGCCTGATATTGGGCCTGGCAAATGGCGCATGGGGAGGCATACAGTATTTCAGCATCCCAATAACCATCTTCTTCATCGCACTTCCCTTCTTCAGAAAGGATCTGACCATACCGATGTATGTCGCTATTGCATTCACGGTATTTTCGCTCATAAGCGCGGCGGCGTTTCCGAGGCCGGGCATGTCATTCGTCCTGGGTCTGCCTGGTCTGGCAATGATGGCTGGAACGGCCTTTTTGGTAATTGCCACATTCCTGAAAAAGATTAGTGCCCCACAAAAGCAGATGAGAAACACTGCATATTTTCTGATAGCGTTTGTTGCAGTGGCAATTGCATTTATCGCAGTAGGCCCATACATAGGACCGAGCTTTAGATACCTAAAATCAATCAACCCGTTTTCCACTCAGTCAGACCCGCTTGTAGAGTCGGTTGCAGAGCACTTTACGCCCAGCGTCGCGGATTACTTCACCGACTTTTCCATCCTCCTTATGTTTGCAGGGGTCGGCGTATGGCTGGCGTTCAGGCGCAGGGACGACGTTTCGATATTTGCATTGCTGATAGGACTGACGGGGGTTTACATTAGCGCCACCTTTGCCAGGCTGCTTGTCTTTGCTTCAATAGGCATAATTGTAATGTCCGGTATTGGCCTGTTCGAAGTCACGCGCAGCATCATGGCATACAGGGAAGCGACTGCGACTCAGTCGGTTGCAGCCAGGGCGACGGCAACTACAAGAGAAGAAAGGAGGAAAATAGAGTTTGGTGGCAGGAACACCATCGGGGGTCAGGCAGTCAGGGTAGGGTATGTGGTGGTCCTCATCCTGATGCTCTCGATCCCAATGTTCTACCCTGCTAACTCTAACTGGATAAGCTCGGCTGACGTACCGGCCGCTATCGCAAACGGCGGAACAGGATTCCGCATGCAGTCCAACGACTGGACCGATGCGATGAGCTGGATCTCAAAGAACACAGAGCCAAATGCAGTGGTCGCAGCGTGGTGGGATTATGGCTACTGGATAACCGCGCTTGGCAACAGGACAACCCTTGCCGACAACGCGACGCTAAACTCGACGCGCATTGCAACGATAGCCAAGATGTTCATCTCTGACGAGCAGTCAGGGATCAAGATTGCACAGGATCTCAAGGCAAACTACATCGTGGTGTACACAGTTGGTCAGATACGGTTCTACGGTACCACCAATTCAACAGGAGCAAACAACGTCACTTCAGAGCAAAAGATTCCGCTTTATACCCTTGGACAGGGAGGAGACGAAAGCAAAAAGCAGTGGTTCATGAGGATCGGAGGCTTTGACGAGACAAGATACATAGAAAGCGATGGATTCACTCCCACTCCAGAATTCTGGAACTCGACTTTCCTTGGCAAGTTATTCCCGTTCGAACCATCCTCGTATGTGTCATTTTCGGCTCAAGGAGGAATCCAGAACATAAAGCAGCAATGGCAGCAGGGATTCACCGGCCTCTATACAAAACATGTAAAGTATCCAACCAACGGCACCAGTGATCAGCCGTTGCAGCTAGTCTATGCCTCGCCCAGCTTTACCCGTGGAACTAACCCCATGTTTGGCGTGCTCATTTACAAGGTCAACAGCAACTATGTCCCGCATCCGATGAGCAACCCGTACGCACCACCGCAGCCAAAGCCGATAGCACAAGAGTTGACTATACCGGGCAACAAGACGGCAATCATTGAGACCACTCAGGGAACCATCAAGGTAGAGTTCTATCCCAACGCTGCGCCAAAACACGTAAAGAACTTTATCGACCTTGCAGAAAAGGGATTCTACGACGGCACACTCTTCCACAGGATCGTGCCAAACTTTGTTATTCAGGGCGGAGACCCCAACACAAAGATCAACGGCACTGACAGAAGCCAATGGGGACAGGGAGGACCTGGCTACACTGTGCCGGCAGAATTCAACGATATACCGCATACAAGGGGCATATTGTCGATGGCAAGGTCAACCGATCCAAACAGCGCCGGTTCGCAGTTCTTTATCGTACTCTCGGATAATGCAAATACGAAAAACTTAGACCACAAGTATACGGTATTTGGCAAGGTAATAAGCGGCATGGATGTCGTGGACAAGATTGCAAAGCTGCAGACATATAATGGCGGACCAAACAATCAGCAGCCAATCAATATAGAAGATGCAAGGATATTGTCTGTCAAGATAGTTGACATGAGCTAGCTACTATGACCGGATGAGCTAGCTTTAATCTTTTTTTAACCCTTCAGCTGGCATATCGCAAATTTATTCTAGTTATATTCATTAATATCTCAATGATAGCAACGTCATTATTGGAACTTTTGCAAACATGACTAGTTATGCGACGAAATTTGCCTGATATTCACAGGATAGGTATCCCCTAGGATTGCTTGGACGCAAGGAAATTCATGGGTGTTCATACATAACAATATTCTTGTAAGAGTAAACATATTCAGATTTTGTTGCTTGGATAAGAGTAGTGCAAAATATATACATGTGTTTTGCCCTTGGAGGAAACATAGTGCATAATGGATTAGGCACAAATTCGATCGCAATGATGCTTACATTGCGGTATGATCCGACTAGGAAACCACCAAGAAAACCGTTGACCCCGCATGATTTTCATCCGAAATATGGTGAATGGGATATTGAATCTGAGATCACGACATTAGTTAGACAACAACTCTCCGAAATGCATGAACTTTACAGATTGCGTCATGTAACTCTTTCATTAAGTGGGGGAATCGATTCTCGGCTTACTCTTGCAATGCTAAGAGAGTTCCTGCCAACCGTGAAGGTATCATGCATTGGCATTGGCTTTGGCGACTCGGATGACGAAGTGGGCAAAGCAAAAGAGATTGCTCGCTCATATAATAGCGATTTCCATGAATTGATACTCGACGATGTTTTGAGCGAACTTCCGAAGCTAATCAGCATCGTTCGCGAACCAAGGTGGAATCTATATCCCTATTACGCTTTCGCTTATGGCAAGCGTATCTCGAATTACTTTCTCACAGGAGATGGTGGTGATGAGCTTTTTGGTGGTTATACATTTAGGTATCACAAATTCTTGTCACTTTGTCATCCGGATGCTGGATGGGAAGAAAAGGCAAAGTTATATTTATCATGCCATGAGCGAGATTGGGTCCCCGAACAAGACAAAATCTTTGGCAAAGCCGTCAACTTCTCATGGGATAGCATATATTCTCTTTTCAAGCCTTACTTCCAAAACAATCTCGATCCTCTAGATCAAGTTTTTTTAGCAGATCTCAATGGGAAGTTGCTTTTTGATTGGTTGCCGACAAATATTGCATTTGAGAAACATCTTGAAATTCAGATTCGATCTTTATTCCTTGATAATAGAATGATCAAGCTTGCACTAGGAATACCCTGGAGAATAAAATACGATCCAATTACAAATGTCGGTAAATTGCCACTACGGTCACTCTTAAACAAGCAAACGCGAATTATAGCAACGGATGATTTTGTAAAGAAGGGATTTTCAGTAGGACTAGAGAATATGTGGAACAGAAATGCTCGCGATATAGTGACCAAATACTTGACTAGCGAATCAGAAGTTGTAAGAAACAATTTGATTTCATCAGAGTGGTTGTCTAAAATTATAGGAAATCTCTCAAAATCAGGTAACGAAATAAATCCGCGTTACATAAGTAAAGTCCTATCGATCTTGGCGTTAGAGATTTGGTATAGGCTTTTTATAAGTTCGAATATAAAAAGCAAGGAATTGCTCTAAATATAGTGTCATCAAGATTCTGATGAATTTATGCTCAGAATTTGAGTCAACTAGCACGTTAATTAAACAATTTTCCCAGTATGATTATGACAGAGCTTTCTAATTCTAGCCAACCTATTTTGTACAGTAATGAGAAACAAAAGATGCTATAATATCGAGAGTGATTAAGACGGCCACCGCGTGCTTCTACGAAGCCTGCGCTTTATCTGCATGAATTGAATTTTTCGTATTTTTTTTTGGAAGTTCTCATCAAAAACACTGTAGTATCCATCCTTTTTTGGTCTGAAGAATAGATAATAATATAGCATATATAATGCGCCCAACCTTCCTATTGGTTTGCCTCTGACAAAATACAGAGCCGTTCTAGCCAGAACATATAGCGGATGGTACCCTAGCGTTTTCATGCTCGCTCCAAATTCCCTAAAATGATGATTTGTACCTAAAGGTCGAGTATGATCAAACCGCGCATCAGGAAAAACCTTGTATGAGTAGCCATGAAAAGTGCACATATGAAGAATGGCTGACTCGTATCCCATTTTTTCCGGATATAGTTTTATGTTATCAAAGAACGAATTCCTGACAAATCTGCCCGCGCCGTGTGGCGTCAGATGTCGCTCGCTACTGTATTCACCTGAGGCAATCCCAACATTCTTGTCAATGGTCATGTATTTGATTATCTTTTCGGCGTAGTGCGGATCGAATACGGTATCGTCTGTTGCGATCATGTGATAATTACATTTAGGAAGCCCGCTTTCCTGTGCCAGTAACAACGCTTTGTTCCAGTTACTTACAACCCTGCTAATATCATATCCTAAATCAGGATTAGTGATAATGTAGAGAGAATTCCATTCTTTTTGCAGTTCTCTAAGAATCTCACGTGTCTTATCTGTCGATCCGTCATCAATTACTATAACAAAGGTTGGGGGAATTGTTTGGTTCTTTAGTGACAAAATTGCTCGACTAATATCTTTCTCAGAATTTCTACATGTTACAATTGCAAAATACTTGGTGAGATGGGCATCATTAACAATATTGACATGTGCTGCCGCAATGTTTTCTTCCATGATTCAATTTCTGTGATATGTCAGTCATCATTAAAGTTTTTTGAAGAAGGTGTGAGCTATTTCCTTTGTTCTGCTCTCAGTTTCTGCCTCAAGTACGTTTTAAGAGTTAAAGATTAAGACATTTTCTTTGCTGGTTCTGGCTCAGAGACACCCTGGAATTCTGGAACAGGCGGCAAATCGTCAACACTGATAAGTGCATCTTTCTTTTGTCTTTTTAAGATCGTCTCCAGATAATTTACCATTTTCTCATTTTCTTCAGGAGTAGTTTTCCCTTGAATCAGCCTTATCTCGTATCTCATAACCCATGCCCATACCCAGTTCTCCTTAAGCATCGCTTCATTTTCAACAGAGTACTGGTTCCGCCTATGCCAATATCCTATAAGAATAGCTGCCGGGACATAGACTACAACAAAGAGTATAGTAAATGCTAAAAGACTATCAGCAAAGCCGTGGAGAAAAGGGAGTGTCTTGACGATTTTGTCAACTGCAAAGTTGTAAGTGATTAGTATGAAGTTGATGAAGGTTAAGATAAAGGCCAAGTAAATGCTATGGCCGTTTCTAAAATCAAGCCAGCGCCTACGAAAGAACTGTTCATTCATATGTAATTCAAGTTAGATTTTCTTCTTAATTTAGTTTTGTATTATATTTAGATCTTCACATTTATTTCATTACGTCTTCTCATGCATTAAATTTATGAAATATTATCTCAACTTCAATTTGACATGAGACAAACAATATATTATTTGGTATTCGATTTGGATCTCACACTATCTTACAAATGTTGCGCCCTTCTTCTCATTTTTAGTCAATCTTATTGAAGCATAAACCATTTCACTATTCCAAGCCCGGTTAAAACTGAAGTCGTATCTATTATCACGACCCAGTTAAAATCAATGAAAGAGATAATTTGATATGTCAGTGAGAGCTAACATTTCCGGAATTAGAAATAAAATCGTTAGTATAAACCGCCGAATTCGTATAGTATGACTAAGTTCTGAATATCTTTACATTCTTGATATACTTATCATATAATTTAAAAAAAGTTTGGAAGGCTATTTCTTGGCCTTCCTGCCACCCTTCTTAGCTGACTTCATCTTTTTCTTTGTCGCCATTATTAAAAAAATAAATAAATTGTATTTAACAATTGCGATTCATTCGCGACTAAGTATATGCACTGGGCAAACAGTTACAAGTTGGCGAAAAGTTTCAGCATCTTTTTTGCTACCAACTATCGTCCCATAGTGCATTGGGATCGCAAGCTTTTTTGGCTTTATCTTTTCATTCAATGCCCTTGCAGCTTCCTCGGCAGTCATGACGTACGTCCCGGACACCGGCACGAGCGCTACGTCTGGTTTGGCTGCCATCATTTCCGGTATGTCGTCCGTGTCGCCTGCGTGGTATATTCGTGTATTGTTTATGGTAACAACAAACCCCAATTTGTTGTCTGCCTTTGGGTGGAATTTTTTGTTGGTATTGTACGCTGCTATCGCTTCAATTGCCATTCCTTGCGTGGCCAGCCGGTCGCCTGGTAACATGCCATTTACCTCTGCCACGCCGGCGCTCTTTAGTTGATCGACGCATTCCTTCGCCGCCACGATGCTTGTTCTTTTGCTCATGACATGCTTAAGGTCATCCATGCTCAGGTGGTCAAAATGGTTGTGTGAAATAAAGACAATGTCGGCGTCGTTTTTGTTCTGCTGTGCTTTTGAAAGCTGGTAGGGATCGATGTAGATGGTCTTGCCATCGGCTAGTATCTTGAAACCATCATGTCCAAGCCAGTGAAACTGTATCTCATTAAAGTCTAGCATGCACCTTAGCTATCAAAAATTTATTTAAATCTGATCCTTCGGGTCAAGCTTTGGGTTTGCGACGATCAGCCTGTCTTTACTAAGAGTGAGCACGAGCACTTCGTTGACAATAAGCCGCCTGCGTAGCGCGGTGTCTATTGTAGCGACTGCGCACTTGTGCTCCACAGCGTACTCTATTATCGAGTCGTCGACGTGCTGTGCCTTTGTGACAGGTACTACCTTGAATTTTTTCACCCGCGACACTTCAAGCGCCGTCTTGGCAAGAGTTGATCTTTTTGGGCCCGCCTTCTCTATCAGCCGCTCCAGCTCACCAATCACAATATCAGGTACAATGAAATCAAGTCTTCCAAGCTGAGCCTCTATCTTTCCAAGCTGCTTTATGGGCTTTGAAACAATAACCATCAAAAAGCTTGTGTCGCAGAGCACTTCCATGCTATACTGCTATCCCTGATCCAATAAGGCGCCATCTTTCGGCGATCCTTCTACTTATCGCGACTCTGCTCTTTGGCATCAAGCACACAGGCTTTTTCAGCTTTACCTCTATCTTGGTGTCCCTCACATTTGTCACGGTGCCAACTGCCGCGGCGGTGCCGATGTTGAGCCTCAATGGCTCTTTCATCTTGACCGGTTCAACCTTGACCATGTCGGCCGTTCCTACTGCGGTGTCAAAGAGGTGCATCTCCACCGTAACGTCGTCGACGTCTTTTGGCAGCTTGCCGGGTCGGCCGATGACAGAGCCGATTAGAGAGTCACTTTTTGTAAATGTGGGATCGAGTTTCGTGCCGATGGCGACAAGCCCACCTGGTCTTACAGTCTCAACCAAGCCTGCGCCAGTTCCAAGTGTTGAAACCTGAGAGGTTATCGGCTCGTACCTGCCCTTCTTTTCGTCCACTAGGCCGGGGCGGATCTCTATTTCGTCGTCCACGTTGAACGCGCCCTGCACCAGCGCGCCACCAATTATTCCACCTTTGACCTGCTTGATAGGCGTCCCGGGCTTGTTGATGTCAAATGACCGCAACACATGCATTATCGGGTCAGCGTTCTTTGACCTTGGCGGCGTCTTGATTGTATTTTCAATGGCTTCAATAAGGGCATCGATGTTTATCTTGTGCTGCGCCGACACCGGTATTATCGGGGCTTTTTCTGCAACGCTGCCTTTCACAAAATCCTTTATCTGGTTGTAATTGTCGATCGCCTCCTGATACTCTGTCAGGTCCGCCTTGTTCTGCACGAGCACTATCTGCTGTATGCCAAGGACCGACAGTGCGAGCAGGTGCTCCCTTGTCTGCGGCTGCGGCACCTTTTCGTTTGCCGCCATGACAAGTATGCCGCCATCCATCAATGCTGCGCCGGAAAGCATGTTTGCCATCAGACTTTCGTGCCCCGGTGAGTCAACAAAACTTACAACTCTAAGAAGCTCGCTCTTGCCGCCGCAGTTGGTGCACTTTGGCTGCGTGCTGTAGCACACAGGCGCGGGGCACTGGGGGCACTTGTAAAACGCCGCGTCAGCATAGCCGACTTTGATCGTGATGCCCCTTCTCAGCTCTTCGCTGTGGGCGCTGGTCCAGACGCCGGTGATGGCTTCAACAAGCGTTGTCTTGCCGTGGTCAACGTGGCCGGAGGTGCCGATGTTGACGCAGGGCTGGTATCCGTATTCCTTGATGTACCAATCCGGCAGCGTCTCTTTCCAGTGCAACATTAACTCGATAAAATCACAGAGATATTAAGGTAAGGAACTACTTCTTTTTCTTTGCCGGCTCGGCTGCTTCAGGCTCCGCAGCTTCTGCCTGCTTTTCAGGCAGCGCGCCTTCAATTAGCATGCAGTTGAGCTGGTAGATCTCTTCTGTCACCATGTTGCCCCTTACCAGCTTTCTTATTCTGGCCTCGCTCCTGTTGCCAACGCCGGTTGAGAGAAGGACATATTTTTTCACACCGCCGTGCACGTCGGAGCGCATCGGGGTTCCGGCCTTGTCGCTCCCACCGGTTATTTTCAACTTACCGCCGGCCACTCCAATGACTGACGCATCTAAAACGCCGCCTATCCTTGAGCCCAGCAGCGGCTGCGCAGCCCTGTCTTTTAGCTCTTGCGTAATGCTCTTGCCTTTTGTGTCTGAAACGACCAGTTTAAACTGGGCCAAAGTAGGATTCAAGCGGATTTTTGGTTTAATTAACCTTTGCGTATGAAACGGTTAAAAGATGCTGCGAACCAAGACATCACTGTTGGAAAGCGAATCCAAAGAAGTCATCGAGTGCCCGCGCTGCGGCTTTGAAATGAAGAACATGACGACGTGCCACATGATCTGTTCAAACTGCGGCGCACATCTAGACTGCTCAGACAAATCGTTTTATTGGTAGACTAGATCGGATTCCGATCCCAGTTCATCTGGAAATTGTCGACAATATCCACTGCCTTGCCCTTCATTATCTCGATATAGTCATCATACGTCGAGGTAAAGCCGCAGTGGTCGCATTTTACTTCAGTCATCTCGTCATTCACCAGTGCCTTTTTACCGCACTCGGGGCACCTTGCTTCGAGCATTAACACCCAATACATGCGCATTGTTAATAAATTGTAGCTGCCACTAGATAGCCAGTTGACAAAGATAGGCGATGCTTACCGGTGGTTCCATGGGAGGATTACAGAGAGGCCTACCAACTTTAGCTGGGTGGTGGAAGGCAAGCTCGCAGGGTGCGGCCTGCCCTTAACGCATGACGAGTTTGAGTGGCTTGTGGAAAACGGGATCAAGTCGGTGGTGACCGTAAGAGAAGTCCCGCTGCCTTCCGAATGGTTCAACGGAAGCGACATCGACTATTTGCATCTGGAAGTAGAGGATTTTGGCGCGCCATCTATCGAAGAGCTGGACAAGGCAGTCAACTTTATTGATGACGAAATAGCCAAAAACCGGCCTGTGATGGTCCACTGCGCAGCAGGCAAGGGCAGGACAGGCGCAGTGCTTGCGGCATACCTTGTAAAGAACCAGAACCTCACGGCGGAGAAGGCAATAGCAAAGTTGAGAAGCATGAGACCTGGCTCTGTCCAGTCAGTAGTGCAGGAGACCGCGATCTCGATGTACGAAAAGTACCTGAAAAGCAAAAAATGAATTATTCCGGCAACGAATCCACGACAAGCTGACCGCTGTCCACTTTGATTGAGAATAGTTTATCATCCTTGAATTTTAGCTTTAACTCATTATTATTCTCTTCAACGTCTACCAGCTCCTGTCCCTTTACAGATTCAAACAT
>Ga0070741_10009426_pt1 | contig 18974 bp, 22 predicted proteins | sample Coa_R1_4_FD_66440 | JGI IMG/M metagenome (GOLD analysis project Ga0070741, IMG submission 66440) | Surface soil microbial communities from Centralia Pennsylvania, which are recovering from an underground coalmine fire - Coalmine... | ecosystem: Environmental > Terrestrial > Soil > Unclassified ...
GCGGTTGTATTCCTGGATGACCAGGGCGCCGTCGCGCTGGGTGACGACGCGGTGGTTTTCCTCCTTCGCCGAGATTTTGTCCACCGCGACCTGGACGCCATTCGCGGCGTCGACGATGCGCTGCGCGGAGCCGGCATAGTCGGATCCCAGACCGTCGACCGAGGAGCGGATCTTCTCGATGTCCTGGCGGGACTGGTCCGCGCCGCGGATGTTGAAGTTGACGTTCGCGTTTCGATTGACGTCGCCGGCCATGAGTCCCTCAGCAGAAGATCACGTCGCCGTTGGTGATGAAGCCGTGCCATCCGCATCCGCCGATGCGCAAAATCGAGGGCACGAGCGTGAGAGTGTCGAAGCCCTCGCCGGTGCGGCGCCAGAGCGGGCCAGGTCCGATGAGCGGCGCCTGGCCGTCCACGGGATTCTCGAACGGCACGTAGCACCGCGTGCCGCAATATCCGCACGGGCAATCGAACGAGATGCCGACTCCGGTGCGTTCCGCGACGGGATTGCCGGCGGCGTCCGTGATGCCCGGGCCGCCGGCTCCGACCCAGCGCGGGTTGAGATCGACGAGTTTCATGAGAGTGTCGCGAGCGTTCCCTGGATGGTCTCGGAAAGCTCCACGTTCGTGCCGTCCCAGAAGGGGACGATCTGGATCGATTCGGGGAGCTGCTTGTCGTTGGGCACGTCGGCGCCCGCGCCGATGACCTGCGCGTTGGATGACGTGAGCACGTGCTTCTCGTAGTAGCTCGACGCTCCGACGGTGGCGACGAGATCGCCGTTGACGGTGATCGTGAAGGCGATGCTGGTCGCGGACAGGAGCTTGAGGTAGAAGTCCTGGTCGACGTAGTCGCGGTCGATCTTGATGGCGAACGAGCGCGTGCCATCGGGCAGAATGCCGATGGGATAGCGCGAGGCGCTCGAGCGGCGATACTTGCGCGGGCGCTTGAACATGATGTCGAGGTTCTCGACGTCGTAGTCCGAGCCGCCGAAGGTCAGGATGGTCCGGACCGCGATGAGCGGGTTGCGGCTCGGGTAAGTCGCGGTGGCGTGCGGGCGCTTCGCCTGGATCGTGAATTCGTCATTGAGCGAGAGGGTGCCGCCGGCGCTGAACATCACCTCGACCGGCTCGAGCGGATCGCCGGCGAAGGTCCCGTCGGAAAGGATCACCGGCATCCACACGCCGGCGGTGATGAAGTAGTCGTTCGCGCCGTAGGCGGCGGCGCCCTTGGTGAAGGCCACTTTGGCTCCGGCGCCGCTGAGCGCGCCGGCGACGGTGATCTTTGCCTTGAGGTGGTTCGTGGTGTCCTGGGCGTCGGCGTCCTGGCGGTTCTGACGCACGTACAGCGTCCCGGTGTACGTCCCGCCCGTGGTGGTCATGGCCGGATCTTTCTGCTGGGTCGTGCGGCAGGCGGTCCCGCCGAGCTTGTGGGAGATGATCTTGCCGCCCTTGACGGCGATGTCCCAAGAGTCGAGCGCGGCCTGCAGCAGGAGCTGGGCCCAGCCGTCGCCGCGGTCGCCCTCGAGCGAGAGCCAGGCCGGATCCGTTGTCGGCGCATCGGTCGAGATCTTGTCCCGCAAGGCCCAGGAGTAGACGCCGGCGGCGGGGTTGGTGATCGTGGCCATGCCCTGCATGTGGAAGCGCAGGCGGGCGATGTCGTCGACGCTCATCTCGGATTCGAAGCCGAAGCCGACGTTCCAGAATCCCGGGCGGCCCTTGAGGAGCTGCCCGCGCGGGTCGATGTTGGCGGTGCGCTCGAACGAGGCGGGCTTCTGGGTGATCTGGAAGTTCTTGACGCGCAGGCCGTACATGGTGCCGGCCTTTTGGCCCGGCGTGGCCGCGCCGGCGGACTGTTCGAAACCCCATACGAGTTGGCTGTTGGCGCCCTGGACGCCGGTCGTTCCCTGCGGCATGGTTCTCTCTCCTCAAAAAACGTGCGTCATGAATCGGATCGGTGCCGTGCAGACGTCTGCACGCTCACGCGCCGGCGTGTCGCGGGCAGATCTCGGGGGCTTCCCAATAGCCGGCCTCGTTTTTGGCCGCGCTGCCCACGCCGCCCAGGTATTGGATCTGGTCGTCCTCGATGTGAAACAGACCGCTTCCGGCGAGCGCCAGCGCGGCGCCCTTCGGGACCTCTCCGGGTTGATCGCCGATCGGTTTGGTGCAGGTGCAGTTCGTTTCTTCCATGTCTCATTTCCTCAAAAGCGTGAGGTTGTCGATGCGCGTGGGAAACTCCGCGAGAAAGCTCCAGAAGATCGCCTTCTCCGGAAGGAGGCGGGGGCGGATGTCGCGGAACCGCGGAAAGTCGGTGTTCAAGTACTTCTGGGTCGGATCGCCCGAGCCCGCGTTGTCGGGATCGATGATCTTGCCCTGATTGTTGCCGTCCGAGCCCGCGGCGATGATCGTCTTGAGCAGTTGCAGGCGGTCATACTCATCGATCTCCGTCGCCCCGATCTTGAGCGCGCCGGCGCGGATCGGCTCGAAGATCCCGATGATGGCCGCCAGAATGTGGTTGCCGTTGACTCCCGAAACGCCGGGCTCCTCCACCGCCGCGCCAGGCGCGGGAAGCACCGTCCCCTGGGGCACCGCGATCGAGGGATCGTCGCTGACAAAGGGGCCTTTGTAGAAACGCGTCTTCCAGTACGCCTGGACATCGGCGTTTGCCAAAAAGTCGCGGATCAGCCCCTCGGTGAGGCGCGTCAGCAGTGAACGGGTGAAGGCCATTTGTCAGGCTGCCCTGGACCAGTTGCCGGCGCCGAGCGCGTAATCGAGAATCAGGTCGATGCCGTGCTCTTGGCGCTCGGTCGTGAGAAGCAGAAATTCGCGCCCGGGCTGTTCTTCGGGCGTCGCGAGCGAGGCCGAGTGGCGGACGCGGATCTCGCCGCCGGCCGTTGGGATGCGCGCAACGCCGTGCCGCCCATGTTCGAACAGATGCACGTGCGGCGCGGTCGCCTCGACGCCGGCGACGAACGTGCGCACGAACTTGTGAATCGATGCGATCAGATTCCCGGTTGGGCCATGGCCGAAAGTGTGCATGCCCCAGCGCGCGACGGTCGCGGGCGAGAGCACGTCCCACATCAGGCCCAAACTCGCGCCCGCGGACCCGAACGAGCCGAGCACGTCCTCCAGCATGCCGTTGGCGATCTCGGAGAGCGGCGCCGAGAAGTCCTCGACGCGTACCTCCATGCGGCGCAGAAAGTCCCCCAGCCCCGCCAGGTCGCGGAAGTCAGCCTCGATCCTCATAGAGGCGAGAAGATCTTGTTGTAAGTGCTTTGCGCGTTTTCCGGATCCGCCACACGTCCCGCGCTCCGCGCCTTGATTCCTTGCATGGTGGGCAGCTCCGCGGGCGTGGCCGCATCCTCGAGCTCGATTACGCGTGCGCGACTCGCAGCAACATCGTCGAGCCATCCGGCAGCGATTCCCGAATAGGTGGAAATCGCCTCCGGCCGGCCGTCATCGTGCGCGGTCGTGACGCCGAGCATCAGGGACAACAGATGAAAGACGACGTAATCCGGCGGGTTGGTCCACGCGTCGTACTTGTCCGCCGCGTAGCGCTCGGTGATCTTGGAACGCATCATACCGAGAGCGACGCTCTTGGCGGCGTCGAAGTTCGGATGTGCGGTCGAGGTGTCGCCCTTGAAGTACTGCGTGAGGCGCCCCTCGTCGCCGCCCATTTGCGCGACGGCCTGAGCCCATGTGATGTCGAGAGCCATTCAACGCTCCGGGCGCTGGGGCGCGGCCCATCGCCGCGCTCCAGCGCGAAAAAAGATCATGCGTGGAAAAGCCAGCCGGCGTCGGGATAAACGATTTCGCATCCGCCGTTGGAGTACTCCTCGGCGTAGGCGATGGTCTCGTTCTGGACCTCGTCGAAGGCGGAGAGCACGACGCCGGCGTTCTGTTCCGTCATCCCGGGTGCGACCGGGCCGATGCGCCGGAAGAACGACTTGGCGAACGTCGGCCCGTAGAGGCCAGCCTGCGGGTTGACGTAGGCAAGGATGGCCTTGGCGCTCCAGAGCTCCGTGGGGTTGTCCTTGTCGTCGAGGGCCGCGGATGCGCCGACGGTGACGCCCTTGAGCCCGAGGTACGACGCGACCATGGCCTCGGTGACGTACTGCCCGGCATCGGCCCCATAGTTGAAGTTCTTGACGATGTCGGGGTTGTTCTGCAGATCCCACCACTTGTCCTCGGCGATCAGCAGCGCCGTCGGGTTGCGCCCGATCGACTGGCGAATCTTCTGGCGGTACTGGTTGAACCACTTGCGCACGCCAGTGAGGCCGAAGTTGGCGATGTCGGCCGAGTTGTTCGCCCCATACTTCGCCACGTCCTGGAGCGTCTGGGACGCTTCCCATTCCTTGCCGTTGAGCACCTGGCTTCGGACGAAGAGCGCGGCCGTCTGGCGGAGGTTCCAGGCCGCGTTCGGGTTCCCGCTGTTCTCGGCATCCTGGCGCTCGCGGCGGTCAACGACGGTCTTGAGGCCGTGTTCTTCGACCGTGCCGCTGATGGTCGAGGTCGAAAAGGTGATGCGCTCGTAGGTGCCGCCGAGAGGACGCTTGGTCTTCGGCTGCTTGCGGAGCGCATCCTTGCCGAATTTGCGCATCAGAAACTTCGAGGTGAAGACTTCGACTCGGGGAGCGATGCCCTCCGCGGCGCGGGGGATGCCATCGATGTCGATGGGCCCGATGGCCGCCTGGAGCATCGGATCGACGCCGAGAATCGAGGTGAGGCGTTCGTTTGCCATGTAATCCTCCAAAAATGAGAAGGCCCGGCTCGCCAGCCGGGCCTTCTCGTCAATGTTTGTGAACGCGTTTTCGTGGAGTCAGCAGACGAAGCGCCTGCGCTAGACGGTGAACCAGTTGGAGCCGTCGTGGACGAGCCGGACGCTCCCGAAGTTGGCGTTGATGACCTTCGTCGCGGCGGTGTCGATCTTCTCCGCACCGTTTGCCGTGATCGTGATGTTGTTCACGCCGGCGTCGCCCTTCCCGTCCTTCACGACAAGATACGCGTACTTCTCGCCGGCGGGCAGGTTGATCGCGACGGCGCCCGCAACGGTGAGGTTGACGATCAGGACTTCGTCGGTGAGCAGCACCGGTGCGTCGGGAGAGACCAGAACGGTGCGCAACGCCCCAACGACATTTCCGGCCTTTTTCTGCGCCTTCTGGCGCAGGCGGACGGGATGCTTCTCGCCCGCGGCCGTTGCGGCCTCCATCGCGTCGGCGTCGACGGTGTCGCCGACGCCGGCCGTGACGAATCGGCCCTGGTTGTCCACGGTGAGCTGCGCCTGGTCGGCGTACGCCGCGCCGCTCTCGACGAGAGGAAAGTCCTCGGCGAGGATGCCAACCGCTTCGCCGGCGGCGGTCACTCCGCCGCTGACCGAGACGCCGTCGATCGGCTCGCCGGCCGTATCGCAATTCTTCGCGGTCGTGCCGGTGACGTACTTCATCCCGCGGCGATCCGTGACCGCCGCGCTCGAGTCCATCTCGAGGATGTCTTCGTTCTGCCACTTTTCCTGGGACATCGATTCCTCCTGTTGCCGCGCGAGCGGCCGTAAAAAGATCGGGGGCGCTGTTCTTTGGGGGGGCGAAAAATCTCGGCGGGAACGGCCTTTACTTGGCCGCCGCTTCGGCCGCGGCCAGATGTTGCGCGTAGGTCTTCTTCGGATCGGCGCCGGCGAGCCCCATCACATGGGCGTGCACTCGTTCCGCGGCTTCGTGATCGCCACGCTTCGCGCTGGCGAAATCGGCCTTCGAGAGCGTCTGCGCGCCGCTCGCGTCCGGAACCGGCGCCGGCTTCTTCTCTCCTCCGGGCGCCACCGGGAGCTGCTTGGCGGCGAGCGTCTCGAAATGCGCCACCATTTTGGCGGCGAGCTGAGCGACTTCGGGGATCTCCGAGATCGCAGAGATCTTCGCATCGAGATAGGCAGCCTCGAACGCATCGAGCGCCTCCTTGCCGAACCGAAGGTCATTCGCGCCTTTCAGTCGCGAGACGAACGCGGTCACTTCGGCGCGTGCCGCGGCCTCGCGATCCTTGCGCGTTTTCTCGAGAGCCTCTTTGAGCTGCGTCTTCGCGGTTGCCAGTTCCTTCTCGAGAGTTTCCATGCGGGCGGTGGCGTCCATAGCTTCTCCTTTTTTGTTGTCGATCTGATCGAGGAGACGCCCGGCCGCAGAGGCGATCGAATCATCGCCCTGTTGCGAGGCGCGTTGTTTGACAGCGATCAGGCCCGAGCGGTTAGACCTTCCCGCTCTTGCCGTAGGGATATTTGTAGGCCGCTTTCGTCTTGAGGTCGGCGCCGGGCACGCGACCCAGGTGCCATTTCCCATATTCGCCCCAGTTAGGCGGATCGCCGAGGATGCGATCTTCATCCTCGGTCGAAAACGACCAGGGCGAGGTGCGGTCGACCTTGCCGGCATCGATGAGCGACGCGGCGTGTGTTTCCGCTTCGCGCGAGAGTGTGTTGGCCATGTTTTATTCGCCTCCTCGGACGGATGCGATGGCCGCACGCAGTGAACGTAGCTCAGTCTCGGCCGCGGCAACAGCCCGTGATTGGCGCATGCGCTCTTGAATATGGTCGTGCATCGTCTGCATGAGGTCCTCGAATGAGCCAACGCGGTCCGCCAGACCGGCGTCGACAGCCGCCTGCCCAACTGCGAGACCGCCATCCAGCAGGTCGACGTCCTCGCCGCGATTCGTTCTGACCGCGTCGATGAAGACGCCGGCGATTGCGTCGGCGGCGCGTCGCAGTTCCGTTTGCCCGGCTTCGCTCTCGGGGTCGAGGCGTTTTTTGGGTGTCTGGCTGGACACGACCTCCCCACGGCCCTGGATCGCCGGAGCTTTGCGCCACGTTCCCACGATGCCGATGCTGCCCGCCTCGGCGGTGGCATCGATCCACAGCAGCCCGGGATCGACCGCGCTCACGATCCAATACGCGGCGGAACCGGCGAGATTCGCGATGTAGCCGGCAAGCGGCTTCTCTCCGCGCCGCAGACGGATCATGTTCGCCATTTCATTCACGCCGTTGACCTGGCCGCCGGGGCTGTCGGCGATCATCATCACCCCGCGAACGGAGGGATCATCCATCGCCAGGTTGAAGTCGGTGGCCAGGGTCTCGATCGACGTCGCGCCGCTAATGCTGGAAAACAGATCCGCGTAGCGTACGATCGGGCCCGTGAGGCTAATCATCGCGATGCCGTCGCGCTTAAGCATGGCGTCGGCGCCGTCCATCTTGGCGGCCTTACGCGCCGCGAGCGCCTCACGCCGCGTTTCGATCCTGTCGAGAACATCGGGCGTAATGATGTTGTCGCGTTCGGCGATCGCGTGGATCGTATCGAGCCAATCTGGCACGATCGCCCAATTCTCGCCAAGCAACGCAGCGAGGACATGAGCGGCGGGCCTCTTCTCGTTTTCGCTCATTGCGGCTGCCCTTCCTGTCGCGCCGGATCGTCCGGAGAATTCTGGGTGTCCTGCGCGTCCTCGGAATTCGGGTCGGGTTCCGGCGGTGGGACGTCTTGCAACGTCGCGCGGATCGTCGTTGCCGGATGACCCAGGACGTCGTCGGGGTCGCGCGCTTCCTGCGCGCCCAGGCGCCGAAAGTACCATTGCTTGCTGTACGCGATTCCGCGGTCGATGCCGGCCATGAGCCGCAGATGCAAGCTGTCGAGCGTCTCGCTGCCGGAGGGGTCAGGCACAAATCGGGGCCTCAGCGCAGGATCGAGCGACGGGAAATTGATCTCGCAGACCGGCCGCATCCAGCCGTCCTGCAATCCCTCGCACAGGATGTCGCCGTAGGTCAGCGTTGCGAGATCCGTGATCGCGGCACGCGTCATCTCGAGCGCGCGCGACCCTCCGGTGCGATCCTGCGTCTGCGGAGTCCGCAGCAGGCGAATGTAGATCTGGGTTTGGAAGTAACGTAGGAGCTCCGTCTCGGAACGCCCCGCCATGCCGGCCTGCGCGACGGGCATTGCCGGATATTCGACCGTGACCTTGTCCCCGTCGTAGAACCCGCGTGTGTAGTCGCCGAACTTCTTGGTATAGAAGCTGTCAATCTCCGCCACGCCTTCGGGCGTCGTGCCACGCGGAATGAGCACGTGAGGAGTCGGCCTGCCGTATTTTTCCACGGCGTCGACCGCCATCTGCTGCACCTGCTGATACAGCCACGCGGCGCTGTAAACATCGCTGAATTCCGACTCGCCCCAGGGCGTGTTGAGTGAGCCGGCCTGGAGAAAGACAAATTTCAGGGGCTCGATCGCCTCGCCAATGATCGGATCAACGACGGAAAGAAACTTCGGCGAGCCGTCGAGAGCGAACGTGAAATTGGCCGCCGGCCGGTCGATCAATCCCGGTCCGCGCGTCCCATCGGGACGCATCGCGCCGACCGGCGCGACGATTCCAGTGCGCACATCCCTGCCCCACACGAGCTCGATCGGCGCGAAGCCGCAAGTGACGAGCGTGTCTACGCTCTTCCGCAGGGCGACCGCCTTGCGCGGAATGTCGTCCCAGATCTGCCGGACGTCGTCGGCCACCCGGACTGATTCCTCGCTCGACAGATCACCGGCGATCACGACCGGCCGCCGTTTCATGACGCCGTCGACGAGCTGACCAACGAGACCACCAATCGAAGTGATCTGTCTGCGGATCCGATAATAGAGCCCGAAGCCCTCACCGCCCGCGAACCTCGCGAGGGTTGGATCCGGGTTGTGCAGCCGGTTGAAATACGCCTGCAGGGGGTTTTGACGCGCCTGAGTGAAGATCTCTCGCGTGCGAGTGCTCGAGAGGACATCCTCCGGCTTTTCGGGCGCGCGAAACAGCCGCGTCACAGTGTCGAAGATCGACAAATTCCTGCCCTCAGAAAACTTTAGAAAGTCGGCACCAGGACGCGGTGCCTCGGTGCCTCGGGCCTGGGCGGCAGCTCGATGCGCGGCCGGCCGAGGGGCGAGACGCAATCGATGAAATATCCTAGACCGTCCGAAATGTGGGTCAGCAGCCAGACTTTCGTACCCGCACGCGGACCGCCAGGCTTGTTAATGAACCCATCGGCGCCGGTCTGCACCGCCTCGAAATCGTGGATGTGTTTGTCGCAATGCGGATCGGCGAATAGCGTGCGGTAGCCGGCCGCGCTGCAGAAACGGCCGTTCACTGCGCGTACACGCATCTGCTCGGGCGGATTGTGATCCGGCACATCGAACGCCACGCGGTCACGCAGCTCGGAACGCAGGACGTCCTTTACGATCTGCCAGGGGTTGGTGCCTGTCGCGCTTTTTTTCGCGCCAGCCGTTGCGTCGCCGAATACGACGATCTTTCCAACGTGCGCGGCGAGACCTCTCCATGACGCGGGGAAGTACCCGTCCGAGCCTTTCTCGCCGGCAACGAGAGCGATCGCGAGCTGGTGCGCGTCCATTCCACCGATGTGAAAGAACTCACCGAAGATCCCGTCGTAACGCAGTCCGCGCGCCTTTTCGCCCTGATCGGGATATTCGCCCGGGTACAGAGGGTGCGCGACGCCGGCGACGGCGGGGTTGTAGTTGAAATCGAAGTACAGAAAGAGCTGACGGTCCGCCCGGTAGGGAATCTCCCATTCGTTCTCGCGCGCGAACGCGTTGTACGTACGGCCGGCACGTTTGCGCGAGAGCACGCCGTCGAGACGCTTGCGAGCCGTCTCCGCATCGAGTCGCGCGAGCTGATTCTCGATATAGCCGTCGCTCAGATTTTCTTCGTTGTCTTTGGTCCTCGACGGAATGTATACGACCGGCCCGACGCCGCGCAGCAGGTTCGGATAGGTATCGCTGTGCTTCGACTCGATTCCGCCGGGTAGCGCGGCCGCGTGCCGCTCGAGGCGAGCGAGCCACTCGTAAACCCAGTGGCCGTCCTCGTCGGGCGAGTTGCCGCGGAGATATTTCGTGTGATGGTGCTGTTCGCGGCAAAGCGTGCGGCCCGCGCCGCAGCGCACGCGTTCCATCGCGAACTCGATCGCTGCCAGTGTCGGCCCCGCGGTGAATTCCTCGACAATGATCCAACCGAATTCCCAGCCCCGGAGGTGCTTGTAGTTCTGGTTTAGCAGCGTGGCAAAGTAGACGTGCAATCCGCCGCGGCTGATGAAGCAGTTCGTGTAGCGGTCGCGCGACGGCGGCGTCGGAATTCTCTTCGCTCTCCACTCCTCGGTCCATTCCTTCGGCGGCCGGCAGTTGAAGACGTGCTCGACGCCCGCGTTCTCGAGCCATCTGTAGATCTCGCCCGTGACCGATTGGAGCTGCGGCCAGGTCTGCGCGAAGAGTCCGCCCCATTGCGCAGTGTCCCAGCGCGATCGGTCGAGGAACGTGACCGCGTCAGACACCGTCTTGCCCGATCCGACGCCACCGAGGTCAATGACGGTGTCCCACCGCTGATGAGCGAGAGCAGCAATCTGCTGGTGCAGATGGAGACGGATTTCGCGACCCACATTAGTTGACCTTCGCGCGCTCGAGATTCATGGCCACCATGTCGTTGAGATCTGCTGCTGCCGTTCCTTGCTGCACATTCGGGAACACGAAATTGAACCCGGTTTGACGATCCTCCGGATCGGGCACGGCCGGATGTTCGTGTTCCTCGACGGCCGCGAGCACCGCCCCTTCGAGGCGGCCGATCTTTTCGGTGACCGATTCAGCGAACCGCATCGCACGCGCACGATCCTGCTCCGAGTAGCGTGGCTCCATCACGCTGATGATCAAGCCGCTCGGCGAGAGTTTCTGCCGTCGCTCGAGTGTGCGATCCTCGAGGATCGCGATCGCCTTCTGCAGGAGATAGATGTACGTGCGCCGGACCTTCTCGGTCTCGATCGGGCGGCGCAGCGCGAGAATCTCTTCCGGCTCGGCCTCTTTGCGGATTCGCTCGATGACTTTTTGGATGATCCGCAGGCCGCTGCGGCGGTTCCGCGTGATGAGCGGCTCGAAGCTCGAGCACCCGATGATCGGCCTGTCGTTGATCAGCTCCGCATGCCGCGTCTTCTGCTCGCCGCACTCCCGGCAGATCGTGCGCAGCGCGTCGTAGATCAGCGGGGGTCGCGTGAGCCGATGGACGAAGTAGAGATTCGCGATCCGCATCTCGCGGCGGAGGACATAGACCGCGGGCGATGTTCGCGCCTCCGGCGCGCTCCCATCCTCGCTCTTCTTTTCTTTTTCGACCATTGGCGGGCAAACGAATCGCGAAAGGCACGAGATCGTACGAGCGACCTCGCAAGTGCTCTATTCACGAGGGTTAGCAGAATTCAACCCCTTCCCTCTTTCATGGAATTTTCCCGTGTATACGCGCGGCATGGCCCGGTGCCGTGCTCGAGGCGACGGCCACCCACTTGTTTTTCATTGGATTTCAAACGTGATCAGACAGGCCGCGCTCGTATTGTTTGTCGACGCGGACCAGTTTGCAGCTCCCGCGGTGTCTTTGAAAAAGTCGATATACGACGAGGCCGGAACGGTTCTGCACAGCGAAGCCGCAGCCGTTCCATTGTCAGAAGCCCGGCCGATCGCGTACACGTACTTGGCGGATGTATATCCACCGGGAATTTTCACATTCAGTGTCGTGGATAGCGTGCCACCAACGCTGCTCGAATCGATCACGAATGCAACTGTCAGCGTCTTACCTACGAGTGTATAAGCATAAGTCGAAATGTCGCCTGAATCGACCGTCCACGTCATCAAACCTGTAGCTGTGAAATTCGATGAGTTGTAAGCGGGCGAAACCCATTCACCCATCGGGGTCGAGCGATTGCGCTCCGTCAGAGTCCCGGCGAGCGTTGTGTTGTGCGACGTATCAATAGTGACTGCATCCGCGTTGTTCGTGCGCAAGACGAGCGAATTGGGCGTCATCGTACCGAAGTAGCCGCTCGTACTACTCTGGTACGCGAACATTTTGTGCGTCGAATCATACTGACCAACCCAATGATTGAGCGTCGTCGAAACGACAGTGAGCGCGTCCGTGCCGTTCGCCGCGCCGCCGATGCCGACAGACGAGAATTGGTTATAGCTGCCGGTCCAGTTTTGCGCGTTTCTATTGAGGAGACCCACGTTGGATGAGAGCGCGGAATCCGGAATACTGCCGGTCGCATCGGTCATCAGATTCGCGAACGCGCCGTTGTTGTTCGAGAGCTGCAGCTTGTGGCCAGTCGAGTCGGCACAGAGGACGGCGAAGCTGGCGGTCGCTCCGCTGCAGGTGGTCTCCGCGAATCTCTGACGGCGGAAGATCCAGATCTCACCCGCCTTGTACTGCGCCGCCAGCGGAGCCGCCGTAGCCACGAAAACAAGCGAGAGAAGCAAGAAGCGATGAATGCGATGCGACAAAGAAAGCCTCCAGGGGATCAGGCAACCATCGTGTCGCGATAGTCGCGAGTGATCCCGTTGACCTCGAGGAGCAGGAGGAAGATCGGCACTGCCTTACGGAAGATCGCCTTGGCCTCGTGCTCCGCCTTGCCCATTCCGAGATCGTCCATCTCCGAGAGGATCTGGCTCCAAGAATGATCGAGGGATTTCGGCCGGCGGCCGAGCCGAGCCAGCAGGATGTAGGCGGCCTCACGGCCGAGCGAGTTGAGCACACAGCCGACGCTGAGAATCCAGGCGAGCCGAGGCGAGGGGACGGCGTAGCGTCCGAAGTCAGGGGCGGGGATCATCCCCAGGTGAGAGCTCTGCAACGCGAGCAGCGTCGAGCGCCCTCCGCGCACGCGCTCAGCTTCCACACGGTCTCTGAGCAGGCAGATGATGGCACGCGCCTCTGCCTTCTGGTCATCCCATTGCGCGGGGCTCGCCGCGGTCGTGTTCATGGTTTTGTGAGGTTGGAAACCGGCTGGGCAGAAATTTAAATCATGGAGATTTTAGGGCGGCGTTTTCCCGAACTTCAAGGGCAAACACAAATTTTCTTCGGTTCCTCTCTGCGAGCGTCGGCTTCGGGGGACGGCCTTCCGGCACGAACTCTTCACAGTGTAAAGTCGAACGGCAAAAAGCGACATTCCGCCCCGAGGAGGTGGGCCCGAGGCGATCGAGGAGAACCAGAGCAACCTGCACTCCTCGCACATGGACGACGGCTGATGTGGATCACATGCGGCGTGGTCCACGATCGCGGGCGTGACACGATCCCCGACCGTCGGCAGCGGCGATCCGGGATCCACGAGCGAAGCCACCGTCAGCTTGTACAGTCCGGCGAGGGCGACGAGATCGCAAAGCCTGACAGAATGGGTCCTGCTCCCGCCTTCCCACAAAGAGTATAACGGCACGCTGACTCCGATCTTCTCGGCGACGTCGGCCTGTCGTAAGCCCAGATGCTCCCGAAGCCTTCGCAGGCGTGCAGAGAATAGCGAAGCGAAGCGCTTGATCTCTGGCATCTGCCGCCGGCGGCCCGATTTCACGACGCCTTCCTCCGCAGCCCGCGGCAGTTCGTGTGCTCCTCGAGGAAGGCATCGACTGCGCGGCGCGCCTCGGCCGCCGAGCCCCAGACGCTCTTCGCCACCTGACACGCGCCGCAGGCGATCCGGATCTTGGCGAGCTGCGGCTTGTCGGGGTCTTCGACAGCTCTGCGGCCTGGGCACGTTCGGCGGTGGTCCGTGTGCAGACGTCCCGAGAAGCTCTCGCGACGATCGGCTTTGACGTAAGCAGCCGTCGATCCGCCGAGGATCGCGTACTCGCCCTTCGGCCGCGGAAGGTAATCGAGCGGGATGCGGACCGAAGGATCGAATGTGCCGATCGTGGCCCACCGGATCGGCTGAGAGCATTCTTTGCAGCGGTCGTCGGCCATGGGATGATCTCTCTCTTGGTGTTTCGAATCGCTGCCGCGCGATTGGCTCGGCAGCGGATCGACTCCCCAAAGTCGATCAAAATTCGATCAGAAAATTTGCTTCATTCGCGCTCCTTTCTGCATTGAATTTCATCCGGTTTTTGCCGGAGATTTGATTGAGGTTTCGCGTACTTCCGAGTCGTTTTCGAGATCGTTCTCACTCTCAGGAACAAGGATTCCGGCGTCGCCCGTGATCGCGGCGAGCTCCTCGGGACTGTAGCCCGTGAGCGTCCGGACCTCACTTTCGTAGCCTTCTGGGTCCGCAATCGCCATGGCCAAAAGTGATGCGTTTCTGCGGATTTCCATGACCCGATTTCGCAGCCAGACGGTTCGTTTTTCGTCGAGTCCGGCCCTCGCGCGCGCGGCAGCAGTGGCCTCTCTCTCTCTCTCAAAGCCGTTTGGCTCTGGCTCTGGCTGTGGCTCTGGTTTTGGTTTCTGGCTATGGCTATGGCTATGAGCGTCTACGGGGCCCGTGTATGCCCCCCCTGTACGCCCCCCGTCGAGGGGGCCCATGGACGCCCCCCCTGTACGCCCCCCGTCGAGGGGGCCCATGGACGCCCCCCCTGTATGCCCCCTATCAACGGGGCCTCCGTCCCTGCGCCTCGTCCGCCCGGTCCTCTGCCCGACGCTGAGATCGAGGAACTGATCAGCGATCGTCGGCACCACGTAGATGTCGTCTAGAGGCACGTCGAACTCGGACAGGATCTTCTCGAGAAAATCAGCCTTGAGCCGCGACCAGCCGCCAGACGTTGCCCCCAGAGACAGCCGGTATTGTTGGGCGGTCTGAACGAGCTGACGCTCGAGCAGCTCGTTGAAGATCGTGCGAAAACGCCCGTTGGGCATGTAGAAGGTGTCGGCGAGCTTTGCGAGATCGAGCGGCCGGCGGCGATGGTCGACGGCGAAACCCACCGGCTCGCAATCGAACGTCACGAGGCGCAGGCGGTGCAGAAGGCCCACGGCCTGGACGTCGACGTCGCGGAGCATCCGCTCGTCGTCACCCGGCTTGACCTTGAAGTAGTGATTGCGATTTGCCATTTCATACCCCCGCCCAGCGTCGCGTGCTGACGCCCTCGACCTGCACGAGCTTCTCGTGCAGCGCGCTGAGATCCGCGATCGCAGCGCCGATCCGTTCCACCAAGTCCTCGTGTCGGTGGTGCGGCATGAATCCCCACAGGCTGTCGATCTCGCGCTGGGTTTTGCCCGCGAAAAATTCGAGCCGCAGGGTGAGCTTCGTGAGCGAGCTCGTGAGCAGATCGAGACGATCCGCCGGCGAGCGCTCGCGGCCCCTTCCGGACTCGATTCCTTTCGCGTCCGCGAATTTGTCGATCACCGCTTTCGCCGCATGGAGCGACAGGTTGTCCCGGACGATCTGTCGCGCGATGCGTAGCACCGCCGCGGGGTGATCGGCGATCGCCGTGAGGTAGACCCCGGCCGACATCTGGAGCGTGCGCTTCCGGCTTCCCATGCGATTGGGATCCATCAGATCGAGGACTTCACCCGGCAGCCGGTCGACGATCAGCAAATGGTTGTAGACAGTGACCTCGTGCACGCCGAACGTCCGCGCGATCTCGGGAACGGTGCGTTTGAGCGGGCCGTCGCGCAGGCGTTTCATCGCCAGCGACTTCTCGAGCGGAGAATGCGACTCGCGGTTCATGTTCGCCGCGGCCGAGAGCTCGAATTCTTCTTCCTCGCTCTTCGCATCGACGACGAGCGCGAGCAGTGCGCGCTTGAGCGCGACACAGCAGCGCCACCGTCGCTCGCCGTCGCGGATTCGGAAGGTGCAATCCTGCCAGGGTATGACCGTCGCGGGCTGCTGCTGCCCGATCGCGGCGATGGACTCGCGCAAGCGCTCGAGCTGCTTGGGGTCGAAATGCGTCCGCGGTTGCGAGGGCAGACGTTTGACGTGCCGCGGCGGAATGAGAATCAACTGGCCGACGCAATCCGCCGGATCCATCCCCTCCCTGAATTCTTCGATCGCCTTGGACCGACTCACGCGGCGCTCCCCTTGCTCTTGGCGCTCTTCGTATGCTTTACGGAAGTTTTCTTTGGAGACTTCGCTTTCCTCGAGGACTTCTTCTTCGCGGCGGCCTCCGCGCGGATCTTCTTCGCGACGGCGCCCGCGTCGATGCCTGCGATCTTGCAGAATTCGACCTGGAGATCACGCTTCTCCCGATTCTGCGTGTTCCAGCGGAAAAAGAGGACCTCGGCCAGCACGCCGATGAGCTGCCCGTCGGTTTTCTGCTCGGCGATGAATCCCGTAACTGCCTTCTCCCGATTGCGCCAGTTCGGCTTCTTGTGGCCGCGGCCCACGAGGACCTCGTCCATTTGCCACATGAAATGCCGCGCCAGCGCGAGCGCGAAGAGCCTGTAGAGCTTCGCGCTGAACGCGAGCTTGGCGGTTTTTGCGACCACCTCGGCGAGGAGAGCTTTCTCGATCGCGCGCTCGAGGCGGTTCCGCTCTGCTAAGCGCCGGTCCGCGTTCACGCTGCCGCGCGAGGACGCGCTCCAGCGATCGTAGTCAATGCCCTTGTCCTTGAGGACCTCCTTGACGTCGCGGAGCCGGACCAGCTCCTTGACCTGGTTCCGCTCCGCGTCGAAGGCGAGAACCGGCGCCAGCGCCTGGCCGACGAGCTTGCGGTAGGTGCGATTCTTTGGATCGCTCCAGCAGTAGTGATCGAGTTCGACGTAGCCGGAGCGCTCATCGACGTGACCGTTGCGGAGGACCTTCTTCGACTCTTCGGCCGAGAGCACTTCGGCCCCGGCGCCGACGGCGGCCTCCGCCTTTCGCCGGAAGAACGCCAGCCCCTTCGCCTCGTAGCAGCTCGGCTTGGTGCAGATGTCGGCACTCTGTACGTCGCCGAAGAGTTCCTTCTGATTTCCGGTGCGGAAGGGACACGTCGTGCAAGGCCCGGCCTCCTCCACCAGCGTCGCGTCGTCCTTTTTCCAGGGCGCATCGTGGAGGCGGAGCATGAAGGTGCGATGGACATACTCCGCCGCCTGGCGATAGCTCATGTCGCCCATCCAGGAGTCCTTCCTCGAGGGAGCGATTTCGCGGAGCGCTTCGGTCTGGAGCTTCGCGTCGGGGATTCTTGCGATCAGCAGCCCGACCGAGTGCGAGATTCGTCCATCCCACAGCGCCTTCTTTGCCGGCTCGCACAGCTCCGCAAGCTTGATCCGCCCGTAGACGTAGCTCCGCGATTTCCCGATCTTGAGAGCCAGGGAGTCGGCGTCGTAGCCGAACTCGCGCAGCAGCTTCGCGTAGCCTTCCGCCTCCTCGAGCGGGTGAAGGTCATCACGCTGGAGGTTCTCCACCACCTGGATTTCGACCGCTTCCTTGTCGCTGAGCTCGCGGACAATCGCCGGGATGGTCCCGAGCCCGGCAAGTTCGCGCGAGGCACGGAGCCGCCGCTCCCCAGCGACGAGCTCGTAGCGCTCGCCTTTCGGACGAACGAGAATCGGCTGCAGCACGCCGTGTCGTAGGATAGATTCGCCGAGCTCCGCGAGTTTTTGCTTGTCGAAGCGCTTTCGCGTGTTCGTCTTTGAGACGTCGATCAGATCGACGGACAGATACGCGTGCGCGATCTCTGAGCTCTGAACGATTTCGGTGACGGTCACGAGTGCCCTCCTGGAAGTGACGCTTCCCGCAGGCCGCCCGGCGTGAGTTGCACTGCAACGGAGGGCCCGTGGCGATCGATCGAGATGAAGTGACGGGTTGCGAGATGCCGGAGCTGGTTGGTGAGCGACCACGGCCGCCCTGAAATCCACACGCGGGTGTCGCCGCCCGTGCGCGCTACGATCTGTTCGAGCGCCTGGCGTTCTTCGCGACTCAGGTCCGTGCTCTTGCCGCAGTCGATCGCGCAGAATCTCGTCCTGTAGTCGACGGGCTGGAATTGCTGACCACAGCCCTCACAGTTTCTCGCTTTCGGTAGAGACATCGTCGTTCCCCTGTGGCTTTGTTGGAAGCCGACCGACCGGCTCAGGAAAAACCGTCCAGAACAAACAGCGGCCTTCCCTGAATCTGTCCGCCGCCCCTCTCAGGGAGAATGATTGGACTGAGAGGCTTCGAATCTGCGGCGGCGGTTCGCGACGCGGTGAAATCGCCAGCGCGGAGACGGGCAGTTCCCGAACCGATCGAGATTGACCGTCCCGCAGACGTCACAATCTCCGGCGAAGGCCTCGGGACAGACCTCGCCGGCGTCGTGCACGTCTCGGAGGCAGATCGCGCAGAGATCGACGTAGCCGCGCCGCTCGCCGATCTCGAGCCCGAGAAGGTCACGGGCGAGAAACTCGAAAGGCCACTCGACCAGCGAGCGCGCCGCGGCGAGGAATCGCCGGCCGGGCTGGCGGCGGTCAGCCCGGGCCGGCGCTGTTGCGGTGGGGAGATCGTATTCTTCTCTCGGCTGGGGAATTGCGGCAGGCCGAGTCTGGGGAAGCGCCGCGGAGTCGAGTTGATTCGCAAGATCGGTCACGGGATCACGTCTCCATCAGCGGTTTGTACTGGTTCCAGGTCATCCCGAATGTCCACGCGACGGCCGCACGTGCGGTGCGCATGCCCGGAGGGACGCGCAAGAAGTAGTCCTTGTACGTCCCGTCGGGCTCGGGCGTGGAATTGCGAACTTTGACCATCACGAGCGGCTCATCGCGGACAATTTCCTTCACGTAGAGCGCGCCGTAGTCATCTTCATGAATCTTCTCTGCGCGTGTATCGATGAGGTAACGGGCCTGCCCATATCGTTCGATCAGGACTCGGCGAACTTCGGCATTCGCCTCACGCTCGATCTCGTTGATCGTGATCAAGTGGGGAAAAGTCACCACGTAGGCCGGGACGAGGACTCCATGCCAGAAGTACAGGTTTTCGATCGCGGATTCGAGTGCTGGGCCATCGGCGCTATGCAGGCGCCGCCTTCGACCCGTCTGCGTCGATTCGACGTGAACGATGGGCTTCGCAGCCCAGTAGACGGTGTCGTCGGTCCAGTGGACCAGCCAACATCCTGCGACGAAGGCATCGTAAAGTGGCTTCGACCACGCGACCACTTTGGTGGCGGCCGCATTCTGCATCGCGCCGATGTACGTGATAGCCCACCACTCGACATCCGTCTGCCAATACCGCCACCACCCGCACTGAATGCACCAGCGTGCAAACCGATCGCGGGCGGCGCGGGCGTCGCGGGCGTCGCGGGCGTCGAGGGCGTCG
>Ga0070741_10009427_pt1 | contig 18972 bp, 20 predicted proteins | sample Coa_R1_4_FD_66440 | JGI IMG/M metagenome (GOLD analysis project Ga0070741, IMG submission 66440) | Surface soil microbial communities from Centralia Pennsylvania, which are recovering from an underground coalmine fire - Coalmine... | ecosystem: Environmental > Terrestrial > Soil > Unclassified ...
GCGAGCTGGGTGAGGTTGCGGCCGAACTGGTCGAGCACGAGCGAGCCGGACGGCGTGCTCTCGCTGCCGCCGCCCGCCGGCGCGGACTCCTTGCCGCCCGCGTAGCCCGACAGGAGCTGGATCACCTGCTGGCGCACGCGCGACAGGTCGGCGCCCAGCTTGACGAGCACCTGCGCGGCGACGCCCTCGCCCTCGCGGATGAGGCCGAGGAGGATGTGCTCCGTCCCGATGTAGTTGTGACCGAGCTGCAGCGCCTCGCGCAGCGACAGCTCGAGGACCTTCTTGGCGCGCGGCGTGAACGGGATGTGGCCCGACGGCGCGGAGCCGCCGTGACCGATGATCTCCTCCACCTGGGCACGGACCGCCTCGAGCGAGATGCCGAGCGACTCGAGCGCCTTGGCGGCGACGCCCTCACCCTCGTGGATCAGGCCGAGGAGGATGTGCTCCGTCCCGATGTAGTTGTGGTTCAGCAGGCGCGCTTCCTCCTGCGCCAGCACCACGACTCGCCGGGCTCGGTCGGTGAAGCGTTCGAACACGTGCAGCCGCCTCTCGTGAGCTTGTCGGTACCGGCACGTCCTCCGTAACGGTTCGTCCGTGTGTTCGACACACGGTGTTCGATACGGCGCACGAGCCGGACTGGCTCGAAATCGATTGTAATCGGCCCCGGAGCCCGGCTTCGGCCGCCGGAGATGGATCACTGATCGGTCGCCGGCGGGTCGATCTGAAGGACCGGACGGGGCTCCCGACGCCTGCCGGACGTCAGACGTTCGAAACTTCGCCGGCTTGGAGTTTGTTCCCCCGGGTGCATAGCCTCACGCCATGCGGCGCACCTTCCGGGCGGGCCGGTGAAGCCGGTCGAGCGCCTGGGTCTCGCCCCGCTGTCCGGCGACCTCGAACGAGTCGAGACCGGGCTGCGTGAGGCCGTGCGCAGCGACGACCCGTTCCTCGCCGAGGTCGCGGTGCACCTCGTGCAGGCGGGTGGGAAGCGGCTCCGCCCCGCGCTGACGCTGTGCACGGCGTACGCGGCGACGGGCGGCGAGCGTCCCGCGAGCGACGAGGCCGTGCAGGGCGGCGTCGCCGTGGAACTCGTCCATCTCGGCTCGCTGTACCACGACGACGTGATCGACGAGGCCCAGACGCGCCGGGGCGTGCCCGCGGTGAACGCCCGCTGGAGCAACATCGTCGCGATCCTCGCCGGCGACTTCCTGCTCGCGCGGGCGTCGGAGCTCGCCGCCGCGCTGGGCGCGGACGTCGCCGCGCTGCTCGCGTCGACGATCGGCGAGCTGTGCCGGGGTCAGGTCCTCGAGCTGCAGCACCTCTTCGACGTCGACCGCAGCGAGGAGCGCTACCTCGCCGCGATCTCGGGCAAGACCGCGGCGCTGTTCGCGACCGCGTGCCGGATCGGCGGGATGGTGAGCGGCGTCGACGGCCCCGCGCTCGACGCGCTCACCGAGTTCGGCCGTCACCTCGGGCTGTGCTTCCAGATCGTCGACGACGTCCTGGACGTCACGGGCAGCGACGACGAGCTCGGGAAGCAGGCGGGCAAGGACCTCGTGGAGGGCGTCTACACGCTGCCCGTCATCTACGCCCTCGGCGAGTCGCAGGCGCTGCGCGAGCTGATCGGCCGGCCGCTCGACGACGAGACGGTCGCACGGGCGCGTTCGCTCGTCACCGCCGACGGTGCCACGACCGCGGCGCTCGACGTCGCGCGCGCGGAGGCGAAGCGTGCCGACGAGGCGCTGTCGAAGGCCGGTGACCGTCTCGACGTCGCGGTGTGCACCGCGATGCGACGTCTCGTCGACGGCCTGGTGACGCGCTCCTCCTGAACTTTGGTGGATTCGACACCTCTCCGGTGTCGAATCCTCCAGAGCTCGGTCGCTATGCGCTCGCGGCCTGATCCGCCGCGTCGTCGGCGACGGTCGCGTCGCCGGTGATGTCGGCGAAGAACTCGAGCACCGCGGCGTTGAACGCGTTCGGCGTCTCGACCATCAGGCCGTGCGCGGCGCGCGGGATGATCACGAGCCGCGCGTGCGGGATCAGCTCGGCGAGCTCCTCGGCGTCGCCGACGGGTGTCAGCGCGTCCTGCGAGCCGGTGATCACGAGCGTCGGCACGGTCACCCCGCTCAGCTCGAACCGGAGCTCGTCGGACATGTCGAGGATCGCGTCGACCTGTGCGACGAACGGCTCGGGCGGCGACTGCAGCAGGATGCGCGCGAGCAGGTTGAGCCAGAGCCCGAACCGTCGCCGCAGACGCGGGCCGATGAGCCACTGCAGCCCGTCGTCGCCGAGCGCGGCCATGCCCTTCTCCTGCACCGCGGCGGCCCAGTCGGCGAGCAGCTCGCGCCGCCAGGGATGGTGCCGGCACGCCGTGCACGCGAGGACGAGCGAGCGCGTGCGCTCGGCGTACAGCACGCCGATGATCTGCGCGATCGCGCCACCCATCGACGCGCCGATGACGTGCGCGGCCTCCACGCCTTCGGCGTCGAGGATCCGCACTGCGTCGTCGGCCATCTGGAACAGCGAGTAGGGGCCGGGCGGGCGACCGGAGCGGCCGACGCCGCGGTTGTCGATCGCGTAGCACCGGAAGCGACGGCCGAAGGCGAGGCGCTGGAACGCCCAGCCCCGCGAGTCCGTGCCGAGGCCCTGGATCATCAGGAGCGGCTCGCCGTCGGCGCGGCCGAAGACCTCGTAGTGGATGTCGACGCCGTCGGATGCCACGAGATCGGGCACGGACCCCTCGCCCCTTCTCGGCCGGCCCCTTCTCGGCCGGCCCCTTCTCGGCCGGCCCCTTCTCGGCCGGCCCCTTCTCGGCCGCTTCTCGATCGGATGGTCACGCACGCCCCCGGGCCGGCCGGCGCCGCACGTCAAACGGGTTTCGACCGTATCGCGCGCACCGCGCGCGATCCCGTGTTTCGCGCGTGGTTCCGGCGACGAACCTGCCCCGTCAGCGGGGCCTCTGCCCGCGGAGCAGGCCTTCTACACCTTCGCGGGCGGCCTCCGCGAGCTCCGCGGCGGCGAGCGGATCGTCGGGATCGACCGCGGCGGGGATCGGGTCGCCGACGACGACGCGCCACGCGCGCAGCGGCAGGCCGAACGGGCCGCCGGGCAGGACGGCGACCGGGACGACAGGGAAGCCCGTCGCCGCGAACAGGAGCTCGAGCGGGGGTGTGCCCGCGCCCGGGCGCAGCCACGTCGGCCCGAGCGGGACCGCGGCGAGGTGACCGGCGCGGAGCACCGCGGCAACGTCGTTCGGGTACTCCGCGATGCCGCCGAGCGCGCGGAAGGCGTCGCCGACGAACGGCGCGTCGGGCGTCCCGACGATCCGCAGCCTTCGGCCGCGCACGCGGCGCACGGCCATCCCGAGCGCAGCCGGCTCGACGATGCCGAGTCCGCGGTTGGCGACGAGGAGCCCGGGACCGTGCTCGGGGATGCGATCACCGTGCACGACGTCCACGCGCGCGACGAGCGCGAAGAACGGCGAGACGAGGTCCTGCAGGTGCGGGTCACCGCCGAACGGGTCCCGCGGGTACCGACCGTCGATGCGCCGGACGAGCGCGGCGAACGGCGACTCGGGTGGCGACACGCGATCGTCGTCGATGCCGAACGTGACCGAGACCTCGCGCGAGACGTCGCGCAGGGCTCCGGCCGCGTCCCTCACGCGGCAGCCTCCGACGGTCGCAGGCGCGTCACGGTCGCCCACTCGAACAGCTCCACGCAGATCTCCTGCGTCGAGCGCAGCTCTCCGATGCCGAGCACGTCACGCGCCCGCGAGCCGTCGGCCGTCCGGCCCTTGCACATCAGCTCGGCGACGTGCGGTGGCACCGGCGCGCCCGCGACCTCAGCGACACGACACGCGACCGACCAGCCGCCGCCGATCACGGGGAAGGGCACGCGCCCGCCGAGGCGCGCCGCCTGCCACGGGCTCGCGGCACCAGCACCGACGACGTTCAGCGCGCCCTCGTGGTCGCGTCCGAGCGCGGTGACGAGCGCGTGCGCGGCGTCGTCGGGCGACACGAGCGAGAACGCGGGATCCGCGAGCGCGGGAACCGGTACGACCGGCAGCCGCAGCACGCGACCGAGCGGGCTCGGCACGTGCGATCCGACGACCGGCGCGAGGCGAACCGCGGTGACGGGGATCGCCTGCGTGCGCGCGGCCGCGGCCGCGATCGACTCCATCTCGAGACAGCTGCGACCGAACGGTGTGGTCGGCGCGACGGGCACGTCTTCGTCGGGCACCGCCGCGCGCCCCCGGCCGCGGCCGTACACCTCGACACCGCTGCGGAGCACGACACGTTCCAGCTTCCCGGTGCGCGCCGCGGCACCGAGCGCGTGCACGGCCATCGCCTCGGTGCGCTCGCGCGCCGGTCCGGGCTCGCAGCGCGCGTGTGGCTCGTACACACCGACGTGGATCACCGCGTCGGGCGACACCTCGGTCACGAACTCCGTGAGGCGCTCGCGCTCGAGCGGGTCGATCCGGCGGAACTCGCTGCGGTGGAGCCGGCGGCGCGGCGGCAGGTAGTCGACACCGACGATCTCCTCGACGTCGTCACGGTCCTCGAGGATCTGGGCGACGCGTGTGCCGAGCTCGCCGCCCATACCCGTCACCAGCACACGCACGTCTCCAGGATCGCGCGCCGTGGCAACCGGCGTCGCCGATCGGCGCGCGGGCTCAGCCTTGATTGCGCTCGAAGACGATGCGCAGGCCCTGGAGCGTCAGCCAGGGCTCGAAGTGCTGGATGGTGCGCGAGTACGGCATGAGCAGCTCGGCGTGCGCGCCGGTCGCGACCACCACGCACTCGCCCAGCTCGGCTTCGAACCGCTCGACGAGCGCGTCGACCTGACCCGTGAAGCCGTAGACGGCACCGGACTGGATCGACTCGACGGTCGACTTGCCGATCACGTTCTTGGGCGGTACGAGCTCGACGCGCCGCAACGCGGCGGCGCGTCCGAACAGCGCGTCGAGCGAGATCTCGACGCCGGGGACGATCGCGCCGCCGAGGTACTCGCCGCGCTCGCTGACGGCCTCGATGGTGATCGCGGTCCCGAAGTCGACGACGATCGACGGCCCGCCGTACTGGTCGTACGCGCCAACGGCGTTCGCGATGCGGTCGGGACCGACCTCCTTCGGGTTGTCGTAGAGGATCGGCATCCCGGTGCGGACGCCGGGCTCGACGACGAGCGCGTCGTACCCGAAGTACCGCCGGGTCATGTCGCGCAACGCGGCCGTGACGCGCGGGACGCCGGACGCGATCGCGACGCCCGTCACCTGCGCGTCGAACGAGAAGCCGTGGAAGCCGAGGAACTGCTGGATCAGCAGCGCGAGCTCGTCCGACGTGCGCTCGGCGATCGTCATGATGCGCCAGTGGTCGGCGAGGCGAGGGCCGTCGAACAGCCCGATCAGCGTCTCCGTGTTGCCGGCGTCGATGGCGAGCAGCATCAGCGTCCGCCTTCGGTCGTGACGAGATCGAGGCCCAGGTCGAGCACGGGTGCCGACTGGGTGATCACGCTCGTCGAGATCAGGTCGGCGCCTGCCGCGGCGTACGCGGGAACGGTCTCGAGCGTGACGCCGCCCGACACCTCGACGAGCATCCGCGCGTCACGCTCGCGCACCAGTGCGACGCACTTCGCGACCTCGTCGGGCGTCATGTTGTCGAGCAGCACCATCTCGGCCCGCGCGTCGATCGCCTCGTGGACCTGCTCGACGCGGTCGCACTCGACCTCGACGGTGCGCCCGGGCCAGCGCGCGTGCGCGGTCTCGACCGCGGACCCGATCGACATGCCACCCAGGTGGTTGTCCTTGACGAGGACGAAGTCGGACAGCGAGCCGCGATGGTTCACGCCCCCGCCCGCGCGGACGGCCGCCTTCTCGAGCGCGCGCAGCCCGGGGAGCGTCTTGCGCGTGTCCCAGATGCGCGTGTGCGACCCCGCGGCCTCGACGAACCGGGCGGTGAGCGTGGCGACACCCGACAGGTGGCACAGGAAGTTCAGCGCGGTCCGTTCGCCGGTCAGCACCGATCGCATCGGGCCCTCGACGCGACCGACCTTCGCCCCCGGGCCCACGTGCGAGCCGTCGGCGGCCAGCCACGTGACGTCGACGCGATCGTCGAGCTGCGCGTAGACCTCGGTCGCGCACCGCGTCCCTGCGATCACGCCGGTCGCGCGCGCGACCACGTCCCCCGCGACGGTGCGATCCGCGGGGATCAACGACGACGTCACGTCGCCGAGCGGACCGAGGTCCTCGGCGAGCGCCCGCGCGACCGCGTCGCGGACCGCGTGCAGCGGCGGGTCGGCGTCGGGTTTCAACGCGCGTGCTCCGGGGCGTCGACGGCCAGCGGCACGAACTCGGGCGAGCCGCCCGCGGCGATCACGAAGCGGCCGAGGTAGTCGTTCGAGCGCTCGGCGAAGTCCTCCCGCGTGTGCGTGCCGCGCGACTCGTGACGGGCGCTCGCGGCGGCGACGAGCGCGCGGCCGATCTCGCAGAGGTTCTCGAGCTCGTGGACGTCCGTGCGGTGCGTCCCCAGGAGCGGTGCGACCGCTCGCTGGGCGACGTCGAGCGCGTCGGTCGCACGCCGGAGGCTGTCCGCGTCGCGGAGCACACCGGCGTCGTTCGTCATCGCGCGCTCCAGCCGGTCGCGCGCGGCGGCGACGTCCACCGTCCCGCGGTCGCCCGTCGCGGTCACCTGGACCTCGTGCTCCGCGGTGGTCACGGGGAGGATGCCGCGCAGCACGCCCGTCGGCGCGGGCTCGTCCTTGCCGCGCGCGATCGCGGCGACCGCCCGGGGCGCGAACACGAGGCCGTCGAGCAACGAGTTCGACGCGAGACGGTTCGCGCCGTGCACACCCGAGCACGCGGCCTCGCCGCACGCCCACAGGCCGGGCAGCGTGGTCGCGCCGTCGAGGTCGGTCGCGACGCCGCCCGACAAGTAGTGCGCGGCCGGCGCGACCGGGAGCCAGTCGCGACGCGGGTCGATCCCCGCGGCGCGACACGAGCGCCAGATGGTCGGGAATCGCTGCGGGAAGTCGTCGCCGATCGCGGTCGCGTCGAGCCAGAGGTGGTCGAGGCCGCGGTCGCGCAGCCGTCGTGCGATCGCGCGAGCGACCACGTCGCGCGGCGCGAGGTCCGCGAGCGCGTGCTCCTCGGCCATGAACGCGACGCCGTGCTCGTCGCGCAGCACCGCACCCTCGCCCCGGAGCGCCTCGGACAGCAGCGGGCGCGGCATCGACTCCTGGTGGAGCGCGGTCGGGTGGAACTGCATGAACTCCATGTCCGCGAGGACCGCGCCGCCACGGCGGGCCATCGCGGTACCGTCGCCGGTCGACAGCGGCGGGTTCGTCGTCACGGCGTAGAGCTGCCCGGCGCCACCCGTCGCGAGCACGGTGTGGCGGGCGCGCACCTCGACGCGCGTGCCGCCGGCGTCGACCGCGACCACGCCCGCGCACCGGCCGTGGTCGCGGAGCAGCTCGGCGGTGAACCAGCCTTCCCGCACATCGGCGTCGCTCGCGCGCACGGCCCCGACGAGGGCACGCTCGATCTCCGCGCCGGTCGCGTCGCCACCGGCGTGCACGACGCGCGCGAGCGAGTGACCTCCCTCGCGGGCGAGCGCGAGCGTCGCCTCGCCGTCGCCGGTACGGTCGAACTCGGCGCCGAGCGCGATGAGCTCCCGCACGCGGACCGGCCCGTCGTTGACGAGCACGCGCACGGCGTCGACGTCGCAGAGCCCGGCACCCGCGGCGAGCGTGTCGGACAGGTGCAGCTCCGGGGAGTCCGGCGCCGCGAGCGCGGCCGCGACACCACCTTGCGCGTAGCGCGTCGCGGAGTGCTCGAGCTCGCCCTTGGTCAGGACGACGACCGAGAGCCCGGCGCTGATCGCGTGGATCGCGGCCGAGAGGCCCGCGATCCCGCTCCCGAGCACCAGGACGTCCGGCTCGCGCCCACCACGCGCGCCCTCGGTACCGGTCATCTACGGGGCGAGGTCGTGGAGCTCGCGGTCGAGGGCCTGGAACGACGGATCGGTCGGCCGGTTGCGGGAGTCGACGTGCACGACCTTCGGCGCGTAGTCGTCGAGCTCGGCGTCCTCGTACTGCGCGTACGTGATGACGATGACGCGGTCGCCGGGCTGCACGAGTCGCGCGGCCGCGCCGTTCAACACGACGTCACCGGGACCGCCCGTGATCGCGTACGTCTCGAAGCGCGCGCCGTTGTCGATGTCGAGCACGTGGACCTGCTCGTTCTCGAGAATGTCGGCGAGGCCCATGAGCATCGGGTCGAGCGTGATCGACCCGACGTAGCTCAGGTCGGCGCCGGTGACGGTCGCCCGGTGGATCTTCGACTTCATCATCGTCCGGCGCACGACGCTCTCCCTACTCGCTCGCTGGCACGGGTGCCGTGATGCCGGGATCGGCGCGTACGTCGTCGCCGTCCACGATCACGGTCATGTTGTCGATCAGCCTGGTCTTGCCGATGCGCGCCGCGACCGCGACGAGCACCTCCCCGCCGTCGTCGAGCCGTGCGAGCGGGGTCAGGTCCCCCGCGTCGACGACCTCGGCGTAGTCAAGCGTGGCGAGCGCCTCGGCGTCGACCCGGGCGCTCAGCACACGGCGCAGCGTCGCCGCATCGCGCTCGCCCCGGCGCAGCGCGTCGACCGCGTCTCGCAGCGCGGCCACGAGCACGCGCGCCGCGGCACGTTCGCGCTCGTCGAGGTTCGCGTTGCGGCTCGACATCGCGACGCCGTCCGGCTCGCGCACCAGCGGGCAGCCGACCACCTCGACCGGGAGGTTCAGGTCGGCGGTCATGCGGCGCACGACGGCGAGCTGCTGGAAGTCCTTCCGGCCGAAGTACGCGCGGCCGGGGCCGACGATCGAGAAGAGCTTCGCGACGACCGTCGTCACGCCGTCGAAGTGCGTCGGGCGCGAGGCGCCGCACAGCCCGCCGGTCAGCGCGTCGACGTGCACGGTCGTGAGCGGGGGCCGGGGGTACATCTCGTCGACCGACGGGACGAACAACACCTCGACGCCCGCGTCGCGCGCCAGCTCGCGGTCGCGCTCCAGGTCGCGCGGGTAGCGGTCGAGGTCCTCGGACGGCCCGAACTGCAGCGGGTTCACGAAGATGCTGACGACGACCGTGTCGCCGGCGTCGCGCGCGGCCCGCATGAGCGACACGTGCCCGTCGTGGAAGAAGCCCATCGTCGGGACGAGCCCGACGCGCCGGCCGGCGCGGCGCGCGGCATCGCACCACACGCGCATCTCGTCGATCGTTGTGATGGTGATCATGCGACGACCGGCGTCAGCACGCCGTCCATCTCGGGGTCGTTGGTCTGCGCGAGACGGCGCGCGCCGCGCGCCACCGCGACGTACAAGTCGCGCTCGTCCGACGGGAGCGCGTCGAGGTGCGCGAGGACGGTTCCCGTGTCGCCGCGCGCGACGGGACCTGTGAGCGCGGTCGCGGGTGTTGTCGCGGCGGCGTTGTCGAGCGACGCGCGCACGAGCGGGACGAACGCTTCGAACGGCACGCCGCATGCGGCGGCGAGCCGCTCGACCTGTCCGAGCAGGGCCACGACGTGGTTCGACGCGATGCACGCGGCCGCGTGGTAGAGCCGCCGCGCCTCCGGGTCGGCGGGCAGGTCGAACACGCGCGATCCGAGCTCATCCGCGAGCGCCCGGGTGGCGGGGCCGTCGACGGCGCACCACGCGCCGTCGAGACGGGCGGCGCCGAGCTCCGGGGACGGCAGCGTCTGCAACGGGTGCAGCACGCCCACCTCGACGTCGGGACGTGCGGCGCGCAGGCCGTCGAACACCTCCGGGCCCGCCACGCCGGACAGGTGCACGACCAGCGCGCCCGACCGCAGCGACGGCGCCACCGCGTCGGCCGCGGGCGCGATGGCGTCGTCGGGGGTCGCGATCACGACGACGTCGACGTCGCATCCCGCCTCGGCCGCGTCGACGCACGCCGCGCCGAGCAGCGCGGCGGCGCGCACGGTCGACGGCGCATCGGGCGCGCGGCCCGCGACGGCGCGCACCGACCAGCCGCGGCGGGTGAGTCGCAGCGCCACCGCCGTGCCGGCCCGTCCGGGTCCGACCAGCGCGAGCGCGCGGGAGGCGTGGATTTCGTCCAACAGCGGGAACCTTCTCGTTCCAGCCCCGTCACCGGGTGCCGGACTGACGGCCCTCGTCGAGTCGCAATCGTACCGTGGTCGGGCGGACGCCGGGCCAGCCGCCCGCGGGCCGGCGGCCTTCGACGAGGTCGGGCGCGACGTCGCCGAGCGGGGCGAGGACGAACCCGCGCTCCCACATCCGGGGGTGGGGCACCACGAGGTCGGGCTCGTCGACCTGCTCGTCGCCGACGAGCAGCACGTCGACGTCCAGCGTCCGGGGACCCCAACGCTCGCCCCGCACGCGGTGCGCGGCGCGCTCGAGCGCCTGCGCGACGCCGAGCAGCGCACGCGCGCTCAGCTGCGTGTCGATCGCGACGACCGCGTTCAGGTAGTCGGGCTGCTCGGGCCCGACGGGGTCCGTCTCGTAGACGTCCGAGACCGCGACGACGTGGATGCCGTCCGTCGCGTCCAGGCCGTCGAGCGCAGCCTGCAGGTTCGCGACACGGTCGCCGAGGTTCGAGCCGAGCGCGAGATGCGCACGCGCCGTCACCGCGTGATCGTCACCGCGACGTGGTCGACGAGCACGCCGACGGGCGGCCGCAGCTTCCGGACGGTGACCGTCGCGTGCTGCACGCGCGCGTCGTTCGTGCACACGTCCGCGATCCGTGTCGCGAGGCGCTCGAGCAGCGCGTAGCGCTCTGTCCGCACGACGCGGGCGATCGCGTCGGCGAGCTCGCCGTAGTCGACGGTGTCGTCCAGCGCGTCGCTGTCGCCCGCCGAGCGGACGTCGACGTCGAGCGCCACGTCGACCTCGAACGGTTGGGCGCGCACCTGCTCCTCGGGGAGCACACCGTGCACGCCGAGCTCGCGCAGCCCGACGATCTCGATGCGATCCGTCACGCGGGCCTCAGCGGGCGCGGACGATCCGCTCGTCGAGCGTGACCGCGACGATCTCGCGCCCCGCGGCGCCGAGCTGGCGGCCGGTCTGGCGCTCGAGGATGCCGATCGCGTGCGGGCCCTCCTGCACGAGCCCGCAGTAGAGCAGGTATCCGGCGAGCGTTCCGATGATCCGGTCGCCGAACTCCTCGTGGTGCACGAGCACGCGCTCGTTCGGGTCGTCGAGCCAGCCCGCGATCGTCGAGTAGATCGTCGACAGCCGCTCGGGCATCTCGTCGCGCCGGCCGAGGGGGATGTGCTCGTACGCGAGGCCGGCGTCGTCGTAGGCGTGCAGGTTGTGCGGCGAGTCGAGCAGCGAGAGAACGTGCGTGAACCCGTGGCTGCCGAGCCAGATGAGCTCCTCCTGGCGGCGCACCTTGCGATGGTTGCGGGCGAAGCCGCCCGGGCGCTCGGACCCGGCCAACCGGTCGCGGATGATCCAGCAGAAGAAGCGGGGCTCGAGTCCCTGTGCCCACCGTCCCCTCATGCGGCGACCCCGTCGGGCGTCGCCCGGCGCAGGATCGAGAGCAGCTCGGCCGTCGCGACCGCACCGCGCACCTCGTGCACGCGTGCGACCGCGGCGCCCCGCTCGAACGCCCACATCACCGTCGCGAGCGTCGCGTCGTCGCGCTCGTCCGCGGGCGCGCCGCCGACGAGCCGTCCGAGGAACGACTTGCGCGACGTGCCGACGAGCACCGGGACGCCGACCGTCGCGCACAGGCGGGCCAGCCCGACGAGCAGCTCGAGGTTGTGGCGCACCGTCTTCCCGAATCCGATGCCCGGGTCGGCGACGAGCGCGCTGTCCGCGATCCCGGCGTGACGGGCCGCGTCGAGGCGCTCGACGAGGAACGCGGCGACGTCGCCGACGACGTCGTCGTAGCGCGGGTCGTCCTGCATGGTCCTCGGCTCGCCCCGCATGTGCATGACGACGTACCCCGCGCCTGCCGCCGCGACCGTCGCCAGCATCCGGTCGTCGAAGCGTGCGGCCGAGACGTCGTTGACGATGGTGGCGCCGACGTCGACCGCGGCCTGGGCGACCGACGCCTTGACCGTGTCGATGCTGACGGGCACGCCGGCGTCCGCGGCGAGGGCCCGCACCACCGGGAGGACCCGTCGGAGCTCCTCCTCGGCGTCCACCGGCGCCGCGCCCGGGCGGCTCGACTCACCGCCGACGTCGAGGATGTCGGCGCCCTGGGCCGCGAGATCGAGCCCGTGGGCGATCGCGGCGTCGTGGGCGAGCCACTTCCCGCCGTCGGAGAAGGAGTCGGGGGTGACGTTCACGATGCCCATGACGGCCGGACGCGCACGGCCGAGCACCGACTCCCAGGCGAACATCGGCGAGCAGCGTAGCGGCCGACCGGCCCGCGACTTCCGTCAGGAAGCCGTCAGAACCGCGACGGCCGCGCTGTCGGTGACGCTTCAGTGAGCGAGAGATCGGTCCTGGACCGACTCACGCTTCAGTCAAGCTCACGCCCGACCGGTCTGGTTGATGAAGGACATCGCCTCCGCGCGGGTGGCGGGGTTGTCCTTGAACAGCCCGCGGACCGCGGACGTGACCGTGAGCGAGCCCGGCTTCTTCACCCCGCGCATCGACATGCACAGGTGCTCGGCCTCGATGACGACGAACACACCGGCCGGCTTCAGCACGTCCATGAGCGCGTCGGCGACCTGGGTGGTCAACCGCTCCTGCACCTGTGGCCGCCGCGCGTACCCCTCGACCAGGCGGGCGAGCTTGGACAGCCCGGTGATGCGGCCGTCGTCCCCCGGGATGTACGCGACGTGCGCGTGCCCCGCGAAGGGGATCAGGTGGTGCTCGCACAGCGACTCGACGCGGATGTCGCGCACCATCACCATCTCGTCGTGGTTGGCCTCGAACGACACCTGGAGATGACGGGACGGGTCGTCGTGCAGGCCGGCGAACAGCTCGGCGTACATCTCGGCGACCCGGGCCGGCGTCCGCTCCAAGCCGTCACGGTCGGGATCCTCACCGATGGCGTAGAGGATCTCCCGGACGGCTCGCTCGATGCGCGGCTTGTCGACACCGCGCCGCTCGGGCAGCGGATGGACGGGGTTCGTCTCGGACATGCTGCCCGAGACTACGACGTGGTCCGCCGAGGGGATGGGGCCGCGTCGCTCGCGGCAACGGCCGACGGGCGGCCGGCGCCGAGCTCGTCGCCGCGCGTGCCGGTCCACGGCGTCGTCGCCGCGAGGATCTCCTGCACCCGCTCGGCCTCGAGCGTCTCGTGCTCGATGAGCGCGTCGGCCAGCGTGTCGAGCACGTGACGGTTCGTCTCGAGGATGTCCCGCGCGACTGCGTGCGCGCCGTCGACGAGCCTGCGGACCTCGACGTCGATGTGAGCGGCGACCTCGTCCGAGTAGTCGGGCGTCGACTGCAGGTCGCGGCCGAGGAACACCTCACCGTGGGGGTGACCGAAGCGCATCGGGCCGAGCGCCTCGCTCATCCCGTACTCGGTGACCATCTGGCGCGCGACGGTCGTCGCGCGCTCGATGTCGTTCTGCGCGCCCGTCGTCGGGTCCTCGAACACGAGCTCCTCCGCGGTGCGCCCGCCGAGCAGCATCGCGAGCTCGTCGACGAGCTCGCTCCGGCGCACGAGGAACTTGTCCTCGACCGGCAGCGTGAGCGTGTACCCGAGCGCGCGACCGCGCGGGATGATCGACACCTTGTGCACCGGGTCGGTGTTCGGGAGCGCGTGGCTGACGAGCGCGTGGCCGGCCTCGTGGAACGCGATGACCCGCTTCTCCTTGTCGGAGATGAGCCGGCTCTTGCGCTCGGGTCCGGCCATCACGCGGTCGATCGCCTCCTCGAGCTGCGGGAGGCCGATCAGCTTCAGGTGGTGACGGGCAGACAGCAGCGCGGCCTCGTTCATCAGGTTCGAGAGGTCGGCGCCGGTGAAGCCGGGCGTGCGGCGCGCGATGACGTCGAGGTCGACGCCCTCCGCGATCGGCTTGCCGCGCGCGTGCACCGCGAGGATCGCCTTGCGGCCCTCGAGGTCGGGACGGTCGACGACGATCTGGCGGTCGAACCGGCCCGGGCGCAGCAGCGCGGGGTCGAGGATGTCGGGACGGTTCGTCGACGCCAGCAGGATCACGCCCTGCTTCATGTCGAAGCCGTCCATCTCGACGAGGAGCTGGTTGAGCGTCTGCTCGCGCTCGTCGTGACCGCCGCCGAGGCCGGCACCGCGCTGACGGCCGACGGCGTCGATCTCGTCGACGAAGACGATCGCGGGCGCGGCCGCCTTCGCCTGCTCGAACAGGTCACGCACGCGCGACGCGCCGACGCCGACGAACATCTCGACGAAGTCGGAGCCGCTGATCGAGAAGAACGGCACACCAGCCTCGCCGGCGACGGCCTTGGCGAGCAGCGTCTTGCCCGTCCCGGGCGGGCCGTACAGGAGGACGCCCTTCGGGATCTTGGCACCCATCTCCTGGAACCGCTGCGGCGACTCGAGGAACTCCTTGATCTCCTGCAGCTCCTCGACGGCCTCGTCGAGCCCGGCGACGTCGGCGAACGTCGTCTGGGGCTGGTCCTTCGAGACGACCTTCGCGCGCGACTTGCCGAAGCTCATCACGCGACTGCCGCCGCCCTGCATCTGGTTCATGAACAGCAGGACGATGCCGACGATGAGCACGAAGGGCAGCGCGCTGATGAGCACCGACAGCCACGGGTTGGTCTTCTGCGCGTCGGTCTTCAGCGAGACGTCCGCCGCGACCGTCTTCGACGTGATCGTGTCGGTGTAGCGGTCGGGGAAGCGGACCTCGTACTGCGTGCCGTCCGCGAGCTTGCCCTTGATCTCGTGGTCGCGGTCGTAGAGCGTCGCGGACGCGACGTCGTGCACGCTCAGCCGGTCCTCGTACGACTTGATGCTGAGCTGCTCGCGCGGCTCGCCGCGCGTCAGCAGCTGCACCGCGAAGAAGACGGCGAGCGCGGCGAGAAGCAGCCACACGAAGATGCTGCGGCGCAGCTTGGTCACGGGTTCGCCCACCTCGCGGGACGGAAGGGACGCATCAGCCTAACCGCACGCCCTGCGGGCGATCGCTCGGCTTCAGCCCGGCAGCACCCCGGCGTACTCGGCGATGAACGGCAGGTTGCGGTAGCGCTCGCCCACGTCGAGGCCGTAGCCCACCACGAAGGCGGGTGGGATGCGGAAGCCGACATACCGGAGGTCGGGATCGACCTTCTGGAGACCCTCCTTGAGGAGCAGCGCGCAGACCTCGACGGAGGCGGGATTGCGCGCGGCCAGGTTCTTCCGCAGGTAGGCGAGTGTCAGCCCCGAGTCGACGATGTCCTCCACGATGAGGACGTGCCGGTCGGTGAGGTCGAGGTCGAGGTCCTTGATGATCCGCACGACCCCACTCGTGCGGGTCGCCGAGCCGTACGACGACACCGCCATGAAGTCGAACTCGACGGGCAGGTCGATCGCGCGGGCGAGGTCGCTCATGAACATGAACGCGCCCTTCAGCACGCCGACGAGGAGCGGTGGGCGGTCGGCGTAGTCCGCGGTGATGTCCTTGCCGAGCGCGGTGACGCGCTCCTGAAGCTCGTCGGCGTCGACGACGACCCGTCCGACGTTCGGGTCCGACATGGTCACGCTCGACCTCCCACCGTGTTCATGCGTCGCTCGACCGTCCACGAGCCCGGCGAACGACGCATGAACGACGAATCACGCATCGCCGGCATCGTGGTGTGCGCGCGGCCCGAGACGCAACCGTCCCGCCGTGCGCGCGACACGGCGGCCTCCCGTCAGCTCCGCCGCGCGCCGCTCGCAACGCGCGACCGCGAGCACGCGCTCGACCTCGGCGTGCGACGGCGGTGGACTCCCGAGCCACGCGCGCACGGCGCGGCGCTGCAACGGGAGCGGCAGCGCGAGCAGCGTGTGCGCGGGTGGCTCGTCGTCGTCGTCCGGCCCGGGCCACGCGGCCGCCGCGAGCTCGTCGAGCCAGCGCGACTCGTCACCGATGACGTCAGCCTGACGGGCGAGCACGGGCACGAGATCGCGGCGCGCGCCACGTTCGAGGAACGGGATGAGCTCGCGGCGCACCCAGACCCGCCGGAAGGCGACGTCGTCGTTCATCGGATCGTGCAGCGGCGCGACGCCGAGACGCGCGCAGATCTCGACGGTGTCCGCGCGCCGGAGCCCCAGCAACGGGCGCACGACGTCGCCGGCCCGCACCGCCATGCCGGCGAGCCCGGCCGGACCGGAGCCGCGCAAGAGGTTCAGCAGCACGGTCTCGGCCTGGTCGTCCGCGGTGTGCCCGACGAGGATCGCGCTCGCGCGGAGCTCGTCACGAGCGTCCCGCAACGCCGCGTAGCGCGACGCGCGCGCGCGCGCCTCGAGGTTCGGTCCTGGCGCGAGTGCGACGCGCGTGGTGCGCGCGGGAACGCCGAGACGCGCGGCGAGCTGCGCGACACGCGTGTACTCGTGCGCGCTCCCGTCACGTAGCCCGTGGTCGACGTGCACCGCGACCGGTTGCAGCCCCGCGACCGACGCGAGCGCGAGCAGCGCGAGCGAGTCCGCGCCGCCCGAGCACGCGACGACGACCGGCGCGGCGAGCTCGTCGAGGCCGCGCAGGCGCGCACGCCAACCATCGAGCGCGCGCGCGAGCCGATCGGTCGACGCGACCGTCACGCGCCGACCCGTGCGAGCCACCGGCTCGGCTCGGACAGCTCCTCCATCGTCGGGAGCGCCTCGGGCGCGCGCCAGGCGGCGTCGATCGCGCGCAGCCCCGCCTCGCGCTCGACCGCCTCGACGAACGCCTCGCCCACCTCGTACTGGCGCATCTTCATCTCGAGCCCGAGGAGCTTCTGCAGCTGCGCGGACAGCCCCCGCGCCTCGCGACGGGCCTGGAGCACGCGCGCCATGCGCTCCTGCCCGGCTACGTGACGCCGCCCGAGGTGGTTCATGACGACGTTCCCGTGTCCCTCGAGCAGCGACATGAGCGCCTGGACCTGCGACAGCAGGCCGCGCTGCTCCGGCGTCGCGAGCAGACCGACGAGACCCCCCTCGTCGAGCGGGTTGCGACCGCGGCGCAGCTCGTCGGCCGCACGCGTCAGCGCCTGCACGAGCCGGCGGGGGTCCGGGTCGACCATGCCGAGCGAACGCTCGACGAGCGAGAGGAAGTAGCCGCGCAGCCACGGCACGCCGGTGAACTGGGCGCGGTGCGTCAGCTCGTGGAGCGCGATCCACAGCCGGAAGTCGCGCGGCCGGAAGGCGAACCGCTTCTCGAGGCCGAGCACGTTCGGGCCGACGTAGTAGACCGCGTCGGTCGGGATCGCGCCCGTCTCGGCCGGGTCGTCCGGGACGAGCAGGTCGTACTGCCCGAGGACGCGCTGCGCGAGGTAGCCGAGCAGCGCGCCCATCTCGGCACCCGCGACCCGACGTCCGATCGGCGCGACGGGGCTGCGCGCCACCCGCTCGGCGACGCGGTCCGTGAACGGCCGCAGCATGTGCTGCATCGACGTGACGTTCGCGTCGACCCAGCCGACGCGATCGAGGACGGTCCCCGCGGCGCGGCCGGGGCTGTGCAGCCCGGTGAACTCGGCGACGAGCGCCTCGGCCTCGGCGGTCACCTCGGCGAAGTCGCGCTCGAGCGACGACCCGAGATACGACGTCGCGAACCGCTCCCGTCCGGCGAAGCGCCTCGCGACCTGCGCGGCGAGCTTCCAGTCGACGGGCTCGGGCGCCGCCCGCGTCGCGGGACCGGCCGCGTCGGTCACGGTGCCGCCGGCCTGCACGCTCGCTCCGTCAGCGACCGCGGTACTTGGGACCCAGGACGCGCACGTAGTACCCGACGAGCAGCGCGATCACGATCAGGAACGCGCCGAGGGCCAGGATCGGCGCGATCCAGAAGTGCCACGGCTTCGGCTTGGCCGCCGCGACCGTGTCGGCCCACGCGGGCGTCGACCCGAGCGCGACGACCACGACGGCCGAGAGGGTCACGAGGAGCGAGCGGAGCGGCTTCAACCTTCCTCCGTGAGCGCGACGACGAATCGCCTGCATCGTAGAGCGGGGGCCGCGAGCCGGTCGGACGCGCCCGTCCGGGCGGTTCAGCCGGTGGGCGTCAGCAGGGGTGCGAGCACACCGGCGACGCGCCGGCCGCCGTCCGCCGAGAAGTGGACGCCGTCGTAGAGGACGGGCCCGCCGTCGAGGCGGTTGCCGGGCTCGAGCACGCGGTTGAGGTCGAAGAGCCGGGCCGACGGACCGGCGCTCGCCGCGACCGCGCGGATCTCGTCGTTGATCGCGTCGACGCGGCGACGGTCGTTGCGCTGGTAGTGGACCTGCCCCGGGACCTCGTTCTCCTGGAAGTACGGGTTGGTGACGAGCACGACGCGCGCGCCCTGCGCGGTGAGGATGGCGACGGCTTGGCTCAGCAGCGTGTCGACGTGCGCGCGCCAGGCCGCGCTGCCGACGTCGAGCCACTGCCCGCCGACGCGCACGTCGTAGACGTCCCACGCGCCGAACATGATCACGGCGACGTCAGGTCGCAGCTTGTCGACGACCGGCGGCCAGCGGGCGCGCCAGTCGCACAGCGGGTTCACGGGCCCGGTCTCGACGGCGTCGATCCGGCGCGCGTCGCGATCGACGACGAGTGGGCACCCGATCACCGCGCCGTTGACGACGACGTCACCGGGCAGGCGGGCGGCGACACCGTCGGCGAGCGTGTACGCGACGGAGTCGCCGACCACGAGGACGCGCGGCGGTGGCCGCGGTACGGCGGGCGCGCCGGGCGCGGGGCGCGGCGACGCGGCACGCGCGGCCGGGATCCTGGCGTTGGATGCAGTGACGAGGTGCGACGCGTTCGCGGCCCGGGCGACGGAGTCGAGCCCTGTCGTGGTGGGCAGGGCGAGCGTGGCGACGATGATGGCGGTGAGGGTGAGGGTGCCGCCGGCGGGGGCCCAGGCCCAGGTGCGCCAGCCGGTGAGGCG
>Ga0070741_10009428_pt1 | contig 18972 bp, 10 predicted proteins | sample Coa_R1_4_FD_66440 | JGI IMG/M metagenome (GOLD analysis project Ga0070741, IMG submission 66440) | Surface soil microbial communities from Centralia Pennsylvania, which are recovering from an underground coalmine fire - Coalmine... | ecosystem: Environmental > Terrestrial > Soil > Unclassified ...
AAGGCGAGGTGGACGCTCGCGATAGTGCCGTCGGTCGCGGCGGTGTGGGTCGTGGCGAAGCCGTAGTCTAGGCCGATGGGGCGGTCGGTTGCGGGATCGACGAGGAGGAGCGAGACGGCATGCTCGTCGGCGCGGAGCGTGGTGCCGGTGAGACGGGCGGTGATGCCGTCGGCGGCCGGGGTGAACGTCACCGTGCCGACGCCGGCGGGAGCGTGCTGGATACCGCCGTCGTGCGGGCGGAGCTCGGCGGCGCCGACCGTCGCCAGCACGTCCGTCTGCGGGTTGCAGAAGCCGAGCAGCTCGAGGAACGGACCGTAGAACGTGATGCCGGCGCACAGCGCGGAGACGTTCAACGCGGGGCTCTCGATCGCCGCCCCGGTCGCGTCGACGCGCGTCGCGATGCGGAAGAAGTCGAAGGGCAGCCGGATGCGGTTGAACTCGATCGCGAAGCCCGACGTGTTGAGGAACGTGAGCAGCCCGCCGTCGTACGTGATCTCGAGCGGGAAGAGGACGTGCGTCTCGGGGTCGATCACGGCGCGGTTCTCGCCGGCGGCGAGCTTCCCGCCGACGACCCACGCGATCGGGTGCCCCGCCGTCCCGGGTTGCACGAGGCCGATCAGGTAATGGAGGGAGTCGAACCCGATCTGATTGTAGCTCGGGAGGATCGTCGGGAGTGGCTCCGCGATCCGGAAGAGCTCCCACACGCCCGCGGCGTCGCCCGGCGCGGACGGGATGGGGAGCGGCAACGACGCGGGACCGTCCGGCGAACGGACGGCGAACCGGAAATGCTCGGCGATCGGCCCGCCGACGTCGCCACCGATGAACCGGAGCCCGGCACGACGGGGATTCACGAGGTATTGCCCCGCGATCGACACGTCGAGCGTCCCGCCCGTCCACCGCTCCGACGGGATCACGGTCAGGAACTTCCGGTCGCCGGACACCTCGGTGCGCGCGGCCGCCGGCGGATCGAGCGTGACCGCGATGCTGGACGAGTCGATGAGGGCGAGCTGCGTGTCGCCGCCCCGCCGGACGAAGAGCGAGAACGTGAGGGGCTGGTTCGCGTCGATCGCGGCCGGCGGCGTGTCGAGCTGCCGGCCGAACCGGGTCGTGAAGAAGAGATGCGCACCGTCGGCAGGCAGGTCCTCGTCCGGCCCGCGTCGACAGCGCGCGTCGCCGGCCGCCGCATCGCGGAGGCAGTAGTCGTACGGGACGCTGAAGACCTCGCCGCTCTCGCCCGCGATCACGATCGCATCCGTCCCGAGCGCGGGCGAGGCGTTCAGGTCGTCGCGGTCGGCGTCGATCAGGCGGAGCGACCAGCGGAGGCGGCCGTCCGGCGCGAGGACGAACAGGCGTCCCTCGCCCGAGCCGACGTAGACGTTGCCGTCGGCGTCGATCGCAGGGGACGAGCGGATCGGCTCGCGCGCGTCGAACTGCCAGCGGAGCGCGCCGCTGTCCGGAGCGAGCCCGTAGACGGTGCCGTCCGCCGCCGGCTGGACGATCGTGCCGTCGGGGAGCTCGGCGGGGCTCGCGTAGATGTGATCGCGCGCGCCGAACGACCAGCGGAGCGCGCCGGTCGTGCCGTCGTAGGCGTGAACGAACCCATCGAATCCGCCGACCACGACCGTCCCGCTCGCGGTGAGCAGCGGGCTCGCCGCGACCGAGCCGTTGCTGGCTTTGCTCCACTGCTTCTCGCCGGTCGCGCCGTCGAGCGCGAACGTGTTCGGGCCGAGGAGGATCAGCAGGTTGTTGTTGCCGATGAAGAGGCGCCCGGTCGTGGTCTCGACGGCGGGCAACGACCACGTCTGGTCGATCGTCTGGAAGTGCCAGCGGACGCTCGCCGTGTCGCGGTCGAGCGCGTAGACGAAGAAGTTGTCGTTCGGGACGTAGAGCGTCCCGTCGGCCCCGATCGCGACGTTCCCCTCGAACCAGTTGATGAACGCCGCGTTGACCGACGGATCGTCGGCCGCGAAGGTCCACACCGGCGAACCGGTCGCCGCGTCGCGCGCGTAGAGGTGCCCGTCGCCCGAGCCGAAGTAGACGCGCCCGCGATCGTCGAGGAGCGCGGAGGAGTCGATGATCTCGCCGGTGAGCTGCTGCCAGCGGACCGAGCCGTCGGCGGCGAGCGCGTAGAACGTGCGGTCGGCGGAGCCGACGTAGATCGTGCCGTCGCCGGCGACGACGGGCGAGCTGAAGATCCCCTTGCCGGTCGGGAAGGTCCAGAGGTGGCCGCCCGTCGTGGTCGAATGGATCGGGCTCCGCCCGGTCTGCGTCGCGTCGCGACGGAACTTCGGCCACGGGCTCCGCGGGTCGAGCGGGACGTCGTACGCGAACGGCGCGCGTTGCGCCCGGAACGCGCGCGTGTGCGGCCGGGCGCCGTTGACGCGCACGACGCCGCGCATCGTGTCGCACGTGCGTCCGCGGATGAAGGCGTCGAGCCGCGTCTTCCGTCCGAGGCAGACCGGCCAGCGGGCCCGGACCCTCGTGCCGTGGCGGCCCGCGGTGATCTTCGCGGCGACCGCGGGGCAGCCACTCGTCAGCGCGACGGTGCCCGCGGCGAGCACGATCGACTCGTTGCGTACCGGCGCCTGGGCGAGGAGCCGCCGTCCGTCGGGCACCAGGAACCGGCCGTCGGCGCACGCGACGCGCGGGGCGGCGGTCGCCGGCGGCGCCGCGACGAGCGCGAGCGCCAGGACGAGCGCCCGCTCACATGAACGTCGGCTGACGATCGTGCCTCCCGAAGAGCTCGTCCTTCCGCGCGATGATGTCGCGGGCCGTGAAGGCGGCGTCCGTCTTTCCGATCTCGCCGACGGTGTGCCAGCCCTTCACGAGCGCGACCCGTCCGCCCCAGACGACGAAGCCCTGGCCGTTCACGTCCGCCGCCGCGTCGGTCGCGAGGAAGACGACGAGCTGCGCGGGCCACGCGGGATGGAACGGGTCGAAGCCCTGCTCGGGTGCCAGGAACATGTCGTGATTCGGCATCGACAGCGTCATGCGCGTCCGCGCGCGCGGCGCGATGAAGTTGCACGTGACGCCATACTTCCCCATCTCGCGCGCGATGCTGATCGTGAGCGCCGCGATCGCGGCCTTCGCCATCGCGTAGTTGCTGTTTCCCGCGGACCCGATGAGCCCGGCCTCCGACGCGGTGTTGACGATCCGTGCCGCGACGGGCGCGCCGCCCTTTGCCGCCTCGCGCCACCGCGTCGAGGCATGGTGGATCATCGCGAAGTGGCCCTTCGTGTGGACGCGCATCACCAGGTCGAACTCCTCCTCGGACATGTTGAAGCTCATCCGGTCGCGGAGCACGCCGGCGTTGTTCACGAGGATGTCGAGCCGTCGCCAGCGATCGTATGCCTGCGCGACGGTGCGCCGCGCGCCCTCCCACGTCGCCACGTCGTCGCCGTTCTCGACCGCGTCGCCGCCGGCGGCGCGGATGGCGGCGACCACGCCGGCCGCGGTCGTCTGATCGGTGCCTTCGCCGGCGAGCGACGTACCGAGGTCGTTCACGACGACGCGCGCCCCTTCGGCCGCCAGCGCGAGCGCTTCCTCCCGGCCGAGGCCGCGCCCCGCGCCCGTCACGATCGCCACCTTGCCGTCGAGCAAGCCCATCGCGTCTCTCCTCGGCGTCGGGCCGTACTCCGGCGGCGGACCGAGCGTCAAGGTGGATGCGCGGGCGCTCGGCTCAGCTCGGCGGCGCGGTGGGATCGAGGCGGCTCGCCGCCGGCATGAGGTCGGCGGCGAGCTTCTGGATCTCCGCGCGGATCGCGTCCGGCTCGCGCGCGACGATCATGTAGATCACCTGATCGACGCCGGCCGCGGCGTACGCGCGCAGCGAGGCGGCGTCGCGAGCGGCTTTCGTGTACGGCGACACGCTGATCTCGACGGCGCTCAGTGCGCGCCCGCGCTCGGCGAGCAGGCGATCGAGCACGCCGATCCGGACCATCGCCTCGTGTGGCAGGAGGTTGAAGCCGTACCAGCCCTGGCCGATGTCGGCGACGCGCCGGAGCGCGGCGTCGCTCTCGCCGCCGAAGATGATCGGCGGGTGCGGCTTCTGCACGGGCTTCGGGAACATGCGGAGCGGCGGAAGGTGGAGGAGGCGGCCGTCGTAGCTCGCGACCGGCTCGCTCCAGAGGTTCCGCATCGCGGCGAGGTACTCGCGGCAGCGGCGGGCGCGATCCTCGAACGGGACGCCGAGCGCCTGGAACTCCTCCCGCAGCCAGCCGATGCCGACGCCGAAGTCGAAGCGCCCGAGCGACAGGACGTCGACGTCGGCGACCTGCTTGGCGGTGTAGAGCGGCGGCCGCTGCGGCACGAGACAGACGCCCGTGCCGAGCCGGATGCGCGTCGTCAGCCCGGCGGCGAACGCGATCGCGGTGAACGGCTCGACGAGCCCGGCCTCTCCGGACAACGGAAATTTCCCGTCGGGCGAGTACGGGTACTGCGACGCGTGCGTGTCGAAGAGCGCGACGTGCTCCGCGAACCACAGCGAGTGGAACCCGGCGTGCTCGGCCGTCACCGCCGCGGTCGCGAGCGACTCCCGGATCCGGAGCGGCTCGCCCGCGAGCGGGACGAACAGGCCGAGTTCATCGCGGCGCGAGTCTGCCCCGGAGCCCCCGAGCGCGGCAAGTGGTGCGATGACGGCTTGCGATCGGGTATACCGAACGGGATGGACCGCATCGTGAAGCTCGACGGCTGCCTCAACTTCCGCGACCTCGGCGGGTACCCGACCGCGGATGGCCGCCGCGTCCGGACCGGCCAGGTGTTCCGCAGCGACGCGCTCCATCGCGTGACCCCGGGCGACGTGGCGCGGATCCGCGACGAGCTCGGCATCGGGAGCATCGTCGACCTGCGCTCGTCCGGGGAGCTCCGCACCGAGGGCCGCGGCGCGCTCGGCGCCGAGACGATCGCGTTCCACCACGTGCCGCTCTTCGACGGCAAGGTCGCTCGTGCCGAGGGTTGGGGCGCCGTCGTGACGCTCGCCGACCGTTACGTGCTCCTCGCCGAGTTCGCGAAGGAACCGATCGCGCGCGTCATCGCGCTCGTCGCCGAGACGGACGTCCCGGTCGTGTACCACTGTGCCGCCGGGAAGGACCGCACCGGCGTGATCTCCGCCGTCCTCCTCGCTCTCCTCGGCGTGCGCGACGACGTGGTCGTCGCCGACTACGTCGCGACGCAGGAGAACCTCGACGCGATCGTCGCGCGGCTCATGGCGTCGGAGGGCTACCAGAAGATGCTCGCCGCGCTCCCGGCCGACACGCTGCATGCGGAAGCGGAGACGATGATCGCGTTCCTCGACGGCGTCCGGCAGCGCTACGGGTCGATGGACGGCTACGCGCGCGATGCCGGCGTCACCGAGGCGACGATCGACCGCCTCCGCGCGCGGCTCGTCGGGTAGCGCGACCCAAGCCTTTCTTGGGTCGCGGGACGGAGGCGAGCGTGTCGCGTCTCGTCACGCGCGGCCGTCGTGCCGCGGCTGGCAGAGCCAGCGCGGCATGGCGGGTACGCCTGAGGAGATAGGAGTCTCGGTCGGCTAGCTGTCGTGGCGTCCGGCGCGGTGCGGTCGTCGCGCGTCGCCCGCGGAGGACAACTGGCCGCCGGCGCGGCGGCTTTGTTGTCCGGGCCGCTCCTGGGCGGGACGTTCGCGGCCACGCTCGCCACCACGGCCGCCTTCGCCGCCGTGTCCGCCCTCGCGGGGCGCGCCCATGGACGGACGCGCGGGTGCCGACGGAGCGGGCGCGGGCTGGTAGGTGGGCGCCTGCCGCGGTGCCTGGCCCCCACCGGCGCGGTTCGGAGACGGCGCGACGCTGCCGCGCGTCTCCCGTCGTCCCTCGGACTGCCGCGGCGGCGCGGGGGGCGCCGCTTCGCGCTGGCGCGGCGGCGCTTCGCGCCGCGGGCTCGCTTGCCGCTGGTGCGGCGTCGCGTGCTCCTGCCGCGGTGGTTGGGGCGTCGCTTGCTCCTGCCGCGGCGGCTGCGGCGTCGCTTCGCGCTGCCGCGGGACCGCGCCGCCGTATGGCGACTGGCGGTTGGGCTCCCGCACGCGCGACGGCGCCGGGGCGGCCGGCGCGCGCTCCGCGCTCGGACGTTCCGCGCGCGGACGGTTCTGTCGTGGCTGCGAACCGGCGCCCTCTCGGCGCTGCTGTCCGCCCTGCGGCGCGCGCTCGCTGGGGGTGCGGGGCAACGTCGGCGCCGCCGGACGTTGTATTTGCTCGCCCCGTTGGCGCTGACCGCGAGCGCTTCCCGGCGGCGGCGGGGCGACGTTCCGCTCCGCGGGCCGGCCGCGCTGCTCGTTCATCTGACCGCGCTGGTTGCCGCCAGCAGCGGGCGCACGGGCGCCCTGGCCACGCTGCCGCGCTGGCTGCACGACGCGGACCGGAGCGTTCGGTCGCTCACCGGGGTTCAAGCCGGCGGCGCGAAGGCGCGGCGTCGGATCGTGTGGTTGCCGGGTCGCGACGACCGGCCGCGCGCGGACCTTGTCGGGAGGACGGATCCCGCGTCCCTCGCGCGGGACGACGCTCCGTGGCGTCGGCTTGATGCCGAGCTGTCCACGGATCGGCCGCAGACGGCGCGCCTCGTCGCCCGACAGTCGCACGTGCTCGACGCGGCCCTGCCCGAACCGGTCGCGGCGCACGCCAACGACCGCGTTGTGGACGTTGACGTTCTTGTAGACGTTGATGTTGCGGACGTTCACGTACGTGTTGCGCTGGATCACGACGTTGTTGACGACGCGCGGCCCACCCCAGCCGCCCCACCACGCGTGCCCGACGAAGCCGACCGGACCCCACCACGGGACACACGGCTCGCCCCACCCGAGCGCGACCCAGCTGACGGCCGGCGCCGCGACCGCGACGCCCACCGGCCCGAAGAACGCAACGAGCGCCGGCGAATACGCGGGCCGGACGACGACCGGTCCGGGCGCCCAGCCCCACACGCCGCCGGCGTACACCCAGCGTCCGTAGTGGTACGGCGCCCAGCCCCACGGCGCGTCGTCGATCCACGTCCAGCCGTAGTACGGATCCCAGATCCAGTTGCCCGTGCTGTACGGCGCCCAGTCGGCGGCGACGCCGTGGGGCACCCAGACGTGGCCGTACTCCGGCTCCTCGCGCCACTCGCCGTTCCGGTCGAGGTCGTCGGTGCCGGCGACGTCGGGCGGGACGTACTGCGCGCTCGCCGGCCGCTCCGGACGCTGCGCGGTGCGGTCCATGTTCCAGCGGTCCCACTCGTCGACGTCGGGCGCCGACGCGGTCTTCAGCTCGGGGTTGTCGGTCCCCTCGAGCGTCACCTGCTGATCCGCGCCGATGTCGCTCGACTCGCCGTTCGCCGGAACGACCGACGCCTCGCCGCCGCGGCGGGTGACGAACGTGGTCCGGTCGTCGTCGACGTCGACGCGGTAGTAGCCCGGCCGGTCGATCGTGAAGGCGGCGGTCGGCGTGTCGAGCTCGATCGCCTGGCCCTCGACCATGGCGCGCGCGTCGACGGCGGCGTGGCCGCCCTTCACGTCGAGCTGCACGAGGTCGTTGTCGAGCGACGCGACGCCGAGCTCGGTATCGCTGCCCGCGCGCACGAAGAGATGCGGCCCGACCTGGACCTCGGCGTTGCCGCCGTTCCCCGCGTAGAGCGAGTCGCCCTCGGCGAGCGGCGTGTTCACCTGCGCGGGCGCCCAGTCGTCGGCGCCGGGTCGCCAGAACGACACGTCGCCATCGAGAAAGCTCACCCGCGGCGGAGCCGGCCGGTCGTCGCGATCCGCTGCCGGCGCCCGGCGCGGCCCTCCGAGAACGAGCAACGTCACCAGCACCGGAATCGTCAGGCGTCGCCAAGACATCGCTATCCCTTTCCGCACCAAAGGCTCAGGAGGACGAACAGCCGAGAGTAGGAGGAGTTACGGACTGGGCGTGCCGCACCGGACGGCACAGCGGAAGCGCACCGGTGTCGGGAATTTGACCGTCGCGGGCTCGAGGGCTAGCAGGCGGCGCATGCCGACACTGCGCCCGCCCGGCCCGTGCGCCGTCTACGAGCACGATCACCCGCCCGTCCGGAACATCAACGAGGAGCACGAGGCCCGGATGTCCCTCGGCCAGCGCGTCGCCGACCGCGTGGCGTCCGGCGTCGGCAGCTGGCCGTTCATCATCATCCAGAGCGTCCTGCTCTTCGTCTGGATGGTGGTGAACGTCTATCTCGTCGCGATGGAGATGCACCGTCCCGGGTACCTGCGCGCGTGGGATCCGTATCCCTTCATCCTCCTGAACCTGGTCCTGAGTTTCCAGGCCGCATACACGGGACCCGTCGTGATGATGAGCCAGAACCGCCAGAGCGAGAAGGATCGGCTGATGGCACAGCACGACTACGAGGTGAATCAGAAGGCGGAGGAGGAGATCGAGGTCGTGATGGAGCACCTCGCCCACCAGGACCGGCTGCTCCTCGACGCGATCGCCTACCTCGAGTCGCTGCAGACGACGCCGCCGGTCGCCGACCTGGTGCGGCGGATCGACGACATCCTCCGCCGCGTCGAGGAGAACGACCGCCGCATCATCGCGATCGTCGAGCGGATGGAGCGGGCGTGAGAGCGGTGAGGAGGGAGGCGGCCTCCCTCCTCACCACTTTGGTTCAGCGGACGCCCGACGTCGCGTGCGACGTGTCGTAGTCGTTCGTCGGGCGCGACGGGACGTTGAAGTCGTTCGGTCGGGCTGGGGCGCCGTACTCCGCCCGCGGCTCCGCGGCCGGCGGCGCGATCGGCGCCGTCGCAACCGGCGCTGGCGTCGTCACGTCCGCATCCCAGGAGACGTCCGCCGGGCACCAGTGCCAGACCCCGAGCGTGATGAGGCGCGTCAACGTGAGCGGCACGCAGAGGCCGCGATCGACCTCGACGTGCCGGTTCGCGAGCTGCGCCGGGGGCCCGCAGCGCTTGAGGACGTCGTCGGTCGTGATCTCGTTCAGCTCCTGCGTCGGCGACGCGAAGGCGACGATCGGGATCGGCACCACCGCGACCATCGAGTTGTCCATCCACTCGCTCCCCGAGCAGTGGCTGACGACCGTCGTGGCGGGTCGGGTGTTGTCGCGGACGAGGGTGTCCTTCGTGAGCGCCGTGCACCCTCCGAGGACGAGGGCGCCGACGGCGACGAGCGGCGCCGCCGCCGAGAACCGTTTGCTCATATGTAGCGTTCGCATGATGCACGCTCCTTTCCTGGGGCGCTGCGTGCGGCGCGGCGCCGTGGCGGCCGCGAAAAATGGACGCGCGGCCGTCGCGGCATGGAGAGCGCAGCCGCTCCGAGCGCCCACCTGTATGGCTACCGCTCGGGCGGCTTCGGGACACTCCCGGGCCGTCCGGGGGTCGACTCACGCCAAGCGGGGACCCGCATGGCGTATGCCGGGATCACGTGACGCGGGGCAGCACGCGCGTCGCGAACGCCTCGATCGACCAGAGCAGGCGCGCGTGCGGGATGAGCCCGTTATAGGTCCACGCGAAGAGCCAGCGGACGGGGAGGCGCGCCCGGAGCCCCTCCAGCTGTCGCACGACGGTGTCCGGCGAGCCGACGAGCGCCAGCCCGCTCCCGAAGAGCGACGGCACCTCGCCGGTCGCCGGATCGACGAGCCCTTTCGAGAACCCGAACGGCTCGAACCACTCGCGTCCGCAGAAGAGCCCGCTGTCCGCCCAGAGCGCCATCGCCTCGTCGTCGGTCGGCGCGACGACGACGTCGCGGAGCACGCCCACGCCGTCGCCGAGCGGACGGCCCGAGACCTCGGCGTAGAGGCGGACGAGCCGCTCCTCGAGCGTCGGATGGAGCGGCGGCAGGATTGCCGTCACGCCCTCCTCGGCGCACCAGCGGATGCTGCGCTCCGAGGACGCGAACGGCTGGAAGAGCGGCGGGTGCGGCTGCTGGAGTGGCTTCGGCACCACGGCGACGGCGCGCACGACCCCATCGACGACCCCGGCGCCGTAACGCCGCGTCGACTCGAGGTCCCACGGGGTCGCGCCCGGCGGGATGCGCCAGTAGCGCCCGTCGTAGGCGAGGAGCTCCTCGGTCCACGCCTTCTTGACGATCCGGAAGCACTCCTCGAAGGCGGCGCGGTTCGCCTCGTCGATCGCGTCGTGCTCGTGCGGCAGGGCGCCGTGGATGCCGTGCATCTGCTGCGCCATGACGTCGACCCAGCGCCGCTGGTAGCCGCGCGCGAAGCCCGCGTTGGCGCGGCCGCCCGTCATGTGGTCGAGCATCGCGATCTCCTCCGCGACGCGGATCGGGTTCTGCGCCGGGAGCACGATCCCGAGCTGCCCGACGCGGATCCGCTTCGTGCGGAGACCGACGAACAGGTCGAGCAGCACGGGGCTGTTCGAGAGCTCGAAGCCCTCGACGTGGAAGTGATGCTCGGTGAAGCTGATCGAGTCGTAGCCGAGGCCGTCGGCGAGCTCGGCCTGCTCGGCGAGCTCGGCGAGCATCCGCTGGTAGAGGTCGCCGCGAAGACCGGCGCGCCCGCGCTCGATCTCCGCGCGGCTGCCGATCGACGGCAGGTAGAAGAGCGAGACCTTCAATGCGGGAGGCCCACGAGCCGGCGCGCGATCACGATGCGCTGGATCTGTCCGGTGCCCTCGACGATGTCCATCGCCTTCACGTCGCGATAGAGCTTCTCGACGTAGCCGTCCGCGGTGACGCCCGCGTCGCCGAGGACCTCGACGGCGAGCCCCGTCGCCTCCTGCGCGATCGTGGCCGCGAACGCCTTCGCCATCGACGCCTCGACCTCGTTCGCCTGCTGCTCGTCGGCGAGCCAGGCCGCCCGCCAGCAGAGGAGCCGGCCGGCCTCGATCTTCCGCGCCATGCGTGCGAGCTTCTCGCGCCGGCGCTGCACGCGTGGTCCCGCGCCGTCGAGCGCCCCGGGGGTGCGGGCGGCGTCGTAGGCGGCGCGCGCGATGCCGATCGCCATCGCCGCGATCGCCGGCCGCGTCGCATTGAAGCTCCGCATGGCGCCCTTGAAGCCGGCGCGTGCAGCGTAGTGCTCCTCGCCGCCGAGGAGGTTCGCCGCCGGCACGCGACATTCCCGGAGCGTGAACGACGAGCTCTCGTAGGCGATGAGCCCCATCTTGTGCTCGTAGCGCAGGTCCTCGAGTCCCGGCGTCCCACGCTCTACGACGAACGCCCGGTGCCCGGCGCGCCCCGCCGTGCGATCGACGGTCGCCCACACGACGATCCAGTCCGCGCGCATCGCGTTCGAGATGAATGTCTTCGCACCGTCGAGGACGTAGTCGTCGCCGTCACGCCGCGCGGTCGTCCGGATCGCGGCGACGTCACTGCCGGCGTCCGGCTCGGTCATGCCGAACGCGGCCCAGTGCGGTCGGTCGCGGTCGCGGAACGGTGCCAGAAAACGCTCGCGCTGCGCTGCCGTGCCCATGCCGAGGAGCGGCGGCCCGCCGAGGCCGAGCCCCGGCATCGCGACCGACATGCCGCGGTCCCAGTACGCCATCTCCTCGGCGAGGAGAACGCCCCGCCGCGCCGCGGTCCGAGGTCCCCGCTCCTCCCGCGCCTCGACGCCGAGCGGCTGCCCGAGCCCCATCCGCCATGCGAGCGCGAAGAACGGATGGTCCGCCGGCACGGGCTCGCGCCGGCGATCCGCCTCGATCCCGAGCGGTCGGAGATGCTCGCGTCCGAGCGCCCGCGCCCGCTCGAGGTCCGCGGCGAGCGCGTCGCCGACGACGAGGTCGATCATCGGAGACCGATCTCGTGCGCGGGCGCCAGCGCCGCGGTGGTGATCTCCGCTTCGTCGCGGCCGCCCGCGAGCTGCGCCAGCGTCCGGATGTCGCGCATCCATTTCTCGACGGGATGGTCCTTCATGAACCCGTGACCGCCGAGGATCTGCACCGCGTTCGGACCGACGAAAAGGGCCTGCTCGGCGGCCTCGGCGAGCGCGCTCGCGGCTTCCCACGCGGCCGTCTCGCCCCGGTCGAGCGCCGCCGCGGCATTCCAGACGGCCAGCCGCGCGACGTCGACGGCGGTCGCGAGGTCGGCGATCAAGAACGCCAACGCCTGATGATGCGCGATCGGACGCCCGAACGCCGTCCGCTCCGTCGCGTACCGTCTCGCGTACTCGTACGCGCCCCGCGCGGCGCCGACGAGCAGGGCTCCGACGGCGATCCGTCCGGCTGCTCGGACCCGCGCGACCGCGCTGGGATACTCGACCACCGCTGCGACCGGGGCGTTCGTCAACACGACGCGCGACGCGCCTGCGGCGTCGAGGCCGCACGCGCCGATCGGCGTCAATGTGAAGCCGTCCTCGACGACGTAGGCGCGCTCGCCCTGGAAGACGACCACGACGTCGGCGCGGTCGGCGGGGACCCATGGGTGCTCGCCGTCGATGCGACCGTCCCGCACGGCGCATCGTTCCTCGACGTCCTCGAATGCGACACCGCGGGCGCCGTGCGGTCGAATCCTCGCCGCGACGAGCGCGGGCAGGACGGGTCCGAGGCCGTCGAGGGCGATCGCGGCGCCGGGATCGACGGCGGCGAGCTCTTCGAGGACGAGCGCCCTGACGAACGCGCCGAAACCTTGGCCGCCGGCGTCGACGGGCACGTCGATCGTCGCGAGGCCGAGTGTCCCGTGCTCGGCGATCACCTCGGCCCGCACGCCGCGCGCGTGCTCGTGTGCGCGGAGATGGGGCTGGAGGCGATCCCGGGCGAAGCGCCGCGCCGTCTCCTGGATGAGGCGCTCCTCGTCGGACAGCGCGAAATGGAACACGGCGGCGAACCCCGGGGCCCGGGATTCTCGTGCCCTCCGGGGTCGGCACGCAAGAGGCGGCCGACGCGAAGCCGATCAGCTGGCGGATGCGACCCGGGCGAGCGCGTCCGTGATCATCGCGTGGAGCGCGCCCGCGCAGTCGGCGCCGAGCGGACGAACCTTCTTGCGCGACGCCTTGTCGATCGCCTTCGCGGCCTTCCGCAGGAATCCGTTCGCGCGCTGAACGAGCTTTCGCTGCTTCGCCGGATTCGCGGCCGCCGCCGTCACCTGCGTCCGTGCCTTCGCGAGGAGCTTCGCGACCGACGGCGGGACGGTATCGGCGCGGCAGGACGCGGGGTCCAGATGCTCCTGAAGGACGCACGCGGCGCCGTCGAGACCCATTCGCGGCGCGGGGACCGGACACTCGGCGTCGCTGCCGCTGCAGCTCGCCGCCGCGCTGCACGGATCCGAATCGGCTCCGCACGACGTGCCGGCCGCCGCGAGGACGTCGGCGGGGCACGTCGTCTGCCGGCCGTCGCACACCTCGGCGACGTCGCAGAGACCGGCGGCCGCGCGACACTGCGTCCCGGCCGGCGCGATCCCGTCCGCCGGACACGTCCGGGTCTGGCCGTCGCAGACCTCGGCGACGTCGCACGGACCGCTCGCAGCGCGGCACTCGACACCGGCCGCCGCGAGCGCGTCGGCGGGACACGTGGCGTCGTGACCCGTGCAGGTCTCGGTGACGTCGCACTCGCCGGATGCGGCACGGCAGACGACCGTCGACGACACGAACGCGTCCGCGGGACAGTGGTCGATCACGCCGTCGCAGCTCTCGGCGACGTCGCACTCGCCGGCCGACGCTCGGCAGATGCCGACGCGCTTCACGTCGGCGGGACATTGATCGCTCACGCCGTCGCAGCTCTCGGCGACGTCGCAGTCGCCGGCCGCCGGTCGGCAGACGCCGGTGCGCTTCAGGTCGGCAGGGCAGGTGTCGTGCACGCCGTCGCAGGACTCGGCGGCGTCGCAGAGGCCGGCCGCGGCGCGGCAGATGCCGGTCCGCTTCGTGTCGGCCGGGCACCCGCCGCTCACGCCGGTGCAGAACTCGGCGGCGTCGCACGCGCCCACGGCGCCGCGGCACTCGTGCGTCGGCGCCTCGAACGCGTCCGCCGGGCAGTAGCCGTCGGTGCCGGTGCAGGACTCGGCGACGTCGCACGGTCCGACCGCGGGACGGCACACGGGCGGCTCCGCCGCCGGAATGTGGAGGCAGCGGGCGGCGGCGTCGCACATGTCGTCGGTGCACGGGTTGCCGTCGTCCGCGCACACGGCGTGATCGACCTTGGCGGGCCCGGGCGTGCAGGCGCCGTCGTGACAGAAGTCGGCGTCGGTACAGGAGTTGCCGTCGTCGCACGACGTGCCGTCGGGCGCGGTGTCGCCGCTGCAGAAGCCGCTCATGCAGCGGTCGTGGATCGTGCAGGCGTAGTTGTCGTCGCAGGGCGTGTCCTCGGGCACGACGTCGCCGCCGCAGAATCCGGCGACGCAGCTGTCCTCGGCGGTGCACGGGTTGCCGTCGTCGCACGGCGTCCCGTCCGGGACCGGCGTGCCACCGGTGCAGAACCCGTCCTGGCACGTGTCGGCCGTGGTGCACGGATCACCGTCGTCGCACGGCGCGCCCTCGGCGGGCTCGCCGGCGCACACGCCCTGCGTGCAGACGTCGTTCGCGGTGCACGGATCGCCGTCGTTGCACGAGGCGCCCTCCGGCTCCGGCTTTCCGACACAGGCCGCGTCCTGACACGTGTCCAGCGTCGTGCAGACGTTGTCGTCGTCGCACGGCGCGCCGTTCATGAGGAACGGGTTGCCGGTGCAGCTGCCCTGGTCGCAGACGTCGTCGGCGGTGCAGGGGTTGCCGTCGTCGCAGGGCTCGCCGTCGAGCAGGACCGCGGTGCACGTGCCGTCCGAGCAGGTGTCGTCGGCGGTGCAGGAGTTGCCGTCGTCGCAGGGGGTGCCGTCGGGCTGGACCTCGCCCTGGCACGACCCGAGGCTGCACACGTCGTTGATCGTGCAGGAGTTGCCGTCGTCGCAGGGGTAGCCGTCCGGGAGGTTTGCGCTCGGCGTGCACGCGCCGAGGACACAGGCGTCGCCGGTGGTGCAGGGGTTGCCGTCGTCGCACGAGGACCCGTCGGCCACGGGCGCGTGGACGCAACCGTCGAGTCCGGCGGACGCGTCGTTCGGATCGCAGCGATCCGTAAGACACGGATCGAACCGGTTGCACTCGTCGTCCGACTGGCAGGTGAAAGCGCACGCTGCCCGCGCGCCGCAGACGAGCGCGGCCGTGAGGACGACGAGCGTGGCGACGTGGCGGAGGGTGCGCATCTATCGGCAGCGGAGCGTCTGGTGCGCTCCGTTCTGGAACGCGCAGGTCGGCGCGATCTGGTCCGCGGAGAAGACCGCCTCGGCGCACTCGCCGCTCGTGCCGCTCTGCGTGTCGAGGGCGAGCGTCGCCTTCAGCGGCGCATGGATCGTCGGCAGGCGCAGGTTCCCGAACCGGCCGACGGCGACGAACGTGATCCGTCCGGGGTGCTTCCGCGACGTCTTGAGCAGGACCCGGGTGATCCCGCCCGCGGTCGAGAGCCGCCGCGCCGGTCGCCGGTACGTCCAGACGGTGTGGTGCCGGTTCACCTTCCACCCGCTCTTCCCGGCGACGTTCCAGAGCCCGCCGGGCACGAGCGTGTCGACGAGGCGCCCGCCGAGACCGTCGGTCACGACGAGTCGGACGCCGTTCGCGATCGGGTCGAAGTCGGCACCCGCGGGGATGTCGAGCGACCCGCTGAGCGACAGGCGCGTCATCCCGGAGCGGTCGCCGGTCATCAGCATGTCGGCGTCGGCGATGACGGACGGCGCCGTGTTCGTGCACGCGTCGCACGCGTCGCCCACGCCGTCCTGGTCGGTGTCGAGCTGATCGGGGTTCGCCGTCTCGGGGCAGTTGTCGATCGCGTCGCAGATGCCGTCCGCGTCGGCGTCGCTCGGACCCGCGTCCGCCGGGCACATCGCGCTCGTGCCCGTGCAGCTCTCGCTCGCGTCGCAGGCGTCGTAGGACGGCCGGCACACGACCGAGCTCGGCTGGAACACGTCGGCCGGGCAGTCGGCGCCCGTGCCGGTGCACGCCTCGGCGACGTCGCAGACGCCGGCGGCCGCGCGGCAGATCGTCTCCGCATTCTTGAACGCGTCGGACGGGCACACGTCGGACTCGCCGTCGCACGTCTCCGCGACGTCACACGCGCCGGCCGCGGCGCGGCAGACGGCCGTGCTCTTCGCGTCGGCGGGGCAGTCGTCGTTCACGCCGTCGCAGCTCTCCGCGACGTCACAGTCGCCGGCGGCGGGACGGCAGATCGTCGTGCTCTTCATGTCGTCCGGGCAGTCGGACGACGACCCGGTGCAGGTCTCCGCCAGGTCGCAGGGGCCGACCGCCGGGCGGCAGGTGACGAACGCGCCGGCGACGCTGTCGGCCGGGCAGTCGTCGTGGATGCCGTCGCAGCTCTCGGCGACGTCGCACACGCCGGCCGCGGCGCGGCAGAGCGCCGTGCTCTTCACGTCGGCCGGGCAGTCGCTCGACGTGCCGGTGCACGTCTCCGCGACGTCGCACGAGCCGGCCGCGGCGCGGCACTCGACGTCGGCGGACTTGAACATGTCGGTGGGGCAGTCGGCACTGTAGCCGTCGCACGTCTCGGCGACGTCGCATGGCCCGGCCTCAGGCCGGCACAGGACGAAGGCGCCCGCGACGCTGTCGGCGGGGCAGTCGTCGTCGACGCCGTTGCAGCTCTCGGCGACGTCGCAGACGCCGGCCGCGGCGCGGCACACGGCGGTGCTCTTCAGATCCATCGGACAGTCGGCGGACGAGCCGTCGCACGACTCGGCGACGTCACACCCGCCGGCCGCGGGACGGCACTCCGTCGACGCCGGCGCGACCGCATCGGCCGGGCAGTCGTCGTCGAGGCCGTTGCAGCTCTCCTCTACGTCGCACGCCCCGGCGGCGGGACGGCAGACCTCGTAGCTCTTCGCGTCCTCGGGGCAGTCCGCGGACCAGCCGGTGCACGTCTCGGCGATGTCGCAGACGCCGGCCGCGCCACGGCACTCGACCGTGCTCGGCACGAACGCGTCCACGGGGCAGTCGGGGGTCACCCCGTCGCAGCTCTCGGCGACGTCGCACGGTCCCGCCGCGGGGCGGCAGGTGACGAACGCACCGGCCACGCTGTCCGCCGGGCAGTCGTTGGCGAAGCCGTCGCACGACTCGGCGACGTCGCATGCGCCCGTGGCGGGACGGCAGACGTCGGTGCTCTTCGCGTCCTCCGGGCAGTCGGCGGACCAGCCGGTGCACGTTTCGGCGATGTCGCACGTGCCGGCCGCGGCGCGGCACTCGACCGACGCCGGCTGGAACGCGTCCATGGGGCAGTCGTCATCGAGGCCGTCGCACGTCTCCGCGACGTCGCACGCGCCGGCCGCCGGGCGGCAGACGTCCGTGCTCTTCAGGTCCGCCGGGCAGTCGGCGGACGTGCCGGTGCAGGCCTCCGCCAGGTCGCACTGTCCGGCGGCCGGGCGGCACTCGACTCCCGCCGGCTGGAACGCATCGGCGGGGCAGTCGTCGCTCATGCCGTCGCAGCTCTCCGGGACGTCGCACTCGCAGGTCGCCGGACGGCAAAGGTCCGTCCGCTTCGCGTCGGGCGGGCAGGCCGCGTCCGAGCCCGTGCAGGTTTCGGCGAGGTCGCAGGCGCCGGCCGCGGGCCGGCACTCGACGAACGCGCCGGCGACGCTGTCGGCGGGGCAGTCGTCATGGATGCCGTCACAGCTCTCCGCGACGTCGCAGACGCCGGCGGCGGCGCGGCAGACGGCGCTACTCTTCAGGTCGGCCGGGCAGTCGGACGACGTGCCGGTGCAGCGCTCCGCGACGTCGCACGGACCGGCGACGGCGCGGCACTCGAGACCGACCGGCGCGAAGCCGTCGGCAGGGCAGCCGGTGTGGATGCCGTCGCACGTCTCCGGGAGATCGCAGGGACCGACGGCGGGTCGGCACTCGACGAGCGCGCCGGCGACGCTGTCGGCGGGGCAGTCGTCATGGAGGCCGTCGCAGGACTCGGCGACGTCGCAGACGTCGGCGGCGGGACGGCACGTCGCGGTCCTCTTCAGGTCGGCGGGGCACTCGGCCGAGGATCCACTGCAGCTCTCCGCGACGTCGCACGGACCGGCGGCGGTCCGGCACTCGAGCGACGCCGGGGCGAATCCGTCGGCGGGGCAGTCGTTGCTGCTGCCGTCGCAGCTCTCGGCGACGTCGCACGGGCCGCTCGCGGGACGGCAGACCTCCGTGCTCTTCGCATCGGCGGGGCATTCCGGCGACGCGCCGGTGCACGCCTCCGCGACGTCGCACGGGCCGACGGCGGGCCGGCACTCGACCGCGGCGCTCGCGAACGCGTCCGCCGGGCAATCGTCGCTGGTTCCGTCGCAGCTCTCGGCGACGTCACATGCGCCGGCGGCGGCGCGGCAGATGGTGGTGCTCTTCATGTCGAGCGGGCAGTCGACGCTCGAGCCGGTGCAGCTCTCCGCGACGTCGCACGGACCGGCGGCCGGCCGGCACTCGACGAACGCGCCGGCGACGCTGTCCGTGGGGCAGTCGTCGTGGATTCCGTCGCAGAGTTCAGCGATGTCGCAGAGACCGGCGGCGGCGCGGCAGACGTCGGTGCTCTTCACGTCCGCCGGGCAGTCGGCGGACGTCCCGCTGCACGTCTCGGCGAGATCGCAGTTCCCGGCCGCCGGCCGGCACTCCGTCGACGCGTCCATGAGCGCGTCGGCGGGGCAGCCGTCGTGGATGCCGTCGCAGCTCTCGGCGACGTCGCAGACCCCGGCCGCGGCACGGCAGATCGTGGTGCTCTTCACGTCCGCCGGGCAGTCGGCGGACGTCCCGTTGCACGTCTCGGCGAGGTCGCAGGTTCCGGCCGCCGGGCGGCACTCGGTCGACGCGTTCAGGAACGCATCGGCGGGGCAGTCGTCGTGCGTGCCGTCGCAGCTCTCGGCGACGTCGCAGATGCCGGCGGCAGCGCGGCAGATCGTCGTGCTCTTCGCATCCGCAGGGCAGTCGGCGGACGAGCCCGTGCAGGTATCCGCGACGTCGCACGGTCCGGCCGCCGGCCGGCACTCGGTCGACGCGTTCAGGAACGCGTCGGCGGGGCAGTCGTCGTGCGTGCCGTCGCAGCTCTCGGCGACGTCGCAGACGCCGGCCGCGGCGCGGCAGATC
>Ga0070741_10009429_pt1 | contig 18970 bp, 16 predicted proteins | sample Coa_R1_4_FD_66440 | JGI IMG/M metagenome (GOLD analysis project Ga0070741, IMG submission 66440) | Surface soil microbial communities from Centralia Pennsylvania, which are recovering from an underground coalmine fire - Coalmine... | ecosystem: Environmental > Terrestrial > Soil > Unclassified ...
GCCGCGGTGGCCGTGGATGTGGTCTGAACGGTCAGGGAGCCGGGCACGGTCAGCGGCGTCGGGGCGGCGGTGACCTGGACGCCGGCGGGCTGGCCTTGCAGGTCGACGAAGACGTCCCAGCTGCCGGCGCCGCCGCCTGCGTCCGACACCTGCACCGTACGCGAGGCGGACTGCCCGGCGCGGAGGAGGCCGAACGAGAGGTCGGCGGGAGTCGTGAAGACGAGCGGATCGTTCGCCTTGGGCAGGTCGATCAGGCCACCGCCCTCGCGGGTCGCCGGCACCTCGACTCGTCGCTCGTCGGCGAAGACGGGGTCGCCGGTCGAGACGAGCGCCGACTTGATCTGCGCCACCGTCCAGTCGGGGTGGCGCTGGCGTAGGAGCGCAGCCGCGCCGGCCGCGTGCGGGGCGGCCATGCTCGTGCCGCTGAACACGGCCCACGAGCCCTCGCGCGGCGGCACCGCGGACAGGATGGAGACCCCCGGGGCGCTCAGGTCGGGCTTGAAGCCGAGCGAGATCGGAGTCGGCCCGCCGGACGAGAAAGGGGCGACGAGATCGCTCTTCGTCACGGCTGCGACGGTGATCGCCTCGGGCGCGGTACCGGGCGATGAGACCGACCCGGGGCCGAAGTCCTCGTACTCGTTGCCGGCGGCGATCGTCGGCACGACCCCTGCCTCGGCGGCGCCGTCGATCGCGGCGACGACGAGGTCGCGGCTCGGCTCGATCTCGGGCTCGCCGAGCGAGAGGTTGATCACGTCCATCCCGTCGCGCACGGCCGCCTCGATCGCGGCGGCGATCTCCGGCGCGTTGCCGTCCAGTCCGAACTCCTGCGTCGGCACCGTCAGCGCCTTGTAGTTCCCGAGGTAGGCGCGCGGTGCGACCCCCGACAGCGGACCCCGGCCGGGGACAGCGTTCACCGTGTAGTCGCCGGCGGCGATGCCGGCCACGTGCGTCGCATGGTCGGAGTAGACGGGGTCGAAGGGCACCCTGGCGTACTTCCACGTCTCCCCGGGCGGGGCGAACGCCCGCGCGACGATCACCTTCGGGGTCGTGAAGGCGGTGTCTCCCTTGGGAAAGCCCGGCGGGTACGAGTAGCCCGCTGGGTCGAAGAACGGGTGCGCCTGGTCGATGCCCTCGTCGACGATGCCGATCTTGACCCCCTGTCCAGCGGTCGTGAAGTCCGGCAGCCCCCACAGCTGGTCGGCGCCGATCAGCTCGGGGCTGCGGTCGAGCGAGGCGCGGTAGCGGACGTCGGGATAGACCGCCGCCACCCCCGGCAGGCGCGAGAGCTGGGAGAGCCGGTCGGCCGGCAGGTCGACCGCGATCGCGTCGAGCACGACCTGGTAGTGCCAGCGGATGCGCGCCGACGGGATCACCCGCTCGATCGTGCGCGCGAGCGCGTCCTGCCGGCGGGTGAGATCGGCCAGGTAGGCGGTGCTCATCGCCGAGCGCAGGTCGAGCCGCTGCGTCCGCGTGCGCGCGCTGAGGACGCGGCTGTCGTGGAAGGCTCGCGCCAGGCCGGGCGGGGACAGCGCGACGACGACCTCCGTCCGGGCAGCGCGGCCCGCCGCGACCGCCGGCGCCGCGCCAAAGGCGGCCACGGCGGCCGCGAGGATCGGAAGCCCCCGTCTCAGGACGGGAATGGTACGCGGCCGCAGCGGCCGCCGGGGCTAGAATGTGCTCCCGCGCGGATGTGGCGGAATTGGTAGACGCGCACGGTTCAGGTCCGTGTGGGGGCGACCCCGTGGAGGTTCAAGTCCTCTCATCCGCATAGCCAAAGTTGCGGATGCCTTCAGCCCGCCGCCGAGCTCGCCCGCGCGCCTGGTCGCGGCCGGGGAGCCGCCGGGAAGGGCAGCGGCTCCCCGGTGGACGGCCGGTCAGTTGGAGACGAGCGTGACCGTGCGCGTGACGGCGTTCCCGTTCGCGTCGTTGATGTTCAGGAAGACGAGGTAGAGCCCGTTCTTCTGCGCCTTCGTCAACGGGACGCGGAAGGCGACGTAGCCGTCGATGCCGATCCTCGCGCTCGGCTGCGAGACGCCGATGCTCTTGCCTCGGAACGTCACCGAGACGGTGGCGCCGACCCGGGCACCGACGCCGTCCCGGACGAGGAGCTCCCACACGGGCACGCGGACGGTGGGGTTCGACGAGCCGGGCGGGATGTGCTGGGCCGGGTCGCGGACGTCGAGCACCTTCGCGAGCGCGGAGAAGGCCGCGAACGCGGGCTTCCTCGTCGCGTCCTCGCGCAGCAGCCCGCTCTGCCAGGTGCTGACTGGCTCGTCGCGGAAGATGAACCAGATGAACATCTGCACGTACGGGTCCTTCTCCGCGAGCAGGAGCGACTGGCGGGCGTACGTCGCCTGCTGCGCCTGCGTCACGCCCTTCGGCTCGCCCGGCTTCGTCTCGAACCCGTACTCCGTGATCCAGATCGGCGTTCCCTTGCGCCGGAACCACGTGTCCAGCTTGCGCTGGAAGGTGGGGAGCTGGACGAGGTCGACGTTCGGGAAGCGCACTCGCTGCGTGGGAGGCTCGCCCAGGCTCGAGTAGGGGTGGTGCGCCCACGCGTCGAAGCGCACCCGCGGGCGCGCCTGCGAGACGAGCTGGGCGAACAGCCCCGGTGCGATCGTGTCCTGGAGCTTGCCGGGCTTCGGCGACGGCTTCAGGCGCCCGCGCGGCGAGGTCTCGCCGATCGCCACGAGCGCACGCGCGTTGCCGGACTTGATGCCTGCGTAGGCGGCGCGGGCCATGCGCGCGTAGACGAACGGTGAGGAGGGCTTCCCCTTCGAGTCGTACGCGGGGGCGAGGAACTGCGACAGGTTGGGCTCGTTCCAGACCGAGTAGTAGCCGACGAACGGGTACCCCGGGTAGCGCCCCGAGTAGCGGGCGGCGAGCGCATGCGCGAAGTTCTGCAGGTCGGACATGCGCGTCGGCGCGTAGTTCTGTCCCTTGCCGCCGTTCGCCCAGGGCGGCGTGCCCCAGATCGACAGCATCACCGTCATGCCGCGCAGCGTCGCGTTGCGGACGAACTCGTCCAGGTCGTCGAAACGGTACTGCTTCGCGAACGGGTCGGCCGCGTTCGACGGCCGCGTGGGCGCGACGCGGGCCCAGTACACGGTCGTACGGATGATCGACGCGTGCGTCGCAGCCGCCGCGTCGAGGTTGGCGTCGCGCGTGCCGAGCCAGCGGAAGGAGGGGTCGTCCTGGAAGCCGACGAGCATGCGATCGGCCGCCGACGACGCGGCCGGCACGGCGCACACGAGCACGGCCGCGCAGGCGAGGAGAAGAAGGCGGAATCGAGTCATCGCGCCACCATAGCCGGGTGTTCAGCCGGGACCGGCCGCTCCTAACCGATCCCTTACGGCGCTCAACGTGCGTCTTACGCTGTGCTTCGCTCGGCGGGCGCGAGCGCCGCGAGCACCTGGGCGGCGTGGCTGTCCGGCTTCACTCGCCGCATTACCCTCGCCACCGTCCCGTCCGCCGCGACGACGAAGGTCGAACGCTCGATCCCCATCCGCGTCTTGCCGTACTGCTTCTTCTCCACCCACACGCCGTACGCCGCGGCGACCTCGTGCGCGGGGTCGGCGAGCAGGGTGAAGGGGAGCCTGTGCTTCGCCTTGAAGCGGGCGTGGGAGGCCTCCGTGTCCGGGCTGATGCCGAGCACGACGGCGCCGGCTCGCTCGAACGCCGACCAGGCGTCGCGGATGCCGCACGCCTGGCGGGTGCAGCCGGGGGTGTCGTCGCGCGGGTAGAAGTAGACGACGACGGGCCGGCCGCGCAGCGCGGACAGCCGCACGCGCTCGCCGCTGTCCGAGACGAGCTCGAAGTCCGGTGCGGGAGACCCCTCGACGACCATCGCTTCCTCCTCGTGTCGTGTCGCCGGCGTCCAAGCCGGTGTCGCGCGCAGCACGCATCGGCAGCGTATCTGCGAGGCCGGCGCCCGGCGCTCGTCACCGTTGGCAGAGCTGCCGATGCCCCAGGTTCGCCACGCAACCCGGCCCGCTACCCTTGACGCGTGCGCAGGCTCGTCGCGGACATGAACCCGACCTTCCGCGGCTTCCTCGTCATCGCGCTCGTGTCGGCGGGGATCGTCGCGATGCGAGCCGAGTCGACGCTCGTCCAGGCCTCGCTCGTGCTGCAGGTCCTCTTCCTGCTCGCGGCGGCGTTCCTTCTCTATCGGGTCTGGCGCGAGCGGCGCGGGGAGATCGAGCTGTGGCCGCTGCGCGCGCAGGTCGTCTTCTACGGGGCCGCGCTCCTCATCCTGGCCGACGTGGCGGCGTTCTGGTATGAGCGGCCTTCGGGGCTGAGCGCGCTCGCCTTCTTCCTCGTGCTCGGTATCTGCGGCTTCTCCATGCTCCGCGTCTGGCGCGACCAGCACACGTACTCGTGAACGCCGCAGCGGGCGGGCGATGGGCGGGGCCCAGCGCCGGCGCCGCGCGTCAGCCGGCCGGCACGCGGGCGGACGCGCCGTCGAGCGCGTCGAGGGCAGCGCGGATGTCGACGTGGCGGCCGACGAAGATGGGCGTGTCCCGCTCCGTGTAGCGGCTCGCCTCGGACTCGCGCAGCCTCAGCATCAGGTGCATGAAGTCGGCGGGCTCGTCGCACTCGAACGCGGTCATGAACTCCTGGTCGTCGATCCCGAACGAGTACGTCGTATGGTTGTGGATGGACAGGTGCTCGGCGCCGATGCGCACGTGCTCGTCCATCGCGCGCTGACGGTCCTCGACCGGCAGCGAGTACCAGGGTCGCACCTTCACGAACGGGTAGACGATCAGGTACGGCGACCCGTGCGGCGTGATCTTGCGCGCGCGGCGGGCGCTCGTGTACTGCGAGGCCTTCGTCGTCGCCAGGTACGAGTAGGGCGTCGTCAGCCAGGCGGCGAGCGGCGTCGAGTTCAGCTCCGCGCCCAGCTGCTCGAGATCGAGGTAGCGCTCCGTGATCTTCCACAGGAACAGGTCGCAGTCCGGCCTGACCCCGACGGTGGAGTACGCCCGCAGATGGGTGAAGCGGTCGGTCCAGCGCTCGACGACGTCCGCGAACGCCTCCTTCCCGGCCACCCGCTCCTCGACCGGCAGGCGCCGCCACGCGGGGTCGACCTTGAAGAACGTGTAGGCGACGTACTGTCCGCTCTCGAGCTCCGCCACGGCTGTGATGCTAGCTCGGCGGGATCACGAACGGGTCGCTCTGCAGCTGCGCCGGCGGGCCCACGTTCACGGGTGCCGTCAGCCGTACGGTGAAGCGGTACGGGCCGGGGGCGACGCGGCGGGCTGGGAAGGTGACCCGGGTGGGAACACCCGCCTTCACCTGCTTGCGGACGGCGAGCGTGGTCGAGCCCTTCGGCAGCTTCGCCAGCCGCGCGTACACGTTGCAGTCGATGTCGCAGGTCACGGTCAGCCGCAGCGGCACCGAGGAGAGCGCCCGCCCGGTCGGATAGGCGGCCGAGCCGGTCGGGGTCAGGTGCATGCCGGGGCAGCGGGCGATCACGCCTCCGCGCACGTCGCGCACCGCGGCACGCACGACGGGGAGATCCGACTTGGGCGTGAGATCGGCGTAGTAGAAACCCGACTGCCACCCGGGCAGGCCGGGCTCGTCGAAGGCGTGGAAGAAGAAGAACGTCGTCACGGTCGGCTGGCAGAAGGCGATCGCGAGCGCGTCGTGGTAGTAGCGCCCCTGCGTCGCCTCGTCCACCGGCTGCGTCGTCGCCGGCTCGGCGCCGGTATAGAGCGCGGCCTTCGCCGGCGGGATCTGGGTCTCGACGCCGAACTCCCCGTACACGATGGGGAGGGTCGAGCCGGGCTGGGCGGTACCGTCGAACCCGGCGAGCAGGTTGACGAGCTTGTCGTAGTCGGCGATGGCGATCGTCGTCGTCCGCGGGTGCTGGAAGCTCGGCGGCAGGCTCGACCAGTCCTCGTAGGCGTGGATGGAGAAGGCGTCCATGATCGGCTTCGTACGGCCGCTCGCCTTGTAGGCGGCGACGAGATCGCGGATGAACGCCGTCGGCGAATGGGTCGGCCGCTTCCCGGGCTTGTCGCCGCCGTGCGGCGAGACGGCGCCGCCGATCACGTCGATCGACGGCGACACCGCCTTGACCGCGTCGTACGTCCGGGCGAGCAGCGACTCGTAGGCAGGGGCTGCGGCGTCCGCCCCCGTCTCGTCGAACTGCGGCAGCCAGAAGCGGTTGAGGTTCGGCTCGTTGCCGACGATCACGTCCGTCACGCCGCGGTTCCTGCGCAGGAGGGCCGCCGTGTACGCGGCGAAGTCGGCCTGGTCCTGCTCGCTCAGCGGCGTCGTGCGGCTGCCCAGGTTGGTGACGTCGACGTAGACCCGCATGCCGTCGAGCTGCGCGGCGCCGATGGTGGCCGCGAGCGCTCTCTGCTCGGCCGCCGTCGGGGCACGCAGGCCCGGCGCCCAGATCGACGTGATGCGGACGGCGCTCAGGCCGGCGAGCCGGAGCAAGTCGAGCTTCGCCTTGGCGGCGGCGAGCGAGTCCTGCTTGACGAGCTCCTCGACCGCCCCGACCGTCATCGTCGGACCCCCCGCGCTCGCGGGCGCCGCGGCGAGCAGGAGGAGGAGGGCCGTCGCGGTGAACAGCCGCCGCACGACAGCCAAAGTAGCCATGGCTATGTTAGGACGGCGTGAAATCGGGCTTGGAGTCACAGCTCGCGTCGCTTCCGGCCAAGCCGGGCGTGTACGTGTTTCGCGACGCCGGCGGCTCCGTCCTCTACATCGGCAAGGCGAAGTCCCTTCGCTCGCGCGTGCGCAGCTACTTCCAGCGCGGCCGCGCCGGCGAGCGACCGGGGACGGCGCAGCTCGTCGAGCGCATCACCGCGGTCGAGACGATCGTCACCGGCAGCGAGGTCGAGGCGCTGCACCTCGAGCAGAACCTCGTCAAGCGCCACCGGCCGCCGTTCAACGTGCGGCTGCGAGACGACAAGTCGTTCCCGTACATCGCCGTCACGGTCGAGGACGACTTCCCCCGCGTCATGTTCACCCGCGAGCGCCACCGCCGGGGCGTCGTCTACTTCGGGCCGTACGCCAGCGCGAAGAAGGTGCGCGAGACGATCGACGTGCTCAACCGCGCCTTCAAGTTCCGGCCGTGCGAGGGACCGAGGCCCGGCCGCCACTCGGGCATCCCCTGCCTCGACTACCACATCGACCGCTGCCTCGCCCCCTGCGTCGGCTACGTCTCGCAGGCGGAGTACCGCGCGGTCGTCGACGGCGTCGTCGCCTTCCTGTCGGGGGACACGCGTCCGATCGTGCGCGAGCTCGAGGCGCAGATGCAGGCGGCCGCGGCGGCCGAGCGGTTCGAAGACGCCGCCCGCTACCGCAACCGCCTGTTCGCGATCCGGCATCTGGCCGAACGGCAGGCGGCGGACTCGCGCAGCGCCGCCAGTGCGGACGTGATCGGAGTCGCGGCCGGCGGCGACCGCGCAGCCGTGCAGGTCTTCCCGCTCCGGGACGGGAAGCTGATCGATCGCTACAGCTTCCACCTCGAGAACGTCGGCGGCAAGGACGTGCCCGCGCTCGTCGAGGCCTTCTGCCTCGAGTACTACGGCTCCGCCCCGAGCGTTCCGCCCGAGCTCGTCGTACCGGCCGGCGCAGCCGAGAACACGGCGCTCGGCCAGTTCCTGTCGGAGCGCCGCGGCGGGCGCGTCGAGCTGCGCACGCCGAGGCGCGGCGAGAAGCGGCGCCTGCTCGCGCTGGCGGAACAGAACGCCGCGCTGGCGCTCGAGGCGGCCGCGGCCGCCTCCGAGCAGCGCCGCCTGCGGCGGGTGGAGGCGCTGGAGGAGCTGCGCGAGGTGCTGAACCTCGAGAGCCTGCCCGTCCGCATCGAGTGCTTCGACGTCTCCACCATCCAGGGCGAGGCGACGGTCGCCTCCATGGTCGTGTTCGAGGACGCCGTGCCCAAGAAGGCCCACTACCGGAAGTTCTCGGTCCGCAGCCTCGAGGGTCAGGACGACTTCGCGGCCATGGCCGAGGTCGTCGGCCGCCGCTTCGCCCGCGCGGGCGTCCAGGCAACGGACGCCGACTACGACGAGGGGTTCGCACCCATCCCCAACCTCGTCGTCGTCGACGGCGGCAAGGGGCAGCTGTCGGCCGCGCTCGACGCCGTGCGCCGCCTCGACCTCGCGCGCGTGGCGGTGATCGCGCTCGCCAAGCGCGAGGAGGAGGTGTACGTGCCGGGCCGGGCAGCGCCGATCCGGCTCGAGCGCTCCTCGCCCGGGCTGCAGCTCCTGCAGCGGATGCGCGACGAGGCGCACCGGTTCGCGCTCGGCTACCACCGCGCCCGGCGCGGCGTGATCGCCCGTGAGTCGATCTTCGACGAGCTGGCCGGCGTCGGCCCCGCGCGGCGGCGGGCGCTCATCCGGCACTTCGGCTCGGCCGAGCGCTTCCTCGCCGCCTCCCAGGAGGAGCTGGAAGGGGTGCCGGGAATCCCGCAGAAGACGGCGCGCGCCATCTACGCGCAGCTGCACAAGGCGGGCCGGGCCTAGACAGGCGGGGCGAGCCGCGGCCGCGCCGGCGGTATTCTCCGCCGTGCTTCGTCGCCTCGCGGCATGATGGGGAATCGGCATGGCAGAGAGCGAGAGGAGTGCTTCCAGGCTGATCGACGAGCGCGTTCGGCAGCTCGGCGACTGGCGCGGGGCGACGCTCGCGAGGGTGCGGGCGATCATCAGGGAGGCCGAGCCCGACATCGTCGAGGAGTGGAAGTGGGTGAGGCCCACGAACCCCGGAACGCCGGTCTGGTCCTGCGCCGGCATCATCTGCACGGGCGAGACATACAAGAACGTGGTCAAGCTCACGTTCTTCAAAGGCGCTGCGCTGGACGATCCGTCGGGCTTGTTCAACTCCAGCCTCGAAGGGAAGGTCAGGCGTGCTATCGACATCGGGGAGCACGACGACATCGACGAGGACGCGCTCAGGAAGCTCGTTCGCCAGGCCGCGGCCCTGAACCGAGCGAGCAAGAGCCATTCCGCGTGAACGTGCCCGGCAGGCAGCGCTGACCCCGACGAGCAGACGCACGCGCGTCGAGGGCGGGACGGCGGGCTCGACCCGTCGATCGCGTCGGGCGCTCTACGATCACGCGGTGGGCCGCCTCGCCGCGATCGTGCTCGTCTTCCTGCTCGTGCTCGCGGTCGCCGCCTGCGGCGGCGGGGGCAAGAAGGCGCAGAGCACCCCGGCCACCTCGACCTCCGCAGCGCACAGGGACCCCGGGAAGGCCGCGCTCGCGTCGTTCCTGGAAGCGGCGAAGCGCCACGACGCCGCTGCGCTGTGGGGCTTGCTCTCGAGTCCGTCCAGGGAGCGGCTGGGGCCGAGCCTCGCGCTCTTCCGCCGGACGTCGGCCGCCACGATCGAGCAGGCCCTCGTGCCGTTCGAGCGCGGCGGAAACGAGCTCGTGCTGTCGCGTCCCACCGGGCCGAGCTTCGGGCTCGTCGCGATCCGCTCGGGCGTCCGTGCGCTCGCCGTACCGCTACGCAAGGAGGGAAGCGCCTGGAAGATCGAGACGCCGGGGCCGATCACGATCGACATCTCCGGCCCGCAGCCCGGCTCGAGCGGGCCCGTCGGCAAGGTCGCGGTCGAGCTGCACGGGGTGCACGGCGTCGGCGAGGCGGGCCTCTTCCTCGACGGATCGCCGCTCGGTGCGAAGGTGACGGTGGGGAGGGGAAGCGCGACTGTCTATGCCAACCTGGCGCAGGCGGCGCCGGCCGGGCTGCACGTCGCCGTCGCCTACGCGCAGTTCGGGCGCAACGTCAGCGCGCTCGCGTGGACCTTCCGCGCGGCCTGAGGGGCTCGCGCCCGGCTTCGGGCTACCCGCGGATCGGCAGGACGAGCACGACCAGGGTCAGCCAGGCGAAGGCGACGATGAGGATGCGCAGGTCTCGCATGCCGGCGAGGGTATCGGCGCCGTGCGTGCGCTCTTTGAGACCCCGTTCGGGGTGCTGCCGAGGCTCAGTCCGGGGCCAGGAACGGGTAGCGGTAGTCGGTCGGCGGCAGGAAGGTCTCCTTCACCGTGCGCGGGCTCACCCAGCGGATGAGGTTCCACATCGAGCCCGCCTTGTCGTTCGTGCCGGAGGCGCGCGCGCCGCCGAACGGCTGCTGCCCGACGACCGCACCGGTCGGCTTGTCGTTGACGTAGAAGTTGCCTGCTGCGTACTGCAGCCGCTCCACCGCCTCGTCGATCGCGGCGCGGCTGCGCGCGAACACCGACCCCGTCAGCGCGTAGGGCGAGGTCGAGTCGACGAGCTCCAACGTCTCCCGCCAGCGCGAGTCCGGATACACGTAGGCGGTGACGATCGGGCCGAACAGCTCCTCCTGCAGCAGGCGGTCCGAGGGGTCCGACGTCTCGATCACCGTGGGCGAGACGAAGTAGCCCTCGCTGTCGTCGTAGGTACCGCCCGCGACCACGGTGCGGCCGTTCGCCTTCGCCTCGTCGATCGCCTCGCGGTGCGTCCGGAACGCGTTCCCGTCGATGACGGCGCCCATGAAGTTCTCGAAGTCCGCCACGTCGCCGACCTTGAGCTCGCCCACCTTGTCTGCCAGCTCGTCGCGCATTCCGGCCCACAGCGACTGCGGCACGTACAGGCGCGACGCGGCCGAGCACTTCTGCCCCTGGTACTCGAACGAGCCGCGGAGGACGGCCGTCACGACCGCCTCCGGATCGGCGGACGGATGGGCGACGATGAAATCCTTGCCGCCCGTCTCGCCGACGATGCGCGGGTAGCTGCGGTAGCGGTCGATGTTGGCGCCGATCGTCCGCCACATCGCTTGGAAGACGCCGGTCGAGCCGGTGAAGTGGACGCCGGCGAGGTCCGGGCTTGCCAGCACCGGGTCGCCGACGGCCGCCCCGTGACCGTGGACGAGGTTGATGACCCCGTCGGGGAGTCCCGCCTCCTGCAGCAGGCGCATGACGAAGTGCGCGGAGTACGCCGCCGTCGACGCCGGCTTCCAGACGACGGTGTTGCCCATGAGCGCCGGGCTCGCGGGCAAGTTGCCGCCGATGGCCGTGAAGTTGAACGGCGTGACGGCGAACACGAAGCCTTCCAGCGGACGGTACTCCATCCGGTTCCAGACGCCGGCCGAAGAGCGCGGCTGCTCCTCGTAGATCCGCAGCATGTAGTGCGCGTTGAAGCGCCAGAAGTCGGCGAGCTCGCAGGCGGCGTCGATCTCCGCCTGGTGGGCCGTCTTCGACTGGCCGAGCATCGTGGCGGCGTTCAGCGTCGCCCGCCACGGCCCGCTGAGCAGCTCAGCCGCGCGCAGGAAGACCGCCGCACGCTCCTCCCAGGGCGTCCGCGACCACTCCGGCCACGCCTGCGCGGCGGCGGCGATCGCGCGCTCCACCTCGGTCGCGCCGCCCTCGTGCACGTCGGCGAGCACGTGCTCCTTGCGGTGCGGCATGACCGCCTGGAAGGTGGCGCCCGTCCGCACGTCCTCGCCGCCGATCACGCACGGCAGCTCCAGCCGCTGTGCCTGGAGCTCCGCCAGCCGCTGCTTCAGCTCGGCGCGCTCGGCCGTGCCCGGAGCGTAGGAGCGAACCGGCTCGTTCTCGACCGGCGGAAGCGTGAAGATGCCGTGCGTGCCCATGGGGCGATTCTAGACCGGCCCGAACGCGAGCCGCGGCCGCTCCGTGCGACGGCTCCCCGCTCGGCCCGGCGGCTCTAGGATGGCCTCGTCCGGATGGCGCGGACGTTCACGTGCTCGTACGAGATCGGCGGCTGGGGCACCGGCGAGTTCTGGCTCGCGGGCGGCCGCCTCGTCTGGCACGAACTCCCGCGCCCGGTCGGGGCACCCCAGCCCACCACCCGCTGCGAGCATACCGAGAAGACCGTGACGGGTGGGACACGGAACCGTGCCGACTTCGAGACAGCGGACCGCCTCGAGCGGCGCATCCGCCGCTACTTCGCCGGCGAGCGTGTCGCGTTCGACGACGTCCCGGCCGACCTCGACTGGTGCACCCCTTTCCAGGCGGCGGTCGCCGCCGCTCTGCGGGCTGTGCCGTACGGGGAGGTCGTGACCTACGGCGAGCTGGCCGCTCTCGCCGGCCACCCCAGCGCGCAGCGGGCGGTGGGGACGTTCTGCGCCCGCAACCGGCTGCCGCTCGTCCTTCCCTGCCACCGGGTCGTCGCGGCAGACAGCCTCGGCTCGTACGGCTGGCTCGGCCCACGCTACAAGCGGCGGCTGCTTGCGCTCGAGGGGGTGACGCTCGAGTGAGCCTCCGACACGAGGCGTAGCCGTGTGGAGCTCGGACGAGATCCGCCACGAGCTGGCCGCGATCGCCCCCGCCCGCCGTTGCGACCGCCTTGCCGAGCTCTCGGCGCTCTTCCACACCGCCGGCACGCTGCACCTCCGCGGCTGCGGCCGGGTCGCCCTCCACCTCGACCTGTCCAGCTCGGCCGTCGCGCGGCGCGCCTTCCTGCTCCTGCGCGAGCTCGGCGTCGCCTCGGAGATCCGGACGTACCGGCAGCGAGCCTTCGCTCACGCGACCCGCTACCAGCTGCACGTGGACGGATCGGAGGCGACGCTGCCGGTGCTGTCCGAGGCCGGCATCGTCTCGGCGGGAGGAGCGCCGCGGTTGCGACCGCCCAAGCGCGTGGTGGGGCGGGAGTGCTGCCGCGCCGCCTACGTGCGAGGGGCGCTGCTCGGCGCCGGCTCCGTGAGCGGCCCGCGGTCGCCCCACCTCGAGATCCGTTGCGCGTCGCTCGAGGCGGCCGAGCTGCTCGTTCGGGTGGCCGCGCTCGACGACGTCGCAGTGCGCGCCCGCGACCGCGGCCGCCACGCGCTCGTGTACGCGAAGCGGACGGACGCGATCGCCGAGCTTCTGGCCCTTGCCGGCGCGAGCGACGCGGCGCTGGCCGTCGACGAGCAGGGCGTCGTCGGCGCGGCGAGGGCGCATGCGAACCGTCTCGCCAACGCCGACCAGGCGAACCTCGTCCGCGCCAGCCGCGCCGCGGGCGTCCAGCTGCGGGCGGTGCGCCAGCTGGCCGAGAACGGGACCCTCGAGACGCTGCCGGTCACCCTCCGCGAGATCGCCGACCTGCGCCTGCGCCACCCCTCGCTGTCGCTCCGTGAGCTGGCCGCGAAGTGCCGCCCGCCGACGACCAAGGCCTCCGTCCACCGCCGGCTCGCGCGGCTCGTCCGCCTCGCACAGCCGTGAAGCCGGCGACCGCCGGCGCCGCCGCACGCGAGCCGGGCGGATTCCCGGCCGGCCGAGGATAGACTCGGCCGGAGAACTCGACCCGAGGGAGACAGCAGGCATGGCGATACGCGTTGGCATCAACGGCTTGGGGCGCATCGGCCGGAACTTCCTCCGCGCCCACCTGCAGCGGGGCGGCGGCTTCGAGGTCGTCGCCGCGAACGACGTCGGCGACACCGAGACGATGGCCCACCTGCTCAGGTACGACTCCGTGCTCGGCCCGCTCGAGCTCGGCGTCGAGGTACAGGGGGACTCGATCCGCGTCGGCGAGCAGACGATCCGCCTGCTGAACGAGCACGAGCCGGCGCGGCTGCCGTGGAGCGAGCTGGGCGTCGACGTGGCGATCGAGTCGACCGGCGTGTTCACGAGGCGCGACCAGGCAGAGCAGCACCTCGCCGCAGGCGCCAAGAAGGTGGTGATCTCGGCGCCCGCCAGCGACCCCGACGTCACGCTCGTCCTCGGCGTCAACGACGACGCCTACGACGCCGCCTCGCACCACGTCGTCTCCAACGCGTCGTGCACGACGAACTGCGTCGCGCCGCTCGCCAAGGTGCTGCACGAGGAGCTCGGGATCGAGCAGGGGTTCATGACCACGATCCACGCGTACACGAACGACCAGCGCGTGCTCGACCTCCCGCACCGGGACCTGCGCCGGGCGCGCGCCGCCGCCATCAACCTGATCCCGACGTCGACCGGCGCGGCGCGCGCGATCGGGCTCGTGCTCCCCGACTTGAAGGGGAAGCTGGACGGGATGTCGATGCGGGCGCCCGTGCCGACCGGGTCGGTCGTCGACCTCGTCGTCCAGGTCGGACGCGAGACGACCGTCGAGGAGGTGAACGCGCTGTTCCGGGCGAAGGCCGACACGGGCCCCCTGGCCGGCATCCTCCGGTATACCGACGCGCCGATCGTCTCCACGGACATCGTCCGCTCGTCCTACTCCTGCATCTTCGACAGCGAGCTGACCATGGTCAGCGGACGGCTGGTGAAGGTGTTCGGCTGGTACGACAACGAATGGGGCTACTCGTGCCGCCTCGTCGACCTGGTGGGCCGCCTGCTGTGAAGCGATGCGGCTGCTCGCCGCCGGGCACCCCGGTCGTCGCCGGTCGGGCCGGCCGGGGTATCCACGTCGCCGGTCCCCGCGACCCCGTCGGCGCGCTGATCGAGCCGTTCGAGCGGATTTCGACGGCCGGATGAGACTGCCCCGCTCGGTTCGCGACGCCGACGTCGCCGGGCGGCGCATCCTCGTCCGCGCCGACCTGAACGTGCCGCTCCAGGGAGGCGAGGTCGCCGACGACACGCGCATCCGCGCCTCGCTGCCCACGCTCCGGTTGCTCGTCGAGCGGGGGGCGGCCGACGTCGCCGTCTGCTCCCACCTGGGCCGGCCGACGGGACCGGACCCCGCTTTGTCGATCGACCCGGTGCGGCGCCGGCTCGCGGAGCTCCTCCCGGACGCGCCGGTGACCGTGCTCGAGAACACGCGCTTCAACCCGGGCGAGACGACGAACGACCCCGGCTACGCTCGCGAGCTGGCGGCCGGACGCGACCTGTACGTGAACGACGCCTTCGGCTCCGCGCACCGCGCCCACGCCTCCACGGAGGGCGTCGCGCACCTCCTGCCGGCCTACGCCGGCCTGCTCCTCGAGGCCGAGCTCCGACATCTCGGGCGGCTCCTCGGGGACGTCGAGCGCCCCTTCGTGCTCGTGGTCGGCGGTGCGAAGGTGGAGGACAAGCTCGGCGTGCTGCGGCACCTCGGCGGCCGCGCGGACGCGGTGCTCGTCGGCGGCAAGATGGCGGAGGAGCTCCGGCGCGAGAACCCGCTCCCCTTCCACGTCGAGCTGCCGGTGGACGTCGTCGCGGCGGCGGCGTTCGCGCCCGACGCGGAGTCGCGCGTCACCCCCTGCGACACCGTCCCCGACGGCTGGCTGGGGCTGGACATCGGCCCGGAGACGCGCCGGCGGTTCGCCGAGATCGTCCACGGCGCGCGCACCGTCTTCTGGAACGGGCCGATGGGCGTGTTCGAGTGGCCGCGGTTCGCCGAGGGAACGAACGCCGTCGCGCGCGCGCTCGCCGAGGCGGACGCGTTCACGGTCGTCGGGGGCGGGGACTCCGTCCGGGCCGTCAACGAGCTCGGGCTCGCCGAGCGCATCTCCTGGGTGTCGACCGGGGGCGGGGCCTCGCTCGAGCTGCTCGAGGGGAAGGAGCTTCCGGGCGTGGCGGCGATCCCTTCCGCGTAGACCGATGCTGATCGCCGGCAACTGGAAGATGTTCCGTGGCCCCGAGCCGGCCGAGCTTGCCGTCCGTCTGGCCGGGCTCGACGGCGTCGACGTCGTCGTCTGCCCGCCGTACACGCGGCTCGCGGCCTGCGCGGCCGCGGGCCTGCGCACGTTCGCGCAGAACGTGCACTGGGCAGACGAGGGCGCCTTCACGGGGGAGATCTCGGCCGGGATGCTGCAGGAGCTGGGAGTCACCGGCGCGATCGTCGGCCACTCGGAGCGCCGCCAGCTGTTCGGCGAGACGGACGAGACGGTGGCGCGGCGCGCAGCCCACGCGCTGGCGGCCGGGCTCGCCGTGATCGCCTGCGTGGGCGAGCTCGAGACGGAGCGGGAGGCAGGAGCGACCGAGGAGGTGCTCCGCCGGCAGGTGTCCGTGCTCGAGCCGCACCCGTCGCTCGTCGTCGCCTACGAGCCCGTATGGGCGATCGGCACGGGCCGCACGGCCACACCCGAGCTCGCCCAGGAGGCGCACGCCTTCATCAAGTCGCTGCTCGACGTGCCCGTGCTCTACGGCGGCTCGGTCAAGCCGGAGAACGCGGCCGGCCTCCTCGCCCAGCCGGACGTCGACGGTGCGCTCGTCGGCGGCGCCTCGCTCGACCCCGACTCCTTCCTGCGCATTTGCCTCGCGGCCCGGTAGTCCTCGTCGTTCTCGACGGCTGGGGCTGCGCGCCGCCCGGCCCGGGCAACGCGGTCTCCCTCGCCTCGACACCCGTCTTCGACCGGCTGTGGCGCGACTACCCGCATACGACGCTCGAAGCCTCCGGGGAGGCGGTCGGGCTGCCGCCCGGGCAGATGGGCAACTCGGAGGTGGGGCACCTGACGATCGGCGCCGGCCGCGTCCTCTACCAGGACCTGATGCGCGTCAACAGGGCGATCGAGGACGGCTCCTTCTTCGCCAACCCCGTGCTCCGCTCCGCCTTCCGGCGGGGCCGAAACGTCCACCTCCTCGGCCTCGTCTCGCACGGAGGCGTCCACTCGCACGTCGACCACCTGCGGGCGCTCCTGCGCTTCGCGCCGGACAAGACGTGGATCCACGCGTTCACGGACGGGCGCGACGTCTCCCCGCACGCGGCCGTGCGCGACCTCGCCGCGCTCCCCGCCGAGCGGATCGCCACCGTCGCCGGGCGCTACTACGCGATGGACCGGGACGGTCGCTGGGAGCGCACGCAGCGCGCCTTCGACGCGATCGTGCACGGTCGCGGCGTGCAGGCGGACGACCCGGTCGCGGCCGTGCAGGCGAGCTACGAGGCGGGCGTCACGGACGAGTTCGTCGAGCCGGTGGTGCTGCGCGGCAGGCCCCGGCTCGAGCGCGGCGACTCGGCGATCTTCTTCAACTTCCGGCCCGACCGGGCACGCCAGCTCAGCGAGCGCCTGCTCGAGGCAGGCTTCGACCTGACGACGATGACCCGCTACCGAGACGACTTCCGCTGCCCGGTCGTCTTCCCCGAGCAGGAAGTCGAGCAGACGATGGCGCAGGTGCTCGCCGCGCACGGGATCCGTCAGCTGCACGCCGCCGAGACCGAGAAGTACGCCCACGTGACGTACTTCTTCAACGGCGGCCGCGAGCAGGAGTGGCCGGGAGAGAGCAGGATCCTCGTTCCCTCGCCGCGCGAGGTGGGGACGTACGACCGCAAGCCGGAGATGTCCGCGCCCGAGCTGGCCGACCGCTTCTGCGCCGAGATCGGCGACGGCTACGGCTTCGCGATCGTCAACTTCGCCAACCCCGACATGGTCGGGCACACCGGCGTCATTCCGGCCGTCGTCGAGGCCGTCGAGGCGACCGACCGCTGCCTGGGACGGGTCGTCCAGGCCGTCGAGCGGGCGGGAGGCGTGCTGCTCGTCACCGCCGACCACGGCAACGCCGAGCAGCTCGTCGAGGCGGACGGCGTCAGCCCGCACACCGCGCACACGACGAATCCGGTGCCGCTCGTCGTCACCGAGGTGGCGGCGACGCTCCGGGACGGAGGCGAGCTGTCGGACCTGGCGCCGACGGCGCTCGCGCTCGTGGGGGTCGAGCCGCCCGCGGCCATGACCGGCCGAAGCCTGCTTCAGCGCGACCGGTAAAACCGGCGTAAGCCCGGGTGTGCATAGCGATGATGCACGCATGCACCGGAGCTATACTCCCCGCACCTTGTCACTGGAGCAACCTGATCTCGGCATCCTGCGCAAGGCGCAGCGCGGTGACGAGCGAGCCTTCTCCATCATCGTCAGGGCGTACGAGACGCCGGTCTTCAACTACGTGCTGCGGCTCGTCGGCGACCGCTCGCTGGCCGAGGACCTGACGCAGGAGGTCTTCCTGCGCGTCTTCCAGGGACTGCCGAGGTTCTCGCTCCGCTGCCGCTTCACGACCTGGCTGTTCCAGGTGACGAAGAACCGGGTGCTGGACGAGCTGCGCGCGACCGAGCGCAGGCCGCGCGCGGTGATGGCGCTCGAGGACGCCCCCGCCTTCGAGGTGCTGGACGCGCCCGCCGAGCGGATCGAAGCAATCGACGCCGTCTGGCGCGCCGTCAACGCGCTCAACGTCGACCTGAAGATGGCGTTGCTGCTGCGCGACGTGGTCGGGCTCTCCTACGCCGAGATCGCCGACTCGTTGGAGATCACGCTCGCGACCGTGAAGTGGCGCATCTACAAGGCGCGCGAAGAGGTTCAGCTCGCGCTCGCGCGCGAGGGCATCGGCTACCCGGGGGCGTCGGAGACCTCTGCGGCCGCCGTCGCCCCGTCCTCCGTCGAGGCGCGCGCCCACCTGCGTCCGGTCTGATCACTCCTAGAGACCGCCTGCGAGCCGCTCGGCGAGCAGCTCCGGGAGCCCGGCGGCGCGGATCTCCGCCTGCGTGCGCTCGACCGGGTACTCGCTGCGCACGAACGCAGCCCGCCGCCCGTCCAGGTCGAGGAGCAGGTGCGCGGCACGGGGGTCTCCATCCCGCGGCTGGCCGATCGAGCCGGGGTTGAGGAGCCAGCGACCCTGCCTCAGGTCGAGCGTCGTGCCGCCGGGCGCGTGGCCGCCCTCGAGGCGCCCATCGTCCAGCTGGAGCGCCAGGGGGACATGGCTGTGCCCGACGAGGACGATGCTCGCCGTCGTCTCCTCGAGCGCCGCGCGGGCTGCCTCCTCGGTGAGGACGTACTCCCAGACGGGGTCGCGCGGGCTGCCGTGGAAGAGCTGGACACCGGATGCCTCGCCGAGCGGGCTGAGGCGGGCGAGGAACGCCCGGGCGCCGCCGCCGAGCACCTGTCGCGTCCAGCGCGCGGCGGCGGCTGCGTCGGGCGAGAAGCTGTCCAGGTCGACGTCGCCTCGGACGCCGAGATCGTGGTTTCCCGCCAGGCACACGCCGGCTTGTTCCTCGACGGTCAGGCAGCATTCGTTCGGGCGGGCGCCGTAGCCGACGAGGTCGCCGAGGCACCAGATCTCGTCCGGTCGCTCGCGGCGGATCGCCGCGAGCGACGCCTCCAGGGCGTGCAGGTTGCCGTGGATGTCCGAGATGACGGCGACGCGCACGGAGGTCGAGCCTAACCCGAGCGC
>Ga0070741_10009430_pt1 | contig 18969 bp, 13 predicted proteins | sample Coa_R1_4_FD_66440 | JGI IMG/M metagenome (GOLD analysis project Ga0070741, IMG submission 66440) | Surface soil microbial communities from Centralia Pennsylvania, which are recovering from an underground coalmine fire - Coalmine... | ecosystem: Environmental > Terrestrial > Soil > Unclassified ...
TGCACGTCGCCTTTCCGCCTGGTGCCAGTCGTGTGCCAGCGGCGATTGGTCGATGTTCAGCCGACGCCTGGAGCGCGATGGCTTGGCGCTCGCGCATGTTCTAGGGCGATTTGCCACCGTTCGCCGCAAGGCCGGTGCGGCTCTGCCGGCATGGATCGAGGACGCAATTTGGATTGAGGAAGCGCTGCAAAGCCCCCACAGTGCCGATCCCGAGGAAACGAGCGACCGAGCCGAAACTTTTCCATTCGAATGCCTGTTCAGGCCGGTCGTGAAAAAAGCTGAGTCTCTGCTTTGGGCCAATGTTCTCCAAAGGAGCCACGACAGGTTGAACGGATCGGCTCACGCCTGTTTGCGCCAGTCATTGCTAAAGGCTCTCTCGAACCACTGCGCTCCGGCGATCTACGAGCGCTTCGCCGCGGCGCGGAAGGTCGGAGCTCCTCCGGCTAATTCAGCAGATAATGCCACGCCGCGCCAAGACACCGGAACGCTGGTCTACGATCGGTTCGCCTCGGAAATGAGAGCGGGCGGGTTCCGGTGTCTGTTCGAAGAAAGGCCGGTGCTATTGCGAACAATTGCGACCATTGCGCGCCAATGGATCGATACGTCACGCGAATTTATCACGCGCCTGGACACCGATTGGGCGGCGATCGAGCACGACCTTCTTTCCGGAGCGAGCGCTCGCAAAGTCGACAGGATCGAAGGCGACTTGTCCGATTTTCACAATGACGGCCGCTCGGTGCAAATCGTTCGGTTCGAGGATGGCTCGCGCGTTGTCTACAAGCCCAAAGACCTGCGCCTCGATGCGGCTTGGCACGAGCTTGTCGCGCGATTGAATCGCTCAGGCGCTCCAATGCAGCTCAAAGCGACGCGTGCGATCGCGCGCGACGGCTATGGCTGGGTCGAATTCATCGACCATGCCGGCTGCGACGATCAAAAGGGAGTCAAGCGTTTTTTCCGACGTGCCGGCGCGTGGTTGGCGCTCTTTCATTGCTTCGCCGCCGCGGACATGCATGAGGAAAACCTCATCGCATGCGGTGATCATCCGACGCCGATCGACGTTGAATTGATCCTGCAAGCTCCTCCCGAGGAACGAACATCCGTCGATCCCGAGGCGGAGGCCTTCGAAGCCTCCACGAAAATCATTGCCAATTCGATCATGATGGTCGGTTTGCTTCCCGCCTTCGGCCGATCTCCAAACAACGATGTCTTCGCGGTCGGCGGAATGAATAATTGGCAGTTTCGAAAGGAGATTTTTGCATGGGTTAACCCGAATACCGACGCTATGCGGCCGGTCAGATCGATTGAACGCGTCAACAGCACTCCAAACATTCCACACATCAATAATGACTATGCCAAATTCAGCGACCATACGGACGATTTTATCGCCGGCTTTGAGGAATATGCGAGATTTCTCTTGCATAAGACGGAAGGAAATGGGCCGGAATTTCTATTCGGCGGCTTCGCCGGTTTGTCTGTTCGCAAGGTTATTCACCCCACTCGCTTTTACGCGCTGCTCGCTCAACGCCTGAAGAATCATCGCACGATGGATGACGGCGTATTCTGGTCTGCACAAGCGGATTTCCTCGCCAGGTTAACGAACTGGGAAAAAACTCTCGATTCCCTTTGGCCATTGCAGCGCTGCGAACGGTCAGCTCTTCTTGCGCTAAATGTGCCATATTTCGTGTCACCGAGCGACGGGACGGAAATCCGTGACGCCGGTGGAGTTTCTATTCCGACACAGGTCATCTCGGGACTGGATCATGCTCGGGCTCGCGTGGAGTCTCTCAGCGAGAAGGACATTGCCTGGCAGGTCGAGATCATCCGGCAGAACACGATTTCCACGCTGGATTCCGACGGCAAGCTGCAGCTCAACAGGAAGACAAGACCACTCTTGCGCTCGGAGAACTCCGTCGCGCCGACCGAGGAAATTTTCATTGCGGAGGCCGGCAGGATCGCTCGGGAAATAGCCAGCCATGCGATCCGCCGCAGTTCGAGCGCCGCCTGGATCGGCCTCGACTGGTTGGGAGACTCCGAGGTGGCGCAGCTCGTTCCGTTGGGCCTGGATCTTTATAACGGCGTCGCCGGAATTGCCGTGTTTCTCGCCGCTCACGCCGCGACCGCAAGATGCGAATCGTCAGCGGAGCTAGCGCTCGCCGCAACCTCGCATTTGCGCAAGACCGTGCGCGGCCGGAACGCCGCGCGCGTCGCACGCGCTCTCGGGCTTGGCGGCGCCACCGGTCTGGGGTCAATCGTTTATGCTCTGACGCTGATGGGCAAGTTTCTAGGCGACGAAGATTTGCTTTCGGACGCGCTTGCGACGGCGAACTTGTTGACTGACGATCTGATCGCGGCTGATAAGCAACTCGACATTACGGGGGGTGGCGCCGGCGCAATTCTCGCACTGCTTCGGCTTTATCGTGATACCCGATCGAATGAGGCGCTGCGGCGCGCGATAGAGTGCGGCGAGCACCTGCTTCGTCAAGAGCGGGTTGGGCCGGAAGGCCGCCGCAGTTGGGTCGGGCAGGGTGTTGGCGGACCGGCGCTTAACGGCATGTCGCACGGCGCCGCGGGCTTCGCCTGTGCATTCGCTTCATTGGGGGCGGCGACGGAGCGCGAGGATTTTGTCAGCGCATCCGCGGAATGCATCGCGTTCGAGGATTCAAACTTTAACGCGAAGCATCATGGCTGGCCTCGTCTGCACGCCGATGGAGAGGCGACTTGGCCGTGCCAATGGTGTCACGGCGCTCCGGGAATTGGCCTCGCGCGCATTGCGATGATCAAGCAACGAGTCTCGAAGTTCGAGCCGAATGCAAAGTTGGGCGCCGATATTTTGATCGCGGACATCCACAATGCTCTCGAATGCGTCGATCGACATTGGCCAGGCTCTGTCGATACGCTGTGTTGCGGGACGCTGGGCAATATCGAATTCGTTCATGAGGCGGGGTGCGTGCTTGGACGCAATGAACTTCGCGAACTTGCCGCGCAGCGGTCGGCGGCGGTTCTGGAAAACGCGATGTTGACCGGCCAATACAGATGGGATGTCAGTCAAAACAAATTTAATCTCGGGCTTTTTCGCGGGCTTGCGGGTGTCGGCTACACGCTATTGCGACGGATCGATCGATCCCTCCCGAATATTTTGGTTTGGGAATAGAAGCGCGCGGGAGCCTCAGGTTGTGCTGCCGGAAGGTGTCGCGCCGCGGCAGCGTGGTCGATGCAAAAAATTGAAATAGCCGCACAGCCCCCGGGCAGAAATCACGAGGTTTCGGGCCGTCATGCGCCTTTCGCTGGAACTTGATCTGCCCAGCAACAAGCCTGCTTCAGCACTTGCCTGAGCAGAAGGTGGACGCCATGCATGGTGCAGAGGTGCAGGGCAGCAAGTACATGGGCAGATTCTCGATCCCCGAAGAAGCTTCCAGCGCGTCGTCGGAGATATGGTCGCAAGGATATCCATTTCATTCAGGTGGAATTCGCGTGCGACCGCCGCGAGGCTTTGACGACCCGACTCAATGAAGTTCAGAGCGCGATCATTCATGGCAAGCTCCTTCAATTCAATTTGCAATAATTATGACATTTCGAATCCGCGCGCAAGGTCCCTGTGTATGCCATGGTGCCGTACTGCAGCTATGGTGGAGCCGGCGGGGGGCTCCTCGAACTAACTTGCGCCTTCCTTCTCCACCATGAGCGCGTCGGCAATGGCCTCGGTGATCGGCATGCCGGTGTAGTGCTCGATCCACAGGTACTGACCTCGTGGGTTGCTTTCCAGGAAGACGTGACGGCCCTCGGGCGTGACGGCGCCTCGATGCCACCGCGCCGCAAGCGAGAAGGCGGCCCGATCGCCCGCCGCGGGCGGGGGCAGGGGGTGGCGAGGCGGTCCGCGCCCAGGAAGGTATGGACGCTGCCTTCAGCGACCTGGCGGTCACCGACCGAAGATCGGTTTTCGAAGGGGGCCGATTTGACTTGTTTCTTGTTCTCAATTTCCTCATTCTCGGTCTATCCGCTGATTGTCCGTGGTGAACCATGTTCGATCGCCGGCGAGAAAAGGGGGACCTCATGACCGCGCGCGCTATACGTTTGGTGTCACTTGTAGTTCTGCTTGTCGTCTTGGCCTCCGGGCTATCGCTGGTATCGTCGGGTTCAGCGATCGCCGATGCCAGCGCGTCCCGACCCGCTGGCTATTGCCTCAACGATCGCGGTGTGCCCGCTCGGGGAGCCGGCCAGGGCAATTATTCTCCCATCCGCCTGGCTCAGTTCGGTCATTGTCGCTGTTGCGGACGGGATGAAAATGGACATTGCAACCATCAATGTTGCAATTAGTAGTCTCGTGAATTCCGCCTGACCTGGTTCGTGAGCGATGGGAACGGATGAGAATTCGGAGGAGCGTCACGTTGTTTGCTCGGCGTGCCTGCAAATCGTCCCGGAATATCTCGTCCACGTCATTCCATACTTCAACTGCGTTGCGGAAGGGTATGTGACGACTTACCGCTGTGAGGAATGCTGGTTGCCAGCGCTCGCACAGACCCGGGCGCGTTTGGAAAGCACAGGGGACGCGGCCGAAATTGCCTCTGCGGTTGCCTTCTTTGAACGGCACGGCGTATTCCTGCACGAATCTCGTCGTGGCGATCCGTTGTCGGTCGTTCAGAAGGTGCTGGTGCAGATGATTGACCTGCTGCAGTCCACGGCCATCCGCCTGTCCATTGGACCGCTTGAGCCGCAAGGCTAGTGCCGCCGATCTGAAGTCCCTGATTCACTCGCGGCGAAACCGGATTCAGGGACTTCAGATCGAAAGCGGCACTAGAATCATAGTTTGCTAGTGCCCATGACTTTCCGAAGTTCGTGAATGGTAGCGCGGCAATGGAGCACGAACTTCGGAAAGTGGGCACTAGCTGCGTGCGCTTCGGCAACCCGGACAGGCCTGACCTGGTGTCGGCAGCATGCTTGCTCTATGAGAACCAGCCCTTTTTGCAAGATTTGGCGACGAGCGAGACCGCTGCAGCGAGTTCGTTGGCCGCAAGTGGCCCGCCCTGAAGCGGGCGGCTCGCGTAGCAACGGTCGAGCGTCTTGCTGACCAACTCGGTGATCAGGTCAGTTCGGCCCCGTTTTGGCGCGATGCCCGCGGATGCCTGGGTTGTGATCAAATCATCCAGCATCAAATTGGTTTCGGCTTTCGTGAAATTAAACCCCGTGAATTCGTCATCGACAAAAACGCCTTTGATATCGTTGTCGATGGTGCGCACTTCGATTTTTCGCATCGATGATCCTCCGCCGCCTCAACGATAACGTTGCAAAGTTGGAGACTGCATGCAACCGATCCGTACGGCGCTGCCGTGCGAGGCCCATATCGCCCCACGTCATTCTGCGCAATTCACACTTGATCTGCGGCAATATCAATGACGTCCTTTTTGCCTCTACGCACCCCGCGACCGGGGGGCGCGCGGATAGAGCGGGAGTTATGGGTATGGAAGCGATAGGGTCGACTTTCGGCGGCGGCAGTTTGGGTGGATTGGTCGTCGCAATCGTCTATTTGATACTCGGGCCGGGCGCGGTTGCTTTTCATCTATTGAGACTGGCCCTTAATAGATACAGCTTCAGGAGGAGGCAGCGAGCAACGCTGAGCCCGTCGGAGCTCGAGACGATCAGGAAGTGCCTTCCCTGGAACGCCGGCATCAGCCTGTTGCCGGCAATTCCATTTGTCCTGAATGGTATGCACGGGCGATATTGACGCTCCCGCTTTAGCAGGCTGAGTGCTGGCTTTCGCCGGCAGCCACCGCAATGTCTCGGCTTGCCTCAACTGCAACGAGACGTGCCAGGTACCAGCGATGATCGCATTCGACGACGGTCTGATACTCGCCGATCGTCACCGTCGCGTTACCTTCTGCCGAGAGAAGCGTTTTCGCGAGAAGTCTTGCGGCGGTTTCCGCACCGAGCAACATGTCGGCCGCTTGCCTGCCGTTGGTCAGCAGCAGTTCCTCGACGGCGCCGGCGCCAGTCGCATGCGGAAGCCGTCCCCTCGAAGCGGTCTCGGGCCGGAATTTGACCCTTAGATAGCGTGGTTTTCGGTCGAAGCCTTCCCAGGCGGGCGAGAAACCGACCGGCGATCCGGACAGTACCGGCGAAATGGACGACCGAATCTTCGGGGCGGACGTGACGCGTGAGCCTGAGCGGACTGGGGCTGTCGGAAGTAAAATCGTCCGCTGCCTCGACAGCGGAGGCTGCGAGGCAGAGAACAAGCAATAGCACAGCGTTGATCGTGTTCATGGATCCACTCATCACTTGGCCAGGTAGCTGCGATAAACCCAGCTTGCGACGGGAGCATTGGCGGGGCGGGCTTCCAGGACCATCGCCCTGGTGCTCTCGCGTACGCTTACGCTCGCCCGCTCGCCAACCTTAGCCTCCACGGCGCGGCCACCGTCTGCGGAGCCGATGAAGCCGGATACCGCGGTGGTCGGCGGTGCGGGAGCATTGTCCGCTGTGCGCTCGCCGATGGCCTCGGTGACATTGGCGCGCAACAGCTTCGGCCACATTTTCCGGAACAAGCCGTTCGATGGGTAGATGTTGGCGCTGTTGATCTGGCCATTCAAAGCGAACACGTAACCAACGATGTCGTCACCCTGCTCACCCTTTGGCTGGAGGGCGGCGACATATTCGGCCTGCTCGCCGGCAAGGCGACTGTCCTCGAGCGTCAATTGCAGGCTGGTCCGCGATCGCGGTGCCGCGACCGATGCGCCCAGATTTGCCGACAGCTTCTGTTGAAGCTGTGCGACGTCCTTCCAGACCTCCTGCTGGCGCGTGCTGACCGAAGTGTCGCCGCCGTCCGGCTGCTTCGTCAACATGCCTGCGACCGCCAGTTTGGCCGAGCGCGATGGCAGTGCTGCGGCCGCGCTCGAGAATGTCTTGGGGTCTTCGGCGCCGCGCGGCGACCAGCGACCACTTTCGACGCAGAATGAATCGATCGGTACCGCGCCCGAATGAGGCGGTAGCACCATGCTGACGCTAAGCACACGGTCCTGTTGGCCGCCCTTTACGATGTCGCCGGACTGAATGAAGATTTCCTCCGCTCCGGTGTTCTCGACCTGAAGCTCGTTGACCTGGCCGGTCTCTCGCACGGTGATGACCTTTCTGGCCAGGGCTTCTTGCAAGGTCAGCGGAATGGGACCGCTCCTGGACTTGCCATGAACAAAGTAGATCGCGAGGTTGCCGTGGACGACGGGATCGGAGAGGCGGTAGCCTTCCGGATTGTCGGTCTGGGCGAGCGCTCCGCCGCATTGTGGCAAACAGAGTGCGAGTAGAATCGCCGGAATCTTCCAGTTGCAGGGCATGGGGCACTCCTTCGTCGCGGGTTGGACGAGCCCGTTTTGGGGCCGCTGGAGAGTTAGACGGCCGGGACGATTTTTTTGCCGGGCTCGGCAAAATCGGCGAGGGGACTTGAAATCTTGCCGCGATTGCCCGTCACTGGGTTGCCGGGCCAGATGGGGTATTCGTGACCGCGCATGCTGATCCAGAGAGAGAACTCCTCGGCGCCGCGCTTCGGGGAGACGCCGCTGCGGCGGCCGCGCTCACGCGGTCGATCGCCGACCTCGTGTGGACCGCTTGCCTGCGCGTTACCCGGGACCGGGCCGAAACCGAATCGACGTTTCGCGAGGTCATGGCTGCCCTTCGCGCCGACAGCTTCGCGCGGCTGAAAGGTTTTGATGGGCGGGCGCGGGTCCGCGTCTATACCGCACTCGTCGTGCGCGACCTGTTGTCAGAACGGGTCGTTAAGCTTCTGGCGCTCAATGCCGACGCCGGTTGGCGCGCCTTTGAGGCGTTCTTTTCCGACGACATGCGGCGCATCATCTTGCGCAATCTGCCCGGTAAGGACCAGCAACAAAACCGCGAAGATGCTTACCAATCGGTCTGCGAGGCGCTGCTGAAGAACGATTTGCAGCGCCTGCGTGCCTATTCGGGGCGCGGCAGTCCGTCGGGCTTCATCCTGCATGTGATAGAGAACCTGGTTATCGACTTTGTCCGGACCGTCGTGCCGCGCCGGCGTCTTCCGGCAGCGATCCAGCGGTTGTCGACGCTCGATCAATCGGTCTTTCGTCTAGTTTACTGGGAACGACTCCCGGCCGACCCATCCGTTCTGCTCGCCCGGCTGCTACGCACCGAAGGACCGCTTACCCCAGCCGACATCGCAGAGGCCGTGGCGCGGGTCCGAACTGCGCTGCCGCTCGGCTACCATGCGGAGGGGCGCAGCCCCGGCCAGACACTCGACATCTCCGCGGCCGACGGCGGCGTGCTTGCCGGGGGCGCTGAAGACTTTGCCGTGCCGACGCCGGAGGACAAGCTGCTCGAGGGGCAGGCGGCTGGCCTGTTGGAGCAGGCGCTGGACGCCTTGCAGCAGGCGCTCCCCCAACTCGACCCGACCGAGCGCCTATATCTGGAATTTGCGTTGAGCGGTCAGCCGGCACGGGAAATTGCCCGCTTGATCGGCCTTCCCGTCGAAAAGGTCCACAAGCTGGCTCAAGACGTAAAAAGGCGATTACGCGAAAGAATCGGCGGCGCAGACGCGGTCAAGAAATGGAAGCTGTCCGTCTAATGGATGGTAAGGAGTATAATACGTTGGAAAAGAGCGAAATTGTCGCGCTGATTGACGCGCTGTGCGAGCGCCCGCTGGAGGACCGTCAGACCGAGCCGTCTGCGGAACTGCAGGCGTTCTGCCGCGAGGCCGCGAAAGTTCTTTCGCAGGCGGATGCGTCAGCCCATCCCGGGTCCGACACCATTGCGGACGCTGACCGCCTGACGGCGGCGCTGGCGGAATTGTTGTCAGGTTCGGATGTGGAAGCGGCCCGTCGCTTCGTTGCCGATGCGATGCTCCGTTCAGCCTCGGTTCGCCTGGACGCGCAATCGGCCGTCGCTTTCGTCGACGCGGTTGCGCAATCGCCGCAGACGGCACCCGCTCATCTGGTCGAGGAAATGTTGGTCGCTGACCGCGCGTTCAGGCCGGATTCGGTGCAGCAGGCAGGTGCCGGCATTTCGGCGCTAGGGTTACGAACCGGCTCCTGGTCGGTGCGCTCCTGGCGCATGGCGGCGGCGTGCTCGGTGCTTCTGGTTGCGGGCGTGGTGTCCTGGTCGGCCTATTGGCTGGACACCGGTCCGAATGTCCACCGTCGTTCGGCCGTACCGACGCCGAAGACGACCGAGGCCCGTTCGGACGCAAATGCTCCTGCACCGCCGCGGCCGGCGCTGGCGACGACGCAACCATGTGAGCCCCGCATTCAGGCCGGTCAAGCCGTGAACGCGGAGACCAACATGCCGGCTGAAGCGAAGGCGAAGCCTTCGGCCGGTACGGACTGCACTCCAACGCCCGGCCAGCCGGGCCATGAGTTTGCCGACCGTCCCGGCGACGAAAACCAAGCGCTTGCCGCACGCCAGCAAGCCGAGGCCGCGCGGCAAGCCGCCGCGGCGCGCGCTGCCACCGATGCCGCAGGCAAGGTCGGTGCGGCGCAAGCAGATCGCGAGCTGGGCCAAGGACCGGTGCGGGCCGACCGGTCAGGGCCGATATCCGGGACCGGAAACTTGAGCCGCCCTGCCGCAACGCTGTCTGCCCCGGCGGCCGCGCCCGCCGCGATAAAATAGCCGTTCGTTCACGGTCTCGGCTTCCTCAACAATTGCTCGCGCAAAAACTCGAACCGGTCCGTCAAAGTCCTTGTCGGGCCGAAACAGCCAGACTGCGGGTCGTAACGCAAACCATTCGGGGAAAGGGCCAAGACGTTGAGATCAATCATTTCCGTTCTCGCCGCCGCAAACACCGTCGCTCGCCTTGTTTCCATTCGGCCATATAGCCAAACGGTGTTCGCGATGACCGTCGTACGCGTCGCCATATGGGCCGCGCTCGCCGTCTCGGCATGTCCGCTGTCGGGAGATGCGGTCCCGCGGCTGGCTCCGGCCGAGAGGACTATGACGGCACAGCTCGAGCCGAGGGATTCCAGCAAACGACGCCCGACCGTTTGCACCGAACAATATCAACCGGTGTGTGGCCGCATCAACGGCGTCCTCAAGACCTATTCGAACCGATGCTACGCCCGCGCCGACGGCGCTGACATCATGGCGCAAGGTCCATGCGCAGGCGGTGGTCCAGCGGGTCCGCGGTAGCGGGGCTCTGGTTGGTTCCTGAGCCCGCGGAAGCGGGCCGACGGACGAGCGCGCGGTCCTTTCCGGGTTATGGTGTGGTACGGAAAGAGCCGGTAAACATTGACTTGTTAAGTTCGGCTCGCTGTCAGTGCGGTGCCCGCTTTCACTCTTGCCTCGGACGGCTCGTTTATGATTGTCGGAATTGATCTTGGAACGACCAATAGCCTGGTCGGAGTCTGGCGCGAGGGGGTGGCCGTGCTCATCCCGAATGCGCTTGGGCACGCGCTCACGCCATCGGCCGTTGGAATGGGCGACGATGGCGTGATCCTGGTCGGTCTGGCTGCGCGCGAGCGTCTGCCCACTCATCCCGCGCTCACCGCTACCGCGTTCAAACGCTACATGGGCACTGATCGCCTGATGTTTCTCGGCGACAAGGGCTTCCGGCCCGAGGAGCTTTCGGCGCTGGTGCTGCGCTCCCTCAAGGCCGATGCAGAAGCCTATTTGGGCGAGCCGGTCGACGAGGCGATTATCACCGTGCCGGCCTATTTCAACGATTTGCAGCGCAAGGCCACCAGGGCTGCGGGTGCTCTCGCCGGGCTGAAGGTCAGCCGCCTGCTGACCGAACCGACGGCAGCGGCGCTGGCTTATGGCCTCGACGCGCAGGTGGATGACGAACTTCTGCTGGTGGTCGATCTCGGCGGCGGGACCTTCGACGTGTCGCTACTGCATCGCTTTGAGGGCGTCATGGAGGTGCGGGCGACCGCCGGCGACAGCTGGCTCGGCGGCGAAGATTTTGTCGACGCCATCGTAGCGGCGTTCCGGGCCGGACCCGGCGCCGGTGCTTCCGTGGCGCCGGGCGTGCTGCGACACCAGGCCGAACTCGCCAAGCGTGCGCTCAGCGCGCAAGACCACGCGACAATTTCGATCGTGCATGATGGCAAGCCGATCGAATGGACGCTCGGGCGCGAGCAATTCGACACCATAAGCGAGCCGCTCCTGCAACGCCTGCAGGCACCCATCGTACGCGCCCTGCGCGACGCGCGGGTTGACCCTGATTCGCTTTCCCGGATCATACTTGCCGGCGGTGCCTCGCAGATGCCTGCCTTTCGCAGGTTGATCGCGCGCCTGTTCCGACGCCTGCCGGTTTACACTATCAGTCCTGAGGAAGTCGTCGCTCGCGGCGCGGCGGTACGCGCAGGCATGGTCGCGCGCGACGCCACGCTCGAAGAGATGGTGATGACCGATGTCGCTCCATTCACGCTCGGCATCGAAACCGTGGTTCAGCATGGTGAGCTCGCGAGCGAGCGCTTCCACGGCATCTTCAGGCCGATCATCGAGCGCAACACCGTGATCCCTGCGAGCCGCAGCAGCGTCTTTACCACGGTCGAGAATAACCAGCGGGCCATGAGCATCAGGGTTTTTCAAGGCGAATCGCGCTTGGTCAAGGACAACGTTCTGCTCGGGGAGTTGAGGCTAAGGCTCCCGCCGGGTCCGGCGGGGCGGGAAACGGTTGACGTCCGCTTCACCTACGACTCCAGTGGACTTCTGGAGGTGCGGGCAACGACGTTGAGCACCGGCCGTGTTGAGACGCTGGTGATCGAGGGCAATCCCGGCATGATGCAGCCCGACGAGATCGCGCAGCGGCTCGCAGGACTCGCCAAACTCAAACTTCATCCGCGCGACGATACCGAAAACCGGACCTTGGTCGCTCGTGCCGAGCGTTTGTTCGAGGAGCGGCTGGGAGAGGAGCGCGCGACGGTTGGCCATGCGCTTGCGGTTTTCGTTGCGGCACTCGAGCGGCAAATTCCGGACGCGATCCGTGAGGCGCGCCAAAGCTTGTCCGAACTGCTCGATAGCATGGACCGCAGCTTTTTCCTCTAGCGATGGACTGATCATGTGGAACGAACTGGGAATCGGTCCCTGCGACGATCCGAAGGCGGTCCGTCGCGCCTACGCGGCGCGTCTGAAGAAGCTCGACCCCGACAAGGATCCCGCCGCCTTCGCGCGTCTGCGGGAGGCGCTCGAATGGGCCTTGGCCGAAATCGACGACGGAGCTTCGCCGCAATTTCAACCGTCCCGTGCCCGATCGTCCGAACCGGACACCGGGCAGGATGTATCGAAGCCGATCGACGACGCATCATCGGGCCCCGTTCTTCGGAGGTCCGACGAGCCCGCGGCAGTCGACATCGTTGCCATGACAGCCTCGGAATGGCTCGACGTATCGACTTCCGAACGTACCCTGCTCGACGCGTTTGAGGGCGCGCTTGGACGGCGCGACGCCGCCGCGGCTCTGGACCTTTTCTATCGCGCATTGCTTCCACTGCAGGATGCTCTGGCGCAGCTCGATCGGCTGTTCGCCCTGCTGGTGGAAGATACGACGGTCGAGCCCGCGCGATTTCGCGATCTCGCCCGCACTTTTGGCTGGGACAGGCAGGCGCAGGAGTCCGGAACATCGTCCGAACTTCGCCAGCGCGTGCTGGCGCGACTTGCGGCCGAAGACTGGTACGATTCGCTGCTCGCTGCCGCGGCGCCGCGCGCTCCGGTCTCCCGCAAGCATGCCAAGGTCGCCCGTTTGATGCTTCGACGGATCGGCCGGTACCGCATGCCACGCGTCGACAGCGCAGAACTCAGAACCCGTCTTGACGAATTCCATATCCATCAGGCCTGGCTGCGCGATCGCATCGATCCCGCATGGGCGAGTACTCTGGAGAAGCGCTGGCGTCGACGCGAGATTTTCTGGCTCGCGTTTTTTGCATTCTTCATCGCTGCGATGATCCTCAATGGCATTCGTGTGTTCGTCATTGAAGCTGTCGCCGGAACGCTTACGCCCGGAGCGATCGCGGTTGCGCCATTTGCGGCGGCATTCCTGCTGTGGATATTCAAGCTGTTGGTGACAGGACTGTATCGGTTGATAAAGAAGAAGCCGGTGATCGTGACCGACCCGCCGAAGCGCGATTCTGATTCAGGGGATTCAGACGATTCCGAAGCCCGGCTGCGCTGGCTCGAGCAGCAGGCCGAGCTTGCATACGAGGCGATGTACGACGCGGCCGCAGGATCAGCGACCGCTGCGCATTATAGCGATGTCAAGGAATTCATGTACGACGCCATCGCGCTCGCACGCCGTCTCGGTCACGCCGCAACGGCGGAGCGCCTGACGCTGCGGCTCTCTGAAATCAAAGCCGTCTATCGCTCACAATTTACGGTCTAGTGTCCCGATTCCGAAGTTCGCATCATTTCGCGGCGAGTACTTTTGCGAACTTCGGAATCGAAGGACACTAGCAACTTATTGATCTAGTGTGGCTTTGGTCCAGAAATCCGCATGACGAACTTGCGGCAAAAATGATGCGGACTTCTGAACCGCCACACTAATGCAAAACCGCACCGGAATAATGATGTTGCCAGTTCAAGAGATGAATTCCAGGTGGGTAACACCTATTGGTCATCGTCTGCCAGGAGGCGACACTCAATCATGATTTATAGCAACGTTCTCCGTATGAGAAGGATTCCGGCCGCCCTCGTGACGGCCTGGATGCTTGTTTGTGCGCCGGCCACTGCAGCGACGAACGATGTCGCCGCATGGTCGATCAGCTTGCTTCCGACGGACTTCGTCATCGGCGCGGCGCTCGCGCACCTGGGGACTCGCCGCACATGGGCTGCCGGACTCGACGAGCGCTCGGGCGCCTTTGAGATCGCGCTGCGCAAGAAGGCCGTCGCGATCCGTGCGCCCGGATGCCACATGGATTTTCTGATTCTGACAATTCCATTTTATTATCCGGAAACGCCCAAACAGGCGTCTGCGAGCGAACGACGCGCGATTTACGATGCCTTCGTTGCGTTTCAGGCCGGTGGCAGCGGAAGGCTGACCGTGCGGGTCGAGGCGCCGGCAAGTCTCGCGCGGATCGGTGCCAATGGCATCGAACTCGCTGCCTGCAATCTTTACTTCGCATTCCCGCCGTCGGTACGAGTCTCGGGGCAGAGCTGACATCGGATTGGCAAGGGACAGACCAGTTGCGTTGCGGATGCGGGAGCGATGGTTGGCGGCCTGAGCGGTCACCACAGGCAGCGGATATCCGAAGAAGCCAACCACCGATTGACCACCGAAACTCCGTGAACAGACGGCGATAAAGGTAGTCGAATGCAGTCGAGCGCAACTGATTTTGTTGGTTTTTCACTCACTTCCGAGGTTCGGGACGCAGGGCCGGAGGTTATGAGGTCCCACCGTCGTCGACTTCCAATGCATGATCGATGCGTGGTTGCCTCTGGCCGAGATACTCGGCGCCGCGACGTGATTGGGTCGTCGTGCGTCGTCGGCGGCCTGATACTCGCTCCGCGCCCCTCCCGTGGGCACTTTATGCCGCTTGTTAGTGCTTGATCCCTGGTCCGGCCGGTGTTCTGCTCAAAAAAGCTGCTGGAGTAGCCCGTCCCGTGTCGATCTACGTCGCACTGCATCACGTCACGCATTACAAATACGACCGCGCAATCGACCTCGGCCCCCACACCATTCGCCTGCGTCCGGCGCCGCATACGCGCACGCCGATCCTGAGCTACTCGCTCAAGGTCACGCCTTCCAACCATTTCGTGAACTGGCAGCAGGATCCCCAAGGCAATTGGCTCGCGCGCTACGTCTTTCCCGAAAAGGCGACCGAGCTGAAAATCGAGGTCGACTTCACGGCCCAGATGACCGTGGTCAATCCATTCGATTTTTTTGTCGAGCCCTACGTCAATTCGTTTCCGTTTCAATATCCAGAAGGGTTGAGGGCCGAGCTTGCGCCTTACCTCGAGACGCCGCCGTCCGGGCCGCTGCTCGTATCCTACTTGAAGCAGATTCCGCGCGAGGCGGATTCGACCGTCAATTTCCTGGTCGAGCTCAACGCCAATTTGCAGAAAAAGATTCGCTATGTCATCCGCATGGAGCCGGGCGTTCAGGCGCCGGAACAGACGCTGGCGGCTTGCGCAGGTTCGTGCCGGGACTCCGCCTGGCTGCTCATCCAGATTCTGAGGCATCTCGGCCTCGCCGCACGTTTCGTCTCGGGTTACCTGATCCAGCTGCGCCCCGATACCGACCCGGTCGAGGGCCCGCGCGAGGTCGAGAACGACTTCACCGACCTGCATGCCTGGGCCGAGGTTTATTTGCCGGGGGCCGGGTGGATCGGATTCGACGTCACCTCAGGCATGCTGACCGGCGAGGGGCACATCCCCGTCGCGGCCACGCCCCATTACCGTTCGGCCGCGCCGATCTCGGGCACGGCTGGTGCGGCCAATGTCGACTTCGCCTTCGAGATGTATGTCAGGCGCATCCGCGAAGCGCCTCGGATCACGAAACCTTTTTCCGATGAGGCCTGGGAAAGGCTCGATGCGCTCGGCGAGCAAGTCGATGCCGATCTGAAATCACTTGACGTGCGTCTCACCATGGGCGGCGAGCCGACCTTCGTGTCGATCGACGACATGGAGTCGCCGGAATGGAACGTCGCGGCCGTAGGCCCGACCAAGCGCGAGCTTGCCGACCAACTGATCCGTCGCCTGCACGCGCGCTTTGCGCCGGGCGGGTTGCTGCACTACGGGCAGGGCAAATGGTATCCGGGCGAAAGCCTGCCGCGCTGGGCGTTTGGGCTCTACTGGCGCAAGGACGGTGTGCCGATTTGGAAGAACTCCGACCTGATTGCCAGGATCGAGAACCCGAAGAAGGCGGACATCGCAGACGCCGAGCGCTTTGCGGAGGCGACCGCGAGCAAGCTCGGGCTGAGCAGCGAATATGTGTTGCCCGCGTATGAGGATCCCGGCCATTGGTTGCAGAAGGAGGCCTCGCTGCCGCCCAATGTCGAACCCGGCGATAGCAAGCTCGCCGATCCCGAGGAACGGGCCCGCATGGCGCGGGTGTTCGACCAGGGTCTCAACACGCCGCGCGGCTTCGTGCTGCCGATCCAGCGCTGGAACACCCAAGCGCCGCGCTGGCGCAGCGAACGCTGGCAGCTCCGCCGCGGCAGCCTGTTTCTGATGCCGGGCGACTCGCCGCTCGGCCTGCGGTTGCCGATTTCCTCGCTGCCGTACATTCCGCCCGAAGATTATCCCTACATCAACGAGCAGGATCCGCTCGCGCCACGACCGGCGCTACCGGTGTTCGATCAGCAGGTCGCTGCACCCGGCGCACCGCCGCAAGCCGTCCAGGAACAGCAGCCGCGCGGTTCGTCCGGCGGCGTGCGCACGGCGATGTCGATCGAAATCCGCGACGGCATGCTTTGTGCTTTCATGCCGCCGATGGAAAAGCTCGAGGATTATCTCGAGTTGGTTAGCGCCGTTGAAGCGACTGCCGAAGAGATGCAGATGCAGGTTCACATCGAGGGCTACGCGCCGCCCTACGATCCGCGCATCGAAGTCATCAAGGTGACGCCCGATCCCGGCGTGATCGAGGTCAACGTGCAACCGGCGAAAAGCTGGCGCGGGGCGGTCGACATCACCCTCGGTCTCTACGAGGACGCGGCCAAGACCCGGCTCGGTGCCAACAAGTTCCTGATCGACGGCCGCCACACCGGCACCGGCGGCGGCAACCACGTTGTGGTCGGGGGCGAGACGCCGCAGGACTCGCCCTTCCTGCGCCGACCCGACCTGCTCAAGAGCCTTGTGCTGTACTGGCAGCGGCATCCCTCGCTGTCTTACTTCTTCTCCGGCATGTTCATCGGCCCGACCAGCCAGGCGCCGCGGATCGACGAGGCGCGGCAGGACAGCCTCTATGAGCTCGAGATCGCGCTTGCGCATGTGCCGCCGCCAGGCGGTGAGATTCCGCTCTGGCTCGTCGATCGCCTGTTTCGGCACATCCTGGTCGACATCACAGGCAATACCCATCGCGCCGAAATCTGCATCGACAAACTGTTCTCGCCGGACAGCCCGACCGGCCGGCTCGGCCTTGTCGAATTCCGCGCGCTCGAAATGCCGCCTGATCCCCGAATGTCGCTGGCGCAACAGCTGGTCGTCCGTGCACTGATCGCAAAACTCTGGCGTGAGCCGCAAGACGGCAAGTTCGTGCGCTGGGGCACGGCCCTGCACGATCGTTTCATGCTGCCGCACTTCATCTGGCAGGACTTCCTTGAGGTTCTGAACGAGTTGAAGACGTCGGGTTACGCCTTCTCACCGGAATGGTATCTCGCGCAGCTCGAATTCCGCTTTCCGGCCTTCGGCCGCGTCCACCACGGCGGTGTCACGCTGGAATTGCGGCAGGCGCTGGAGCCCTGGCATGTGCTGGGCGAGGAGGGCACCGGGGGCGGCACGGTGCGCTATGTCGATTCCTCGCTGGAGCGGCTGCAGGTCAAGGCCGAGGGCTTTGTCGAAGGCCGCCATGTCGTCACCTGCAACGGCAGGCCACTGCCGATGACGGCCACCGGGCGCCCGGGCGAGGCGGTCGCAGGGCTTCGCTTCAAGGCCTGGCAGCCGGCTTCCGGCCTGCACCCGACCATCCCCGTCCACGCGCCGCTGACCTTCGACATCATCGACACCTGGAATGAGCGGTCGCTCGGCGGCTGCGTTTATCACGTCGCCCATCCCGGCGGTCGCAATTATGAAACAAAGCCGGTCAATTCTTACGAGGCGGAAGCACGCCGGCTGGCGCGATTCCAGGATCACGGCCATACGCCCGGCAAAATCGATCCCCGGCGCGAGGAGCGCAGCCTCGAATTTCCTCTGACTCTCGACTTGAGGACGCCGCTTCCACATTGAACTATGGTGTTGCAAGGGGGGCGAGTCGATGGCGGACACCATGGGTCAGGACGGGAGTTCGGCGGCCAAGGCCCGTCCGGCGCATCGCCGGGTGGCGCAGTGGATGCGTGACTACGCCCGTCTGCCGGGCATCCCCGACGAATATATCGGCGAGGACGGCCCGCGGCCGGTCTGGACCCGCTTTTTTGACGCCTTTGCCAACCTCTCGCCTGCGGACATCGAGCGCCGCTTTGCCGCCGCCGACCGGCATCTGCGCGAGGCCGGCGTCACCTACCGCGCGCCCGGCGAGATCGCCGACCGGCTCTGGCCGCTGTCACACCTGCCGCTGCTGATCGGCGAGGCCGACTGGCAGCAGTTGTCCGCCGGCATTGCGCAACGGGCGCATCTTTTCGAACTTGTCCTCCGCGATCTCTATGGCGAGGGCCGCCTCGTCGCCGACGGCGCGATCCCGGCGGCCGCAATCGCCGGTTCGGCCGAATATTTGCGCCCTCTATGCGGCATCGAGCCGCCGGGCGGGCGCTATCTCAGCATCTACGCCGCCGACGTCGGCCGCGGTCCGGACGGGCGCTGGTGGGTGCTCGGCGACCGCACGCAGGCGCCGTCGGGCGCGGGCTACGCGCTGGAAAATCGCCTGGTGTTGTCGCGCGCCTTCAGCTCACTCTACAAGTCGATGAATGTCGAGCGTGTCGCGCCGTTCTTCGAGGCATTCCGCGACGGTCTTCGTGCCAGCGCCGACCGCGACGAGCCGCGCATCGGCCTGCTTACGCCGGGCACCTTCAGCGAAACCTATTTCGAGCACGCAACACTCGCACGTTATCTCGGCTTCCTGCTGGTCGAAGGCGACGATCTCGCTGTCTCCGGCGATCGCATCCACATCCGTACGGTCGCGGGGCTGAAGCGGCTTGACGTGCTGTTGCGCCGGGTCGATGCCAATTTTCTCGATCCGCTCGAGCTCGATGCCGCCTCCCATCTGGGCGTGCCCGGGCTCATCGATGTCCTTCGCAAGGATGGCGTCGTCGTAGCCAACATGCCGGGATCTGGTGTGCTGGAGGCACGCGCGCTGCTCGGATTTCTGCAGCCGCTCGCCCGGCGCCTGCTCGGCGAGAATCTGAAGATGCCGCACATCGCGACCTGGTGGTGCGGGCAGAAGGC
>Ga0070741_10009431_pt1 | contig 18968 bp, 13 predicted proteins | sample Coa_R1_4_FD_66440 | JGI IMG/M metagenome (GOLD analysis project Ga0070741, IMG submission 66440) | Surface soil microbial communities from Centralia Pennsylvania, which are recovering from an underground coalmine fire - Coalmine... | ecosystem: Environmental > Terrestrial > Soil > Unclassified ...
CCATGCCCGCAATCGCTACGGCTAAGCCTGCCTTTGTTAGTCTTTCCATGGCTTCGATCCTCCTTTATTTGGCCGCGAGATTAGCGGGTTGCGCGCTTGATAGTCTATCGGGGATTTCCCCCGATATTTTCAGCGTCTAATCCCCGATTGAGACGCCATAATGTTCGCAGAGCTACTAACGGTGATTCAACTCAACCCACTCTCGCGCGCCGCGGCGAAGCGCGTCAGCGTCGCGGTAGCCCAACTTGAGCTTGATGTGCTCGTGATAAGTTTCAACGGTTTTAGGGCTGATCCCGAGTTCTTGCGCGATCCGGCTAGTTCCGAGGCCAGCACCCTTCAGCGCAAAGACGTGCAGCTCGCGATCGGTCAGGTTAGGTACCTTGGAATGTATTGTCGGGCGGGCGACGACCTGATGAACCGCGCGCAACGCGATCCGCGGGCTAACATAAAGCTCGCCTGCGAGAACAGTTTCGACGGCACGGATCAACTCTTCCCGTGTGCTGGTTTTCATCCAGTAGCCTGAAGCGCCGGCGCGCAGGGCACGGTCGGCATAAATTTCTTCAGGCCGTCGTGATACAGCTAAAATCCGCGTCTGGGGAAACCGAGCAGCGATTTGCTTGAGAAGAAAAATCCCGTCGTGATGACCAAGGAATGGTTCTATAATCAGTAGATCGGGCTGGTGTTTTTCCATCAACTCGCGCGTAATCCTTACATCGGTTGCGAGTCCGCAAATTACATAGCCCGGATCGCGCTGAATAATCGCAGCAAGTCCTTCTCTGGCGACCGTGCTGTCGTCAGCGATAATTACAGAAGGCTGTCGCGAGGAGAGAGCAATGGAGGAGGCCCTCACAAATTTCGAGAGTGCTCAAAAGTTGTCCGGATGACAAGCAGAATTCGTTACCTGAGAGTTACAGTTGGGTTACAACCACTCTTCGAAAATCCGCAGCCAGTTGCCACGCAGAATCTTCTCGATCTGCTCGTCAGTAAAACCTCGCTCGATCAATTTTCGAGTGAGATTGCCGGCGTGCGAATGGTTCCTTAGATCGAGGATGAATTGAGGCGTTGTAAACTTTTTGGCTAACTCTTTTTTAGCCGACTCGGGCCACTGGCTATAGATAAACTCAAAGAAATCAAACCCCACGGCTACGCCATCGATGCCAATCAAATTGGCTATGTATTCGATGTGATCCACGTAGTGATCGAGAGTGCTTTGTTCGGCTTTTGGACTTACGAGCACAGAGTTAACGCCAATCACACCGCGCCGTTCCCCGATCATTTTGATTTGGTCATCGCTGATGTTGCGCTCGATATCGTAATACTGCCGGACATTGGTGTGCGAAACAATGGGTGGTTTTGTGGTGATAGATAAAATGTCGTTGAAACCGGCGTGATTAATGTGCGCAAGATCAATAATCACGCCGAGTGCTTCGCATTCGCGTACCAGGTCACGGCCGAACCCAGTAAGGCCCTCCGGTGGCGAACCGCTCGAAGCGAAGATTCCACCGTGTCCTGCGGCGTTGCTTCGCGCATGTGTAAGTCCGATTGAGCGGACACCGAGCTCATAGAAAATTCGTAGAAGGTTTAAGTCCGTTCCGAGAGGCTCGGCGCCTTCCATTGTGATGAGTAACGCGATTTGGCCTTTTTTTCGCGCCTTCTCGATGTCCTGATAGCTTTTACAGATTGCGAACCGCTGGCACGCCTGCGTCTCGGCATATAACCGCGCGATTTGATTAAGTGCCACACCCAGAGCCGCATCTGGCAGGTAACGGTCCTCGATGTAGATCGCGGCGCCGACGACGCCAATATTCCCGGCTTCGAGTTCCGGTAGAAACTCGGTCTCAAGCACGTTCGTGCGTTCCCGCTTCTCGTACAAATCCATCGGCAAATCGAAGTGCAGATCGATAATGCCGCCGGTCAGCAGCCGGTCGATTCGTTGCTCGATAGATTTTTCGATCATGCTCTGGCGGAAAAAAACGCGGATCGCACGGGTGTCACAAACAAAATCGACAAGAGTCCGAACTCTTAACCGCGTTTCTCAAGATGAGACATAAAACGATGCTGCGTTTTCGGCTGGAGCGATATTTCGTCCTTTTAGCTTAATTAATCATTCCCGACCATTTTAAATGTGATCACTTCAAGCCGGCTGGTTACTTTTTGGATTTGCGTCGCCTGGTCCTTCACGGTCACAGTGAGGTTTGCAATCTCGTTCTTCAACTCTGCAATCGTGTGTGCCTGCTCTTGCACCTTGCGATGTTCTTTGAGGAATTCATTGAGCAGCATCGCGTTGACAGCTTCGTACCGCACCGTTTCTGGCTTGCCTTGGCGATCGGGTGTCACGAGGTCTGGACTTACTCTGGCTACTTCCTCGGCGATGAGGCCGAAGGATAGAGAACGCGTTGGGTCGATTTCCTTCTTATAACGGAAGCTGACCGGTCTGAGCGAATGGATCGCTTCGCTTGCATTTTCCATCGGTTTGATTTGTTCCTTGTACCGACGTGACGAAGACAACGTGCCGATCCTGTTATCTGAAGTGACGTAAACCGCTCGCTCGGTCGCTACCGATTCATAGATATTGCGGATGCGAGTGATGTTGTTCTCTCCGGCAACCCCAGTGACGCCAGCGCCAATGCAGACATTGCCGTCGCCCGTAATATTGGACCCGGCAGAATCACCAATGGCTGTATTGCTGTTGCCGGTAAAATTGCTAAACAGGGCTGAAACACCGACGGCGGTGTTGGAATTGCCGGCGGCGTTTTCCTCGAGCGCGCCAAAACCGTTTGCAGTATTGTTGTTACCGGTCGCGTTGCTATAAAGAGCCTGGTCACCGATGGCGGTGTTAACGTTGCCGGTACTGTTGCTGTCCAGAGCATATGCACCATCGGCCGTGTTGCCTTCGCCGGTGGTATTGCTAAGGAGCGCTTCGACACCGGTGGCAGTGTTGGCATTTCCGGTGCCGTTGCTGAAAAGAGCTGACGCTCCATTGGCCGTGTTTTGGGTGCCAATGGTGTTGCCATTAAGTGCTCCCGAACCGATCGCGGTGTTCTGGTCGCCGCTGGTGTTACTGTAAAGCGCGCCAAAACCGTTTGCGGTATTGCTGTCGCCCTCCGTGTTGCTAGTGAGCGCTTCGGAACCAGTTGCGGTGTTTTGGGTTCCGGTAGTGTTAAATAAGAGTGCCGCAGCGCCTAGGGCCGTATTTTGAGTTCCTTCACCCGTACTTTGATTTCCTACGTTGAAAAGCAACGTCCCGGCGCCGAGAGCAGTATTGAAGCTGCCGTCTCTATTGCTAAAGAGCGAAAACCATCCAATTGCGGCGTTGCCGACGCCTGTCGTGAGACTAAAAAGGGCTTTCTCTCCCTCGGCTGTGTTGAAGCCGGCGTAGCCGCCGTCCGGGGGTGGACTAACTGCTTCCGCATTCGGAAAAACTCCGATCAAGAAAAGCAGCGTGGCAATGACAAACGCCGGGAGTTTTCGAGCGTGCTGAGTTTGATTGAATGTTTTCATAGACGGCAAGTCTTGAACATTTGCTGACGGTTTGGCTAGTGAAAAAGAGATTGGGTCTCTCGTTGCGTCTGAAGCCTCGATCAGCTTTCACCGCTGCCGCGCGCCAGGCGCAGTGAGCGGCTACAGGCAGTTACCAAACCGGCTGTCGGGGCCTACCGCTTATTTGCTCAGCTCAAGCATCCGCCGAATGGGTAGCTCTGCGCGTTTGCGCACTGGTTCCGGCAAAGTGATCTCGGGTTTCATGTTCAAGAGCGCGTCGTACGCTTTTTCGAGCGTGTTCATCTTCATGAACCGGCATTCGCCGCAGAAGCAGTTATCTGTGGGACCGGGAATAAAGGTCTTGTTAGGAACTTCATTCCGCAGCCGATGCAACAGGCCAGCTTCAGTGACGATAATGATCTCGCTCGCTGGCGATTCTCTGCAAAAAGTCACCATCTTTTCAGTTGAACAAACTTCGTCGGCCAGCATGCGAACGGCGTAGGTGCATTCCGGATGGGCTACAACCGGCGCATTCGGATATTGCTGCCGAATCTTATTAATACTGCGCGCTGTGAACTCAACGTGCACGTAACAGTTCCCCTGCCACAAATCCATTTTGCGTCCCGTCCGTTCCATCACCCAGGCGCCCAGATTTTGGTCCGGAACGAAAAGAATATTCCGATCAGCCGGAGCGGCGCGCACGATTTTATCGGCATTTCCGCTGGTGCAAATCACGTCGGACAACGCCTTCACGCCGGCGCTGCAATTGATGTAGGCGATAACGTAGTAATTCTTGTCCACGTTCTTTTTTAGAAACTGTGCCAGCTTTTCCGGCGGACACGATTCGGAAAGTGAGCAGCCGGCATCAAGATCTGGCAGAATCACGCGCTTGGTCGGATTAATAATCTTCGCCGTCTCCGCCATGAAATGGACGCCGCAAAACAAGATCACGTCAGCATCCGTTTTCGCTGCCTGATAACTCAGACCTAACGAGTCGCCGACGAAGTCGGCTACATCCTGTAACTCGGGCACCTGGTAGTTATGCGCGAGAATAACAGCGTTCCGCTCGTGCTTGAGTTCCTGCAACGCTTCTGCTAGATCAACAGCAGCCAGCTGTGGACAGCCAAAGTTTATACCGGCGCTTACCATCGGTTAATATGGCGATTCGCCGGCAATTTACAAATCTGTAGCCGCCGCCCTCTGGGCGACGCCCCTTCGCATTTCAAAACACGTCATCAATGCGCTTCCCAGAGAGAATCGGCTACAGCGCTTTGCGCATCGCTTCAATCCGGGGTTCGCGATCGAACCAGATGGAAAACGAGAGCGCACCTTGATGTAGCAGCATCGATATTCCGTTTGCGCTGCGCGCACCGGCTTGTTCGGCGGCATGCAGCAATGCAGTTTTCGATGGGCCATATACGCAATCGAAGACCAGGTGGTGCGGCGCAAGCAATCGGGCCGGGATTGGAGCCGGATCGCTCGAATTCATCCCCAGAGGAGTGGCGTTGACGATGAGATCGATATCCGCGAGCTGCACACGCATTACCGATTCCTCCCACGCGATAGCTTCAAGGCGTGCCGCGGGGCCAAGCACGCGAGCTTCCATAAAAAACGGACGCAATCGCTCCGCAAGAGCATTCGTTTTTTCCAGTGTGCGATTGGCCAGAACGAGGCGTTCGCAGTTCTCAAGCGCGCATTGCCAGGCAATAGCGCGCCCCGTTCCGCCACCCGCACCAATTATCAGCACCCGAAGATCGCGGAGATCGACAGAGAACTCGCCGCGAATGGCGCGCAGAAATCCTTCGCCATCAGTGTTCGATCCGATGAGTTTCTTATCGCGAATGCGAATCGTATTCACCGCTCCGGCGCGAGTCGCCGATTCATCCGCTTGGTCGATCTGCCCGAAGCCCGCAATTTTGTGCGGCACCGTCAGATTCACCCCGACGAAATCCAGGCTTCGCAAAAGGCGCAGTGCCGATCTCAATTCATTCGGCCGGATATGAAAACGCGCGTATTGAGCATCGATCTCGCAGGCGCGCAGCGCAGCGTTTTGCATCTCTGGCGAGAGCGAATGCGCAACAGGATCACCAAAAACCCCGAGGCGAACGGGAGGGTGAATTTCGCGCGCGGTCTTATCCCACTTTTCAAGGTCAGCGAGTGTGTACCGTTGGGTTGTTTGCATGTTGTGCGTGTCGGCAACATTGAGAATACTACGCTCGAGCTCGAGGGCGAATGGGTGGTCTCTGGGGAGCCCAGGCGTCCTGCGTGTAATGCCAGTCCGGGTTCGGACCGAGCGCGTCCTCGCGATCGCGAACTTTTTAGAAGGGTACGTCTATCGCTTTTGGCAAAATCCAATGAAAGTTCGTTTTCCGCGCGACGCCGAAACCAGCACGCGAGACGCGTGCGCTACCCAAACCTTGCAACCACGAAGGTTGTGGATCTGCGCCTTCGCCGATAGCTTGGTTCGTTATAATGACCACTGAAACTGAACGACCGTCCGATTTTATTCGCGATATCGTCGCGGACGACCTTCGCACGGGCAAATACAAACAAATCTGCACGCGTTTTCCGCCCGAGCCTAATGGCTATCTGCATATCGGCCACGCGAAATCGATCTGCCTCAACTTCGGCATCGCGCGCGAGTTTGGCGGCATTTGCAACATCCGGATGGATGATACCAACCCGATCAAGGAGGAGGCGGAATATGTCGAGTCAATCATGACTGATGTCCGTTGGCTGATCGATGATTGGGCGGACAAGCATGTCGGTGGCGCGCCGTTTTACGCATCGGATTATTTCGGCCGCTTTTACGAATACGCAGTCGATCTCATCCGCAAAAGCAAAGCCTACGTTTGCGATATGACTCCCGAAGAAACGGATGCATTTCGCCGGCTCGGGAAAGCAAGTTCCTTTCGCGATCGCTCGGTCGAGCAAAACCTCGACCTGTTTGCGCGAATGAAAGGCGGGGAGTTTCCCGACGGTGCGCGCACCCTGCGCGCGAAGATCGACGTAAACGCCGCGAACGTGTGGCTACGCGATCCGGTTCTGTATCGTATCCGGCATGCGTCACACCATCGCACCGGCGGTAAATGGTGCATTTATCCGATGTACGACTGGGCGCACACGCTGAGTGATTACATCGAGGGCATCACTCACTCGGTTTGCACACTGGAATTCGAAGTGCACCGGCCACTCTACGATTGGATTCTTGCCGCGCTCGAATTGCCAGAGCCGCGTCCCCATCAATATGAATTTGCGCGGCTCAATCTCACTTACTCGGTCATGAGCAAGCGTAAACTGATTCAGCTCGTGAACGAAAAGCTCGTTAGCGGTTGGGATGACCCGCGGATGCTTACTATTTCCGGATTGCGTCGGCGCGGGGTGACTGCGAGCGCCTTGCGCGCATTCGCCTACAACGTTGGCATCACGAAATATCCGAGCATGACTGACATGGCGGTGCTGGAACACACGATTCGTGAGGAATTTAATCGCACGGCCGCCCGCCGGCTCGCTGTGTTGCGACCGGTCAAAGTCCTGCTGACGAATTATCCCGACGGAAAAATCGAACACCTCGATGCAATCAACAATCCCGAAGACCCACATGCTGGAACGCGCAAGATTCCGTTCAGTCGCGAGCTTTACATCGAGAGCGACGATTTCATGGAAGCCCCCCCGCCGAAATATTTTCGGCTCAGACCCGGTGGCGAAGTGCGGCTGAAATACGCTTACATCATTAAGTGCGATGAGGTCGTGAAAGATGCAGCCGGTAAGGTGATCGAGCTCCGATGCACTGTTGATCTGGACAGCAAGTCAGGCGGACCGACTGCGGGTCGCAAGGTGAAAGGGACCATACATTGGGTAAGCGCACCGGAGGCAATCGATGCGGAAGTTCGTTTGTACGACCGCCTGTTCAGCGTTTCCGAGCCCGACGCCAGCGGCGATTTCAAATCATTTATTAATCCAAATTCGCTCCAAGTTGTGACTGCGAAATGTGAGCCAGCTTTTGCGGAAGCCCGCCCTGAAGAACGCTATCAATTTGAGCGACTCGGGTATTTTGCGCTCGATCCGGATTCCACGCGTGAAAAACAGGTGTGGAACCGCACAATCACACTGAGGGATACGTGGGCGAGGGAAGCGAAAAGATCCTGACGAGCCCGGCAGGCGGAGCGCCTGCCCTACAGCGCGGATACAAGCCGACGTCGAAATAGTCTTGTAGGGCAAGCGCATCGCTTGCCAGGCGTTAGAACCTGCCAAGCGCGCGATCGATGCGCGCGATCACTTTTTCTTTTCCGAGAACTTCAAGCAAGTGATACAGACTCGGTCCCACGTTGCTGCCAGTCACTGCGAGTCGAGTTGGATGAACGATTCCGCCGACTTTTACGCCCAGCTTTGCGGCTGCGCTCTTCAACGTCGCTTCAATTGTAGCGGCATCAAATTTCTCCAACGCGCTCAGTGCATCGCGGACGGCCTCCAGTTTTGGTTTGTTCTCAGCTGTGAAATGCCTGGCAACACCTTGGAGATTGTAATCGAAGTTGTCTGTGAAATAGAACCCGCAGTAAGCAGGCAGCTCATCAAGCGTATTGATTTTGCCTTTGCACGTTTCCAGCGCGTCGCGGACGTATTTCTCCGGAAAACCATCAAGCTTCACCTCGCTGGACTTCAACTTCGCAACTGCCAGATCGTAAAATTCTGAGTCGCTTAATTCGCGTGCGTATTCGCCATTCAACCAATGGAGTTTGTCGGAATCGAACGTGGCCGAGCTGCGTCCGATGTTTTTCAGGTCAAAGATCCGGATGATCTCGTCGATATCGATCTTCTCCCGGTTGTCCTTGGGCGACCAGCCGAGCAGACAGAGATAATTTCGAACCGCAGCCGGGAGATAACCGCGCCGGATATAATACTCCACTCGGGCGCCTTCGTCGCGCTTGCTCATCTTCGATCCGTCCCGGTTTAGGATGAGCGGAATGTGCGCGTACTGCGGAGGCGTTGCGCCCAGCGCGCGAAAAATCTCGATGTGCTTCGGCGTGTTTGAGAGATGATCTTCTCCCCGGATCACGTGGGAGATTTTCATTTCGAGGTCGTCGATCACATTGACGAAATGAAAAATCCACGAGCCATCGGGGCGCCGGATTGTCATGTCAGGGTGCGTCGCCGGATTGCTGAGATCGAAATCGATCTTGCCGCATACGATGTCGTCCACGATGACGTGCTCGCGTGGCGAACGAAATCGCATCGCGCCCTGGTCTTCGAAGATGTGACCGGTATCCTGAAGTTTTTTTAGATAACGCTCATAAAGTTCCGTCCGTTCACTTTGCAAATAAGGTCCGAAATCGCCGCCGACGTGCGGACCTTCGTCCCAGTTTAGGCCCAGCCATTGTAATCCATCGTAGATGGCTGCCATGGCCTCCTCGGTGTTTCGTTTGATATCGGTATCTTCGATGCGCAGAACGAATTTTCCGCCATGATGCCGCGCAAAGAGCCAGTTAAAAAGCGCCGTGCGCGCCCCGCCAATATGCAGATAGCCAGTAGGCGAGGGGGCAAAGCGAACGCGGATGTCAGACATGGCGTTGTAATCTAGACACGAATTGTAGTGGCGGTCTATGACCGCAAAGTGCGTGGGGCGGTAATGAATCCGGCGCTCACAGAGCGCCGCTACAGCTTATTCGATAAAGATCTTCCCTGCGCGGCGGCGTGCGTGCCGATCGCGCGCAAGGTTGATCTTTGCCACTCGCGCATTCGGGTCGAGGAGCGAGCGGACGCGCTCAACTGCATCGAATCCAACTTCAGAGATGTTTTGCACCCGCAACCATTTGAATATCGCCCGACGCTGAAGTGCAACCGGAAGCGCTCGAATTTTTGTCACACAAAGTTCGGCGTTACTCGAGCCGGCGAATTGACTGTCGACCCAAGCTTCTTCTTCGCCTGCGATTGTAGCGGTCCGCCAAATCGCGGGACGAATATTTCGGCCAAGGATTTTTTCCAGGTAAGGAATGATGCGATGACGGATGCGATTGCGAAAAGGATTCAGATTTTTATTCGAAGCATCTTCGCGAAATTTAAGCCCATACTGGCGCACGTAATTATCGATCTCTTTGCGCCAAACACCCAGAAGCGGGCGCACAATGGCAAGATCGATCCTCTCCACGCGGCGAGTGGACATTTCGCGCATCGCAGCCAGACCGGTCATCCCTGCGCCACGAAACAGATTGATCAAAAAAGTTTCGACGAGATCGTCGGCGTGGTGGGCGAGAAAAATAGTGTGGCAGCGACGACGCTTTGCGGCTCTCGCGAAGAACGAGTAGCGGGAGTCACGCGCCGCGGTTTCGGTCGACAACTTTTTTTTCCTGGCGAACGCCGGAACGTTTGCGGCCCCAAGTTCAAAATCCAGCTGATATTTTTCCGCAAGCTTTTCTACAAAGCGCGCATCGGCATCGCTCGATCGCCCTCGCAACTGATGGTTTAAATGACAGACGACCAGTTTCTTGTAACCGAGATGAACCATGCAGTGCAGCAGCGCGACGGAATCGCGTCCGCCGGAAACGCCAATGAGATAGCGCCTGTCAAGTGGGAGTGTCCGCAACAAATTTGTTTTTGTTTGAATCCAATTCATGGCGACGCCGCATCCAACGTTCAAAGCAATCATGAAGGATCAACAAACTTTAGACAAAAGCAGAAACGGCTGGCGTCTTTAAAAGAAAGGATTCACGGGCTATGAACAACGATACTACTTACGCGATGCTGGTTCAGTCAGAGGAGAAGGGCCGAAGCATCATGGAAACGGCGGTTTATGCGCTTCTGGGGTTGAGCGCAATCCTGTCGATTTTGCAGTTCGCTCAACAACCAGATCGTGTGCCGACGACGCTGACGACACAGGCGTATGAGATCTCGGACACCGCACAGAGGAGCTGAACCGCAGCAGAGCTAAAAGGCGCTCGATTTGAAAAATGGGCTTTTAGCCGATGTGCCGCTGGGGTTTCGGAAGCGGTCGGGGATGTCTGCTCACCGGGAGCGAGGGCGAAAGCCCAACGTTCGACCTGATTATGACAAGGGATTTGACAATGAATGAACGTTCATTCATCTTCCCGGCCTATGTCACAGCCCCAGATAGACTCTTCCAATCCGGATCGGCGTTCCCAGATCCTTGAGGCTGCGTTAGTCTGCTTCGCCAGGCGCGGATTTCACCAAACCAGCATGCACGACATCAGCGGCGAGGCCGGGATCAGCGTTGGTCTGATTTATCGCTATTTCGAAAATAAAGAGGCAGTCATTTCTGCGATGGCCGACCGGCATAAGAAGGAGATCAGCGAAATGCTGGAGCGCGCGCGACAGGCACCGACGCTGCTTGAGTCGCTTGAGATTTTGTTTACCGCCCATTGCTGCGAAAACGAACCCCGACTGCTTTCTGCATTTGTCGTCGATCTTTACGCCGAAGCTTCACGAAATCCGCACGTCGCCGATTTGACGCGCGATGTTTTGGAAACGGCGATGGCTGGGGTCAGGGACTTAATTGCACGTGCGCCGGAAAGTGCGGCCCATGGACTGACTGCCGATGAGTTGGCTGAATTAATTTTCGCCGTCGCACGCGGCATGCTGATGCTCGATGTGTTGCGGCCCCAGGGGATGACTGCAGCGGAACGGCGCGCGCGACAACTGGAGGTCACGCGGAGATTGTGGGGTCTTTTGTTTAAAAAGGAAGTCGAACCAGTTTATGCATGATATAGCTAAGTCGAAGAGTCTAGGGCAAAAAGGATCAGGTCCCCGGATTCGGTCGGTGCTTTACTCGCTGATATCCATTCTAGTACTCGCCGGTCTAATTTTCGGTCTGGTTCTTCTTCGGATTTCGCCAATGCTCATTGTAGCCGCGGTCGTGACCGCCTTGATCATTTGGTTTGGATTTGTTGCGTTTCGGCGCTTTCGTTCCGGACGCACGACCGCGGGCGCCGTCTTTACAGTCCTGGCGATTTTCCTTGTGCTGATCGATTTCAAGGCCCTTCAGTTCAGCGCGATGGGTGCGATGGCAAAAACGATGGTGCCGCCGCCGACGACCGTCACAAGCGCGGTGGTGAAGGAAGAAGATTGGGCGCCGACGCTTTCGGCAGTGGGCTCGATTTCGGCAGTACAAGGGGCAATCATAGCCGCTGAACTGGGTGGTGTGGTAAGCGACATTAAGTTTGAAAACGGCGGTGTCGCCAAAAAAGGAGACGTCATCATGAAACTAGACGCCTCCCAAGAGGAAGCACTTTTGCGATCCGCGGAAGCTGAAGCGGAGCTGGCACGCCAGGACTTAGAACGAACTCGGGGCCTTGCCTTAGAGAAGGTGGTTTCGAAAGCTGAACTCGACGCCGCCGAATCGAAATTCAACAGGCTAAACGCCGTTGTGGATCAGATGCGCTCTAATATTCGGAAGAAGACGCTCATTGCCCCTTTTGATGGCCAGCTTGGCATTCGCCAGGTGAATGTCGGGCAAATGATTAATCCCGGCCAGCAAGTCGTGCCGCTGACTTCACTCGATCCGGTGTTCGCCGATTTCGCATTGCCGCAGCAACACCTGGGCCAATTGTCGCCCGGTCTTGAGGTCCGCGTGACAACGGATGCGCTTCCAGGCCGGGTGTTCACTGGAAAGTTAACGGCGATTAACTCGATGGTCGATACGAGTACGCGCAACATTACGCTGCAGGCGACCCTGGAAAATCCGGATCATGTGCTGCGACCGGGGATGTTCGCGAAGGCAGAGGTCACGTTGCCGGAAAAACACAAAGCGCTGGTCATTCCAGGATCGGCAATTTCGTATGCCCCCTTTGGAGATTCGGTTTTTGTGATCGAAAAGACAAAAGACAAAAAGACCGGCAAGGAATCCGAAACGATCCGGCAGCAATTTGTGCGCGTCGGTGAATCGCGCGGAGACCTCGTTTCGATTACGCAAGGCCTCAAGGCCGGTGAAGTGGTCGTGAGCACAGGAGTCTTTAAGTTGCGAAACGGAATGGGGGTGACCATCAACAACGATCTCGCCCCAAAGCCGCAGCTTAATCCAAATCCTGTTGATTCGTGATCTAAGATCGACATGAAATCGTTCACAGACCTTTTTATTAAGCGTCCGGTCCTGGCGCTGGTCGTCAGCTTCGTGATTCTCATCGCCGGTTTGCAGGCGATGAAGACGATCAACGTGCGGCAATATCCGCGCAGCGACATCGCAGCGATCACGGTCAGCACAGTTTACGTCGGCGCGGATGCAGAGCTGGTGAGGGGATTTATTACGACGCCGCTCGAGCGCGCGATCGCCGCCGCGGACGGCATCGATTACATCCAATCCCAAAGCAAACAGGGGCAATCCCTAATTACCGCGCGATTGAAGCTGAATTACGACGCGAACAAGGCGCTTTCCGATATCAGCTCAAAAGTCGACGCCATCCGGCGCGACCTTCCGCCCGACGCGGAAATTCCCGTCATCAGCATCGAAGCAGCCGACACACAGTTTGCGTCCGCGTATTTGAGTTTTACCTCCGATATTTTGAAGCCTAACGAGATCACCGATTACCTGGTGCGCCTGGTGCAACCGCGTCTGACCGCGGTCGGCGGCGTGCAGAAAGCGGATATTCTTGGCGGTCGCACGTTTGCGATGCGCATTTGGATGAAACCGGACCGGATGGCTGCGCTAAACATCAACCCGGCTCAGGTCCGCAACATGCTTGCGCGAAATAATTTTCTCTCGGCTGTCGGGAGCACAAAAGGTTCGATGCTTCAAGTCAACCTGACGGCAAACACCGATCTGCACACGGTAGATGATTTCAAAAAACTGGTCGTGCGGCAGGACAAAGGGAATCTCGTGAGGCTGAGCGACATCGCGGACGTGGAGCTTGGCGCAGAAGATTACAACACCGAAGTGCGGTTCTCCGGTCAGAAAGCGGTGTTCATGGGCATCTGGGTCCTGCCGAATGCAAACTCAGTGGACGTCATCAAGCGGGTCCGCGTGGAGATGGACCAGATCCAGAATGAACTTCCCGCCGGCATGAAAGCCGAGATTGCGTACGACGCGACCGCTTACATCAACGATGCCATCCACGAAGTGGTAAAAACTTTGATCGACACGCTGCTTATCGTGATGGTCGTAATCTTCCTGTTCCTCGGTTCCTTCCGCACGGTTCTAGTGCCGGTAGTCGCGATTCCGATTTCCCTCATTGGGGCGTTGTTTCTCATGCAGATGTTCGGTTTTACACTGAACCTGCTGACGCTGCTGGCGATCGTGCTTTCAGTCGGGTTGGTGGTGGATGACGCGATTGTCGTTGTCGAGAACGTTGAACGGCATATTCACGAAGGCATGTCGCGCATGAACGCCGCGCTGGTGGGCGCGCGCGAGTTAATCGGGCCGATCATTGCCATGACCATAACGCTCGCTGCGGTTTACACGCCGATTGCGCTTCAGGGAGGCCTGACCGGCGCGCTCTTCCGTGAATTTGCGCTCACCCTCGCCGGCGCGGTTTTTATTTCAGGCGTCGTTGCGCTCACCCTGTCGCCGATGATGTCGGCATATCTTTTGCGCACCGGGAACACGGACAAGGGATTTAGCGGCGTGGTCAACCGCACTTTCGATCGCTTCCGCGACTGGTACGGCAGTCATCTTGATCGCACATTGAACGCACGCCGGGGTGTTTATGTTGTTTGGGCCGGAATTTTCGCGCTGGCGGTCTTCATGTTCGCGGCGATTCCAAAAGTGGGGACGAAAGAATTGGCGCCCAAGGAAGATCAGGGCGTGATTTTTGGTATCATCACGGCGCCGGCCAACGCCACGATCGACGATACGATTCGTTACGCCGACGCGGCTGGAAAAGTATTCCAAAGCATTCCCGACACACGATTTACCTTTCAACTTACCTACCCCGATCAAGGATTTGGAGGAATGGTTTTAAAACCGTGGGGCGTCCGTAAAACGCCGACAAAGGCTTACCTGCCCCAGGTACAAGCCAAACTTGGCGCTATTCCGGGCATACAAATGTTTCCGATCATGCCGTCGGCTCTTCCCGGGGCGGACAATTTTCCGGTCAGTTTCGTGATCACCTCCACTGCCGATCAGGAGCGCATCCTTGAATTTGCTCGCCAGATCTTCCAGAAAGCAATGCAAGCCCATATTTTCCAATTCGGCGACATCGACACGAAAATCGATCAGCCGCAGTCGGAAATCGTTTTCGATCACGATAAAGTTGCGGCGATGGGTCTGGACATGCAACAGGTGGGCGCCGATCTCTCGGCCAGCATCGGCGGCAACTATGTCAATCGGTTTAACATCGAAGGACGCAGTTACAAAGTCATCCCTCAGATCAAGCGGGTCGATCGGCTAAATCCCGAGCAGTTGGAAAATATCTACGTGAGTGGCCCTAACAATCAGTTGGTGCCTCTTAGCACAGTCGCTTCAATCAAGCACAAGACGGTCGCGCGTTCCCTCAATCGCATGCAGCAGCTTAACGCGGTGACCATCAGCGGCGTGCCAACGGGTTCAATCGATTCGGCTTTGAAGTTTCTGGAGAACGAAGCTCGTAACATTCTTCCCAAGGGATACGTGCTTGATTACACCGGCGAGTCACGCCAGTTGCGCATCGAAGGAAGCAAGTTTCTTGGCGTGTTTTTGCTGTCGCTTGCTCTAATCTTTCTTGTCCTCGCCGCTCAGTTCAACAGTTTTCGCGATCCGTTCATCATCCTGTTCGGGTCGGTTCCACTCGCCATGTTCGGCGCGGCCATCTTCATGTTTTTAAAGATGCCGTTCGGCCACTTCTTTACAGATGGTTGGACGACTTCATTTAACATCTACTCGCAAGTAGGACTGGTCACGCTGGTTGGCTTGGTTTCGAAAAATGGAATTCTCATCGTGCAATTTGCGAACGAACTGCAGCGCGAAGGCCTGGACAAACTCGCGGCGGTCGCCAAAGCGGCCCGGATTCGATTGCGTCCCATCATGATGACGAGTGTGGCGACGGTCGCCGGTCACTTTCCGCTTACGCTGGTAAGCGGCGCCGGCGCAGCGGCGCGAAATTCAATCGGTCTCGTGCTTGTTGGCGGAATGACGATTGGAACAATCTTTACGCTGTTCATCGTGCCATCGCTTTACATGCTTATCGCAAAGGAACATCACGAGAAGTCTCTGATGGATCCGGACTTGGAAGGTGTTGCCGAAGACGTCGATCTTACGCCGGAATACGCGTCAGCGCTCGCGGCGGACGGGAACGGCAACGGCTGGAAGAAAGGGTGACCCGAGCGGAGTAGAGGTGGCTGTGTCAGTCGCCGGCAACGGTTTCGACCTGACTAAAACAAAAAGTCCCGGTGCGTTTTCCCACCGAGGCTTTGCTTTCCTTGTTTAGCGGATCTCTCGGCCGCCAGTTGCCCCGCATGTACCAAACATGCGGGGCACTATTTCAGCCTTAGGCGGCTCGCTGTTGCCGAGGGGATTGTTGCGGTACAGAGCTAAACTCAAGGACATCCTCGGAGATTTTAGTAATCGCCCAGGGTTCCGGAGTACTCTGCATGGGCACGTTGGCTTCCACGATCTTGCGACCTACTGGTCGCAGTGATTTAATGGAGAAGCCTTCCGCTGCCGTTACAATGTAGCCTTGGCCACTTTGCTGGCAAAAGAAGGTGCCGGCCTCCCCGCGTAACGCCTCTGCCAGGTCGGGATGTTGAATTGTCCCGTTCAATGGTAGTTTTGTTTGCATCTGTGCAGCCTCGCGCAATACTGGATGATCGCCAGGTAACTTAGGTTCCCTTTTTATCCGGGCGATTGTTGAACGCTTCCCGTAATAGCGTGGTCTTTTTTAGAAGCGCGCACGAGTTGAGAAACGGCGATTTTCCGGCGCGCAGGCGAGGGGAACACGTGAAGAGAGACCGCATTGCTGTCAGCAAGCGCGCGCCGGTAATCGAGCCGGCATTGGAAAAGCCCCTGCTCAAGCTGCATCGCAGCATGGATGTTAACTCGTTTTGGAGAGCCACTCAGCAGTTGCTTGCCACGGCAATATCGAATCGCGTGATCGGCCTGACGCTTCAACCGAGTCCAGTTTTGCCCTTTGTCGCAAGATGGACGCGACCCATCTCTCGCGATTTTTTCGCGGTGGAACCCCTCAAGAGTTACGCCGCCGGGCCGGCGCGCAAGAAGTTGGTGCGCCTGAGCGATCTTTTCCCCAACCGCAATTGCTTCGTCAGGTCGTTCCTTTATCGCCACTACCTCGCGGCGCACAAATGCGCTCATGGCGTCATTCTCTTCTTTTGGAAACGCAGGAGGCTCATTTGCGGGATCGCAATTATGCGCACGGCGCGGCAAGGCGATTTTTCTCCAGCGGAGATGAAATTGCTCCGGCAGCTTTACCCGCAGTTTCAGACCGCCCTCCGCCGGCTCGGACCGCTCGAGCGTGAACACTCGGTGCGGATGGACTTTGAAGAATTCCTAAGCCGGTTGCCAACGCCGACGATTGTTTTGCGATGGAACTTGAAACCGATTTATCAGAACCCGGCTGCGCGTGAGTTCTGCGCGGTGTGGGAAAAGGGACCCGAGGAAGCGAAGCGAACGAAAGCGACTTCCCCGATTCCTTCTGAGATTTTGGATCGATGCCGTGTTCTCAAGGAACGATGGACGAATGCGCAATCCCAACCCGGTTCGGGGTCGCGACGAGAATTAAAGGAAGCAGAGGTGCATCATCCGCGAGTACCCCATTTGGGGGCAACGATTCACCTGAAAAAGCTTAAGTCAGCCTGCATGGCGCCACCGCATTTCGTTATTAAATGCGAAAACTTATGCCGCAACGGAGATCAGTCTGCACGCCTGGTAACGTCTCATTTGCGAGCTTGTGTCCGGCTGACAAGGCGGGAGCGGGAAGTTGCGCAGCTTGCTTGTGAGGGACGAAGCAACAAGGAGATCGCTTGCGACGCCCGTTTGAGTTTGCCGATGGTGAAAAAGCACCTTCACGCGGTCTTTCGCAAACTCGAAGTCCCCAGCCGCAGCCGGCTCGTCGCGATGATGCTTTAATTCGCTTGGAGCGATTTACTCGGACGGCTACTTAACCAGCGTCCCCGGCGGGAATGGAGCCGACGGGGGTCGAGCGACATGGACGAAGCCCGCAAGGGTGAGTGAGCGGGAGCGAACGAATCAATCGAAGCCAAGACCGACGCGAGTTCCCAGTGAGTCTCGGACTGGAAAATTACGCAAACCGTCCCCGGCGGGAATCGAACCCACATCTAAGGTTTAGGAAACCTCCGTTCTATCCGTTGAACTACGGGGACGCTCGATTTCGGATTTTAGATTGGGGATTGCGGATTTGCTAATCCGATTCCTTTGAGATCCACATTCCGAACTCTGAAAAAACAGGTGCTCATCTCGCCGGCGTTGACATAGTTGCGGGAATTATGCATTTCAGATTTCTGGCGCTCGCGGCTGCCGGCCTTTTGACGCTCGCTCAAAACACGGCTGCACGGGCGCAATTTAAATATCCCGCCGCGCCGACAAGTAATCAGATCGACGATTACAACGGCGTAAAAGTCGCGGATCCTTACCGGCCCCTGGAAAATCCGGATTCGCCCGAGTCGCGGGCCTGGATCGAAGCGGAAAACAAAATCACGTTTGATTTTCTGAAAACGATCCCGGAACGCGACGGAATCAGGAAACGGCTGACAGAAATATGGGATTACGAGCGCTTCGGCGTGCCGTTCAAGGAAGACGGGCGCTATTTCTTCTCGAAGAACAGCGGTTTGCAAAACCAGAATGTGTTCTATACCACCACGAATTTCTCCGAGACCCCGCGCGAGTTGCTCGACCCAAATTTGCTGGCCAAGGACGGCACCATCGCGCTGGGCGGCCTCGATGTGACCAACGACGCCAGGCTAATGGCTTATGGGCTCGCCACTGCAGGCTCCGATTGGCAGCAATGGAAAGTGCGCGACGTGGAGACAGGCAAGGATCGACCGGATTTTTTGGATTGGGTCAAGTTCTCCAACGCGTCATGGAAAAAAGATGGCAGCGGGTTTTTCTACAGTCGTTACGACAAACCCCAAAACAAACTCCGCGCTCAGGTTTACAATCACAAAGTTTTCTTCCATCGGCTCGGAACGCCGCAGTCACAAGACAAACTGATCTACGAGCGGCCCGATCAGAAAGAATGGCTTTTCAATGCTGAAGTCACCGACGATGGCCGTTATCTCATCATTTCCGTGCAGCGCGGTACCGATCCAAAGAACCGCATCTTTTACAAAAACCTGGCCGATCCAAAGTCCAAAGTCGTTGAGTTGTTGGACAAGGCCGACGCCGAATACGATTTCATCGACAACGAAGGGCCGGTGTTTCTCTTTCGGACGAATCTGGACGCGCCGCTGGGGCGCATCATTTCCATCGACACCAGCAAACCCTTGCCACCGAAGGTTGAAGAACTGGTTCCGGAATCGAAGGATAAACTCGAAGCGGTCAGTTCGGTCGGTGAGCGCTTCGTTGCGGTCTACTTAAAGGACGCGCACAGCGCGGT
>Ga0070741_10009432_pt1 | contig 18966 bp, 16 predicted proteins | sample Coa_R1_4_FD_66440 | JGI IMG/M metagenome (GOLD analysis project Ga0070741, IMG submission 66440) | Surface soil microbial communities from Centralia Pennsylvania, which are recovering from an underground coalmine fire - Coalmine... | ecosystem: Environmental > Terrestrial > Soil > Unclassified ...
GACATGCGGCACGCCACGCCGTTCCCGGTCTACGTGACGCACGCCAACGGCAGCCGGAAGTGGGACGTCGATGGCAACGAGATCGTGGATTACGTGATGGGCCACGGCGCGCTGCTCCTCGGCCACAACGACCCGCGCGTCGTTGCCGCCGTCGATGCGCAGCTCGCGCGCGGCACGCACTACGGCGCCTCGCACGAGTTCGAGGTGCGCTGGGCGGAGATGGTGCGGGCGCTCGTGCCGTCCGTCGAGCACCTGCGCTTCACTTCGTCCGGCACGGAGGCGACGATGATGGCGCTGCGGCTCGCGCGCGCCTTCACGGGACGCGAGAAGGTGATACGCCTGCGCGAGCACTTCCACGGCTGGAACGACAGCGTCACGGGCCAGCCCCGCGCCGAAGAGACGACGCCGGCGTCGCCCGGGCTGCCGCATGGCATCCTCGAGGCTTCGATCGTGCTCGACGCCAACGACATCGATGCGCTCGAGCGCACGCTGCGCGAGGACGGCGCCGACGTCGCCGCGCTGATCTTCGAGTCGACCGGAGCGCACTGGGGCACCTACCCTCTCGACCTCGCGTACATCGAGCGCGCCCGGGCGCTCACGCGCGCGCACGGCGTCGTGATGATCATGGACGAGGTGATCACGGGCTTCCGCGTATCGCCCGGCGGCGCCCAGCAGGCATACGGCGTCACGCCGGACATGACGACGATGGCGAAGATTCTCGCCGGCGGCCTGCCCGGTGGCGCCGTCGGCGGTCGCGCGGAGATCGTCGACCAGATCTCGTTCCGCGAGGGCGAGGAGGGCATGCGCTCCGCGCAGGCGCGCATCGCCCACCCCGGCACCTTCAACGCCAACCCGCTCTCCGCGGCCGCCGGCGCGACCTGTCTCGAGCTGATCGCCGATGGCGCGGCGCAGGAACGCGCGACGGCGACCGCCCGCGATCTGGCATCGCGCCTGAACGGCGTCTTCCGCGAGGAGTCGGTGCCCGGCGCCGTCTACGGGCAGGCGTCGATGCTGCACATCGCGCCCGGGATGGAGCGCCAGCCGGAGGACGGCCACGGCTGGGGGTGGCGTCCCCTGCCCTGCCCGCCTCCCCGCATGCGACGCGAGACGGCGCTGGCGCTGCGCCGCGGCATGCTCAACGAGGGCGTGGACCTGATGGCGCTCGGGATTATGGTGTCAGCGGCCCACACCGGCGACGACGTCGACCGCACGGTCGAGGCGTTCCGCCGCACGCTGCGCGCGATGAAGGACGAGGGCGCCGTCTAGCGCCGTCGGTCGTCGGCGATCGGCGGCCTGACCATCGCGAACGCCGGCCGAAACCCCGACGCGGGCCGCCGCCCCGCCTCGCGGGTCCCCGGTCCCCGGCTGCCTACTTCTCCGGGAACGTGACGAGCGATGTCGTGCTCTCGATCCCGGGGATCGTGCGGATCTTGTCGCTGAGGATCGGCGGCACGTCCGCCAGGTTCTGCACCTCGACTTCGATGACGATGTCGTAGGGCCCCATCACCTCGTGCATCTCCTGCACTCCCGGGATCGAGCCGAGCGCCGACACGACGGCCTTGGTCTGTCCGGGATTCGTGACGACGAGCACGTATGCCTTGATCATAGAGTCCACGCCTCCTGCGTATTGATCATGTGTATCCGCGCTTGTCCTCCGTCCATCGTCCGCCGATACTGGAACAGGGACGTGAGCGGTCGAAGCCGCGTGCCCTAGACGTACTCGTTTCGCCGCCCGCCGTCAAACGGCGCCTGCGGCGCGCCCATGGGACGCCGGGTATCCGGGGGCGGCGGGTGCGAGCTACACTGAAGGCAGAGGCACCCGGCATCGCCTGCACGCAGCCGAAGCGCACGCGCACGGCACGGGCGCTGCAGAGGCAACCGTTGGTCGAAGAGATCTTCCAGACCGACCCCATTTCCGCCCTCGGGCTTCCTGCCCCCGTTTCCATCGGACGAGATGCCAGCGTCGGTGAGGCCCTCGAGGCGGTCAAGCGCCACGGCATGGGCTACGTGCTGGTGGTCGACGACTCCGGGCGCCCGGCGGGGATCATGAGCGAGCGCGAAGTCCTGATGCGGGTGGTCGCCCGGGATGTGAAGTACGGCGAAAGCGTCGAAAAGTACATGTCCGCCTGCGAGCACACGCTCACGAGGCGAGATCCCATCGCGGAGGCGATCCGAATCATGAATGGCGGCAGCGAGCGGAACATCGCGGTGGTCGACGAGGCCGGGCGGGCGGTCGCGGTGCTGCGGACGCTGGACATCATCCACTTCCTGGCGGAGGCGTTCCCTGCGCAGGTGCTGAACCTGCCGCCGCGTCCCCACCAGCTCATTCCCGAACCGGAGGGGGCCTAGTGACCACGTTGACCAGGGAATCGCAGGGGCCGGACCACCCGGAAGTCCTCGAGCTCGACCGGGTGACGATCCGCTTCGCCGGGGACTCCGGCGATGGCATGCAGCTCGCAGGCACGCAGTTCACCAAGACCTCGGCCGTGGTCGGGAACGACATCAGCACCTTCCCCGACATCCCGGCCGAGATCCGCGCGCCACAGGGCTCGCTCCCCGGCGTCAGCGGCTTCCAGGTCAGCTTCTCCAGCCATGACATCTTCACGCCGGGCGATGCGCCCGACGTCCTCTTCGCGATGAACCCGGCCGCGCTCAAGACGAACCTGCCGGACCTCCCGCGTGGCGGGATCCTGCTGATCAACGAGGACGAGTTCAACGAGACGAACCTGCGCAAGGCCGCCTACACCTCGAACCCCCTCGAGGACGGGAGCCTGCGTGCGTACCGCGTGTACAAGGTGCCCGTGTCGACGATCAACGCGCGCGCCCTCAAGGACAGCGGCCTCACCGCGGTGCAGATCGACCGCTGCAAGAACATGTTCGCGCTCGGGCTGACGTTCTGGATGTACAGCCGCCCGCTCGACACGACGCTGCACTGGATCGACGACAAGTTCGGCAAGAACCCACAGATCGCGGAGGCGAACAAGACAGCGCTGAAGGCCGGCTACCACTTCGGCGAGACGACCGAGATGTTCGCGACGCACTATCACGTGCCGAAGGCAAAGCTCCAGCCGGGCCTGTACCGCAACATCACCGGCAACGAGGCAACGGCGCTGGGGTTCGTCACCGCCTCGAAGCTCGCCGGCCGGCAGCTGTTCTACGGCAGCTACCCGATCACGCCCGCGAGCGACATCCTGCACGAGCTCGCGCGGCTCAAGCGCTTCGGCGTCAAGACGTTCCAGGCGGAGGACGAGATCGCCGCCGTCGGCGCCGCGATCGGCGCCTCCTTCGGCGGCTCGCTCGGCCTCACGGGCACCAGCGGCCCCGGCCTCGCGCTCAAGAGCGAGGCGATCGGCCTCGCCGTCATGGTCGAGCTGCCGCTCGTCGTCATCGATGTCCAGCGCGCCGGGCCCAGCACGGGCATGCCGACGAAGACGGAGCAGGGCGACCTGCTGCAGTCGATGTTCGGGCGAAACGGCGAATCGCCGGTCGCGGTCGTCGCGCCCGCGACGGCGTCGGACTGCTTCAACATGGCGATCGAGGCGTGGCGCATCGCCCTCAAGTACCGCACGCCGGTCATCTTCCTGTCCGATGGCTATCTCGGCATGGGCTCGGAGCCATGGCTGGTGCCCGACTTCGAGAAGCTGCCCAAGATCGAGCCGAACTTCACGACGAATCCCGAAGGGTTCCAGCCCTACGCGCGCGACCCGAAGACGCTCGCGCGCCCGTGGGCGATCCCCGGCACGCCCGGCCTCGAACACCGCATCGGCGGCCTCGAGAAGTCGGACGGCGCGGGCAACGTCAGCTATGACCCGGCGAACCACAACAAGATGGTGCATCTGCGTGCCGAGAAGATTCAGCGCATCGCGAACGACATCCCGGAGCTCGAGGTGTCGGGCGACGAGTCCGGCGGCCTGCTCGTCCTGGGCTGGGGCAGCACCTACGGCGCGATCACGACGGCGGTGCGCCGCGCCCGCGCGAAGGGCGCGCGCGTGTCACATGCGCACCTGCGCTACCTCAACCCCTTCCCGCGCAACCTGGGCGACGTCCTCGCGCGGTACGACCGCGTGCTGATCCCGGAGATCAACCTGGGCCAGTTGCGGCTGCTCGTGCGGGGGCAGTTCCTCGTCGATGCCGAGGGACTCAACAAGGTCGCCGGCCGTCCGTTCACGATCGCGGACATCGAGAGCAAGATCGCCGAGATGACGGCGTAGAGGGACAGAGACATGGTGACGGCGAATCGCAGCGACGGCAGCACGCGGGTGCTCACCCGCAAGGACTTCGTGTCCGACCAGGAAGTCCGCTGGTGCCCGGGCTGCGGCGACTACTCGATCCTCGCGCAGACGCAGAAGGTCATGCCGGACCTCGGCGTGCCGAAGGAGAACATCGTCTTCATCTCCGGCATCGGCTGCTCCAGCCGCCTGCCGTACTACATGAACACGTACGGGTTCCACAGCATCCACGGCCGCGCGCCGACCATCGCTTCGGGCCTCAAGGCCTCGCGCCCGGAGCTGAGCGTCTGGGTGGTCACCGGCGACGGCGACGCGCTGAGCATCGGCGGCAACCACCTGCTGCACGTGCTGCGCCGCAACGTCGACCTGCAGATCGTCCTGCACAACAACCAGATCTACGGCCTCACCAAGGGCCAGTACTCGCCGACCTCCGAGCTGGGGAAGCGCACCAAGTCGTCGCCCGTCGGCACGATCGATGCGCCCCTGCACCCGCTGACCGTCGCGATCGGCGCCGAGGCCACGTTCGTCGCGCGCGCGATCGACACCGACGCGCAGCAACTCCAGCTCGTGCTCGAGCGCGCCCACCAGCACCACGGCGCGTCGTTCGTCGAGGTCTACCAGAACTGCAACATCTTCAACGACGGCGCCTTCGCCGAGTTCGCGGCGAAGGAGGTGCGCGCCGACCGCACGCTGCTCCTCGAGCACGGCAAGCCGATGATCTTCGGCAAGGAGCGCAACAAGGGCATCCGCATCAACGGCCTCGCGCCGGAGGTCGTCACGATCGGCGAGGACGGCATCACCGAGGCCGACCTGCTGGTCCACGACGAGACGCGGGAGGACCCGACGATCGCCTTCATGCTGAGCCGCATGTACTGGCCGCAGTTCCCCGTGCCGATGGGCGTCCTGCGCGCCGTCCAGCGTCCCACGTACGACGACCTGATGGCGCGCCAGATCGAGCACGCCATCGCGGTCGAGGGTCCCGGCGACCTGCGCGAGCTGTTCACCGAGGGCGACACCTGGACCGTCGGCGAGGACGGATGACGCCGTGATCTGCCCCGACTGTCACTACGACAACATCGAGGGCGTCGACCGCTGCGAGAACTGCGGGCAGGATCTGCGCGGGCTCGACCAGCCGGACGCCGCGGGGGCGCAGCGGGGGCTTGAGTTCATCTACCACCGCATCGCGGACCTGCCGGCGAAGCCGCTCGTCAAGGTCGAGACGACGGATCCCGTCGGCCTCGCCGTCCGGCTCATGCAAAACGAGGACACGAATTGCGTGCTCGTGATGAGCGGCGGCGCGCTGGCGGGCATCATCACGCCGTGGGACATCCTCCACAAGGTCGCCGGGCCGAACGAGGACCTCAACGCGGTCACCTGCGGCCAGGTGATGACGGCGGATCCCGTGTTCCTGCGCGACGACGATGACGTGGCGGTCGCCATCAACAAGATGTCGATCGGCGGTTTCCGCCACATCCCGCTGCTCCAGGGCGGCACGCCGACCGCCGTCCTCACGATCGACGACGTCTTCCGCTACATCACCCCGCATATCGCCTGACCCTGCGCCTCGCGCCCGCGCGCGCTATCATCGCCCCACCTGCGCGATGATGGTTAGAGGTGCGCGATGAAGGCTGCGGCGCTCAAGGGCTCCCGGACGATGGAGATGATCGACCTCCCGGACACCGCGCCCGGTCCCGGCGAGGTCAAGCTGCGCGTCGCCTTCTGCGGCATCTGCGGTTCCGACATGCACGAGTACGAGGCCGCGAACAGCCTCCGGGCGCTCGGCGCGATGCAGCCCGTCATGGGCCACGAGTTCAGCGGCCGGATCGTCGCCGCAGGCGAGGGCGCCGGCGACTTCCGCGAGGGCCAGCTCGCCGTCGGCAATCCGGGCGCCGGCTGCGGCGAGTGCCGCTACTGCCGCGCCGGGCGGGAGAACCTCTGCCGGGCCGGCGGCAACGGCGGCATCGGCTACACCCGCGCGGGCGCCTACGCGGAGTACGTGACACTGCCCGCGCGCAGCGTCGTGGTGCTGCCCGAAGGCGCCGATCTGCGCAGCGCGGCGCTCACGGAGCCGTTCGCCGTCGCGCGCCACGCGCTGATCCAGGGCGGCTACCGCCCCGAAGAATTGCTCGTCGTGGCGGGCGCCGGTCCGATCGGCCTCCTGACTGTGATCGCCGCGCGGTCGATGGGCGGCACGCGCATCGTCGTCTCCGAGCCGCTCGAAGGCCGAAGGGCCGCCGCCGCGCGCGCCGGCGCGGCGCACGCCGTCGCGCCCGATGGCCTGCTCGCCCTTTCGCGCGAGCTGAGCGATGGCGAGGGCGCCGACATCTCGGTCGATGCCTCCGGCCTGCCGGCGGGCATCGCGGCCTGCGTCGATGCCACCGCGCGCGGCGGGCGGATCGTGCTCGCCGGCGTCGGCGAGCAGCCGTACACGCTCGATATCCTGCGCTCGATCATCAACGAGTACACGTACATGGGCGTGCTCGGCTACACCCGCAGCGAGTTCCAGCGCTCGGCGATGATGATCGCCCGCGGCGAGGTCGACGTCACGCCCGTGATTTCCGAGGTCGTGCCGGTCGAGGCGACGCCCGACGCCTTCGCGCGGCTGTCGTCCGGCCGCGACGCGCTCTGCAAGGTGCTCGTCTCCCCCGATGCCTGAGCCGCAGCCGCCGCGCATCACGGTGCGCCCGATGACCGAGGGCGACCTCGGCGTCACCACGCTCGTGCGGAAGGCAGCGCTCGAGTCCACGCTGCTCAGCGAAGGGCGCACGCCCGAGCCGTGGGTGCCGCGCGACCCGGTGTTCCACCGCCACCTCCTGCGCACCGACCCCGCGGGCTCCTTCGTCGCCGAGATCGAAGGGATCGTCGTCGGCTACTCGCAGGCGCTCGTCCGCGGCGACATCTGGTACCTGGCGCAGCTCTTCGTACAGCCGGAGGTGCACGCGCTCGGCGTCGGCGCGCGCGTGCTCGATGCGGCGCTGCAGTACGCGGAAGCGCGTCACGCGCGGGTCATCGCCGTCTGCTCCACGGCCTCGCCGTCCGCCCAGGCGCTCTACCTGCGCAGCGGCATGATGCCCGTCGCGCTGCTCTACACCTTGCGTGGCCCGCTGGCGCCGCTGCTCGAGCTCCCGGCGCCGGACGGCGTGGGTAAGCGCGTCGTCCACTGCGAAGGCTGGCAAGATCGCCTCGCCGCCGTCGACCGCGACGTCTGGGGCGCCGAGCGCCGCGATGACCATGCCCTCTTCGCACGGTCCCCGGAGGAGCACGGCGTCGCGCTACTCCGCGACGGCGAGGTGCGCGGCTACGCCTGGGGGCGCGAGAGCGACGGCTGGCTCGGCCCCGTCGCCGCTCGCACGCCGGAGGAGCAACTGGGGCTGCTGCGGATGCTCGCCGAGACGCTTCTCGAGCGCGGCACCGAGGACGGAGGCGTCGGCGCTCTCTCGAGGAACCCTTCCGTGCTGCGCGCGCTGCTCCGGGCCGGCTGGCGCATCGTGCGCTGGACGCACTTCTGCACGTCCGCGCCCTTCGGCCAACTCGACCGGTACGTGCCTGGCAGCGGCTTCATGCTCTGATTCGCCCGCGTGACCGCCCGTCGGGGCGCATCTATAATTCGAGGCATCCTCGCGCCCCGAAGGTGTCATGCCTAACCTCAACGGCAAATCCTCCGCCTCCACGCCCACCGGCGGCGCCTCCGCGCTGCCCGCGGGCCGCGTGACGCGCGAGGTCGTCCGCGAGCTCGAGCGCGGGCTCGGGCGCGAGCGCGTCATCTCGACGCCGGAGGAACTGATCGCCTTCGAGTACGACGGGACGATCGAGCGCGGGCTGCCGCAGGCGGTCGTCTTCCCGGAATCCACCGAGCATGTCGCGGCGGCCGTGCGCGTGGCCCACCGCTTCGACGTGCCGGTGATCCCGCGCGGCGCCGGAACCGGCCTGAGCGGGGGCGCGGTGGCCGCGGTCGGCGGCGTCGTCGTCGCCCTCACGCGCATGACCCGCATCCTCGAGATCGACGCCGTGAACCGCGTCGCCATCGTCGAGCCGGGCGTCGTGAACCTGGACCTGAGCCGCGCGGTGGCGCCCTACGGCCTGTATTACGCGCCCGACCCTTCGAGCCAGCGCGCGTGCACGATCGGCGGCAACGTCGCGGAGAACGCCGGCGGGCCGCACTGCCTGCGCTACGGCACGACGACGAACCACGTCCTCGGCGTCGAGGCGGTGCTCGCCGACGGCGAGGTCGTGCAGTTCGGCGGCGCCGTGCGCGACGCCGCGAGCTACGACCTCGCGGGGCTGCTCGTCGGCTCGGAGGGCACGCTCGCGATCGTCACGAAGGTCGTCGTGCGGCTCCTCCGCGTCCCCGAGTCCACGCGCACCTTGCTCGCCATCTTCGACACGGTTGACGACGCCAGCAACGCCGTCTCGGCGATCATCGGCGCCGGCATCCTGCCGTCCGCGCTGGAGATGATGGACCGCAACATCATCGCCGCCGTGGAGCCGGTGCTGCACTGCGGCTACCCGCTCGACGCCGAGGCGGTGCTGCTGATCGAAGTCGATGGGCTCGAGGAGAGCACCGCCGAGGACGCGGCCGAGGTCGACGGCATCTGCCGGGCGAACCGCGCGCGCGAGGTGCGCATCGCCTCGGCGCAGCCGGAGCGCGAGTTGCTCTGGGCCGGGCGCAAGTCGTCGATCAGCGCGCTCGGACGCCTCTACCCCAATTACTACGTGCTCGACGGCGTCGTGCCGCGCACGCGCCTGCCCGACGTGCTGCGCGACACGTACGCCATCGCCGCGCGCTTCGGGCTCGCCGTCGCGAACGTCTTTCACGCCGGCGACGGCAATTTGCACCCGAACCTCCTCTTCGACGAGCGCGAGCCCGGCGCGACCGAGCGCGTGCTCGAAGCGGGCGCCGAGATCATGCGCCGGTGCGTCGCCGCGGGCGGCAGCATCACCGGCGAGCACGGCGTCGGGCTCGAGAAGCGCGACTTCATGTCCTGGATCTTCGACCAGCCCGACATCGACGCGATGCAGCGCCTGAAGCGCGCCTTTCGCGCCGACGAGCGCTACAACCCCTGCAAGGCCTTCCCGACGCGCACCGGCTGCGGCGAGGTCTCGAGCGCGCAGGTGCAGCGCGTGCAGGCGATGACCGGCGGCGACGTCTATGTCTAGCCGCGTCGCCCTTAGCCGGGTCGACGAGTTCGCTGCGGCCGTGTCCGGCCGCCTCGCGCCGGACCAGGTGCTCGACGCACAGGTCGCGCGCTTCGCGGTCGATGGCATGGTCCCGGACCTGGCGGTGGAGCCGGCCGGCACGGACGAGCTCGCCGCATGCCTCGCCGAGGCCGACGCCGCCGGCGTCGCGGTGATCCCGCTCGGGGGCGGGACGCACGCCGCCGCCGCGAACGTGCCGGAGGGCTACGACATCGCCGTGTCGCTCGGGCGCATGGACGCCGTCCTCGACCACGAGCCCGCGGACCTCACCGTCACGGTGCAGGCGGGGCTGACGCTGAACGCGCTCCAGCGCACGCTCGCGGCGCATGGCCAGTTCCTGCCGCTCGACCCGCCGGGTGATGCGGCGCGGATGACCGTCGGCGGCGTGCTGGCATCCGACGCGTCGGGCCCGTCACGGCACGCGTACGGCACGGCGCGCGACTGGCTCATCGGGGCGCGCGTGGTGCACGCGGACGGCGCCGTCAGCAAGGCCGGCGGCCGCGTCGTGAAGAACGTGGCGGGCTACGACATGAACAAGCTCTACATCGGTTCGCTCGGCACGCTCGCGGTGATCGCCGAGGCCACGTTCAAGGTCGCGCCGCTGCCCAAGACCGAGGCGACCGCGGTCATCGCGTGCGACTCGCCCCACGGCGTTGCGACGCTGCTCCTCGCCGCCGCCGACGCCGGGCTCGCGCTCCGCGCCGCCGAGCTGCTCTCGCCGCCCGCCGCCGACCGCGTGCTCGGCGAGCACCGCTGGTGCGCGATGGCGCGCGTTGGGGGCGGGCCCGGCGCCGTGGACCGCACGTTGCGCGAGCTCCACGAGCTGGCGGCGGGGCTCCACGGCGCGTTCGCTATCCGGGAGACGGCGACCGCGTGGGAGGCCTGGTCATCGGCCTTCGCGCCGGCGTCGCTGACGCTGCGCGTCGCGGTGCTGCCGTCGCAGGTCGCCGATGCCGTCGAGCTGCTCGACCGGCGCTTCATCGGCTCCGGCGCCATGCTGTCCGCGACGCTCGCGGCCGGCGTGGTCCGCGCGCAGCTCGAGCCGACGCGCGAGGTGCGCGCCCGCGTGCTGCTCGAGCGCGCGCGCGGCGTCGCGCAGCGCTTCGGCGGGCACGTCCGCGTCGATGCCGCGCCCCCGACGGTCAAGCGAGAGATCGACGTCTTCGCGCCGGTGCGCCCGGAATACGGGGTCATGCAGCGCCTCAAGCAGGAGTTCGACCCGCGGCGGCGGCTCTCGCCGGGGCGCTTCGCGGGGCGCATGTGATGCTGAAGGCGGCGCGATGACGATCGAGACGGGACGCGAAGCCGCGCATGCGGCGCACGGCGGCCTGCGCGAGGACATCGCGCGCTGCGTGCACTGCGGGTTCTGCCTGCAGTCCTGCCCAACCTACCTCCAGCTCGGCAAGGAGACCGACTCACCCCGCGGCCGCATCGCCCTCATCGACGCGATCACGTCGGGCCGCGCGCTGCCGACGCCGGCGCTGCTCTCGCACCTCGACCTCTGCCTCCAGTGCCGCGCCTGCGAGACCGCATGCCCCTCCGGCGTGGCGTTCGGGCGGATCATGGAGACCGCGCGCGCGACCACCATCGAGCGCAGGACGGCGCCCCTCGCCTGGCGCTTGCGCGCGGTCGCGCTGCGCGCCGTCCTGCCGTCCCCGGCGCGCACCGCGGCCGCTATGGGCCTGCTGCGCGCCTGGCGTCGCTCGCCCATGCGCGCGGCGCTGCGCCGTTCCGGCGTGCTCGCGGCGCTGCCGCGCCCGCTGCGGGACGCCGACGCGTCGCTGCCGGAGATGCCGCCGGCGTCGTTCGTGCCGCCGCCGCAGCCGGCCGGCCTCGAGCGCGCCGTAGCGATGCTCACCGGCTGCGTCATGCCGCACATGTACCCGCGCACACACGCGGCGGCCGTGCGGGTGCTCAACCGCCTCGGGTACCGCGTGGTCTTCCCGGAAGGCGAGACGTGCTGCGGCGCGCTGAGCCTGCACGCCGGCGACCGGCGCACCGCGCGCGACCTGGCGCGACGCAACATCGATGCGTTCCTCGACGCCGGCGTCGAGGCGGTGATCGTCGACTCCGCCGGCTGCGGCTCGACGATGAAGGAGTACGCCGACCTGCTCGCGCGCGATGCAGCGTACGCGGAGAAGGCGGCGCGCCTGAGCGCGATGACGCGCGACGTGCTCGAGTTCGCCGCCGCGCACGACCTGCCGCCGATGCGCCGCATCGCCCGGACGGTGACGTACCAGGACTCGTGTCACCTCGTGCACGCGCAGCGCGTGCGGGAGGCGCCGCGGGCGCTGCTGCGCGCGATCCCCGGCGTCGAGCTGCGCGAGCTGGCGGCGCCTGACCGCTGCTGCGGCAGCGCCGGGATCTACAACATCGTCCAGCGCGAGATGTCGCTGCGGCTGCTCGACGACAAGATGGACGACGTCGCGGGGACCGGCGCGACCTTCATCGGCACCGCTAACCCCGGCTGCATGATGCAGCTCGAGCAGGGCGCGCGCCGCCGTCGCATCGATGCGCGCGTGGTCCACGTCATCGAGCTGCTCGATGAGGCGCTCGCCCCCGAGCCCCGCCGCAACGGCGCCTCGCCCTAGCCCTCGCGGCCGAGCGCGTACAGGATCCGCCTGACGCTCTCCGCCGCGGACGCGCCGCCATCGAGCGTCACGTGCGTGCCGCGCTCGCCCGCGTCGGGCGTCGAGAAGCCTGCGCGCTGCGCGACGTAGACGGACCAGCCGGCGTCCGACGCGCCGCCGCCCGCCGCCCGTCGCGCGTCGAGGTGAGCGCGCACGACGTCATCGCTCGCGCGCACCTCCGCGATGACGAGCGGCACGCCCGCTTCCCACGCCAGCGCGGCCGCCTCGGCGCGGCGCGCCGCGTCGCCGTACGTCGCGTCGAGGACGACGGGCAGGCCGGCGGCGAGGTGCGCCCGCGCGCGGCCGTGCATCGCCGCATAGACCCTCGCACGCGCTTCGGGCGTGTACACGCCTTCCCCGTATGCGGCGGCGAGCCGGCGCGCGGCCGGAACGCCCGCGAGCTCCTTGCGCGCCACGTCGGAGCTCACCCACGCGGCGCCGAGGCGGCACGCCGCCGCAGTCGCGATCCACGTCTTCCCCGTGCCGGAGAGCCCGCACATGACGACGACGGCGGGCGCCGACGGCACGGGATAGCGCGCGGCCAGCGCGAAGTAGCGCCGGGCGCGATCCTCCGCTTCAGCGCGCCGGGGCGGCGGTACATCATCTTCGTCGAGCAGCAGGCAGTCCACCTTCCCGCGCACCCACGCGCGGTACGCGCGGTAGAACGGGAGCATCGCCGGCAGCGTCTCGTCCGGCGCGGCGTCAAGGTACGCCGCGCACAGCTCGTCGGCGAGCGGCGCGAACCTGCGGAAGTCGAGGTCCATCGCGAGGAACGCGAGGTCCGATGCGACGTCGCCGCAGCGCAGCCGCTCGTTGAACTCGATGCAGTCCATCACGCAGACGCTGCCGTCCTCGCGGAGGACGATCGAGTCGCTGCGCAGGTCGCCGTGGCCGTCACGGACGCGTCCGGCGTCCGCGCGCGCCTCGATCAGCGCGCCGTGCCGCGCGAAGAAGCGCTCCGCGCGCTCGTGCAGCGCATCGAACCGCTCGCGCGCGATCGTGCGTCCGACGAACGGCGCCACCTGCGCGAAGTTCTCCTCGATGTTGGCCCGCACGCCCGGCACCCGCCCGAACGCGGCGATGCGCGCATCCGTCTCGGCGCGCGCGTGGAAGGCAGCGATGTCCCGCGCGATGGCGCGGATCTCGGCCGCGCCCGCGGCCCCGCGCTCGAGCAGCGCCGGCAGCATGCGCTCCTGCGGCATGCGCCGCATCCGCACCGCGTACTCGACCGGCGCGCCCTGCCCGCCGACGCGATAGGCGGCCCCGTCATGCGTGATCGGGACGACGCCCAGGTACGCGTCCGGGCAGAGGCGCCGGTTCAGCCGCACCTCCGCCTCGCACATCGCCCGCCGCCGCTCGAGCGTCGAGTAGTCGACGAAGCCGAAGTCGACGGCGCGCTTCACCTTGTACGCGTACTCGCCGGCCAGGAAGACGTACGAGATGTGGGTCTGCACCAGCTCGACGTCCGGCGCCGGGTGCGGATAGGCGTCCGGCGAGCGCAACGCTTCGATCAGCGGCGGGTAGGCGGTCACACCTCGATCGTATCGTGCGGGCGAGCTCGTTTTGTCATTTTTCGCTTTTCGGCGGGCCATGAGAGGCCGCTCGCTCTCTCACTCTTGCCCTTCGGACGCCGGAGGGGCCCGGCCGTTTTGTCACTTTTGGCTCTCCGCCGCTGCCGCCGGACGTCGTTTTGTCATTTTTTCCTTCCGGCGCGGGCGCCGGCGGTGCGCGACGGCCCAGCCGTCCGGTACGATAGGCGGCATGCGAACCATCCTCCCGCTCGCGCTGGTCCTGGCGCTCGCCGCCGGCTGCAGCGCCGGGCCGTCGTCCAGCGCGACGACGCGGCCGTCGGCGACGGCCCGGCCCGCCACCGCGCTCGCCGCGCCGAGCAGCGCGACGTCCCCGACGGCGGTAGCCGCGTTGCCGACGGCGGCGCCGGGACGCTGCGCGCCGCCCTACCCGTCCGGCGCGCCGACGGCGGACACCGTGCTCTGCGCCGACCCCGCGGGCATGCAACCCGCGCGCGTGCTGCGCATCGTCGATGGTGACACTTTGCACGTCGAACTTAGCGGCGGGGATGTCACGATCCGCCTGTTCGGCGTCGATACGCCCGAGCGCGGCGAGCCGTGCTTCTCCGAGGCCTCCCGCGCACTCGCGCGCCTCGCCGGCACCACGGTGCTGCTCCTGCCCGACGCGCGCGACCGCGACCGCTACGGCCGCACCTTGCGTTATGTCTATACGCCCGACGGCATGAGCATCGACGCCACGCTTGTCGCAGAGGGGTTTGGCCATGCCTGGCGCCAGGACGGCGCCCTGCGCGACGCGATCGTCGCGCTCGAGGACCGGGCGCGCGCCGGTCGCGTGGGCTGTCTCTGGCGCTGACCATCGGCCGTTCGGCCGTTGCCACCGCGTGCATTGGAGGGCTACGATACGCCCCGTTGCGAGGAACGGGAGCGAAAGGAATCACATGCGCAAGCTTATGTTCGGAATCACCGCGATGATGCTCGTCGCGGCGGTCGCTGCTGCGGCGTGCGGCGGCGGCAAAAAGAAGAGCTTCACGGTGACCGGTGACAACGGCCAGAAAGTCAACGTCTCCACGAGCGACAAGCTGCCGTCGGACTTCCCCAAGGACCTGCCGATCTACCCCGGCGCCGACTACAAGGGCGGCGTCACGAGCACGCAGGAGGGGACTACCGGCTTCTACGCGAGCTGGGAGACCGGCGACAGCGTGGACAAGGTCAAGAGCTGGTACGAGGACGAGCTCAAGGACAACGACAGCTGGAAGTCCAGCGGCACGTTCTCGTCCGGCGACACCTACACCAACTCGCTCGAGCGCAAGGATGGCGCGAAGAAGATCGCCCTGATCACCGTCTCCGGCGATAGTGGCAAGACCGTGATCGGCGCGTTCTACGGTGACAACCCGGATGCATCCGGCGAGCCGACCAGCTCGAGTGACGAGGCGACGCCGGAAGAGGAGGCGACGAGCAGCAGCAGCGCGAGCGACACGCCGCAGGCGAACGCCTCGCTGCCCGACGAGGTGAGCCTCCCCTCCGACTACCCGGATGACCGCGTCCCCCTGCCGTCCGGCGCCCGCGTGACGAGCGCCAGCTCATTCTCGAGCGGCGGCGCCAAGACCTACGCCATCGAGCTGTACGTGAAGGGCAGCCCGAAGTCCGTGTCGGACTACTACAAGGGCGAGCTGCCAAAGCACAACTGGACGGAAGCGCTCACGTCGGAGTCCGACGGCGGCTTCTTCCTGAGCTACAGCACCGGCTCCGACTCCGACACGCCGGAATCCGCGACGATCTCGGCGGAGGCGTCGGACGTGTCCGGTTACGCGCGCGTCTCGCTGCTCGTCAACGTGAAGGAGTAACCCCCCGACCGCGCATCGCGAGCCGCGGCGGCCCGGACCATGCGCCCGGGCCGCCGCTGTGCTTCAATGCCGGGGCGATGATTTCCGTCGAAGAAGCGCTCGAGCGCATCCTCTCGTATGTCCACGTCCTCGAGGCCGAGGAGAAGCCGATCCTCGACGCGCTGGGCCAGGCGCTCGCCGAGGACGTGGTGTCGGGCATCGACATCCCCCCGCACGACAACACCGCGATGGACGGCTACGCCGTGCGCGCCGCCGACACCGCCGGCGCGTCCGAGCAGACGCCGGTGCAGCTGAAGGTGGCCGGCGAGCTCGCCGCCGGATACGTGTTCGAAGGCCACGTGGCGCCCGGCACGGCCGTCCGGATCATGACCGGGGCGCCAATGCCCCGCGGCGCGGACGCCGTCGTGCCCTTCGAGGAAACGGACGAGCCCGAGGGTCGCGCGTTCGGGTCGTTCGCGAAGTCGCGCGACGCCGTCGGCATCCTCAAGGCGGCCGAGCCCGGCGCGAACGTGCGCAAGGCCGCCGAGGACGTCCGCGCGGGCCAGCGCATCCTGCCGAAGGGCACGGTCCTGCGCCCGGCACAGGTCGGCGTCCTGGCCTCGCTCGGACTGGCGACCGTGAAGGTACACCGCCGCCCCGTGGTCGCCGTGCTCTCGACCGGCGACGAGGTGCAGGAGCCCGGGAAGCCGCTGCGGCCCGGGCAGATCTATGACAGCAACGCCTGGAGCATCTCGGCGATGGTGCTCGAGTGCGGCGGCATCCCGAAGCGCCTCGGCATCGCGAAGGACACGGTCGATGCCCTCACCGCGAAGATCCGCGAGGGGCTCGACGCCGATATGCTCGTCACCTCGGCGGGCGTCTCGCGCGGCGACTACGACGTCGTGAAGGACGTGCTCGCAAAAGAGGGCGAGGTCGACTTCTGGACCGTGCGCATGCGCCCGGGCAAGCCGCTCGCCTTCGGCGCCTTCCAGTCCGGCGGGCGTCGCGTCCCGCACATCGGCCTGCCGGGCAACCCCGTCAGCTCGATGGTCTCGTTCGAGCTGTTCGGCCGGCCCGCGGTGTACACCATGCTCGGCCGCGGCGACTGGCAGCGCCCGCGCGTGCGCGCCATCGCCGAGGAGGAGATCCCGAACACCGACGCGCGGCGCGTCTACGCGCGCGCCATCGTGCGCCAGCGCGACGGCCGTTGGTACGCCGCCCTGACCGGGCCGCAGGGCTCCGGCATCCTCACCTCCATGGCCGAGGCGAACGCGCTTGCGATCGTGCCGGAGGACGTGCCCGGCGTGCAGCCCGGCGACGAGGTCGAGGCGATTCTCCTCGACTGATGCACGGACCGGGCGGCCGCCTCGCCCGGGCGCCTGACTGTCCTGGCGAGCTAGGTGCGGCTGGGTCGTGGCAGCGGCGTCACCTGAGCGAAGCGAACGATCCCCCGCGCTGTGCGCGGTTCTGGCAGCGCAACTTCTCCGCGGCTAGTACTCGACGCTGAAGCGCGCGAAGCCGCCCCCCGCCTCGCTGTATTCCGAGTCGACGTGCGCGATCCGTGCGAAACGCGGGCCGACGTGCAGCACCTCGAGCAGCGCCTGCAGCGCCTCGTCCGCGCCCTCCGCGACGACCTCGACGCTGCGGCCGTCGTCGCAGTTGCGCACGTAGCCCGTCAGCCCGCGCGCGGACGCTTCGTACCGCACGTATTCGCGGAACCCCACGCCCTGCACCCGGCCCGTGACGAGCGCGCGCAACCTCCGCACGATGCCTGCTCCCCTGCCCTCGCAGTGCGACTCCCGTCGCGGCGGATCGTCGGATGTCCGGCAGTTTACCCCCGCGCGAGAGTATACGGACGCAAGCGCATGCGTGCTATGCTCGCTTCCGATGCGCATCATCTTCCTCGGTTCGCCGGACTTCGCCTTGCCCTCGCTCGATGCGCTGGTGGAGAGCGAGCATGAGATCGTCGCGGTGTTCACCCAGCCCGACCGCCCCGTCGGCCGCGGCCGCAGGCTCGCGCCGCCGCCGGTGAAGGTGCGCGCGCTCGCCGCCGGGCTCGACGTGCGCCAGCCCGCATCCGTGAGCCGGCCGGAGGTCGTCGATGAGCTGCGCCGCATGGCGCCCGATGTGATGGTGATCGCCGCATACGGACAGATCCTGCGCCAGCGCGTGCTCGACGTGCCACCGCTCGGCGTGCTGAACGTGCACGCGTCGCTGCTGCCGCGCTGGCGGGGCGCGTCGCCCGTCGCCGCCGCCATCCTCGCCGGCGACCGCGAGACCGGCGCGACGATCATGAAAGTGCAGCGCGAGCTCGATGCCGGCCCGATCCTCGACGCCGTCGCCCTGCCGATCCGCCCCGACCACACGACCGGCACGCTCACCGCGGAGATCGCGGAGGCCGGCGCCAAGCTCCTCATCGACGTGCTGCCGCGCTGGGCCGCCGGCGAGATCACCCCGCGCGAGCAGGACGCGTCGCAGGCGACCTACGCGCCGCCCCTCAAGAAGGAGGACGCGCTCCTGGACTGGGAGCGCGACTCCGCCGAGGCCGTCTGGCGCAAGACGCGCGCCTACAATCCCTGGCCGTGCGCCTACACGTACATCGATGGCGCCCCGCTCCGTATCCTCGACTGCACGCCGCTCGCGCACGACTTCGATGCCGAGCCGGGGACCGTGTTCACCTTCACCGGCGTCGAGGAACAGCAGCTGATGGGCGCGGGGTTCGGCGTCGTCTGCGCGCAGGGAGAGGTGGGCGTCGTGACCGTGCAGCCGCCGGGCGGCCGGCCGATGCGCGCCGCGGACTACGTCAACGGCCACCGGGAGATCATTGGCAAGCGGCTGCGGACGCGCGCCGCGGCGTGACGCCTACGTGGCGTGCGGGACCTCCGTGCGCAGGAACCCGCGCACCGGGATGGCGTCCTGGTACCGGTCCTGGACCGTGATGTCGGCCGGCGCGATCTCGCGACACGCGTCGCAGCGGATGCACGCGACGTCGTCGATCGCCCACTGCCCGCCTTGCTGCACGATCGCCCGCGTTGGGCAGATCGGCGCGGCCTGCGCGACCGCATCGCTCTGGCGCGTCACGACGTAGCGGATCAGCCCCGCGCACACCTTCGCGGGACAGCGGTTCTCGAGCGCGTGCGCGTCGTACTCCTCGCGGAAGTACTGCATCGTGTTGTTGATGATCGTCGGCGAGAGCGTGCCGTGGAAGCAGTTGGAGTACTGCATCGACGCGGCGAGCGACTTGATGCGGTCGGGGTCGTTCGCCTCCGCCTCGCCGCGCGTCGTCCGCCGCACGATCTCGACCATGCGCTGGTTGCCGCCGCGGCACGTCGTACAGCGCGCGCACGACTCGTCCTCGAGGAACGACGAGAACATCAGGTTCAGGTCGATCACGCACGCCGTGTCGTCGACGAACACCAGCCCGCCGCCGCCCATGCCGGCGCCGAGCGGGCGGAACGGCTCGGGCTCGAGCGGGAGGTCGGCGGCGATCTTCGAGGGGAGCAGGCCGGAGAGCGGCCCGCCCTGCTGCAGCGCCTTGAACGGCCGTCCCCCGGCGATC
>Ga0070741_10009433_pt1 | contig 18957 bp, 19 predicted proteins | sample Coa_R1_4_FD_66440 | JGI IMG/M metagenome (GOLD analysis project Ga0070741, IMG submission 66440) | Surface soil microbial communities from Centralia Pennsylvania, which are recovering from an underground coalmine fire - Coalmine... | ecosystem: Environmental > Terrestrial > Soil > Unclassified ...
TTCGAGCCGATCGGTCACGTGCCACCGGCGGAGTTCGAGGCCGCCTACTATCGAAAGGAGGGCTCACGGGAAGGCGTGGGACTCAACGAACTGAGCCTCCGGTGAAACCGGGGCGGTTCAGGCGACGGCCGGGTGCTGGCAAAGGGGGTGACCCACCGTGTGGACTCCTTGGCGGCGTCGAAGTCGTAGGACGCCGCGCCTCGCTCCAGCGGGAGCAAGGGCGCCGCAGACGCACTCGAATCGCCCCCCGGACGGTTGGGAAGCGTTGGACCCGCCGGTGACTGAGCGCATCCGTACACGTGCCGACACTCTGCTGTTTGCCGCGACGGACGCTGCTGCGCGTGTGGTGTCGCGACGAGAGTTCCTTCGTCGATCCGGTCAGGTACCGGTATGGTGATCGTGCAACTGGACGCAGGAGGAGGAGGGGTTTCGCGAGCTGATCCGTGCTCGCTGGAGGGCGATCCACGCCTGCAGTTCAGGCGCCAAGTTCTAAGCCTGAGGCAACCTGGCCCACCCGTCGACGTTCACCGTTTGTGCCGCGAGGTTGCCGGACGGTCTGAGCGGGCCAGCAGGCGACGTTTCTGCCGGGCAGACGATCCACGAGAGGAGGGAATGGGGGGGCACCGATGAGGGGACGAATCAGGCTAAGCGTGGTCGCGGCGATGTTGCTGACGGCGGGACTCCTGGTTGCGAGTCCCAGTCTGGCGGCCCCGCGCCCGGTTCCGCGGCCGCATGTCGTACAGTCGATGACCCAGCCAAGCGTGATCGGCATCCCCGACTTGTCCAACAGCGTCGACTCAACGACCGCTGTGTCGCGTTCGCGTCAGACAGTCCCGGCTCCTGCGGGTGACGGAGCCCTCGCGAGGGACGAAGCCGAGGTTGCACGAACGCTGGGGGTTGCCGCTGACTCTCTCAGCACGGCTCTCGACCTTGTCCCACTTGCGGGAGCGCTCCAAGAGTACCTCGAGAGCAGCGGCACTCCGGGTTTCGGCGGAATGTTTGTGGACCTTGCGCCCACGTACAAGATCACCGTGCTCTCCAGTCCTGGAGGGGGCGCCACGGTCAAGGATGCGATAGTTGCGGCCAACCTCCCCGAGCTTCTGCCGTTTGTAGAGGTCAACGAGACACCGTTTACTGAGTCCGCTCTTCTGGCTGCGATGAAAGAAGTCTGGAATCTTAATCCTGCGCTCATCACTTCGCTTGACCTCGATATTCGAACTGGAACCCTGCTTGTGACCGTCGCGACACCGCAAGACATCGACGTCCTGACGTCGCAGATCGCCGCGACGGATGCGCCAATGCCAGCGGCTAGTGTGACGGTGGAAGTGGGCGGCACTACCGACGATGTGGATTCGTACGGTGGTCTCAACCTCGATTCGCCGAATGGGGGTTGCACTTCGGGGTTCAGCGTCACCCCAACCGCTGGAGGAGCGGATGGGGTCGCCTCCGCGGCGCACTACCCGAACAACAATGTCACGGAGAACGGCGTTACTTTGAACTTCGTCGCACAGGCATGGGGCGGCAGCCAGGATGCGCAGTGGTTCCACACCCCCAACATGCCGGACGTCAACAAGATCAAGGACGGCGGCTCTTCCACGAGGAACATCACTTCCAGGACGAGTCGGTCGGGGATGGTCGTGGGGAATCCCGTCTGCCACTACGGAAGGACAAGCGGCTACGGGTGTGGACAGATCTACTCGAAGAACTACAACCCGACGAACCAAGGATTCGACGACAAGACGTACGACCCCACCTGGATTCGAGTGTCGTGCTGCAGCGAGCCGGGGGATAGCGGCGCGCCCTGGTTCTACGGGAACAGCGCATACGGCATCAACAAGGGACATACATCGGATGGCAACGCGATCTTCATGGCTCAGAACTACCTGGATGCCCTTGGGATCAGGGTGAAGATTGCCGCGTGATGCCAAGGGAAGTCGAGCCCTGCAACCGGGGCAACGATCTGGGGGGCGAATCCAGATGGGCATCCATCGATGCAGAGAGACGGCAGCGATTGCTCGATGCTCGCTGCTGGCGCTCGCTGCACTCCTCATCAGCTCATGCACTTCGAATGCGGGCGCGGTGATCGCAACATATGCCCCGGACGAGGGCACCGCTGACGTGCTACTTCAAGGGAGCCTGGCTATTCACCAGGGCTGCGTCATGCTGAGGACTGAGGGCGCCTCTCCCGACTTCGTCATGCTGCTATGGCCCGATGGGTTCAGTGTCGATCAGGAGAACGATCATACTCGCGTGCTCGATCAGTCCGGGCAGTCAATCGGCCGTGTGGGAGAGTCGATTAGCCTGGGCGGCGGTCCCATTGGCCAAGAAGGTGCGAAGAAGGCTGCGGGTGACAGTATCCCAACGGAGTGTCTCATGACGCACATCTTCAAGGTCGCAAAGGTCGCAACCCCATAGGCCAAGGAGCGGGTGACGATAGGCGAGCCACTCCTTCGATGGCCCATGGGGCTAGCGGGCGACAATCGCTTCCGCTCGAACGGTCGGGTTAGGTCGGTTCGCACACCGTTCAATCAAGACCACTTGACCTTCCGGGGGAGGGGGGCGAGCCAGCGCCGGGATCTTGTACGTGGGGACGATCGCCTCGCCGCTCATCACGCGAAGCTCCTTGACGAGCAGGCGGAACAGCGCCTTGCGTGGGTGCACCGTCGCGGCTCGAAGGAGCGTCCCGAGCTCTCTCGCCCACTCCGCGACGTCCACGGCACTCGGAGCCACTGAGACGACCTGTGCGACCCGTTGGGTGAGCGAGGCCTCCTCGGCGATCAGGGCGTCGATCCGGGTCTTCAGCTTGGCAATTCGCCCCTTGGCCATCCGCGGGCGGGAGTGACCCTTCCTCGAAGGCGGCGAAGCAGCGATCGAGCGAGCGCCTCGCACCGGCCAGCTGCTGCTGCGTGGGCGACGTGCCCCGTCCGAGCCTATGCGGGGGTGTCGGCGGACAGGGCGTAGAGCTTCCAGGACCCGGGGATCCCCCTGAGCTCGCGGGCTCCACGGTCCGCGAACTCGAGCCCCGAGCCGGCGACGAGGTCGCGAACGGTGCCGGTGACCAGGACCTCGCCGGGCTCGGCGACCGCCGCCACGCGCGCCCCGATGTTGACCGCGATCCCGGTCGGCTTGCCGTCGTGGATCTCGCACTCGCCCACATGGATGCCCACACGCACGTCGAGGCCGAGACCCTGGACTCCCTTCACGATCGCCTGTCCTGCGCGGATCGCCCTCGCGGGCCCGTCGAAGGTCGCGAAGAAGCCGTCTCCCGCCGTGTCCCGCTCCTGACCGCGGAAGCGCGAGAGCTCCCGCCGGACGAGCGCGTGGTGCTCGGAGAGCAGCTCTCCCCAGGCGTGGTCGCCGAGCGCGCTCGCGAGCTCGGTGGATCCGACGAGATCGGTGAACAGGACCGTCGTGAGCACCGTCTCGGGAACCTGCGGCGCCTCCTCGCCGGCGACGAACCGCTCGATCTCGTCGGCGATGTCGAGCGACAGGAAGATACCGAAGTAGTCGCTCCCGGAGACGCGCATGGCTCGGGCGCCGGAGATGCGCGCCGCGACGTCGAGGGCGTCGGGCTCCTCCGTGTACCGGCCTCGCCGGTACAGCACCAGCGTCGGCACGCGAACCGCCGGCAACACCTCGCGCAAGTCCGTCTCGTAGAACGCCCGGTTGAGCGCGTACGCGACCGCCGGGCTCGCACCGACGCGCAGCTCCCGTGCGAACTGCCGTCGCTCCTCCTCGCTGTCGTACAGCGAGGGGCATCCCTCCCGGAGCAGCGCGTCGCACCAGGCCTGCGTCCCCCAGCCCTCGCGCAGCTCGCTGAGCTCGCGCTGCGCCTGCGGATCGTCGGTCCCGGGGCCCTTCGCCGCCGGATGGAAGAGCACGAGGGCGCGCGTTCGCTCCGGATAGGTGGCGGCGAACAGCGCGGCCATTCCGCACCCCTCGTGCGCCCCGAAGACGACCGTCCTCGTCGATCCGACGGCATCCAGCACGGCGCGGAGGTCCTCCATCCGCGTCTCGAGCGTCGCGAACTGCGCGCCGTGATCCGACAGGCCGGTTCCTCGCTTGTCGAACAGGATCAGCCGGAAGCGCCGAGCCAGGCGCTTGTAGAAGGCCCGCCAGCGCGGATGCTCCCACCCGAACTCCAGGTTGGAGACGTAGTCCGGGACGTAGACGAGGTCGACGTCCGCATGACCTATCACTTGATAGGCGATGGCGATCCCGCCGCTCCGCGCGTACCGGATCTCGCCGATCTTCGCCCGCTCGGTCACCGGCGGATTGTGACAAGCGCGTCCCGGCGGCAGCAAGACCGATGCGGGTGGGCCCCGCCGACGGCCCCGCCGCCGCGCCCGACTGCGAGTCAGGTCGAGGGTCGCGGTCGATGCCCGCGGCGTCGGAAGCAGGAGAGCGTGTGATCGTTCACCATGCCAACCGCCTGCATGAACGCGTAGCAGATCGTCGGCCCGACGAAGCGGAACCCGCGTCGCTTGAGCTCCCGGCTCATCGCACGGGACTCGTCGGTCTCCGCGGGGATCTGCGAGAGGGACCGGACGTGATGGTCGATCGGCGCTCCTCCGACGAACGACCACAGGTGCTCGACCGCCGAGCCTGTCTCCGCCCGAAGCGCCTGCCACGCACGGGCGTTGGCGATCGCGGCTTCGATCTTCGCGCGGTTGCGGACGATCCCCGGGTCGGCCATCAGCCGTTCGACCCTCCGGTCGTCGAAGCGCGCGACCCCGTCCGGGTCGAACCCGGCGAACGCCTTCCGGTAGCCCTCGCGCTTGTTGAGGATCGTCTCCCACGACAGGCCGGCCTGGGCGCCCTCGAGGATCAGCATCTCGAACAGGTGCCGCTCGTCGCGCGAGGGCAGTCCCCACTCCTCGTCGTGGTAGGCGAGCATGAGCGGGCTCCCGCCCTCGGCCCAGGCGCATCGGACCCGATTCACCGTCCGGAATGTAGCCGCCGCCCACGAGGGGCGGCTAGCCTGAAGCCCGTGAGGGACCCCGGCGACCGGACGTGGTGGGCGCGACCCGGCCTCGAGGTTCGGGGCGGCCGGCTCCACGTGGCCGGCCGCGACGCGGAGACGCTGGCGCTCGAGCGCGGGACGCCGCTGTACGTCTACGACCTCGCGCGAATCGAGGAGCAGGCGCGGGGGCTGCAGCGCGCGTTCGAGCGAGCGGGGACCGCGCTGCGGCTCCGTCTGGCGCTGAAGGCGCAGCGCGACCCCGCGGTCCTCGCGTTCGTGCGTGGCCTCGGCCCTCCCGGGTCTCCCGAGAGCGTCGGGCTGGACGTGTGCTCGCCGGGTGAGGTCCGGCACGCAATCGCCAACGGGTGGGAGCCGGGAGAGATCAGCTACACGGGGACCAACGTCTCCGAGCGCGACCTGGACGAGATCCTGGCGCACGGGGTCCACGTGAACGTCGACCTCGTGAGCCAGCTCGAGCGGTTCGGCCGCCGCGCCCGCGGGCGCGAGGTCGGGCTCCGGCTGAACCCGCGACGCGGGGCGGCCTCGGGCGCCGGTCGCGGGCACCTGTACAGCGGCGGAGACCGGCCCTCGAAGTTCGGGATCCTCGAGGAGCAGCTCGACGAGGCGCTGGAGGTGGCGCGCGCCCACCGGCTGACGATCGACACCGTCCACTTCCACGTGGGCGACGGGTTCCTGAACGACGGCCTGCCGGCGTTCGAGGAAGCGGTGGAGCGGATCGCCGCGATGGCCAGGCGGCTCGCCGTCGCCGGCTGCCCGATCCGCGAGGTGAACGCCGGCGGCGGGCTCGGCGTTCCTCAGGGTCCGGGGCAGGCCCCGCTCGACCTGGACGCGTACGCGGGGATCCTGGTCCGGCACCTCGCCGGGCTCGACGCGACGATCGCGTGCGAGCCGGGGGACTTCCTCGTCAAGGAGTGCGGGGTGCTGCTCGCCCGCGTCGTCTCGGTGGAGGAGCGGGGAGGGGTGACGTTCGTCGGGCTGGATGCCGGGTACAACGTGGCGCCCGAGCACTTCATCTACGGAGCGCCGTTGGAGGTGGTCCTGTGCCGCGCGGCCGACGCCCCGCCGGAGCGACCGGTCACCGTGGCCGGGAACATCAACGAGGGCGACGACCTGTTCGCGGAGGACCTGCCCTTCCCCGAGGCTCGTGAGGGAGACGTCGTCGCGATGATCGGGGTCGGCAGCTACAACCAGTCGATGCACCTGGACCACTGCCTTCGGCCACCGGCCCGGGTGGTCGCCTTCGCCGACCGGAGCTGAGCTAGGGACAGGCGTGCGAGCGGAGCTGCTCGTTCGACGGCGGATCCATCGTGAGGAGCTGCGGCACGGTCACGGTCTGGAGGCCGCGCTTGCGGATCAGCTCCAAGATCCGCGGGAGCGCCGCCTGGGTCGTGCCGCGGTTCTCGTGGAGCAGCACGATGTCGCCGGCCGAGAGGTGATCGCGCACGTTCCTGTAGATCTGGAAGGCGTTCGCCCCCTGCGAGTCCTCGCTGTCGAGACTCCAGAGCACGTCGATCATGCCCTGCGAGCGCAGGTAGGCGTCGACGGCCTGATCGTGCTGGCCGAGCGGCGGCCGGAACAGAAACACGGGCTCACCCGCGTCGGAGGACGCCACCCGGCGCGTGTGACCGATCTCCGCGTCGAGCTCGCTCGCCGTCATGCCGTTCACGGAGACGTGGTCCCACGTGTGATCGCCTACGGCGCCCAGCCGGGCCTCCTCCCGCAGCAGGCCCTGGAAGCGCGGGTCCGCGTACAGCTTGCCGACCGTGAAGAAGGTCGCGGTCATGCCGTTCGAGCGCAGCAGGTCGATCGTCTCCTGCGTGTACGGACCGGGCCCGTCGTCGAACGTGAGCGCGACGAGCGGCCTGCTCCCGGCTCCGCAGTACACGGGCTCGCCGAGGGCCGCGATCCGTTGCAGCGTCGGGTTCGTCGCGCCGGGCGGGGGCGCGCCCGGCGGGACGTCGGAGACTCCCTCGCCCAGCGACCCGCCGGGCCGGTGAAGCGTCCCGCTCCCGCCCGCCTCGCCCCGGGCCGCGGTCGCGCGCTTCGGGCCGAATGGCGAGACGAGCACGATCGCGAGGATGAGGGCGGCCATGGCGCCACAGAAGGCGGCGAACCCCCACCGGTCCGCCGGACCGCGGGTCGGGAAGGCGAGCTGATTGGCCATGGGGTGGTGCCCGGCGAGTATATCCCGCGGTCAGCGCGGCACGCTCCGCGGAGGATAGACTTTCGCGCTCGCGAAAGGAGTGCCACATGGGCGAGCTGACGGCGGACCAGATCGTCGACCTCTGCGTTCGGCACACGCTGTTCGACTGGCAGGCGCAGGCGGATGCCCGGCCGATCCCGGTCGCGACCGCCCGCGGGTCGGAGTTCTTCACGGCAGACGGCAAGCGGTACCTCGACTTCAACAGCCAGATGATCGGCGTGAACATCGGCCACGGCGATCCGCGAGTGGCGGAGGCGATCGCCGAGCAGGCACGCACCCTCCCGTACGTGAGCCCGTCGATGGCCACGGAGCCGCGCGCGCTCCTCGGACGCAAGCTCGCCGAGCTGTTCCCCGGCGACATCGACAAGGTCTTCTTCGCGCTCGGCGGGGCCGAGGCCAACGAGAACGCCATCCGGATCGCGCGGGCGGTGACCGGCCGGCACAAGATCCTCGCGCGCTACCGCTCGTACCACGGGGCGACGTTCGCCACGATCACGCTGACGGGCGAGCCGCGCCGGTTCGGCAACGAGCCGGGGATGCCGGGCGTGATCCACGTGCTCCACACCTACCACGGGCCGCAGGCGCCCGAGGACGACGCCGAGACCGCGCTTCGCGCGCTCGACGAGACGATCCGGCTGGAGAACCCGGACTCGATCGCCGCGTTCATCCTGGAGCCGGTGACGGGCGCGAACGGCGTGCTGATCCCGCCCGACGGCTACCTCCAGGGGGTCCGCGAGATCTGCGACCGGTACGGCATCCTGATGATCGCCGACGAGGTCATGAGCGGATTCGGCCGGACGGGGGAGTGGTTCGCGGTCGACCACTGGGACGTCGTGCCGGACCTCATCACGGTCGCGAAGGGGCTCACGTCCTGCTACCTGCCGCTCAGCGCCGTGGGGATGCGGCCGAGCGTGCACCGCTTCTTCGACGACCACGTGTACTGGGGCGGGCTCACCTACAACAGCCATCCGCTGGCCTGCGCCGCGGCGCTCGCGACGATTCGGGTCTACGAGGAGGACGGCCTGATCGAGCGGGCCCGGAAGATGGGCGAGCTCATGCGGGCGCACCACCGCCGGCTGATGGAGCGGCACCCCTCGGTCGGGCTGGTGCGCAACATCGGGCTGTTCGGGGCGCTCGAGCTGGTCCGGAGCCGCGAGACCATGGAGCCGTTCGCGCCGTTCAACGGGACCAGCGAGGAGATGAAGGCGGTCGCACGCCATCTCGACGAGCACGGCCTGTTCACCCAGGTGCGCTGGAACATGGTCATGACCAATCCGCCGCTTTGCATCACCGAGGAGGAGCTCGCGGAGGGCTTCGAGGTGATCGACGGAGCCCTGGAGATCACCGACGCCGCGATGAGCTGAGCCGATCTCGGAGGGCGGGCCTCGTCCCGACCCTCACCGGGTGGAGGCCTCGGCCTCCTCCTGCGTGATCCAGCGGTCGGCCCACGCGGCGATCGCGATCACGGCGCTGGCCAGGTCGGCCCCCTTCTCGCTCAGGGTGTACTCGACGCGCACCGGCGTGTCGGGGTGCACCGTTCTCACCACGATGCCCTCGGCCTCGAGGTCCTTCAGGCGCTCGGAGAGCACTCGGTCCGAGAGTCCGGGGATCCGCGACGAGAGGTCGCTGAACCGGGTCGTCCCGGCCAGCATCGCCCGGATGATCTCGGGGCTCCACCGACGCGTGACCGCCTCGACCGCCCGGTGGAAATGATGGCAGTAGGGGGTCATCTCGTCGGTCATCGGCGGAATCCTACGTGTTCCGGTGCTCGCGTTCCCGTGCTCGCTGCGACAGCGCCTCTTCCTCGGAATAACGCCTCCTAATCTCTGGTTAGTCCCTACTGATTCGTAAGTGCAGGTCACCGACGAGGTTTGGAGCGGGCACGCGGTGCCCGGGGGAGGTGCAAGGACGATGTCGCAAGCGGTTCGGGAGGTTCAGGGGGCGCTGCTTCCGGCGCCGGGGATCTGGGAGCTGGACCCGCAGCACACGACCGTGGAGTGGGTCGCGCGGCACGTGCTGACCAAGGTTCGCGGGCGCTTTGGCAAGGTGGCCGGCACGATCCACGTGGACGAGGTCCCCGAGCGGTCGTGGGTGGAGGTGGAGATCGACGCGGCGAGCATCGACTCCAACACCCCCGACCGTGACCGGCACCTTCGAAGCGCCGACTTCCTGGAGGTCGAGAAGTACCCGAAGCTCACGTTCCGCAGCACGGCCCTTCGGCCTACGGGACCGAACACCTTCGAGCTCGACGGCGATCTCACGATCAAGGACGTGACGCGTCCGGTGACCCTGGAGGTCGAGTACCTGGGCGTGAACGACAGCCCGTGGGGCACCAAGCTCGCGGGGTTCTCGGCGAGGACCGAGATCGACCGCGAGGACTGGGGGATCACGTGGAACGTCGTGATCGAGACCGGCGGCCTGCTCGTGAGCAAGAAGGTGCAGATCGAGCTCGAGATCGAGGCGGTCTACAAGCCCGAGGCGTGAGCGGCCGGGGCCGGAGGGCGCCGGCGCCCGCTCCGGGCCGGGTCGAGATCCCTCCCCGGGTTCAAGTTCGCCCCCCCGAACGGCCGATAGAACTTCGGTACGGACATACGGGTCGGTCCCGAGAAAGGCAAACCGCCGGGAACGGCGGGACGCAAAGCACCGGGCCTCACCGCTTCGAAGGAAGCGGCAGGCGGCCGAGCTGCCGAAGGATTCGAGCCCCCCGAGACGGGGCAAGAACCACCGGGACCCCGAGTCGGGAGGCTCAGCATGATCGCCACGTCGATCGGCCGCCGGAGGGTCGGCGCGCTCGTGTTCCTCCTGGCGGCCACGCTGGTCGTCCAGGGGATGGTCGCGAGGCCGGCCGGCGCCGCCGCCAGACAGCGCCAGGAGATGGTCGGCCTCACCAACCGCGACCGCGTGGAGCGCCACCGGTCTCGTCTAGCCCTCAACCTGCGGCTGTCGAGATACGCGAAGCGCCACAGCCGCGAGATGGCCGAGCGCGGGTACCTGTTCCACACGCCCGATCTCTCCAGCAGGCTGAAGGGGGTCAACTGGTCGGTGGGCGGCGAGAACGTCGGCGTGGGCTCCACCCTGCCGGGGCTGGAGTCGGCCTTCATGCACAGCGCCCCGCATCGAGCCAACATCCTGCGCAAGGCGTTCTCCCACGTCGCCGTCGGCGTCGTGCGAGCCTCCGGGAAGTTCTGGGTCACGGTGATCTTCTACGGCTAGCCCCTCCCGACCTAGCTGTAGGCCGCGCGCCCGGGCCATCAAGGGCCCGGGCGCTTCGGCGTCCGGGCTCGTTGGGCCGTGCGGCCGCTCGAGCCCGGCCGTCGCCCGCGCGGACTGGCTCGCGCTCAAGACGCGGGCGGTGGAAGGTCCTCGGGACGGTCGACGTCGGGCGGGACGAGCTCGTCCACGTCGACCGCGAGCACCCGGTGTCGGGCCATGAGCTCACGGGCGCCGGTGTCGCCGCTGAGCTCCATGGCCTCGGGCCACACCTCCGCCCCGAGCACGGCCGGTCCGGGGCCGTCCCGGAAACGGAGGCGGGCGATCGGGGGGCGCTCGGCCAGGAAGCGCTCGACGAGCATCCGGACGTGCTCGGCGGTGATCCCCGGCTGATCGGCGAGGAGCACGACGGCTCCGACGCAGGCGGGGCTCGCCGCCCGCAGGCCGGCGGCGAGCGAGGTGGACTGGCCCCGGGCGAAGTCGGGGTTCAGCACCGTGCGGCCGTTCGGCGGCAGGCGGAGGACCGCGCGCACCGTCTCGGCGTCGTGGCCGAGGACCACGACGAGCTCGTCCACGCCCGCCCCGGCGAGCGCGTCCACGGCGTGCTGGACGAGCGGTCTCCCCCCGACCTCCACGGCCTGCTTGGTCCGGCCGAACCTGGACGAGGTGCCGGCGGCGAGCACGATGCCGGCGACCCTCGGAGCACCAGAGGCGGCCTCCTGGGACCTCACCGACCTCCCCGAGCCCGTGTCCGGTGCCGTCTCGACCTCCTCGAGCGTGACGGGTGGGAGCCTACGGGCCGGGCGCCGGGCCGGCCACCGGCTATGCTCCGGCCGATGCGAGAGGGATGCCCGTGAGCTCGGGACGGCGGTTCGAGGGGCGCGTCGCCCTCGTGACCGGCGCCGGGAGTCCGACCGGAATCGGGTTCGCCGCCGCCCGGCAGCTCGGGCGCGAGGGTGCCTCGGTGGCCGTTGCGTCGACGACCGAACGCATCCACGAGCGCGCCGCGGAGCTCCAGGCCCTTGGGTACGCGGCCGCCGGGTACGTCGCCGACCTGACCGACTGGGACGCCGCGCACGCGATGGTGGCCGAGGTGCTGCGCCGGTTCGGAGCGATCGATGTGCTCGTCAACAACGCGGGGATGGTGCAGGTCGGGGTCGAGGGCGTCTCCAAGCCGTTCGCCGAGCTCAGCCAGTCCGAGTGGCACCGCGAGATCGCGCTGAACCTGAATACGACGGCCGCCGTTACCCATGCCGTGGTCCCGACCATGCTCGAGCGAGGCTACGGGCGGATCGTCAACGTCTCCTCCGCGACCGGCCCGTTCGTCGCGATCGCCGGCAGCGTCGGCTACGGCGCCGCCAAGGCGGGGGTCGACGGACTCACCCGCGGCCTCGCCCTCGAGCTCGGCCGGCGCGGGATCACCGTCAACTCGGTCGCGCCGGGGTGGATCCGCACGGGCTCCTCCCTCCCCGACGAGCTCGTCGCGGGCGAGCACACGCCGGTTGGCAGGCCGGGAACTCCCGAGGAGGTCGCGGAGCTGATCGCCTTCCTCGCCTCGGAGGGCGCGAGCTACATCACGGGCCGCTCGATCGTCGTCGACGGCGGCAACACCATCCAGGAGCACAAGGGACCGTCCCGGGACGGAGTCTGAGGGAGCGTGCCCGCCGTTCCGCGCCGGAGTCTGAGGGAGCGTGCCCGCCGTTCCGCGCCGGCCGGGCGTTCCGCCGACCTCAGCTCGCCCGCTTGCCCCCGAAGATCCTGCTGAAGAATCTCCCGATCGCTCGGAGCAGCGCCCACAGGCCGAGGCGGATGCCCCCGATCGCCTGGGCTCGCGGCTGCGCCGGCCGCGGGGGAGCCGTGGCGCCGGCCTGCGCTGCCGCCCCCTCGGCGCTCGCCGCCACGGGGGCCTGGGCCTGGGCCTCCTGCTCCTCGGCGATCATGCTCGCCCGAAGGCACTCGGCGAACTGCTGGGTCAGCTTGGCCGACACGTCGGGGAGGAGCCCGCGGGAGAGCTGGGCCACGGTGCCGGTGAGCGTGATGTCGGCCTGCATCTTGACCAGAGTCGCGGGCCCCTGCTCCTCGAGCCACGAGGTCACGGTGGCGGTCGCTGCGCCCTTGCCCTTCTGCTCCATCCCCTGGGCCTTCAGCACCACGCGGTGGTTGGCGTCGTCGCGCTCCTCCATCGAGACGGTGCCGGCGAACGAGAGCCCGACCGGACCGAGCTTCATGACGATCCTGCCCTTCCAGGTGTGATCGTCGACCACCTCGGTGAGCTCGGCGCCGGGCGCGCACGGCGCGACCTTCTCGACGTCGAGCAGGTACGCCCACGCGCGCTCGATGGATTCGGGGACTTCGAACTGGTTCTCGATCAGCACGGTCGGATCAGCTCCTCATCGTGGCCGCCTCGGGCCGGTCGTGGATGGGGCCTTGTCGGTCCTTCAGGAATCCGGCCGGGCGGCCGCGCCGGACGGCCACGATCTCGGCCACGATCGCCTCGGCGATCTCCTCGGGCCCCTCACCTCCGAGGTCGAGACCGGCGGGGGCGTGGATCCGGCCCCGGTCCCCCTCGCTGGCCGGGACGCCCTCCTCAGCCAGCTCGCGGAGGAGCCGTTCGGTGCGGGCGCGCGGTCCGAGCAGACCCAGGTACGGGGCGGGGGAGGAGAGCAACGAGCGGATGTACTCCTTGTCGGTGAGGTAGCGGTGGGTCATCACCACCACGAAGGTTCGATCGTCCACCCCCGCCTCCGCGGTGATCTGATCCGGACGCCGGACGTGAACGAAGCCGGCGGCCCCGGGGAACCGCTCGTGGTTCAGGAAGGCAGGGCGCTCGTCGGCGACGATCACTCGCCACCCGAGGTGCGCCGCGGTTCGAACGAGCGGGATCACGTCGTGCCCGGCTCCGCAGACCAGAAGTCGCAGCGGCGGCTCGAGCACCTCGATGAACACCCGTACCTCGCCCGGGCCGACCTGCAGGGTGCGGACCTCCGAGCGCTCGAGCTCCAGGAGCTCGCGGGCGATCCGCACGGCCTCCGCGTCCGCGCCGGCCTCGCCGAGCCCGCCCTCGGTCCCGCCGTCGGGCCGAACCAGCAACCGGCTGCCCTGCTCCACCCCCGGGACGGAGGAGTCGAGGACGGTGACCATCGAGATCGGGCGCTCCTCCTCCAGGGCCGTCCGGAGGGCGCGGGCGACCTCCGCCGCCTTGTCGGCCGGCTCGACGAACACGTCGATCGCACCGTTGCAGCCGAGCCCCCATCCCCAGACGGCCTCGTCGTCGGCCGTGAGGTCGAACGAGGCGATCCGGGGCTGCCCGTCGACCATCACCACCTTGGCGACGTCGGCGACGTCGCCCTCGAGGCACCCCCCGCTGATGTTGCCGACGAGATCGCCGGTCTCGGGCACGAGCAGCCTCGCTCCGGGGCGGCGGTAGGTGGAGCCGCGCACCGACACGATCGTGGCGAGCGCCATCTTCTCGCCCCGCTCGTGGAGCGATTCGATGGCCGCCAGGACCTCGGCGATCTCGCTCATCCCATCACCGCTGAGAACCGGGCCGGGTCCTCCTCGAACCGCGCCAGACACCCGGCCGAGCAGAAATAGTACGTGCGGCCGGCGTGCGTGCCCCGGTACCGCGCGGTCGCGACATCCACGGTCATGCCGCACACGGGGTCGAGAGCCTCGTGACGGGCCGGAGCCGTCTCGACACCCCCGGCGAGGGCTCCGGTCGCCCGCTCCCGTACGAGCTCGGCCAGGACCGCGACCGCGATCTCATCGTGCGCAACCCGGCCGAGGTCGAGCCCGGCCGGCGCGTGGACCCGGTCGAGCGCCTCCTGTGGCACCCCGCGGTCCCGGAGGTATCCGAGCACCGCCTCAGCTCGCTTGCGCGAGGCGACCAACCCGACGTACGGGGCGGGGGTGGCCAGCGCTTGCTCCAGAGCCTCCTCGTCGTAGTGGCCCTGGGTGGCGACGACGATCCACGTCCGGTCCCCGACGCCCGCCGCCTTCAGATCGAGCGAGGTCACCACGCGACCGGCCGCCGGATAGTCCCCGGGGCTGCCCCCGTCGTCGACGACCACCGTCCGCCAGCCCAGCGCCGAGCCCATGGAGGCGAGGGCCGCGACGGCGGGCGAACGTCCGATCACGACGAGATGGGGCTGCGGCAGCACGGGTTCCACGTACACCTCCAGGGCTCCCTCGCTCTGGCACGCGATCGGCACGGTGACGACGCCCGCCCGCCCGCGCTCGGCGAGCTCGTCGGGGGCCCCGAGGAACAGCAGCCGGGGCGTGCCCTCCTCGAGCGCCCTCAGTGCCTCCCGGATGACGGTGGGCTCCGCGCAGGCGCCCCCGAGCCAACCACGCACGCGGCGGTCCGGCGTGATCAGGGCCGTCGAGCCCTCCTTGCCCGAGGAGGGCGACCGGCGCCAGACCACAGTGGCGAGCACGAACGGCTCTCCGCGGCGGGACAGGTCGGACGCGAGCTCGAGGACGTCGGGCCGCACGCTTGTACGCTACGCCCCCCTCGCCCGCTGGATGGCCTCCCACACCTTGGCTGAGGTGAGCGGCATATCGATGTTCCGGACCCCAAGGGGCCACAGGGCGTCGATCACCGCGTTCACGTACGCGGCCGGGGAACCGACGGTGGCGGACTCCCCCACGCCTTTGGCGCCGATCGGGTGGTGGGGCGAGGGCGTCACCGTCTCCAGGAGCTCGAACCTCGGCGTCTCCCACGCCGTGGGGATCAGGTAGTCGGTGAAGTTCGCCCCAATGCAGTTGCCGTTCTCGTCGAACGTGATCTGCTCCATCGCGGCGATCGCGAAGCCCTCGGTGAGGCCGCCCTGGATCTGCCCCTCAACGATCATCGGGTTGATGCGGACCCCGCAGTCGTCGACGGCGACGACCCTCCGCACCTTCCACTCGCCGGTGTCGGGGTCGACCTCCACCATCACGGCATACGTCCCGAACGGGAACGTGAGGTTGGGCGGGTCGTAGTACGTGACGCCCTCGAGGCCCGGCTCCATGCCATCGGGGAAGTTCGTGTACGCGGCGAACGCGCAGTCCTGGATGCTCACGACCTTGTCCGGCGCGCCCTTGACGGAGAACTTCCCCCTGGAGAATTCGACGTCCTCCTCCGAAACCTCGAGCAGGTGCGCGGCGAGCTTCATCGCCTTGTCCCGCAGCTTCCGCGCGACGAGCGCGGTCGCGGCACCGACCGTCGGCGTGGAACGCGAGGCGTACGTGCCGAGCCCGTACGGGGTGTTGTCCGTGTCGCCGTGCACGACCTTGATGTCCTCGGGCTGGATGCCGAGCTCCTCGGCGACGATCTGGGCGAACGTCGTCTCGTGCCCCTGGCCCTGGGTCTTCGAGCTGATCTTGAGGATCGCCTTGCCGGTCGGGTGGATCCTGAGCTCGGCGCCGTCGTTCATCTTCAGGCCGAGGATGTCGTAGTCCTTGTGCGGACCCGCCCCCACGATCTCGGTGAAGCTCGCGAGACCGATCCCGATCAGCTTGCCTTCGGCGCGGAGCCTCTCCTGCTCCTCTCGGAGCTCGCGGTAGCCGATCGTGTCGAGAGCCAGGTTCATCGCCGTGTGGTAGTCGCCGGAGTCGTACTCGAACCCCGTCGCCGACCGGTACGGGAACTGCTCCTTCCTGATGAAGTTCTTGAGACGAAGGTCGGCGGGGTCGATCCCGAGCTCATACGCCGCGTTCTGGACGAGGCGCTCGATCATGTAGGAGGCCTCGGTCACGCGGAACGAGCACCGGTAGGCGACCCCTCCGGGCGCCTTGTTCGTGTAGGCGCCGTCGGCCGAGATGTGGGCCGCCGGGAGGTCGTACGATCCCGTGACGACGTGGAACAACCCGACCTTGAACTTGGAGGGTTGGGCGTCGGCGTGGAACGCCCCCTCGTCGGCCAGCAGGTTGACGCGCAGGCCGAGCATCGTGCCGTCCTTCTTGAGCGCCAGCTCGCCGTGCATGTGGAAGTCGCGGGCGAACCCCGTCGAGATCAGGTTCTCCGTGCGCTCCTCGACCCACTTCACCGGCCGGCCGAGCAGGAGCGAGGCCGCCGTCGCGACCACGTAGCCGGGGTAGACCGGCACCTTGTTGCCGAACCCGCCGCCGATGTCCGGGGAGATGATCCGGATGTTCTCCTCGGGGAGGCCGGCCACGAGCGCGAACACCGTCCGGATCGCGTGCGGCGCCTGCGAGGTCATGTAGATCGTGGCCTGGCCGGTGGCGGGGTTGACGTCGGCGATGCACCCGCACGTCTCGAGCGGCGAGGGGTGGGACCTCGGGTAGTGGGTGTCGAGCGTCACGACCACGTCGGCCTCGGCGAAGGCCTTGTCGGTGGCGTCCTTGTCTCCCGTCTCCCAGTGGTAGATGTGGTTGTCCTTCTGATCCTGTTTGTCGGTGCGGATGACCGGCGCGCCGGGCTCGAGCGCCTGCTGCGGCGTGACCACCGGGTCCAGCGGCTCGTAGTCGACCGCGATCAGCTCGAGGGCGTCCTTTGCGATGTAGGGGTCCTCGGCGATCACCGCCGCGACCTCCTGCCCCTGGAACCGGACCTTGTCGGTCGCGAGCACGGCCTGCGTGTCGTAGGAGAGCGTGGGCATCCACGCGAGGTTGTGCTGCGCCATCAGCTCGCCGGTCACGACGGCGACCACGCCCGGGAGCTCGGCGGCCGCCGACGTGTCGATTCCCTTGATCGCCGCGTGCGCGTAGGGACTGCGCAGGATCGCCATGTGGAGCATGCCGGGCAGCTTGAAGTCGTCCAGGTAGCTGCCCTTTCCGCGGATGAAGCGGTCGTCCTCCTTGCGCCGGACGCGGTGTCCGATCCCTCGAATCTCCTCGGCCTGTGTCGCCATGCCAGCCTCCTATGCGCTCGCGGCGGCCGACGCCGTCGGTGCGGCCATCGCGTTCCCCGCGGCCTGGATCGCCTTCACGATGTTCACGTACCCCGTGCACCGGCAGATGTTGCCGGAGATCGCCCATCGGACCTCCTCGTCCGAGGGCGTCGGGTTCCTCTCGAGCAACGCCTTAGCCACCAGCATCATGCCCGGTGTGCAGTAACCGCACTGCAGGCCGTGCTCCTCCTTGAACGCTGCCTGGATCGGGTGGAGCTGGCCGCCTTGCACGAGCCCCTCGACCGTGGTGATCTCGTGCCCGTCCGCCTGGACGCCGAAGAGCGTGCAGGACTTCACCGGCATGCCGTCGAGCAGCACCGTGCAGGCCCCGCAGCTCGTCGTGTCGCACCCGATGTGCGTGCCGGTGAGCTCGAACACCTCTCGGATGAGATGCACGAGGAGCAGCCGCGGCTCCACGTCGGCCGTTCGCTCCACCCCGTTGATCGTGACCGTGACCCGCATCCGATCGCTCCCTTCGTGCTCGTGGCCGCGGCTCAGGCGGCGCGCGCGGATTCGACGGCGCGGGCCAGGCCGCGCTTCACGTAGACCTCGACCATGTGACGCTTGTACTCCGCCGACCCTCGGACGTCGCTGACGGGGTTGGCGGCCGCGGCCGCCAGGCGGGCCGCCTCGGCGAAGGCGTCCTCGGTGGGCTCGGCACCGGCGAGAGAGGCCTCGGCGTCGGAGGCCTTGATGTTGGTGGTTCCGACGCCGGTGAGCGCGATCCCCGCCTGCCCGATGCGGCCGTCGTCCATGCGGACGTGCACGGCGGCGGCGACCGTCGCGAAGTCTCCGACCTTGCGCTCGAGCTTGAGATAGGCTCCGCCGACCCGCCCACTCGGTGCCGGCACGCGGATCTCGGTCACCATCTCGTTCGGCTCGATCGCGGTGGTGAACAGGTCCCGGAAGAACTCGCTCGCCGCGACCTCGCGCTCTCGTGCGGCGCTTCGGAGCACGAAGCTCGCGCCCACCGCGAGCATGACCGAGCCCCAGTCGCCCGCGGGGTCGGCGTGCGCGATCGAGCCGGCCACCGTGCCGAGGTTGCGCACGATCGGGTCGGCGATCTGCGGTGCCGCGGCCGCGAGCACGGGGTAGCGGGCGGAGACCACCTCGGAGGTCTCGACGTCGTGATGGCGCACGAGCGGACCGATCCGGAGCACACCGTTCTCCTCGGCGATGCGGTCAAGGGCGGGGATCCGGTTGATGTCGACCAGGTTGGAGGGGGAGGCGAAGCGGAACTTCATCAGCGGGATGAGGCTCTGGCCGCCCGCCAGGACCTTCGGCTCCTCCAGTGTCGAGAGCATCTGGAGCGCCTCCTCCAGCGACTCGGGCCGGTGGTACTCGAACCGGGCAGGCAGCATGCAGACCTCCTATGAGGGCCGACGAGTGGATACGCTTGACAGGCGTGCGCGGACTGTGACGCCGAGGGCGCCCCTGGACCCCGTCCCCCACCTGATCACGATTGGCGGCTCCCGATCGCACCGCGGAGCGCGGAACAGGAGATTATGACCCCGGGCCGGCCGGGTCGGTCAAGGTGTGCCCCCCCAGCGGATGCGTCCCGAGGGAGGTTCCGCGGAACCGAGGAAGGAGGGCACTAGGCTCACCTCACGAAGTGGCTGGTGAAGGTCACAAAGGAGGCGAGCCCAGTGCGTATCACAGTCTGCGTC
>Ga0070741_10009434_pt1 | contig 18957 bp, 19 predicted proteins | sample Coa_R1_4_FD_66440 | JGI IMG/M metagenome (GOLD analysis project Ga0070741, IMG submission 66440) | Surface soil microbial communities from Centralia Pennsylvania, which are recovering from an underground coalmine fire - Coalmine... | ecosystem: Environmental > Terrestrial > Soil > Unclassified ...
GCGGGTTTGGTGTAGTGGTAACATGCAACTTTCCCAAAGTTGAGACCACGGGTTCGAGTCCCGTAACCCGCTCCACGAAAAGCTGCTTATCTCGAAGATAAGCAGCTTTTTATACACCTCGTTTCTTATCCTCGCTGCCTCTGCATCTGCTCCTGCATCGCTTTCATATCGCGTGCTACGGTTTTGAGGCCAAAGAGGCAGATGATACCTGCCAGGAAAAGGCATGTCGGAGCCGTTGTGATCAGCGCTGTGCCCAGGGAAGAACGGTCAGCAATGATGCCAATGATCCACGGTGAAGCTGCATCGCCCAGCAGATGTGCCAGCAAGAGTACCACCCCTATAGCTGTAGCGCGTACATCTGGCGTAACCACATCCTGAATAATGGCGTTCAGCGGCCCCAGACAAAAGCTCAGGTAGATGATGGCGACAATAAACACTGCGATAAAAGGCCCTAGATCGTGCAGCGAGAGCGCTATCAGTGTCAGTGGTGCTCCTGCAAGGAAGGCAGTGACGGAAACAATCATGCGGCCTTGCGGGCGACGCCTCTGAAGATAGTCAGCTAGCCATCCTCCCAGCAGTGTACCAACTAAACTGCCTCCAGCCAGTACGCCGCCCGAGAGCGCGCCTGCCTGACCCAGCGTGAGGTGGAATGCGCGCACAAAGTACGTGGGTATCCAAACCTGAGCGCTGCCGATAGTGAAGAAGCTAAAGACAAAGGCTGCTAGCAATATCCAGTAGGTGGGAATCCTGAAGAGTGTCTTGACGGATTGCCAGAAATTTTTACCCAGGTTCCCATGTGCGGCTGCTACGTCGTTTCCTTCCCCTTCTTCATTATCAAACTTGCCACGTGCCGGCTCTGTTGCCCGCCAGATCAGGAATGCGGCAATTAAACCTGGAATGCCGACGACATAGAATGCCCAGCGCCAGCCAAATGCATCTGCTATTAATCCTCCCAGGATCAGCCCTAGCGCAGTACCAAAGAGATTGCCTACTGACCAGATGGAGAGGATACGCCCACGTTGTTCTTTCGGGAAATAGTCGCCGAGGAGCGACAATGATGCGGGTGCATAACCTGCCTCACCAATACCGAGTACTGACCGTGCGAGAAAAAGTTGTATGAAATTCCTCGTAATGCCTGCCAGCGTCGTCGCTATACTCCATATCCCTACGCAGAGAGCAACAATATTTTTTCGTGTACCATGATCGGCCCATATGCCCAATGGTAATGTGGCTATGGCGTAGATGAAGAGAAATGAAGAAGCAAGCAAGCCAAGTTCGGCATTCGACAATTGTAGATCTGTTTGAATTTTTGGCAGGACCGCCGAAAGAACGGAACGGTCTGCATAGTTCAGCACATTAATGAGCAGCAGGACTATGAAAGAAAACCATGCCTGTCTTCTGCTGGCCCGCATACTAGTTTTGCTTTCAACTTGTGAAGGTCTGACTGTATTCATCAAATGATATTCCTTTGCTCTTTGTCCAATTTATAACTGGGTCACAGTATGTCACAGCGTCGTAGAAAAAGTTTGTTTTATTTTTGAGAATGAGAATGAGAATGATAGGATCAAACGCTGATGAAGTGAACACTACTTTGTCTTCTCAATCGATACGTTTTAACGCTCAATAGGTTGCCTATTCTACAACGACTCTGCCAGTGGATCAGTCACTTGTGCTCAGCTTTTCCAGTGCCTCTAAGACTCCCATCTGTAGCACAAATATGATCTGGATGTACTGCCTGACAAGAGCTAGTATTCCCAAAAATTGAGGTGAACTGTATCTTCAAAAATAGCTTCAACTTTATGCACTATTGACCCTTGTTTTTCACGTTCATTTAATGTTGGAATAGGAGTAGTTACATATTTTTTGTTTGGTCGTTATTAGATTAGAGAATTCTGCCTATTGCTCCTCATTTATGCCAACAAATACGTTTCATTATGCAGAAGTATGATGAGAGCATGTGTAATGCGCAATGAGGAGGTTGGAACCTGTTTTTATCTATTGATTAGTTCCCAATAAGGAGTGATTGTAATGGTTAGCTTGTCCCAGCGCCTGTTTCGTCTTTTGTGTTTCAAGGAACCTCGATGGCCTCATAAAGATCGGAGCGAGACTTTTCAAGCCAATTTCAAAAGTACTAACTTATATTTTCAAAGGCTGGGGAACCAGGTAGATTTTAGGGATAAGACGGTGCTCGATGTTGGTTGCGGATCAGGGTCTGCTTGTCTTTATATTGCTCAGCAAGGTGCACGACAGGTTGTCGGGATCGATATTAATGCAACTGCACTAGCAGAGGCTCAGGAAAGACTGGCAAAAAATTACAGTGATCTGGCGGATCGGGTGACCTACACACTTATTTCCCAGCCTAAACAATTAGGAGATCAGAAATTCGACATCATTTTATCTAAGGATAGTTTCGAACATATAGATAATCCAAAGCAGTACTTAGAGTGCCTGGAGGAGTATGTCGCTGATGATGGGATCATCATTATTGGTTTCGGCCCGCTGTGGAAATCGCCCTGGGGTCCCCATATCACATATATGACGAGATTTCCCTGGGTTCACCTGTTGTTCTCTGAACGTACGATCATGCAGGTGCGTTTGAGGATGATTAATCCTGCCGATAAGGCTGAGACATACGCGCAGGTGGCTGGGGGCTTGAATCAGATGACACTCAAGAAGTTCAACTCTATCCTCAAGGAGAGCAATTTAGAGCCAGTATACTTCAAGACGAATGTTCACGATAAGCCACTTGCAAAGGTATTTGATGTGCTCAGACGTATACCAGGCTGCGAAGAATACTTCACCTTTAATCTCTATAGCATCTGGCGTCTAAAAACGGCTCGCAAGGAGAACGCCACCGTTCCCTCCGCGGTTACCTCTTCTTCTGCTCATTGAAGCTAACTCCGCATACTAAATCCCCGCCTGGGGCGGGGATTTAACACGATTGCACAGGGGATCGAAAAATTGGGATGAATCTTGGCGGAAATAATGTGGAGATGGCAATACGTATTTCTTAGGGATTCTCCGAAACTGAATAGTAGGGTAAATCGTGTACAAAGAAAAGCATAGAGTATATTCCACCTGATAGCATAGCCTCTGTCCTTCCAGGAAGAAAGAGAACAGCGGCTGCTAAATACATATGAAAGTGCTACCCGACAAAGGAGGGGTAATATGCAGGCTCTCTCGTTTATACTTGCCGATGGTGTTACGATTAAAGTAGGGAGTTATGTTTTGAGCTTCGGCCTCGATTTTATCCTGTACCTCGTAATTGCAGGTGTTGTGGGCTTGATTGCTGAGTACATTGTAGGTTGGCGTGTCCCGCTAGGGATTATCGGTGCGATCATCGCAGCTCTTGTCGGGATGTGGTTGATCACACAGCTCATTCCCATTACCATTGTTGGCGATTACGTCCTCTATGGTGTTCCTTTGATCAGGGCATTTATCGGGGCCATTCTCTTCGTTGCGCTCTGGCATCTCCTGACCTTTGGACTGACACGGAGACGCTACCGCACTGTGTAAGTGAATCTTACTGACAACAAGCAAACAATATGGCAACCCCCTTCACAAGCGGGTTGCCATATTGTTTGCTTTCATCAATAAATATCAAAGCTGCTCAATATGTAACCATCCACACCTCCTATTCGTCTGAAGATAACGGACAAAAGAACGATATAAAAAGCATTTTTTCTTGCACACGCATTAATGAAGTGTTTGCTTCAATGGAGTGGAAGGACGCTAGCGTGCATACTGTGATATCTTTCTTTCTGCACGGAAGTCCACTGCTGGTCTATCTCATTGTGGCAGTGGTGCTTATGTTGGAAAGTTCCGGGGTTCCCATTGCTAATACAACTCTCCTTTTATTGGCAGGGGCTATGGCCTCTTTTGGCCATATCAATATTTGTTTCCTGGCTATCTCCGCTATCCTGGGGAGTGTTACTGGTGCCTTTTTTGCCTATACGCTGGGCGTTCATGGCGGTCGTAGGATACTCCTGAGAGTAGCTACTTTCTTCCATATTGACAGGCGAAAAGTGCATGTTGTGGAGCACTGGTTTGGCACATCGGGTGTTTGGATGATTTTTTTCTCTCGCATGTTGCCTTATGTGCGCCCTTTTGCCTGTTTCCCGGCTGGCATTTCAAGGATGCTCCTGCCGCACTTTTTTATCTCTGCCTTCTCAGGTTCGACTATCTGGTGTGTTGCAATACTCTCCGTCGGCTGGTATCTTGGCCGCCGTTGGGGGCAAGCACTTCACCTGATACAGTCCTATACATTTCCGGTTCTTGGTGCAATAGCACTGCTCATCGGTATATATGTATGTATCTCGCGGGCGATCAAGCATTACTTAAGCACGCGGCTGCAAGCTGATGCAAACAAAGCCTGTGATGAGGCCGATGAAAATCACCATAACCTGCTGAAGGCGTGAGTTGCTTACATGGCAATAACAAAATCACCCAGGCTACTCGACAGCCTGGGTGATTTTTTGTTGCGTTGCTTACAAGTTCACGACGGTCACGCCAAAGATATCGCCTTCCTTGCCGATCTCTTCGAGCGTCCAATCAGGAATAGGGTCGTCGACGCAGATGACCATCAGTGCAGTATCGAGCTTGCGGGATGGCTCGTGATGCCGTGGCTTGCGTGAACTGGGGCCGACATCCATAAAGCGGATATTGACGCTTGCTTTGCCCAGCAGGGTGCCGACGCGACCGATCATTCCTGGCTGGTCGGGGTTGCGGCAGAAGAGAATGTAGCCTTCCGGTACAAACTCCGTCCAGTAGCGGCCCACGCGTACGATACGCGGCTCGTCGTGCATCACTGTTCCACTGAGTACTTCGATCCGTTCGTCACCCGATCCTGGTTTGCCCGACAGCGATGAAGTATAGCTGCTGTTCGTACTCACAACTTTCAATGTGACCTGGTTGGCGAACTCGGCTGGTGTGGTCGATTTCTGCTCAACGATTTCCAGGCCCCATTCTTTTGCCAGCACCTGTGCGTTGATCATATTCACATGCACTTCCGAGACCGATTCTAGCAATCCTTTGATCAGTGCTGCCTGGAGGGGACGCAGGTCGTAGCTGGCGATTTCACCGTTATAAGATAGCTCAATCCTGTTGAGTGGTCCGGGCTGCAACTGTGTATAGAGGCGACCCATTTTCTCGACAAGGGTCATATATGGTTGCAGAACTTTCATCGTCTCCGGCAGGATCAGTGGCGCATTGACTGCCGCGCGTGGGAAGCCGCCGCGTAGCACGGAAACGATCTGTTCCGCAACATCCGTAGCCACTCCTACCTGCGCCTCCTCGGTTGAAGCTCCCAGGTGCGGTGTAGCCACGATACGTTCATGGGCAATGAGTTGCTTCAAGAGTGCATGATCACGAATTGGCTCCTGACTGAAGACATCGAGTGCTGCCCCCGCCAGGCGATTCTCGTTGAGCGCGTTCAGCAGCGCCTCTTCATCGATCAGTCCGCCACGTGCGCAGTTGATCAGGCGCGCTCCCGGCTTCATCAAGTGCAATTCGCGCGCACCAATCAACCCTCGTGTGCCGCTAGGTCCGCTGGTAAGCGAAGTATGCAATGTCACGAAATCAGCCTGCTGGAGCACTTCGTCCATGCTCATAATCAGCACACCTGCCTTACGTGCCTGTTCTGGGGATACAAAAGGGTCATACGCGATGATCTGCATCTCTAAACCCTGTGCTCGTCGTGCTACTGCCATACCAACTTTGCCCAGACCGATGACTCCGAGTATTTTGTTGCGCACCTCGACGCCAACGAAGCGGCTCTTTTCCCACTTGCCCGCCTTCATGCTGGCGGTTGCAGCAGGTATATGGCGTGCCAGTGCCATCAACATTGCGATGGTATGCTCTGCCGCCGCGATAATGTTGCCCGTTGGCGAGTTTACAACGATAATGCCCTGGCGTGTTGCTGCTTCGGTATCGATGTTATCGACGCCGACGCCCGCGCGCCCCACGATTTTCAGGTTGTCAGCTGCTGCCAGTATATCGCCGGTCACCTGCGTCTCGCTACGTACAATCAGTGCACTATAGCCACCGATGATCGCTTTCAACTGTTCCGGCTTCAGTCCCGTGCGCTCGTCGATCTGTGCCTCTGGCAACTGAGAGCGCAGCAGATCAATGCCTTCCCGTGCGATACGATCTGTAATCAGAATCTTGAGCGTTTCTACTGCCTGAACAGTTCCTGTTGCCTCATCCTGTACCTCTGCCATATCCCGTCATCCTCTCTCGCTCTAGCCCTGGAATCCAAGGGCGTGCAGTTGTTTTTCGAGTGCATCCATTGCCTGTGCCAGGTCTGCCTCGCTAAAGAAGCCGAGATGACCCATACGGAACATTTTTCCTCTCATGTGATCCTGGCCGGTGGCAAACACGACGGAATCCTCTTCGCGCAACTTCTTCAGCAGTGTTTTTGTATCAATGCCTTCTGGTGCCAGAATTGCTGTGACTGTATTTGATGCGTTCTTATGATCTGACAACAATTTCAAGCCCATTGCCTTTGCTCGGCTCCGCACGTACTCTCCCGCGCGTGCATGGCGCTCGAAGATAGCCTCGCGTCCTTCCGCCAGCATCATTTCCAACGCTACGTCCAGCGCGTAGAAGAGTGAGAGTGCAGGCGTATAGGGATTCTGCCAGCTATCCAGCGACTTGCGTGCCAGCGTCCAGTCAAAGTAGAATCGTGGTAGTTTCGCGCTCTTATGTGCTTCCCAGGCGCGTTGACTGGCGGCAATCATCATCATGCCGGGAGGAATCATCCAGCCTTTCTGTGAGCCGGTGAGTACCACGTCGATATCCCACTTGTCCATCTCCAGCTGAACACATCCGAGAGAGCTTACAGCGTCTACTACAATCAGAGCGTCCGGGTTGAGTCGGCGCAGGAGTGTAGCCAGCGTTTGCAAGTCGTTGGTGACACCAGTGGAGGTCTCGTTATGTGTTAACAACACTCCACGATAGGGAGCAACCTCTTTCAGCCGCGCCTCTACGACAGCTGGATCAGCCGCCTGACCCCAGGGGAAATCGATGCGTGTTACCTCTAGTCCGAAGGCGCTGGCAATCTTTGCGAAGCGATCACCAAAGTTTCCGATAGTTATAGAGATAATATGATCGCCTGGGGAGAAGAGATTGACAATTGCGCTTTCCTGCCCGCCTGTCCCTGATGCGGGATAGATCAGTACTGGGGAGGCTGTCTGGAAAAAGTATTGTAAACGTAAGGTAACGCGTTTCATAATCGCGGCGAACTCGGGCCCTCGATGGTTAATCATCGGTGCTGCCTGGGCAGCCTGAACCTTTGGAGGAACTACAGTTGGGCCAGGAACACGCAGGTTTTGCGTGGGGATAGAGGCACGGGCCTCTACCTGTGGAATAGGAATTGCCTTTTGTTCCTGAGTTGTCATGTGCTGGTGTACTCCATCTCTTATCTATAGAAAAGCTATATATACCGACGCCGACCCAGGCACGCTCTTGCTGGTCGGACTATTGATGCCTCGCCTCATTGCATGACGTGCGGCGGATAACCTCGGTGGTATCCGCCGCTGTATTTGTTGACTCTACATCAGAATATAGCACAGAAGGGAAGGATGTCAAACACAACTCACCTCATCAATGCACTAAAAAACATGTACAAAATGCACAGTGTATGCTTTGTACATGTTTTTTAGTGCATTTTACATCCCTCTCTCGTGTGGCATAGTATGGGTAGCTGATCCTGCAAAGAAGAAACCCACTATCAGTGCTATAATTCCTGCAACCAGATGCAAAACATGATCGGCTGCATTGATATGGGTGAGACCCAGGAATAATCCTGTGTCGTGTCCATAGGTGCCTGGAGGGAAGTAAAGCACGGAGAAAAGTCCTAAAATGCCTAAAAGCGTGTAGAAGATGCCAAATGCCTGATTAAAGGTTCGTGCCTGCCCGACGAACGCTGCAATAATACCAAGCAGGCCCGAAATCAGGTGAATCCAATTGTGAACCGTGTCTACATCAAAAATCCCAAAAAGGGGCTGTACACCTGTGGCATTCCTCATTGGCGTGAAAAAGCCAATGATCGCTATTAACACAAAGATAATTCCCACAACGAGTGCGAAGACTCGATTCACAGTCCAGAGCATGGCTGAGCGTTGCTCTACCATCATAATGCCTCGTTCTTTCCTTAAATGAAGAGATATGTCTGCTCCCCTTATACTTTCTTCAGGGAGCTAGTCCCCGAAACGTATCACTTCCTTGCTCACTCCATGTGGCCTCTTTTCTGGAGAGCAGACTTACCTCTAACATATATCTCCTGATCATATTTCCTTACATGCAAATGAGCGCGAAGCGCTAGACGCGCTAGCGTCGTTTTTGCATGCATATGGGTATAAGATGCGTTGTAGAGATCGCTTTCTAGAGCACACAATTATGGTTGCTCTAGATCCTCATTAGTGCGCCTGCGAGGCTCTCTTTCGCGTTCAAGATCCTCATCGGTACGCACACGAGGCTCTCCTTCGCGTTCAAGACGCGCCTCTTCACGCCTGACTGTATCCCCTACCTGTTGCTCCTCTTGAACCTCCCGCTTACCAACCGTAACCTCTCCTGTCTCAACAGGAGTTTTCGTTACATGCACCTGTTCCTTGCTTACGGGAATGCGAATGATCTCATCCTCACCAACAGGGGTCTCTGAGACGCGTCCCTCGGGATATGAATGTCGTTCGACGACCACTTCTTCATGACTTACGGGAACATTGAACGTTTGCTGCTCGGTGACAACCTCTTTGCGGAGCTGTACTTCACCAGCCTGAACGCGCTCTTTCTCTATGCGCAGTTGCTCTGCGCGCAGTTTCATTACACGTTCCTCTTCAGTCTCATATAGCCTTGCTGCCTCTGGAGGCTGTGGAGCACCCATCTGACCAGGGGCCGCTGATTGGCGAAGGTCAGTGCCTGCTGCTGGGGCGAAGCCTCCTTGAGTATAATAGTCGTAGGCTCCACTGTTGCGCAGAATAGCTCTTGCTTCCTGTTCGCGTCCATCGGCTCTGACTGAAACAATGGCTCGACCAGCCTCATACTCTCTGTCATAGTAGCTGGCCTCATCCTGTGGGACACCCAGCCTCAAGAGATCTTGCAACAGCGCTTTAGTGACTATGCCTCCTTCACGTAAGGCTACACCGATCTGGTCGTGACTAAACCCTGCATTCCTTAATGCATTCACGGCGTTTTTTGCCGCTGCCTCGCTCTGATACACTCCAACAACTATTGGCGAAGGAACCTGTGTCATCGTGTCTCTCCTTTCAGGAGTTCGCTGGCTCTTTCCCGACAAGTGCCAGCATGAATGTCTCCTACGATTCTCGCGGGAGCACAACTAGCTACTTTTAGAGCATGAGTATTTAGATGTTGATCAAGTTATAATGTTGCCGTTTGCGCCAAATCATTTTGATATAGGCGACAAATTTTTACACGGAACACATACTAGAAAAGTGTCAATTTTGTCTCTACTACAAAGATTTTTAATTTAGTATATATTAAACAAGCGAACAGAGAAAAGAAAGTAAAACATGCGACACGTATGCACAAAAAAGCATTTTATCGCTATAATTGCCTGGTGGCTCTCTCTATTGTCTGCTGTATTAGTGATGAGAGACGGGTCCACAAACACGAATTCAGCCGATTTCTGTGCCTGTTAGCTCGTCAATGTGTTATTATGTGGAAGATCAATTACCACCAAAAACTACCAGAGCAACTTGAAGAGGGCTTATTATATGCGCCGTACAAAAATCGTCTGTACCATCGGTCCGGCTACTAACAGTGAAGAACAACTCGAACGGTTGATGCATGCTGGCATGAATGTTGCACGCCTGAACTTCTCCCACGGTACTCAGCAGGAGCATGCTGTGGTGATCGAACGCATACGCTCGATTGCAGCTCGTCTTGGCTGTCCTATTGCCATTCTGCAAGATCTACAGGGACCTAAGATCCGTACCGGCACCCTTGAGGGTGGCCAACCCGTCAAGTTAGTTGATAGCATGCATGTGACTATTACAACCCGCGATGTGCCTGGAACCGCTGAAGTGATTTCGACGACCTACAAGCAATTGCCCCAGGATGTCAAGGTCGGGGATCGTATTCTACTCAGTGATGGTTTGTTCGAGTTGCGTGTGCTCAGTAGTTCTGAAACTGATATCGAGTGTCTGGTGATACATGGTGGAATGTTGGGCGAGCATAAGGGGATAAACTTGCCTGGTGTTGCGGTCAGTGCACCCTCGCTCACAGAAAAAGACCTCGATGATCTACGCTTTGGCATTCTGCATGATGTGGATTATGTGGCCCTCAGTTTTGTACGTAAGCCACAGGATATCCTGGAGGCCAGAAAGTATATCCGTCAGCTGCAAAGCAAGCCGGGCGGCAAAAAAAATACACGCGCTGTTCCTCTAATTGCCAAGCTGGAGAAACCAGAAGCCGTCGCCAATCTCAAAGCGATCCTTGAGGTCATAGATGGCGTTATGGTGGCGCGCGGCGACCTCGGTGTTGAGATGGCCCCGGAAAAGGTGCCTTTGCTGCAAAAACGTATCATCTCCCTTTGTAATAATGTGGGGCTACCTGTGATCACCGCTACTCAGATGCTCGAATCCATGATCACCAATCCACGTCCAACTCGCGCGGAAGTCAGCGATGTTGCAAATTCTATTCTTGACGGAACAGACGCAGTTATGTTAAGCGCGGAAACCGCGACCGGTGCTTATCCTGTTGAAGCTGTCGAGATGATGGCCCGTATCGCTCTGGAGACGGAGGCAGGCGATAGAACAGCGCGTCAGCCACAATGCCAGCGTCTCACTCAGGAGCATGCTGTCAGTCACGCTGCTCGTGCGCTCTCAGAGGAAGCCAGCGTTAAAGCAATTGTGGTTTTTACACGCTCTGGGAACTCGGCTCACTTAATCTCTAAGGATCGCCCTCGCTGTCCTATTCTGGCCTACACACCTTCTCAACATGTCTATCGCCAGCTTGCGCTCTGGTGGGGCGTCTGGCCGCATTGTATTGCCTTGCGCGAAACAACAGAAGCACTGATCGAAGCGGTAGCACAGCGTCTCCTCGATGATCACCTGATCCAAATTGGCGAACACGTCGTTATCATGGGCGGTATGCCTGTAGCCAGCCGGGCACGCACAAACTTCGTCAAGCTGCATCGCATCGGTGATGCTAGCGAGCCATCTTCCTGAGACCATCTATTTCCTTGCATTCAGAAACTACTTCACATGGCAACACCTGCCGCAGGCAGGTGTTGCCATGTGAAGTAGTTTCTGAATCCCCGCCGCAGGCGGGGATTCAGAGGAACCGAAAATGTGTGATGATTCATGAAATGCTAGTTCCAATAGGGATGTGTTTGAATGCATAAGGGTAATAGTCATTGGAACGAAAAGGCGATTTGACAATTTCTCCACTCCATGCTATTCTAGTCTGGCTGTAGTTCAGGGGCACGATACTGTGCTATGTAAAACTGAAAATATTGACCCCGAGTGGGCAAGAGGTGGTACTAAGAAGCATGTCTGTCAAAATTCGTTTAAAGCGTATGGGGATGAAGAAAGCCCCGAGCTATCGCGTTGTTGTTGCCGATTCTCGCTCTCCTCGCGATGGCCGTATCATCGAGAATATCGGCTGGTATAATCCGCGCGTTGAGCCTTCCACTATCGTCATTAATGAAGAGAAGGCGCTCAAGTGGCTCAAAAATGGCGCACAGCCAACCGAGTCTGTAGAAAGCTTGCTCAAGCGCTCTGGCATCCTGGATCGCTTCACTCAGGCGAAAGCCTCGAATTCCGAGCAGACTCCCGCTGAAGCTCAGTAGAGCTTGAAATGAGCTCAAATGGCGATTGAGCAATCGATAAATTGAAAAGGGATCAAAAGAGCTATGCGTAGATTGATTGAGTATATTGCTCAGTCATTGGTTGATGACCCTTCGGCTGTGCAGGTCCGCGAGGTACGCAATGATCGCAACGCCCTGGTATTGGAATTGCACGTTGCACCAGATGATTTTGGCAAAGTCATCGGGCGGCAAGGGCGTGTTGCCAAGGCTATGCGTACTCTCCTGCGTGCTGGTGGTACAAGAGAAGGTCGCCATACCTCGTTAGAGATTTCGTAATCATACCCGGCATAACTACTGGAGTAAGCTTCCTACATAAAATGCCAGGAGTATTGCTGTAGGTAAGCAAGCTATTAGAGAATCTATCGATGCAAGATAACACAGAATGGGCTACTATCGGAACTATAGTAGCCCCTTTTGGTCTTCGGGGCGAGTTGAAAGTACATCTTTTGAGCGATGTGCCCGATCGCTTCTCTACGCTCAAGGTTGTCTATCTCAGTCGCGATCTCACACGTCGTACGATCAAGGATGTACGCCCCTACAAGGGAAATACGTTGTTGCTCAAGTTAGATGGCATTGATGATGCCACCTCGGCTGAGTCTTTGCGCAATTGCGATCTGTATATTCCCCTCAGCGAACTGGCGCAATTACCCCCCGATTCCTACTATCAGCATGACATCCTCAATTTGCAGGTGGTAACGCTGGAGGGACGCGAGGTTGGCACAATTACTGAAATTATCTCAACTGGCAGCAATGATGTTTATGTCGTCACGACTGCCAGCGGACAGCAATTTCTCATTCCTGCCATCAAAGATGTTGTCAAACAGATTGACCTCGATCGTCATGTGATGTATATTGATCCTATGAAAGGGTTGCTGGATGAAGAGGAATCTGCGGTGGTCGATCATCAGCGTGAACATCAAAGAGCAGAAGAGGAGGTCGAATAGCTAGCATTATATGGCGTATGCGGAATAAATGCAGGGGGTTTCGGTGTTCTGAATAGAGAGGGCGTGTGTTGTGAAACTGGACGGTATTTATCGGCGTGTACAAAGTATAGAGTGCTAAATCGTAGGTATGTTCATACAGTAGAACGTTACAGTATTTTGTAGGGAGGTGTCTCATGTCCGACCATATCCCGACTCTTGCTGATGTTTGTAGTGCGATAGCCGAAGGGCGTATAGCCGCAGCCGTTGATGGCTCTATGTACCAGGTGAACGCGCTAGAACTGCGTCGCTACTTGAATCGATTGCGTCCTCTGCCCACTATTTCCCCTTCAGGCGCGTCTGCTTCCCCGTTTTCGGACTCCGGTAAAACGGGATGGTCCTGTTCAGATCTGTGTAGTCTTGGCCGTTGAGGCCATTTTTTATTGCCTGAACATACCGGGACGAGCAGTTGCGTTCGTGGGCAGCAACGACTATAATATGAGTTGTATTCGGTAGGCCATCAAGCCGATGGTCTACCTGCATTGCTCGCTGATCAGGCATATTTCTATTCGTCACAGCGTGGCAATGTATCTCAAGATCACCTACTACACAGGCCTGTAGGGACCTGATCTACCTTGCTTGTCAGCGGTACATGGGGCCCGTACTCCGCCTTGTTCTGAAGGAAAGGTTTTTAGATGGAGCCACTCGATTCCGATTACGATGTAATACGTCAGCCACGTGAAACCAATCCACGTGCGCGCTTTAACTGGTTATATGTTCTCCCGGTGTTTGGTGTTATCTGGTTGCTCTTCCTGGCCGGTGCGGCTATTTTTCAGTGGCCGATAGATGGTGTGGTTGATCCCGTTATGATGCTTATGGTTGTCTTTTTCTTTATAATGGTAGGGCTGCTTTTCTGGGCGCTTGCACCAAAACAAAACCGGGCCTAATTTCTTCCTCCTGTTCTGGACGTTCGCGCCTGCGGCGCTCTGGTAGCAAAAATCACAAACACCATTTTGCGCACAGCGCAAAATGGTGTTTGTGATTTTTGCTACCAGAGCGCCGCAGGCGCGATTTTATAATAGAGATGGACGAATTCCTATGAAGAGGCGATATGCCTCCAACCTGTATCATCAGTCTCTATTCCAGGCAGTTCGCCCCATATTACCCGTGCCAATAATTCGGCAGATTCTACCAGGCGCGGTCCCGAGCGATTGAGATAATAGTTCCCATCAATCGCGTACACTCGTTCATGCTGAACAGCCCGTAATCCATGCCATGCTGGATGTTTTTGTAGCAACGGCACATCTACCAGTGTGCGTTCCACAGTGAATCCGCAAGGCGCGAGTATCAACACATCCGGGTCTGCCTTCTGCAGTTCTTCCCATGTCAGCCAGGGGGAATGCATGCCGACCTCGCCAAACACATTTTCTCCTCCTGCATAAGTCAGCAGTTCGGGCGTCCAGTTACCGGCTGCCATTAATGGATCAAGCCATTCCAACACTATAACACGGGGCATACGCCTATCAGCGCCCTTCGCACTCAATTCAGCTGTAATCTGTCCCAGGCGTTCCAGGCGTTGCTGGTAACCGTGCATAAGTTCTTCTGCCTGTGCAGATCGTCCCAGTGCTGCACCCACGTGTAGCACATCCTCCCATACATCGCTCAAGCGATAAGGCGCGAGGGAGATCACGCGCGGCTGAAGGCCCGTAAGTTGTTGGAGTGCCTGCTGCACGTCACGCTCACTCACGGCGCATACTTCGCACTGTGTTTGTGTAAAGATTACGTCGGGGTGCAATTGTTGGAGCAGATCAACGTCAATACTATAGATGCTGAGCGCTTTGAGCGCATTTTTTTGTGCTTCTGCCTTTGTCTGGGCAAGCTGTTTGATCTGGGCATCGATCTCGGCGCTGCTCGTGTCCACATTGATCTGCACTTGGCTGACCAGCGGCAAACACTGTACCTCTGGCGGAAAATCGCACTCATGGGAGCGCCCAACCAGTTGGTCAAGACAGCCAAGCGCTGCGATCATCTCTGTTGCGCTTGCCAGGAGTGAGACGATGCGCATTGCCGTTCCTTTCAGAAATAGCTGCTGTTTGTATGAAACCTCGCAAGCCAATATCTACTTTATTGTATGATCTGCTGGGACAATAACGCGTAACCGCTCATCGGCCTGCCGCACGTAGATAGGTGTCTGACCTCGCACCTCGCCATCCAGCGTCACGTCCTGCGGATCGACATTGGTGCTGATGAGTACTCCGCGTGCTCGAACATGGTGAACGCCGGGAATGCCCGTTAACTCTGCCTCTTTAAGCTGCGGGTAGCGCTCATGCCATTCTGTGATAGTTGGTGCCTGCGTAGAATTTTCCTGTCGACCAAGCAAGCGAGCAATTGCAGTACCCAGACCCTCCAGGTCAACATCTTCTACGACTACAATATCCAGCAAACGGTCATGCAGGCTGGCACCAGGGATTGTCAATTGCCATGCTCCCCCAAAGATGGGAGCGTTGATGATAGTGGCTTGCAGCGTACGACAATGAAGCACAGCTGTTTGCTCAACTTGCTCGCTGCCTCCATTGGTATTGTTGATCGAGGATGCCTGGGGGAGTGCGCGTGTAGCCAGCCTCTCGAAATGTAGCATCATCTCCAGTGCTTCTCGATTTCGCAGTACTTCTAACGCTGCGATAGGATAAGTCAGGCGTCCGTAGCGTTGTCGTGTCGTTACATTGGTTGCCAGGCGTGCAAACTGCACATTGAGTCCAACGGTCAATGTATGAGCAAAGTATCCATGTTGTTGCGAGTGCAGGCGTGCCGCTACCGGGTGTCCTTGTTCGGAACTAGCTGTGTGTGGCGTTTGCTCTGCGGGTTGAGCTATGCCAATATCGACCTCGGTTTCTTTCCCCTGGCAGATTACTTCTATGGCCTGGAAAAGATCATGGGGAATACCTACCGAGCGTGCTATATCGTTTGCTGTTCCTAGAGGTAAGATACCCAGTGCCAGTCCGCTGTCCGCGATATGCGTAATCACGCCTCCTATCAACCCATCTCCCCCGGCTGCGATGACAGTATCTATTCCCGCCTCTTTCCACTGTGGCCCCTGATCAGGTAAACCGTCCAGATCAGCAATAGTCATGACGGAAGCAATATTGATTGCGTGATTGCTCAAATCCGCAAGGGCTTGTGGCATTTGCGCTGCCCTGCCTGAATGGGGGCTATGAACAACAATCGCTTTACGTGGTCTAGACATAAGACTTCCCACCTCGCTCTAGCGCTGCATGATAATTCTGGTGCTGTCAGTATAGCGCAGGTGCGATGTACTGCGCAATGGGCCTTTGTCCCTTAGCACTTCTCTCTGGTGGTGTCTTGTACGTTGCGTTCGGGAGATATTATCAGCGTAATGGTTCGCTCGGTATCCGAATAACGGTAGCACGTTCCAGGTCGCGCAGAAGTGCGTAAACATCATTCAGGCTGCGTCTTGTCAGCCGAGATAAATCCGCGATGGTGCGTTGTCCGTCGCTGAGGAGCAAAAGCTGGCGATGGCTGCGACTCAGTCCCATATGTTCAGTCGCACGCAAAGCAGCTTCAACAGACCTTGTTGTATGGTATGGGGCTCCCGAAATAGCGACAGGAGGGAATGGCTGTTCTTGCCAGGAGGGAGTTCTCTCCTCTCTGGTAAGTGCACCAGATGATCTCCTCAGTGGTGAAATGGCGATAAATGGTTGTGGATTGCTTGTGGTTATGGGATCTAAGCTCCTGTTGGCCGCTGCTGTAGGGGAAGGATGAGATGTATCCTGTTCGTTCGACAGCACAAATGTAAATACGCAGTTCCTCCAGGTATTTAGGGCAATGAGAGCATCAGCACCCATTCGCTCTCCCAATCTCGCCTCTGTGATTTGTCCTCTCGTGAATAGTATCGTTCCTTTTTCTACATCGGCACCCTCACCTCGCTTGGCTGTCAGTAAGCCTGTTTTCCGACCGAGTTGAATGGTTTGAATAATACTGAGCAGCCGATCTATTGCTACCTCTTCTTTTTGTGGCATAGACCGATCTCCATAAATGCAAGCTGTCTTTTTAAATAACAATTTCGCCTGTAAGCAGGAAAAATAATCTCTTCAAGTATACCATATCTATGACCTTGCTGTCAGTAATTCATCTCTCCATAGGAAGTATTTACTTCTAATACAGGAAGGACATCTTCTTTCAAAAACTGCCGCAGGCAGTTTTTGAAAGAAGATGTCCTTCCTGGGAGTGTCCGCCGTAGGCGGGGTTGCGATCATCTCAAACAAACTCAGTTTTCAAAAACATATGCTACAATGTAAGTGTGTAGTGTCACGAATCCTCAAGGGAGGCTATCTATGAGCATTATTCGCCATTACGACAAACAGGAAAATGGTGAATTCCGTTGGCAAGGGGTGCCGGTACATGCTTACGGACCAGATAACAGTAGTGCCGACCGTGCTACACGTCAGATCCTTATCGGCACTGAAGACCAATCACCACACTTTCACTTACGCTATTTTGCGGTGCAGCCGGGTGGACATACTTCGCTTGACCAGCATGCTCACGATCATGGGGTCTATGTCTTGCATGGTCGTGCACGTCTGCGTCTAGCTGATGAAGAGCACGAACTCTCTGCCGGTGATGTCGTCTATATCTCCGGTAACGAGATCCATCAGTTTTTTACGTTGGGTGATGAGCCCTTTGGTTTCCTCTGTGTTGTTCCTGCGAAGCGGTAAAAGCATATGCGTGTTGTTGAATATCATACTAACGATGATATCCGTATTGTCGATTTACCTGTACCAGAGATCGGTCCTGGTGAGTTGCTTGTGCAGTTGCGGGCCTGTGGCATCTGTGCCAGCGATGTCATGGAATGGTACATGCGTCCGCGTGCGCCTCTCTATCCAGGGCACGAGCCTGTTGGCGTGGTCGCAGCTGTCGGTGAGGGTGTAGAGCAGTTCACACCGGGTCAGCGTGTATTTGTCCATCATCACGTTCCCTGTATGGTCTGTCACTTCTGCCAGCGCGGCTTATTCTCGCAATGCCCTACCTGGCGAACCACGCGCCTCTATCCTGGTGGATTGGCCGAGTTCTTTCGTGTTTCCGCCTCGCACGTACAGCTCGATGTACTCCCTATACCTGACGACCTCTCAGACGAAGCCGCCACATTAATCGAACCATTAGCCTGCTGTATTCGTGGCGTAGACCGGGCCGCCATTCGCCCGGGTGATAGCGTGTGTATATTAGGTGCTGGGAGTAACGGCCTGATGCTCTCATTACTGGCTCAGCAGCGTGGTGCTCTACGTGTCATGCTCGTTGATCCGATTGCGTATCGTCGCCAGTATGCCCAGAAGGCGGGCATCGATATCGTGCTTGATCCACAGGCCGCCCCATTGTTGGACCAGATTCTAGCCGTAAATGATGGGCGCAAACCCGATAGCGTCATTGTGACCCCATCCAAAATTCCTGTTATGCAGCAAGGCATTGATCTGGTAGGACCGGGGGGAGCCGTCCTATTTTTTGCTCCATCAGCGCCAGCGGACGTGCTCCCGGTTTCTCCCAATCACCTCTTTTTTCGCGAGATCACGTTGCGCACCAGCTACTCAGCGGGACCCTACGAGACGCGCCAGGCTCTAGACCTGTTGCGCGCCGGTCGTATTCGTCCCGAAACGCTCATCACGCATCGTTTCACCTTACAAGATGCAGCCCAGGCATTCAAACTCGTTGCCAGCCCAGGAGATGCACTGAAGATCCTGCTTGTCGCCGGGTAGAGGCTGACGGTAAGAGTGTGGGCGATTACACCCCGGTGTGTACTGATGCCCAATCCTCTCGAATCATGGCGAATAGCAGCGTGGTACGCAAGGTTCCATCTGGTGCGAGGAAGTCGTTGCGCAATCGTGCTTCCTGTACAAAACCGAGCCTCCGTGCCACACCCGCGCTGCGACTATTCCGTTCATCGCAGCGAATCGCGACTCGCGTTGCTGCAAGTTCAGAGAATGCAAAACCCGTGAGTAGCTGCACCCCCTCTGTCATATAGCCATGACCGGCAGCCGAGGCGCGTAACCAGTAGCCGATCTCAAAATGCCTGCTCTTCCAGTTATGCACATGCAGCCCGATCCCACCCAGGAATCGCCTGCTGGCTTTTTCCCACAGACTCGCGCTCATATTCTCACGGAGCAGCCATTCTGCCATCCGGTGAATAATCCAATCGCGGCT